>Ga0153917_1000876_pt1 | contig 15108 bp, 14 predicted proteins | sample TSFL001MetaG_FD_104695 | JGI IMG/M metagenome (GOLD analysis project Ga0153917, IMG submission 104695) | Attine ant fungus gardens microbial communities from Florida, USA - TSFL001 MetaG | ecosystem: Host-associated > Fungi > Mycelium > Unclassified | place: USA: Florida, Paynes Creek Historic... | reverse complement strand
GGTGTTTATGCACCAGGGGAAAGTCTGGGAGCAGGGCGACAGCAAAACGCTGTTCGCCAACCCGCAGACCACGGAACTGAAGCAGTTCATCTCCTCCGTGCGCGGCCTCAACTGATAAGGACTGAATAATGGATATCGCACACTTTCCGCAAATCAACCCGCCGCAGCGCCTGCTGATGGGCCCGGGCCCGATCAACGCTGACCCGCGCGTGCTGCGCGCCATGTCGAGCCAGCTGATCGGCCAGTACGATCCGGCCATGACCCACTACATGAACGAGGTGATGGCGCTCTATCGCGGCGTATTCCGCACCGAGAACCGCTGGACGATGCTGGTGGACGGCACCTCCCGCGCGGGAATTGAAGCCATTCTGGTTTCCGCCATTCGACCGGGAGATAAGGTGCTGGTGCCGGTCTTTGGCCGCTTTGGCCACCTGCTGTGCGAAATTGCTCGCCGCTGCCGTGCAGAGGTGCATACCATCGAGGTGCCGTGGGGCGAGGTGTTTATCCCGGACCAGGTCGAGGATGCGATAAAACGTATTCGTCCGCGACTGCTGCTGACCGTGCAGGGCGACACCTCCACCACCATGCTGCAGCCGCTCGCGGAGCTGGGCGCGATCTGCCGCCGCTACGACGTGCTGTTTTACACCGACGCCACCGCGTCGCTCGGCGGTAACGCGCTGGAGACCGACGCCTGGGGGCTGGATGCCGTCTCGGCCGGGATGCAGAAATGCCTCGGCGGCCCGTCGGGCACGTCGCCGATCACCCTGAGCGCGCGGATGGAAGAGGCGATCCGCCGCCGCAAGTGCGTGGAGGAGGGCATTCGCACCGACGCCCACCGCGACGGCGACGAGGAGATGATCTACTCCAACTATTTCGATCTCGGCATGGTGATGGACTACTGGGGGCCGGAGCGGCTGAACCACCACACCGAAGCCACCACCGCGCTGTTTGGCGCTCGCGAATGCGCGCGGCTGATCCTGCAGGAAGGGCTGGATAACGGCATCGCGCGTCATAAGCTGCACGGCGATGCGCTGCTTAAGGGGATTCAGGCGATGGGGCTGGAGACCTTCGGCGACCTGAAGCACAAGATGAACAACGTGCTGGGCGTGGTGATACCGCAGGGCGTCAACGGCGACCAGGTGCGTAAGCTGATGCTGGAGGATTTCGGGATTGAAATCGGCACCTCGTTTGGCCCGCTGCACGGCAAAGTGTGGCGCATTGGCACTATGGGCTATAACGCGCGCAAGGACTGCGTGATGACCACCCTGAGCGCGCTGGAGTCGGTGCTGAACTACCTCAAATTTACCACCACGCAGGGGGCCGCCATGCAGGCCGCGTGGGACCACTATCGCCGCGAGACGCCGCAATGAGCCCGGCGGCAGAACGGGTGATGGCGCGCGCCGACGCGCTGGCCGCCATCAGCGAAACCCCGGATGCGCTGACAAGGGTCTATCTCTCCACGCAGCATCTGCAGGCCAACCAGCTGGTCGGGGAGTGGATGCGCCAGGCGGGCATGACCGTCTGGCAGGACAGCGTGGGCAATATCTGTGGACGCTACGAAGGCGCGCAGGAGGGAGCCCAGGCGGTGCTGCTTGGCTCGCATCTGGACACCGTACGCAACGCCGGGCGCTACGACGGCATGCTCGGGGTGCTTACCGCCATCGAAGTGGTGGATAGCCTGCACCAGCAGGGTGTGCATCTGGCGCAGGCCATAGAGATTGTCGGCTTTGGTGACGAAGAGGGAACCCGTTTTGGGATCACCCTGCTAGGCAGCCGGGGGCTGACGGGCACCTGGCCGCAGGGCTGGCTGGAGACGTGTGATGCTCAGGGCATCAGCGTGGCGCAGGCGATGGTGCAGGCGGGGCTCGATCCTGCCCGCGTGGCGCTCGCGGCACGTCATCAGGACGATTTTAGCGCCTGCCTGGAACTGCATATCGAACAGGGACCGTGTCTGGAGCAGGAAGGGCTGGCGCTGGGCGTGGTGGAAGCCATTAACGGCGCGCGCCGCCTCAACTGCCGCTTCACCGGCGAGGCCGGGCATGCGGGTACCGTGCCAATGCATCACCGTAAGGATGCCCTGGCCGCCGCCGCCGAATGGATGGTGCTGATTGAAAACACCACCCGACAGCAGGGCGGCAACCGGGTGGCGACGGTCGGTGAACTGCGCTGCCTGCCCGGTGCGGTCAACGTCATCCCCGGCGAGGTTGCGCTCTCGCTGGATATTCGCGGCCCGCAGGATGCCCCGCTTGACGCGCTGCTCACTGAGCTGCTGGCGCAGGCGCAGGCGATTGCCGCTCGTCGCGGGCTGAGCTTCAGCGCCGAGGAGTTTTACCGGATCGCCGCCACGCCGTGCGATGCGCGTTTGCAGCACCTGCTGGGCGACGCCGTGGAATCGGTGCAGGGGCGCTCGTTATCCCTGCCCAGCGGCGCCGGGCATGACACCATCGCCCTGGCGGAACGCTGGCCGGTGGGGATGCTGTTTGTGCGCTGCAGGGGCGGGGTCAGCCACCATCCGGCGGAATCGGTGATGGCTGAGGATGTCGCTCTGGCAATTGAGGCGTTTGGGCGAGCGGTAAAAAAACTGGCAGGCGATGAAACGGCTTAAGCGTTCGGGCGTGCCGCCGTTTCCGGTAGGCGCAGCGGTACCGTCATCAGGCTGGCGGCGAAATAGAGTACTGCTATCACCCACAATGTCCCTTCCACACCCAATGGCGCGACGCACACGGTGACGATGAAGGGGCCGGCGAAATTGCTTAGCCCCGAACCAAGGTTGAGACAGGAGATCGCCGCCCCTTTGTTTTCCGGCAGCAGCGAGGGGATCAGGGCGCTCAGCGGGCCAAACGCCCCCAGGCCGATAGCGTAAAGGGCGAGCGCCAGAAACAGGGCGAGGGTGCTGTGGCCAAACAGCACGGGGGCATAACACACCGCGATGGAGGCTACGCCGCATAGCGTACCGGAAAACCACATCACCGTTTTTCGCCAGCCCAGGCAATCGCCCAGCCAGCCAAACAGATAGCTGGCGAAAATATTCACAATATTGACCAGGCCCCAGACTGTTAGCCACTCGGCAATGCTAAAGCCGAATTGCGGTAAATAGACCGGCATCAGGATCACCAGCGAAAATTTACCGATGTCATTGATGGTTTTCACCACGACCGCCAGACGCATTTTCGGCTCTCGCACCAGGACGATAATCCCCTCCAGAAGCGCTGTTCTCAGCGGATAACCGTCCCTGAAAACGGGCCGGTCGTGGTTGAGGACCAGTGCACAAAACCCGCCGCAAAGAACAAACGCGAAGCCGCTCAACAGCGTGCCCGTTTCGCCTATGCGTGCCAGCATCATGCTGGAGTACCACGGGCCAACAATTGTCATTCCGACACCGAAGGCTATCCAGAACCAGGAGACCGCACGGCCTAAAATACGGCTTTCGCAGCGCTGGTTTATCCATACCAGAAACGAGTAGGCAAACAGCGGGTAAGCCACCCCGCGTAGTGCGTAGGTTGCGACCATGAGCGGATAGTTATTCTGGGGGAGGGCAACAAAAATAAAGGGCACCGAGCCGATAAAATAGACCACCGTCGCGATCCACATCAGCCGGCGCACCCCCAGCACGCCTGCTCCGATACCGGAAAACCAGGAGACAGCGGCAACGCACAGGCCGAAGATGGATGAGAGCAGGCTAATTTCAACAGGATCAAAGCCCCGCTGCTGCAAAAGTGAAGCCAGCCAGCTTTGTTCGATGGTCGCTCCGGTTATAAATAAAAAAACACCGATGAATCCCCAGCTAAGCTCCCGGGGTAATCCTATCCGCGCCCATATCCCTTGCTGCATCACCAGGTTATGTTCAGTCATGTTGTTCTCTTCTTCCTGCCGGGCGGGCACGGTTGCCCGCCAGGAACGTCAGGCATTTTTCAGTTGTACGGTCGAACGGGATTTCATCTGGCTACGATTGACGTGGCCCACCGTGTTCTGCCCCCAGCACTGCTCGTAAGGTAAGCCGGTCAGACTTTCAATCACGGCTCTGTTTTCAGCGCTGACAGCGTCTTTCTTTTCGCCACGTTTGAGGCGTGCAACCTCGTCGTTAAGGATGGCATGAGTACGGCTGTTCACCTTGAACTGGAAGGCCGACCATATCCCCCAGAGCGTGAGCACAACGGGGAGCGCAATCATGATAATCACGATCATTGTGATGGCCGTTCCCGGCTGGTGGCTCTGCCCTGAAACGAAGCCGGAGAGTTGCAACGCAACGCCAACCAGGAAGATTGACAGCGCCTGGGAGGCTTTACGCAACAGGCTCATAAAGCCAGCAAAGATCCCTTCGCGGCGGCTGCAGGTAAGGATTTCATCCACGTCCGCCACAAAGGTATAGTTGTTCCACGGGATCGCGTAGATCCCCCCGCGCGCCAGACCCGCAATCCCTGCCGTCAGATAAAGCAGGGCCATACTGGTAGAGCCGTTTACCCATGCCGCGCCGAAAAGGAGAAAAGCCAGAAGGGCGAGTGTTGCCTGGGTGGCGAACGCGCGTGAGGGTGAGAAACGCAGCGTGAGCCAGGTTGCTACACCGACGCCAAAGAACTGCATGCCGTTGATGGTCGCCAGGAGGTTAGAGGCCATGACCGGTGTGGTCATCAGGGCGAAGACGACGAAGTAGGTAAATACCGAATTGAAAATATCCTGGGCAACGGAGCCGCCCAGATACATCCCCAGGTGCGAGCGGAAGGTTTTTATTTTCAGCGTGGACAGGAAGTCGTAGCAGATGGCGTGAACGCGGGCGAGGAGCGGCTGCTTTTCCCCCTCGTCAACGTGACGCTCGCATTGCTCTATCTCATCAAGCGAGCGTTCCCAGGTACCGAAGTAGACAAAGAACAGGACGACCATAAATGAGAGCGTGAAGATCGCGCCGGCATAAAAGAACGAATCTGCGGAGTCTGAACCAAAATAAGCCACCAGGCGTCCCGGCAGAAAGGCGGCGGCAAATCCCGCCAGTTGGGCGATATACATACGGGCGCTGGTCAGCTTCGAACGCTTGCTAAAATCGGAGGTCATTTCTGCTGAGAGCGTATCGTAAGGGATAATAATCATCGAATAGACGATTTCGAACAGAATATAGACCAGCAGATAGATCCAGTAGTTAAACCCCTCTACCCACAGCAGGCTGTAGACCGACACCAGTGGAATACTGACCAACAAGAAGAAGCGGCGACGACCAAAACGACGGCCCAGCCGGGTTTTATGGAAGTTATCGGAGACATAGCCCATCAGCGGACACATGATGACGTCGACAATGCGCGCCACGGCAAACAGCGAGCCTGCTTCAATCGGCGTTAAGCCGCAGAAGGTGGTCAGGAAGAAGAGTAACCATGCGCTCACCAGCGTGAACGCGCCAGAGCCTATTACATCAGCAAGACCATAACAAACGTAGTTATGCAGCTTTATTTCACGTACTTTTTTTATCATTTTTATCCCCAGTGACGAAGTCGTCCAAAGGTTCCACCTTTATGCACAGGCGGAGTCGGTGATGAGGTTCTGAACGTTAAGCAGGACGGTTTTTTCCGCGTTCCAGCCTGCAGGCAAGGGCACCGGTCGGCAGAGGTGCGTGGCGCAGAGCCGCAGCCCGCTTACGCCGTTGGCGTAAAAAATGGGCATACCGCCAGGGTAGGGCTCTACCCCATGCGCACGGCCGGTAGACGGATTGATGTTGTAGGCGTTGTCCAGCCCCATTCCGGTGGGACGCGCGGGGTTGCACGGCGGACGAATATCGTAGAAGCCTTGTTCCTGCGAGTCGCTGAGGCATTGTTCAACGCAGAGGCCATTAAACATGACGTCGCGAATGTTGCCCGGCGTGTCGCTGTGCAGGTTAATCGCGCCTTCAGCGTGGCCTGCAAGGTTACTGAAAATGACGTTTTCGATGGTGCCAGGCTGAACCTCTGGCGCACGGTGGCGTACCGAAATATAGATCGGATCGGCTTTTCCCCAGTGACAGGGATGGCCGTGACGGCAGTCAAACAGAATATTGCTGAACACCAGCCGTTGAAAACGCCCCCCATCGCGTGAGACCAGCCCAATACCCCGGTTGGACTCAAAAATCGTGCAGTTGCTGACGGTGATGTTCTCAATATCGGCAAAGGTTTCCGTACCGATTTTGATGGCGCAGCTTTTGGAACGCACAATACAGTTGTTCACCGTTACGTTACGAATGGGCTGCTGTAGCGGCGCGGGTTTCCGGGTGGTTTTCAGGCAAATCCCGTCGTCGGCGGCGCTGAAGTAGCTGTCGCTGATATGGACGTGCTGGCAACTGTCGATATCGAGCGCATCGGTGTTGGCGAGCGCCAGGTCATTATCAATGGTGATGTTCCGGACAAAAACGTGGTTGCAGCTCACCAGGTGAGCGGTCCACATCGGCGAGTTATGCAGGGTAATATCCTGCAGGCGTACCTGTTCGCAGCCTTCAAACACCACCAGTCGCGGGCGCTGTGATTTAGGCTGGCGATAGCCCTGGTCATCCGCATCTGATGAAAACCAGCTTGCGGCGTCTCCATCAATTTTTCCTTCTCCACTCAGGGTGATGTGCTGCTCGCCACGGGCGTAAAGGAGCGCCATGTTTGACATTTCTGCGAGCGTCACCGTCTCCGTATGCTGGTAATCGGCAGGGTTTGCGCTGGCGCACAGGCAGGCACCGGCTTCCAGATGCAGGGTAAAATGAGAGGGTAAAACCAGCGTACCGGTGAGCCAGATGCCGGGCGTCACGACCAGCGTTCCGCCCCCGGCGGAGGCTATCTCATCGATAAGCTGTTGCAGTTGCGCCGTCAGTACCGTATTGCCACTGTGATCGAGTGGCGCATTGTCTAAAGAAATTTTCATCGTCATTCCTGTTCATCAACATGATGACCAGGATTTAACGCGTTTTTACCGTCGCCGGAGTGCGCAGAAACGGTGCTTCTTGACGTAACGGTGAAGCACTTCACGTTTGATTTCTGAAGGACAATTAATTATTGAAAATTGTCACATTTCGCGTTTTTTCAGACCGAAAGGGTGTTGCAAAAAAGAGAGAGCCTGGTTGCCAGGGACGCGGGTGAGGGGGTTATGAACGCCCTCTCAGCGACGTTAATTCATGGCTCAGACTGTCAGCCAGCGCACGTACCCGCGAGGCATCAAATAACACATGCAAACCGGGTGAGGCGTCAGCGTGTTTCTGGCAGTAATCCTCCATTTCACAGGCGCATCGATAAAGCTCCTGAATATTGATATGGCTAATCTCCTGCATACTCCAGCTGTTCTCGACCTCACGGGCATAGCGCAGCGTAAAGAACGCCTTTTGCGCATGTAAAAAGAGACGACAATAGAGGGTAAAGCCCTGCCACTCTTCATACCAGCGACGTTCAAGCGAGCGGGGAAACGCGGCGCGTTTTACGAAATGCAGTGCCGCTTCCTGAAGCGCGGCGGCAGCGTTGCCCGCCTCGTCTTTCTCCCTTGCGATACGTGACAGGCAAGCGGCGGACGTTTCTGGATCGTTGCGATCGAAGGTGATTGTCCGTTCTGATCCGGGCAGCCAGTAATTGCGGTTTAGCTGGCCGTAAAGGCTCCACACCGCCTGGCCATAGCTTTCGGGTACCTGGCTGTGACGATGGAAAACGTGCTTGCGGACATAAATAGCGCTGTATAACACCTGTCCCGCTTGCTCAAGCAGGGAACAAAATGTCTCTAAGGTCTGCTCGTCGGGTTGCCAGCCATAGCTTTCGTGTAGCCAGTCGGTCATCAGCTGCGCTTTCGTCAGCGTTGTCCCCTCGTTGCTCAGCATTCTGCTGCAGGCCACCAGATTACATTCGCTGAGCGTCCCCATGATCCAGTGGTTATCCAGACTTTCCCAGCTCACTTTGCATACCGCGCCAGTGATGGCCGGGTTACTGCGACACCAGAGCAACCGCCCCTGGAGTTCATCAATACGCGGGAATGGAAAGATGCCCCAGCCAACCTCTTCCCCGACCAGGTCGATCTCTGTCCAGACCTCGCGCTCCCGAACCTCCAGCAGTGCGGGGTTATTAGGAAAGGATGGCCAGAAACGTTCGGGGGTGAGCTTGATCGAGACGCTGACGCTCGCCGGTAAGGGACGGATGGCCTCCAGCACGTTGCCAAGATCGTGGTTATCCGCCGGAAATACACGCAGCACCAGATGTTTATTTTCCTGCTGCATCACGCGGGAGAGGGCAGTGAAGCAGCAGCTATAAATCATGAAGCTGCGATCGTCGCGTTGTAACAGGGCGGATTTTTCTGTTGATGGCTGCTCCCAACTCGGGCGTGAGACTGGCAGCAATCCGTCGGTATTAGAAATCGCAATCATCAGGCCGCTGAGAGACGGAATGCGCTGGCAGATCTGTGAAATCTTATCCGCAAGGTAACTGCACCAGAAGTCCACGTCGAAGCGTACACCCTGGTTGGGATCAAACAGGTGCGGATGGGAAAGCAAGAGATCGGTTGGAAAGTTGAGCTCTTTAGCCTGGAGGTAAAATCGCAGCCCCTGACGTCGGCACAGCTGGCCCAGGCGGTTGAGATAAACGCAGCGCGCCCGCTGCTGGCTGGATAAGCGGTCATTGTAGTGATGTGGCGTATACCCTTTCGGTGTGGCAAGCAGATTAAAGAGGTCAGCCTGCCCGACAATGAGGGTATTGAAGCCATGGGCTACAGCCCACTCCACCAGTTCACCGGTTTTATTCCAGTCCCAGTAAGCCTGGGTATTCAGTTCTACCGCTCGCGTCTGCCACATATCCCTATCCATTCGTCCGACGAAAACAGGGTTACTATCTCGCTTTAGTTATGCTTTTCGCAAGCAGAGCAATAAGTTCCGGAATTTATAAAGACGAACTGACCGCTCAGTTCGTCAGTAAGGTGTTTTCAACCTCCATTAGGAGGTTGAGGCGCGCGATCGTTCACTCCAGCCCCAGCGTATATTGCGCAATCTTAAAGTAGATAATCAGCCCGGTACCGTCGATCAGCGTCGCGATAAACGGCGCGGAGACGACCGCTGGGTCAATGCCGCAGCGCTTGAGCACCATTGGAATGACGGACGAGACAATGGCGCTCCACAGCGTAATGCAGACCAGCGTCAGGCTGACGATGAGCGTAATTTCCAGCCCTATTCCCATCATCCAGGCGCGGATGCACCCGGCAAGACCCAGCGTGGCGGCAATCATTAGCGAGGTGGTCATCTCTTTACGCAGCACGCGGCCCACGTCGCGCAGACGGACTTCTCCCAGCGCCATGGCACGCACCAGCGTGGAGGTGATCTGCGTCCCGCTGTTGCCGCCCGTGCCGATCAGCAGCGGAATGAAGAACGCCAGCGCGATGGCGGACTCCAGCGCCTCTTCAAAATGCTGAATAACCGAGCTGGTGTAGGCTTCGGCGACAAACAGCAGCAGCAGCCAGACGGAGCGTTTTTTCCACAGGCTATACGGGCTGGTCTCCAGATAAGGCTTCTCAAGGGGTAGCGTCGCCCCCTGAAGCTGGGCATCTTCGGTGACGTCATCTTCCAGCAGATGGGCGATTTCGCGCTCGGTCAGGCAGCCGACGAGCTTGCCGTGGGTGACCACGGGTACGACATCCGCGCCGCCGTGCGCCAGCAGTCCGGCAACATCGGCACGTTCATCCTCCGGTTTGACCTGCAAAAAATGCGAAATCATCAGAGATTTCAGCGGCTGCACCGTATCGGTGGTTTGCAGCAATTTGCGCACGGCAACCATCCCCGCCAGGCGACCATGGTCTTCGATAAAAATATGCGACGGAATATCATCGTCTTTTAATTTTTCGAAAAACTGTTCGCGTGCCAGCGCCACGCATAATGCTATATCGAGGACGATAAAATCGGTATTCATATATTGCGCGATCGCGCTGTCATTGAATGCCAGGTTTTGGTTGTGAATAGCGTAAGACATAGTGAATTCCCTTTGAATAATAAAATCTCTCAGGGGCGAGCAAGACAGGGCATGTCGAAGAGGAGATCCCCACGTCCTGGGTTCAGCACTGTACACCGTATCCCGCGAGGGAAGTTATACTGACAAAGCCTTGATTCGACAGTGCCTGTTTTACCCTGTGTCGATTCTCTCGAACCTACCAGAGCGATAACGTGTATTTGTACAGGAGCCTCGCCATAACGAGATCGTTGTAAAACGAGAGGAATAATACGCTTATTTAACGTTGCCGCTCAGGAATTTATAAAATGTTTAAGAACGGTTTAGGAGAATATTATTAATAGAATGTTGAGGTTTTATTTAAGGTTATTCATTTTAAATGGAGAATTAAATAATTAACGGGGGAGGGGAAAATGGCGTGGCTTGATAATCTGCTGAATCATTTTGCGCTGTATCCGGCACATCTGTTCGCGCTGTTATTTATGATGGCGCTGAGCAAGTCCACGGTGCTGATCTCCTCCGTGTTGCCGCCCGCCTCGGTCATGCTGCTGGCGGGCATTACCGTCAGCCAGGCAAGCATGCATCCTGCCCTGGCGTGGCTGGCCGTGGTGATGGGGGCAACGGCGGGCTCGGCGCTGAACTACCACTTAGGGCAGCGGATGGGGCACACGCGCTGGATGACCCGCTTCACGGCAAAACACGCCGGTAAATTTCTGCGGGTGCAGCATCAGCTACAAAAAAACGGGGTGCTGGTGCTGTTCACCGCGCGCTTCCTGGCGGTACTGCGCTACATCGTGCCGCTGGCGGCAGGCATGCTCAGGCTGAACGTGGTGAAAGTTTACGGCGTGAGCCTGGCCTCTGCCGCCGTATGGGCGGCGCTGTATATCGGCATCGTCACCGGCATCAGCGCCTTTTGAGTTACAGGCTCCCCATTCCGCCGTCCACCAGCAGTTCCGTTCCTACCGTGTAGCTCGATTCGTCGGAGGCGAGATAGAGCGCGGCTTTTGCCAGCTCCGTCGTCGAGCCCATTCTGCCCAGTGGCACCAGCTTGATGATCTCCGCCATCATTGCGTTAAGCGCCTCTTCGCTTAAGCCCGTTTTCGTAAAGGCCGGGGTTTCCACCGGACCGGGGCTCAGGCCGTTGACGCGGATCCCGCGCGGCAGCAGCTCCGCCGACAGCGTGCGCGCCAGCGACAGCAGGGCGGCCTTGCTCGCGGCATACACGCTGCTGGTGGGCAGTCCGATGCGCGCGCTCACGGAGCCGCAGAGGATCACCGACGATGGGTTATTCAGCAGCGGCAGCAGCGCCTGGATTAAAAAGAACGGTCCCTTCAGGTTGATGTTCATCAGACGGTCCCAGGTCTCTTCCTGCCAGGCTTCCAGCGGCGCGTGCGTCACGTCGCCGGCGTTGAGAAAGACCGCGTCCAGGCGTGGCCAGCGGGCGGCGAGGGTTGCCGCCAGCGCTTTTTGCGACGCGATATCGCCCGCATCGGTTGGGATCACCCAGGCCTTATCGCCCAGAATGCGCTCTGCTTCGGCGAGGGTGTCCGGGTTGCGTCCGGTCACGGCGACGTGCGCCCCTTCGGCGATAAATGCCTGCGCGGTGGCGAGACCGATACCGCTGGTGCCGCCGGTAATCAACGTATACTTATCGGTTAAACGACCCATGTTCTTCTCCTGAAATGTCACTGGAGAAAGCACTATAGAAACGTTAGTATCGAAAGGAAACCAGGTACCAAATGGATACTAAAGAGGCAAGAGGTGTGCTATGGCTGAAATGCTGGAGGAGTGCTGTGAAAAAAAATCTGAGGCCTATACCTGCCCGATGACGCAGTTTGTGAACCTGATTTCCGGCAAATGGGCAATCCCGATCCTCTATCGTCTTATTGTGATTAACACGCCTGTCCGCTTTGGCGACCTGCTGCGGGCGGCTGCCCCCATCACCCAGAAAGAGCTGACGAAGCAGCTGCGTCTGTTTGAACAGCGCGGGCTGGTGACGCGGACGGTTTATCCGGAGATCCCGCCGCGCGTGGAGTATCAGATTACCGGGCTGGGGTTAACCCTGCAGGATGCGCTCTCGCCGCTGGCCGCCTGGATGAGCGAGTACGGCGACCAGCTTCAGCGTTAGGCTACTGTTTTACGTAGCGCGGTGCCGGGATGCCGGTGCGCGCGCTGCTAAACAGCTCAAGGCGCGCCGCTTCGTAGCGGTCCCACAGGCCTGCATCATGCATCGGCGGGATGGTGATCGGTTCGCCCTGATCCAGACCCGCCAGCGAGGCATCCACCATATCGTCGGTGGTCATTACCGATCCTTCCGGCAGATCGTCCACCGTGACGCCTGAATGGCTCCAGATCTCCGTCGCGGTGGCGGCGGGCAGCACGGCCTGAATGCGCACGCTGCTGTCGGCAAATTCTTCCTGTAGCCCACGGGTAAAGCTCAATACCCACGCCTTCGTGGCGCTGTAGAGCGCGCTGCCCGCCCGGACGTGCAGCGCCAGCACGGACGCGATATTGATCAGCGTGCCGCGATTATTCTGCGCCAGGCGCGGCAGGATGGCGTAGGTCAGACGCATCAGCGCCGTGGTGTTCAGGGTGTTAATGGCCTGATGCTGCGCCACCTCGCCCGCGAGGAACGGTGCCATCTGCGCGGTGCCCGCGTTGTTAATCAGCGTATCAATGGCGGTATTGCTGCGCAGTTCGTCTTCCACCGCGCGGATCCCGGCTTCATCGGTGAGATCGGCCACCAGAATATCGACGGCCACGCCATAACGTGCGCGCAGGTCGGCGGCGAGGGCTTTCAGGCGATCCTCGCGTCGGGCGACCAGGACCAGGTTAGCACCGCGCGCGGCAAGGCGATCGGCATAGACGGCACCGATCCCGGAAGAGGCACCCGTAATCAGGGCGGTGGTGATTTGCGTAGTCATCGTGCATTACCTCAGGCAAAGTGGGTTGTTTGGTTTCAATATGAAACTGAATTAACTCTCGGCCATTTGGTTTTATAATGCAACCATATTGGCGATCATTTTGTGCTTTTGCCGTCGGGAACGGTCAGGAGGGGAGTTTAGCCACGATCTCTTCAGGCGTCAGTTCGCGGCCATCGTCGGCGATAAGCATCAGTTTACGCAGGGGTTTGCGCTGTTCGCTATCGACCAGCACGGTGCCGCATTCGTTTTCCGCGAACAAAAATTCATTACCCCACTGGGACAGGGCAACCAGCACGGTTTGCAGGGCGCGTCCCTTGTCGGTCAGGACGTATTCCTGCCAGGCGCTGCCGTCGGAGGCGGGCTGAAGCCGGAGAATGCCTTCGTCTACCAGCAGCTTGAGCCGCGTGGTCAGCATGTTTTTCGCGATACCGAGGCTTTTCTGAAACTCGCCGAAGCGTTTAATCCCGCGGAGCGCGTCGCGGACGATCAGCAGCGACCACCAGTCGCCGATGATATCCAGCGAACGGGCGACGGGGCAGGTGCTCTCTTCAAGGCGGGTACGTTTCACAGCGAATTCTCCGGTGGGGTATGGTTTTATTATAAAACTAATCCGTACACACCGTAAGCACGTTAATCATCAGTTTGAGAAATGCTTCCCGGAAAATTGTGACGAATCTGTCACACTGAGCGCGACATTTTAAAACGAGTGAGGAATTAGGGATGAGAAAAGCACTACTCGCGCTGGCAGTCGCCGGTTCCATTTCAGCAACGTTTGGCGTGCAGGCGCAAGAGACGCCGGAAGGGTATCAGCTGGAGCAAGTTTTAATCATGAGTCGCCATAACCTGCGCGCGCCGCTGGCTAACAACGGCAGCGTGCTGGAGCAGTCCACGCCGAAGCAGTGGCCGGAGTGGGAGGTGCCGGGCGGTCAGCTCACAACCAAAGGGGGCGTGCTGGAGGTCTATATGGGCCATTACATGCGCGAGTGGCTGGCGCAGCAGGGGATGGTGAAGACGGGAGAATGTCCACCGGCGGAGAGCGTTTACGCCTATGCTAACAGCCTGCAGCGCACCGTCGCCACCGCGCAGTTCTTCATTACCGGCGCGTTCCCGGGCTGCGATGTGCCCGTGCACCATCAGGAAAAAATGGGCACCATGGATCCGACATTTAATCCGGTGATCACCGATAATTCGCCGGAATTCCGCGAAAAAGCGCTGAAGGCGATGGAGGCGGAACGGCAGAAAATGCAGCTTGGCGAAAGCTATAAGCTGCTGGAGCAGATGACGAACTACGCCGACTCGCCGTCCTGCAAAGAGAAAAAGGTCTGCTCGCTGGCGGACGCGAAAGATACCTTCAGCGCTGACTATGAAAAAGAGCCTGGCGTATCCGGGCCGCTGAAGGTGGGCAACTCGCTGGTGGATGCGTTCACGCTGCAGTATTACGAAGGCTTCCCGGCCGACCAGGTCGCCTGGGGAGAAATCAAAACCGACCAGCAGTGGCGCGTGCTGTCGAAGCTGAAGAACGGCTATCAGGACTCGCTGTTTACCTCCACCGAGGTGGCGCAAAACGTGGCTAAACCGCTGGTGAAATATATCGATAAAACGCTGGTTACCGACCAGGCGAAAGCGCCGAAAATCACCTTGCTGGTGGGGCATGATTCGAACATTGCTTCCCTGCTCACCGCCCTCGATTTCAAACCGTATCAGCTGCACGATCAGCAGGAACGTACCCCGATCGGCGGCAAGATTGTCTTCCAGCGCTGGCATGACAAAAATGCCAACCAGGAGCTGATGAAAATTGAGTATGTCTACCAGAGCTCAGAGCAGTTGCGCAATGCCAGCGTGCTGTCGCTGCAGTCTCCGGCACAGCGCGTGACGCTGGAGCTGAAGGGCTGCCCGGTGGATGCGAACGGCTTCTGTCCTGTTGATAAATTCAATGCGGTGATGAATAACGCGGCGAAGTAAGAGAGAACCCCCCGCTGCGGCGGGGGGAAACGCTTAGACGTTTTTACGTTCGATGGTTTGCTCACCCCAGAAGAGCGAGTCTTTGTCCGTTTTTTCGAAGGCGCGCACCAGCACCTCATCGTTACCTTCCTCCCAAATCTGCTCGGCCAGCTTTTCATCGTATTTCGCGACTTCAAAGATAGCTTCGGCAATCTCCGGAGAGGTGTTGCGTAAACTTGCCCATTCGCCCACGTGGTGAGCTTTGGATTCTTGAGTTGGCATGCTTGTCCTCCTGTTGGGTGTTAGCCGTTCAGTTTTTTGGCCAGACCCGCGACGTATTC
>Ga0153917_1000875_pt1 | contig 15112 bp, 12 predicted proteins | sample TSFL001MetaG_FD_104695 | JGI IMG/M metagenome (GOLD analysis project Ga0153917, IMG submission 104695) | Attine ant fungus gardens microbial communities from Florida, USA - TSFL001 MetaG | ecosystem: Host-associated > Fungi > Mycelium > Unclassified | place: USA: Florida, Paynes Creek Historic... | reverse complement strand
GCGTGTTCCCCGCGCACGCGGGGATGAGCCGTGCTGCTCGCCGAACATGTAGCCGGTGTCGTGGTGTTCCCCGCGCACGCGGGGATGAGCCGGCCCACCATGCCCATCATTGTCCGAGACCTCGGTGTTCCCCGCGCACGCGGGGATGAGCCCTGGCGCGCACTCCCGCACCCGGCGTGGGCGCGGTGTTCCCCGCGCACGCGGGGATGAGCCCTGCCCGAGTTCGACGCGCCGAAGCTTCGGGTCGTGTTCCCCGCGCACGCGGGGATGAGCCCTCGTCGCCGGCCGCGATGATGCGGGCGACCTTGTGTTCCCCGCGCACGCGGGGATGAGCCGCAGGCCGGCGAGAAGGCGTACCTCGTGAAGCCGTGTTCCCCGCGCACGCGGGGATGAGCCCGTAGCCGCCTGGAGGGGGCGCGGTGCTTCGCCGTGTTCCCCGCGCACGCGGGGATGAGCCCTCTCCGACCGCGCTCAAGGAGCGCGCGCCGCTGTGTTCCCCGCGCACGCGGGGATGAGCCGCTGGGAGTCCATCATGTCGTCGAGGGCACCGAGTGTTCCCCGCGCACGCGGGGATGAGCCCGACCTCTACGCGGTCGCGGAGCGCACTTACCTGTGTTCCCCGCGCACGCGGGGATGAGCCCGAGACCGTGACGGACGAGCGCGAGACGCTGCCGTGTTCCCCGCGCACGCGGGGATGAGCCGGCGCCGCCGGCGTCGACGAGTGGACCGCGAAGGTGTTCCCCGCGCACGCGGGGATGAGCCGGCCGCCGCCCCCGCCAAGACCATCACCCCGACGTGTTCCCCGCGCACGCGGGGATGAGCCGGGGAGGAGACGGCCGCGCACGAGCCGGTCGGAGTGTTCCCCGCGCACGCGGGGATGAGCCCCTCGCGATGTCGAGGGTGACCGCGTTGCGGCCGTGTTCCCCGCGCACGCGGGGATGAGCCGATGGAGAGGAGTAACCATGACCGGACAGATCCGTGTTCCCCGCGCACGCGGGGATGAGCCCGAGCTCGTGACGGCTCGCTATGCGATCTTCGGGTGTTCCCCGCGCACGCGGGGATGAGCCCCAGTGCGACGTCGGCGCGGTGGAGGCGGCGGCGTGTTCCCCGCGCACGCGGGGATGAGCCGGCCGACATCGTCCGGGCCGGGGCGGCGAGTGGGTGTTCCCCGCGCACGCGGGGATGAGCCCGGCACACCCGCCGCCTGGGCTACCCGGTCCGCGTGTTCCCCGCGCACGCGGGGATGAGCCGGAACCCCACCATGAGCACCACCTGCACCGCTTGTGTTCCCCGCGCACGCGGGGATGAGCCGCCGCGCTGGAAGCCGAAGTCGAACCCCCGGTTGTGTTCCCCGCGCACGCGGGGATGAGCCTCAATACGTGGCCGCAGATTGTCGCGGCCGAGCGTGTTCCCCGCGCACGCGGGGATGAGCCGCGCGCCCAGTCCTCGGGGAACTCCTCGGGCAGGTGTTCCCCGCGCACGCGGGGATGAGCCCGGCACCCGCCCCCTCGGGCCGACGGAGGGGAAGTGTTCCCCGCGCACGCGGGGATGAGCCAAGCTCGTCGAGCAGGTCGGCAAGGGCACCGTCGTGTTCCCCGCGCACGCGGGGATGAGCCCGTGAGGGGGCTCCTCAGTGGATGCGCCGAGAGGTGTTCCCCGCGCACGCGGGGATGAGCCGTCGTCGCGCACCTGCAGCAGCGGCGCCAGGCGGTGTTCCCCGCGCACGCGGGGATGAGCCGGCGTCCACGATGGTCGTGAGTGCCTGGACCGCGTGTTCCCCGCGCACGCGGGGATGAGCCATCGTCCTCCGTGTCGCGGAGGGCGGGCTCGAGGTGTTCCCCGCGCACGCGGGGATGAGCCGCCGCGCCTTCCGCTGGCCGCGACCTGGTTCGAGTGTTCCCCGCGCACGCGGGGATGAGCCCGCGCGCACGGCGGCGCGGTGCGACTGGCGCGTGTGTTCCCCGCGCACGCGGGGATGAGCCCGACGCCGGCGTCGACCTCTCCGACCTCAAGGAGTGTTCCCCGCGCACGCGGGGATGAGCCGTTCGAAGCCGCGTGGTCGAGCGTCGCCTGCCCGTGTTCCCCGCGCACGCGGGGATGAGCCCAGCGGCCCGGCCCGCCGCCCGCCGGCTGCACTGTGTTCCCCGCGCACGCGGGGATGAGCCCGACGCGCCGATGATCGCGCCCAGCGTGCCGATGTGTTCCCCGCGTATGCGGGGATGAGCCGACGACGCTCTCGGCCGTCGGGTCGATCCCCGCGTGTTCCCCGCGCGCGCGGGGATGAGCCGCGCGCGCCGAAGCCCTTAGCGGCGTCGTTACCGTGTTCCCCGCGCACGCGGGGATGAGCCGTCGACGACGGCCTGCCAGCCGGTCGACCACGCGTGTTCCCCGCGCACGCGGGGATGAGCCGCCGAGGCGGCGGAACTCGGCGGTCAGGCCCTCGTGTTCCCCGCGCACGCGGGGATGAGCCGGAGGCCGCGACCGTGCTCGAGCTCCCCTCGAGGTGTTCCCCGCGCACGCGGGGATGAGCCCCCGGCCGACTACCGGACCATGCTGTTCACCCGGTGTTCCCCGCGCACGCGGGGATGAGCCGCGCTCGACCTCGGTGGGGTCGATGACGTATGCGTGTTCCCCGCGCACGCGGGGATGAGCCGTCCGCGACGCGGTTGAGGTGGACCGGGATGTCGTGTTCCCCGCGCACGCGGGGATGAGCCTCGAACCCGCCAAGTGAGCGCCGAACCGCTCGCGTGTTCCCCGCGCACGCGGGGATGAGCCGGCGGTCGTACTCTTGCCGACTCCGCCTTTCTGGTGTTCCCCGCGCACGCGGGGATGAGCCCCAGCTGCTCGGCAAGGGCTAGGAAGGAACCCCGTGTTCCCCGCGCACGCGGGGATGAGCCGACGGTGCGCGGCGAGGACGTGGTGACCGCGATGTGTTCCCCGCGCACGCGGGGATGAGCCCCAGTCGGTGCGGATGCCGTCGGTGAACACCCCGTGTTCCCCGCGCACGCGGGGATGAGCCGGCCTGCGCGCGCGAGGAGGATTCCGCGAGCCGGTGTTCCCCGCGCATGCGGGGATGAGCCCCTTCGCAGCAGTGCCGATGGGCGGCGTGCGGATATGCGCCTTCGGCGCTGCGACGAGCCCCATGCCGCATCGCCCCCCCCGAGAGCGGGCCATACGGCGCTCGAGCCATGCGTGGCAGCGATCGCGACTTGACGGGACTCATCGCTCCTACCGGGGAGCGATGGGCCCGCTCGATCGGTGGCGTTGATGGATTCGGGCGCAGCCTACGGGAACACGGCCCCGTCTAGATGTCGCGCTCCCGCTCACTGCCGTGCCTTCGCCCAGCCGGCATCGCCGTCGGACGCGTCCGGTCAACCGCCGGCCTGGAGAGCCTCGCGGAACGGGTCGTCGGAGCCGACGATGGCCTGAGGCTGGGGCGGCGTCTCCTGCGCGGCAATCGTGTCCTCCAGACGGATCTGCGGCGGCAGGCTCTTCCAGCGGCTGTCCGGATCGTCTGCGGCTCGGCGTGCACCGGGTTCGTCAGCAGGGTCGTGTTCCTCGATCACGTCCTCATGATGCCGGTTGCGGGCGAGAAGTCCGCGGGAATCTGAGCGCGAGGCCGCCGTGTTCCAGTGCGCCGATGCGTTCGCCGTCGCAGCCATCGGATCGCCGTCCGAGCCGGAATGCACGTGGCTGGGGAAACCCGAGCGATCGAAGGGAGCGTTGCGCTCCGGGGCGATGCCTGCGCTCCCGTAACGCCTCGTCCGATCCGGATGCCTCGCCCGAGGCAGTCGCTTCCTCGACCGAGCCCCGAGCCCCGAGCATCACCCGCAGCTCATCGACCGCCAGCCACCCGCTCAACTCCGTCACCCCGACCCCTCCGCCGCCCGCGCGTACCGCTCCGACAGCAGCCGCAGGAGGGGGATGAGCTCGGGCGGCGACTCGACGGTGAAGTCCATCATGAGCATGCCGATGTAGGCGGCGACGGTGTCGAGGCTGTCCGCTCCGGTGACGAGCACGCAGCGGTGCTCGTCGACGGGTTCGACCACGCCGACGGTCGGGTTGATCCGTGCGAGCACTTCATCGGCGGATGCCTCGATCCGCAACTTGGCGTGCACGTTCCAGCCGCGGGCCGCGATGGTGCGCATGGCGAACGCTGTGTAGTCGGCGTCGCCACCCGGCAGCGGGCTCGGCTCGAAGCGCCGGCGGGTGCGGTGCCGCGGTCGGATCCGGTCGACGCGGTAGGTCGTCCAGGCGCCGTCGTGCGGGTCGCGCGCGACGAGGTGCCAGCGCCGCTGCCAGCTCAGCAGCCGGTACGGCTCGACCAGGCGCGGCTCTCCGTCGTAGTCGAAGCGCAGCCATTCGGCATCCGCGATCGACTCGGCGATCTGCCGCAGGACGTCCGCGTCGACCTCGGGATCGGGCGCGTCGGTGTCGATGTTCTCCGGGGCGCTGTCCATGGAGGTGCGGAGCGTCTCGACCGTCGCGCGCAGCCGGGCGGGGAGCACCTGCTCGAGCTTGCCGAGCGCGCGGCCGCTCGCCTCCTCGACGCCGGCGATGCCTTTGGCGCTGCGGAGCCCGACGGCGACGGCGACGGCTTCCTCGTCGTCCAGCAGCAGGGGAGGCAGCTTGCCGCCCGCGCCGAGGCGATAGCCGCCGATCGAGCCGCGGTTGGCGTGCACGGGATAGCCCAGCTCGCGCAGCCGCTCCACATCGTTGCGGATCGTGCGGTCGGAGACACCGAGGCGTCCGGCGAGCTCTCGCCCCGACCGCTCGGGGCTGCTCTGCAGCAGCGCGAGGAGCGACAGCAGTCGCGCGGTGGGGTCGGCCACGGGGCCTCCTCGGAATGCCCGGAAAACGCCCGGGAGGATTTCCTATTAGGAACATATCTAACCTATATGGCTCCTAGCGTGGAGATCATGAACAGCACGAACAGCACCCCGCTCGAGATCCGCCCCTTCTTCGTCTCCGTCACGGATGCCGAGATCACCGACCTGCAGGAGCGCCTCGCCCGCACCCGCCTGCCTCAGCCCTCGCCCGTCGACGACTGGGACGCCGGCACCCCGAACTCCTATCTGCGCGAGGCGATCGACGCCTGGCGGATCTTCGACTGGCGCGCGGCCGAGGAGCGGATCAACGCCGTCCCGCACTTCACGACCGAGATCGACGGGCAGACGATCCGCTTCATGCATGTGCGCTCGCCCCACCCCGGTGCGACGCCGCTGCTGCTCGCGCACACCTATCCGGGCTCCTCCGTCGACTACCTGGACCTCGTCGACCGGCTCGTCGATCCGGTCGCGCACGGCGGCGTCGTCGAGGATGCCTTCGACGTCGTCATCCCCGACGCCCCGGGCTACGGCTTCTCGCAGCCGCTCGCCTCCGCCGGCTGGACCACCGCTCGCGTCGCCGCGGCCTACGATCGGCTCATGCGCGGCCTCGGCTACGACCGCTACGGCATCCACGGCTCCGACAACGGCGCGATGGTCGCCCGCGAGCTCGGCCTGCTGGGTCCCGACGGCTTCCTCGGCCTGCACGTGCTGCAGCTGTTCTCGTTCCCCTCGGGCGACCCGGCCGAGTTCGAACGGCTCGAACCGGCCGACTACGCGGGACTCGAGCACATGAAGTGGTTCCAGTCCGTGGGCGGCTACAACGCCATGAACGCCTCGCGTCCGCAGACGGTCGCGGCCGGCCTCAGCGACTCGCCGCTCGGCCTGCTCGCCTACAGCGAGCTGTTCAACTCCTTCGGCAACGGCACCTCGCTCGTCCCGCTGGAGTCGATCCTGCTCGAGGTGAGCGTGAACTGGTTCGCGAACGCGGCCTCGGGGATGAGTCGTAGCTACCTGGAGAACGCGCGCGCGGGGGAGGAGCCCCGCGTGAACCACGCCCCGACCGGTGTGGCCGTGTTCGCGGACGACTTCCAGACCATCAGGGTCTTCGCCGAGCGCGACAACTCGAACATCGTGCACTGGAGCCGATTCGACGAGGGCGGGCACTTCGCCGCGCTCGAACGGCCCGACCTGCTCGCGGGCGACATCCGCTCGTTCTTCGCGGGGCTGCGCCGGGCGTGAGCCCGCTGTGAATCGAGCGCGCGGGGGCGCTACTGGCCCGCCCTGTGCTGAACGCGTTCATCAAAACCCTTGCACCCTTCGGTAAGGGGCAGTAACGTTTGCGCTGAACGCATTTAGCACAAGTGACCAATGGAGGTCCTGTATGGCAACCGGCGCGAGGCTGTTCAAGAACGGCGCGTACCTGCAGAGTTCGACGACGCTGTTCGTCTTCTTCGCATCCTGGGGGATCTGGTGGTCCTTCTTCTCGACCTGGCTGGACAAGTCCCTCGGGCTCAGCGGCGGGCAGATCGGCATGATCTACTCGGTGAACTCGATCACCTCGATCGTGGTGCTGCTGTTCTACGGCATGGCGCAGGACCGCCTCGTGCTGCGGCGCCACCTCGTCATCACCGCATCCGTCGTGATGGCGTGTCTCGCGCCCTTCGCGATCTTCCTCTACGAGCCGCTGCTGAAGAACGCGTTCGTGCTGGGCCTCATCGTCGGCTCCATCTACCTGCCGTTCGGATACACCTCGGCGGTGGGCCTGCTCGAGGCGTTCTCGGAGCGACTGAGCCGCACCTACGGGTTCGCCTACGGCAGCGCTCGCGGCTGGGGTTCGCTGGGCTACGCCGTCGCGGCCCTGTTCACCGGCTTCATCTTCACGATCGACCCGCACATCAACTTCTACCTCGGCTCGGCGCTGGGCGTCCTCAACCTGCTGATCCAGATCTTCTGGAAGACCGACAAGGTGCCCCTCGCGCCGGGCCACAGCGACCATCCCAAGGCGCCGACGCTGCGCGAGATCGTCTCGGTGCTGAAGCTCAAGCACCTGTGGGTCATCATCGCCTTCGTCATCGCCAGCTGGACGTTCTACAACCTGTACGACAACCAGATGTTCCCGAACTTCTACCGCGGCCTCTTCCCCAACGAGGACATCGGCCTGCACACCTACGGCATCCTGAACTCCGCGCAGGTGTTCCTCGAGGGCTTCTGCATGATGCTCGTGCCGCTGCTCATGCGGAAGGTCGGCGTGCGCAACATCCTCCTCATGGGCGTCACCGTCATGTGCCTGCGCATCCTCGGCTCGGCCGTGTTCACGGACCCGGTGATCGTGTCGATCGTGAAGATGTTCCACGCGATCGAGGTGCCGCTGTTCGTGCTCGGCATCTTCCGCTACCTGACGCTGCACTTCCCGTCGGCGCTGTCGGCCACGCTCTACATGGTGGGCTTCGAGATCGCCGCGCAGCTGGGCAGCGCGCTGTTCTCGACGCCGTTCGGGTTCATCCGCGACGCGCTGGGCTACCAGCCGACGTTCCTCGTGATCGCGGGCATCGTCGCCTGCGCCGGCGTCTGGGCGTTCTTCGCCCTCAAGAAGGACGACCAGGACGTGCAGGGCGACGCGTTCGTCCGCGACTCCGATCGCTCCGGCGTGACCGGAGTGATGAAGACGATGCAGCAGTAGCGGTCGACCGGATGCGGCGGCGCGCTGCCGTCGGCGGCCGCGTCGCCGGCCGCAGGACCGCCGAGGTCATCGGGGCGGGGCGCTCACGGAGCCCCGCCCCGATCCCGTCGAACGGGCGATGTCCGACCCCGCCGCTAGGATCGGACCATGACATTCACGGTGGCTGTGGCGGGTGCCAGCGGCTATGCGGGCGGAGAGCTTCTCCGCCTTCTTGCTGCGCACCCCCAATTCGAGGTGCGAACGGTGACGGCTCACTCGAATGCGGGCGAGCGGCTCCGATCCGTGCACCCTCACCTCGCCAGCTACGGCGACCTCGAGCTCACGCCCACGACGCCCGAGCAGCTCGCCGGCCACGACGTGGTCTTCCTCGCCCTCCCGCATGGCGCGTCCGGCGTGGTGACGGCCGAGCTCGGCGACTCCGCGCTCGTCGTCGACTGCGGCGCCGACCACCGCCTCGAGAGCGAGGCCGACTGGGCCGACTACTACGGCGGCGACTTCTACGGCGCCTGGACGTACGGCATGCCCGAGCTGCCGCTCACTGCCCAGGCCGCGGAGGCGGCCGGCGCCGGGGGAGCGGCCAAGCAGCGCGAGCTCCTCCGCGGCGCGACGCGCATCGCCGTGCCCGGCTGCAACGTCACCGCCGTCACGCTCGGCCTCGCGCCCGCGATCGCCGCGGGGCTCGTCGAGCCGGTCGACCTGAACGCCGTGCTCGCCGTCGGTCCTTCGGGGGCGGGCAAGAAGGCGGCCGTGAACCTGCTCGGCGCCGAGCTCATGGGCTCGGCCAACCCCTACGCGGTCGGCGGCTCGCACCGCCACAACCCCGAGATCCGGCAGAACCTGCGCCGCGCCGGCGGTGCCGAGGTCACGCTCTCGTTCACGCCCGTGCTCGTGCCCATGGCCCGCGGCATCCTCGCCACGTCGACCGCCCGCATCCGCGACGGCGTCTCCGAGGCCGACGTGCGCGCCGCCTACGAGGCCGCCTACGGCGACGAGCGCTTCATCGAGCTCACGGATGCCGGCGTCTGGCCGCGCACCGCCGACGTCATCGGCTCCAACCGCGCCGCCGTCGGCGTCACCATCGACGCGCGCGCCGGTCGTCTCGTCGCCGTCAGCGCGATCGACAATCTCGGCAAGGGCACCGCCGGCGCCGCCATTCAGTCCGCAAACCTCGCCCTCGGACTCGACGAGTCCCTCGGCCTTCCCCTGGACGGAGTCGCACCGTGAGCGTGACCGCACCCAAGGGCTTCCGCGCAGCGGGAGTCGTCGCCGGCATCAAGTCGACGGGCAAGCGCGACGTCGCGCTCGTCGTCAACGACGGCCCGAGCGCCGCCGCGGCCGCCGTCTTCACCGGCAACCGCTGCAAGGCCAACCCGATCATCTGGTCGCAGCAGGTCATCGCCGACGGCACCGTCTCCGCGATCGTCCTCAACTCGGGCGGGGCCAACTGCTACACCGGCTCGTTCGGCTTCCAGACCACCCACCTCACGGCCGAGGCCGTGGGCGAGGCGCTCGGCATCTCCGCCGGCGACGTGCTCGTGTGCTCGACCGGCCTCATCGGCACGGGCGACCAGACCTTCCGCGACGCCGTCGTCGGCGGCGCGAAGGAGGCCGCGCGCACCCTCGCCGCATCCGAGGATGCCGGCGTCGAGGCGTCGGAGGCGATCATGACCACCGACTCGCGCGCCAAGCGCGTCGTGCGCGAGGGCGCCGGCTACACGATCGGCGCCATGGCCAAGGGCGCGGGCATGCTCGCCCCGGGGCTCGCGACCATGCTCGTGGTCATCACCACCGACGCCGACCTCGAGTCGCCCGCGCTGGATGCCGCACTGCGCGCCTCGACGCGCACCACGTTCGACCGGCTCGACTCCGACGGCTGCATGTCGACGAACGACCAGGTCACGCTCCTCGCCTCCGGCGCGAGCGGCGTCACGCCCGATGTCGTCGAGTTCACGGCGCTGCTCACCGATGTCTGCGCCGACCTCGCCCGGCAGCTGCAGCAAGACGCTGAGGGTGCGAGCCACGACGTCACGATCACGACCGTCGGAGCCGTCACGGAGCAGGATGCGGAAGACGTCTCGCGCGCCGTCTCGCGCTCCAACCTGTTCAAGGCCGCGATCTTCGGCAACGACCCCAACTGGGGCCGCGTGCTCGCCGCCGCCGGCACGACGCAGGCCGAGTTCGACCCGCAGGCGCTCGACGTCACCATCAACGGCGTCATGGTCTGCAAGGCCGGCACGCCGCACGAGCCCGTCGACCGGGTCGACCTCACTCCCCGCGACACGCTCGTCGTCATCGACCTGCACGCCGGCGAGGCGGAGGCGACGATCCTCACCAACGACCTCACGCACGACTACGTGCACGAGAACAGCGCGTACTCCTCGTGAGCCCGGCCGGATTCCTCTCGCCCGAGGTCTACGAGCGCGCCGCCGCGCGTGTCGAGACCCTCATCGAGGCGCTGCCCTGGATGCAGCGCTACGCCGGCAAGATCGTCGTCATCAAGTTCGGCGGCAACGCCATGGTCGACGACGAGCTCTTCGACGCCTTCGCCTCCGACATCGCCTTCCTGCGCTACTCCGGCGTGCGCCCCGTCATCGTGCACGGCGGCGGCCCGCACATCAGCCGCATGCTCAAGAGGCTCGACATCCAGAGCGAGTTCCGCGGTGGCTACCGCGTCACCAGCGAGGAGGCCATGGAGGTCGTGCGCATGGTGCTCGGCGGCCAGGTGGCCCGCGAGCTCGTCGCCGCGATCAACGAGCGCGCCCCCATCGCGACGGCCACCAGCGGCGAGGACGCGGGCCTCTTCCAGGCCAAGCGCAAGACGGTCGTCGTCGACGGCGAACTCGTCGACCTCGGCTGCGTGGGCGAGATCGTCAAGGTCGACCCGACGGTCGTGAAGGCCGACATCGCAGCCGGCCGCATCCCCGTCGTCTCGTCGATCGCCTCCGATGTGGGTCATTCCCGCAAGGCGCTCAACATCAACGCCGACCGGGCGGCCGCGGCGCTCGCCAAGGCGCTCGGCGCGCAGACCCTGCTCATGCTCACCGACGTGCCCGGCCTCTACCGAGACTGGCCGAACGTCGACTCCCTCGTCTCGCAGATCACGGCGGCCGAGCTGCGCGAGCTGCTGCCGAGCCTGGAAGCGGGCATGATCCCCAAGATCCAGGCGTGCATCGAGGCTGTGGAGGGCGGCGTCGACCAGGCGACCATCATCGACGGCCGCATCTCGCACTCGATCCTCCTCGAAACCTTCACGACCGAGGGCTTCGGCACGATGGTGACGCGATGACCGCGCCCCGCTCGAACACCCGATCCCTCGACCCCCGTGCGAAAGGACGCTCATGATCCGCCACTTCCTGCGCGACGACGACCTCAGCCCCGCCGAGCAGGCAGAGGTGCTCGCCATCGCGGCCGACCTCAAGCGCGACCGCTACTCCGAGCGCCCGCTCGAGGGGCCCGAGAGCGTCGCCGTGATCTTCGACAAGTCGTCGACGCGCACGCGGGTGTCGTTCCACGTCGGCATCTCCGACCTCGGTGGCTCCCCGCTGGTCATCCAGACCGCGTCGAGCCAGCTCGGCGGCAAGGAGACCGCGGCCGACACGGCTCGCGTGCTCGAGCGCCAGGTCGCCGCGATCGTCTGGCGCACGTACGCGCAGGCCGGTCTCGAGGACATGGCGCGCGGCACGACCGTGCCCGTCGTCAACGCGCTCAGCGACGACTTCCACCCCTGCCAGCTGCTCGCCGACTTGCTCACCATCACCGAGCACAAGGGCGGCACGAAGGGCCGCAGCCTCGTCTTCATCGGCGACGGCGCGAGCAACATGGGCCACTCGTACCTCCTCGCCTGCGCGATGGCAGGCATGCACGTGCGCATCGCGGCGCCCGCCGGCTACCAGCCCCGTCAGGACGTCGTCGCCGACGCCACCCGCATCGCCGCCGAGACGGGCGGCTCGGTCGCCGTGGGCGACTCGATCGAGCAGATGGTCGCCGGAGCCGATGTCGTCGTGACGGACACCTGGGTGTCGATGGGCTTCGAGGACGAGAAGAAGGCGCGCATCGCCGCGCTCGGACCGTACAAGGTCACCCCCTGGGTCATGGACCTCGCCGCCCACGACGCGATCTTCATGCACTGCCTCCCGGCCGACCGCGGCTACGAGGTGGATGCCGAGGTCATCGACGGCCCGCAGTCCGTGATCTGGGATGAGGCCGAGAACCGTCTCCACGCGCAGAAGGCGCTGCTCGTATGGCTGCTGCGCGAGGCGCGCACTGGCGCGGCCGCGGCCACGACCGCGTAGCCGGCCTGTTCGCCCTGCGAGTGCGGGGTTTCCCCTCCAGTGCGGACCGCACTGGAAGCGAAACCCCGCACTCGAGCTCGCGGCTCACGAGAGCCCTCGCACTCACGATCGAATGAGCCGTCCGGATGGGCGGCCGGCAGAAGAGGAAGCATGTCCGACACCGCAACCCCCTCGAACGCATCCGGCGGCTCGCGTGCCGCCGAGGCCGGCGCCCTCTGGGGCGGCCGCTTCGCGGGCGGACCGTCGCCCGAGCTCGCGCTCCTCTCGAAGTCGACGCACTTCGACTGGAAGCTCGCGCACTACGACATCGCCGGCTCCCGGGCGCACGCGCGGGCGCTCGCCGGGGCGGGCTACCTCACGGCATCCGAGCTCGAGGGGATGATCGGCGCACTCGACGAGCTCGAGCGCCGCGTCGCCTCCGGCGAGTTCGTCGCCGCCGAGGCCGACGAGGACGTCCACTCGGCGCTCGAGCGTGGTCTCGTCGAGATCGCGGGTGCCGAGCTCGGCGGCAAGCTGCGCGCGGGCCGCAGTCGCAACGACCAGATCGCGACGTTCATCCGCATGTACGTGCGCGACAAGTCGGCCGCGCTGACGGCGCTCGTGAGCGACCTCGCGAAGGCCCTCGCCGACCAGGCCGAGGCGAACTTCGACGTCGTCATGCCCGGCCGCACGCACCTGCAGCACGCGCAGCCCGTGCTGCTCGCGCACCAGCTGCTCGCGCACGCCTGGCCGCTCGCCCGCGACCTGTCGCGACTGCGCGACCTCGAGCGCCGCCTCGACGAGTCGCCGTACGGCTCGGGCGCGCTCGCCGGCTCGACGCTCGGCCTCGACGCGCGCGCGGTCGCCACGGAGCTCGGCTTCTCGGCGAGCGTCGCGAACTCCATCGACGGCACCGCCAGCCGCGACCTCGCCGCCGAGTTCGCCTACGTGTGCGCGCAGATCGGCATCGACGTCTCGCGCCTGGCGGAGGAGATCATCGTCTGGAACACGAAGGAGTTCGGGTTCGTCACCCTGAACGACTCGTACTCCACGGGGTCGAGCATCATGCCGCAGAAGAAGAACCCGGACATCGCCGAGCTCGCGCGCGGCAAGTCGGGTCGCCTCATCGGCAACCTCACGGGCCTGCTGGCGACGCTCAAGGCGCTGCCGCTCGCCTACAACCGCGACCTGCAGGAGGACAAGGAGCCCGTCTTCGACTCGGTCGAGACGCTCGAGGTGCTGCTGCCGGCCTTCACCGGCATGATCGCGACGACGACATTCCACGGCGACCGGATGCGCGAGCTCGCCCCGCAGGGCTTCTCGCTCGCCACCGACGTGGCCGAGTGGCTCGTCAAGCAGCGCGTGCCCTTCCGCGACGCGCACGAGATCTCCGGCAACCTCGTGAAGCTCGCCGAGTCGCGCGGCCTCGAGCTCGACGGCCTCTCCGACGACGACTTCGCCGCCGTGTCCTCGCACCTCACGCCGGAGGTGCGCTCCGTGCTCAACGTCGACGGCGCGGTCGAGACGCGCGACGGCCGCGGCGGCACGGCGCCCGTGCGCGTGCGCGAGCAGCTCCTCGAGCTGCGGGCTCGGCTGGAGGAGTTCGCGGGGGAGTAGGCGGGCGGCCCGGCCCGGTCGTGGCTCTTCCGACTCCGACGAGTGCGGGGTTCGGGCCCGTCGTTCGCGTGACGACCGGCCCGAACCCCGCATTCGTCGTTTCGCCATCCTGTTGGTGTCGCTCGTGGCCCGATTTGCGTCGACGTTCCAGGCCGGAGACGATCGGAACGACGTCGACGGGAGGAGCGTCCGCGTGACGGATGAACGAGATGCTGAGGCCGAGGAGCGTCTGCACGACGTCCTGAGCAGCGACGCCCTGGCCGCCGCGCCCCTCCTCCTCGGCGCGATCGTCTCCCGCGTCGGCGACGACGGCGAGCGCGTCGCCGTGCGCATCACCGAGGTCGAGGCGTACCTGGGGGAGCGCGACCCCGGGTCGCACGCCTTCCGCGGCCGCACCCCGCGCACCGCCGTCATGTTCGGCCCGGGCGGCCACGTCTACGCCTACTTCTCCTACGGCATGCACATCTGCCTCAACGTGGTGTGCGGCGTCGACGGCGTCGCCTCCGCCTGCCTCCTCCGGGCGGGCGAGGTCGTCGAGGGCGCGGATGCCGCTCGCCGGCGTCGACTCGCCACGCGGCGCGCCCGACCCGGCGCACCCCTCCGCGATCGCGATCTCGCCCGTGGCCCCGCCAACCTCGCGGCCGCGCTCGGCGTCTCCCTCGCCGACAGCGGCCTGCCGATCGACCGGCCGCCCTACTCGCTCGAGCTCCCGGACGCCCCGGTGGATGCCGCGAGCATCGTCCGCGGCCTCCGCGTCGGCCTCTCCGCCCCCGGCGGCCTCGACCCCTTCCACTGGCGCTTCTGGATCGACGGGGATCCGACCGTCTCGGCGTACACGCCGCATCGGACGGTGCGGGAGGCGGGGCGGAGCGAACTGTAACGCAGGAGACGGAGCGTGATCACAGTCCAGCGGGCGTAGCGTGAGTACGGCGAGAAGGCGTCGCATCGACGTTCGTTGTCCTGGCCTGGCCGGGGTGGTCCTTGCTTCTCGTGCATGGCGATGAGTGGCCATGGGAGTGCTCCGCGCATGCGGAGGAGACCGCTCGTCGAACCGGTTGCATCGGCCAAGTGCTTGTTCTGAATAGCCATGGCCATGTCTCGCAACTGCTTGTTATGAATTGCAAGGAGACGGCCATATTCATCATGCTAGGGAAAACGCTAGGTCGGATGAGTAATCTGCGAGCCAACCGCGGTGCTGGAGCACGAGCGGATGGAGGGCGGAGAGCGGCATGAGCCCAGTAGACAGGCGATCGCCGTGTCGAGCAGAGAGGGCCGTACGGGCTGTCCTGGTGCGAGGTGAGCCGCGAAACGCGGTCGCGCGTCGTGTGGGCCTTCCCTACATCCTGATTCACGAGTGCCTCGAACGTGCTTGCGATCAGACCGCGAGCTGGCATCCCGACTACGTGACGACCGTCCAACTCGGTCTCGACGCGACGATCGAACTCACCCGACGCCTGATCCGCGAGGGATGCGTATTGCAGCTCGGCGTCCCCAGCACGAGTCGTGGAGCCCAACGGATCGAGGACTGCGAGGCGCCGACTCGCCTGTCCACGCGGAACGGCTCTGACGAATGTCGGTGGTGTCGGTTCTACTGATCTCACGGTGCCCGGTCAAGGGCGCACGGATGCGCGTCTCTGCGCAGTTCAGGAGGGAACATGACCGCACTCACCAGATACGTTGTCGAGGTGTCGCCGGCCGTCCGCGACACTCTCGTC
>Ga0153917_1000874_pt1 | contig 15122 bp, 12 predicted proteins | sample TSFL001MetaG_FD_104695 | JGI IMG/M metagenome (GOLD analysis project Ga0153917, IMG submission 104695) | Attine ant fungus gardens microbial communities from Florida, USA - TSFL001 MetaG | ecosystem: Host-associated > Fungi > Mycelium > Unclassified | place: USA: Florida, Paynes Creek Historic... | reverse complement strand
CATCTTTTTCAGACCATCGAGAGGCGTGCGGCCCCACACGCGGGCAGATGGCACGCAGGAAGCCCGGACTAATAAGATGGCATTGAAATCCCCCGCGTTTCGTAGAAAGTTTCCGTTGCTGGTGACTGGCGGTCTGCTGGCCCTGCAGCCTCTGGCCACGTCATACGTGGTGGCAGCCGAGCAGTTCGATTGCCAAGTTTCCGCCTCCGGCGGCTGGGACTGCAAGCCCAAGACCACGGTCAGCAATCTGCCGCCGCGCCCAGTACACGAAGGCGCCGCACTCAGCTCGGGCGGTGACGCCCAGGCCACCGAGGCCGACGCCAATGGCGAGCCCAAGCCGATGCTGGTCACCGAGAGCAAGGGCCGTGGCCTCAAGTCGCGCAGCGAAGACTACAGCCACCTGGACTGGGTCCCGCGCGAAAAGCTCACCGCAGCCCAGCTTGCCGAGACCGGCCCATACTGCGCCGGCGCGTACATCGAGCCTTCGCGCCCGGGCATGGACGACACCACGCCCAAGGATGAGTCGCCGACCTACCTGAATGCCAAGGTTTCCCGCTACCAGCAAGAGCAGCAGATCGCCACCCTCGCCGGTGACGTGGTCATGCGCCAGGGCAGCATGCAGGTCGAGGCCGACGAGGCCAACCTGTACCAGGCCGAGAACCGTGGCGAGCTCAAAGGCAACGTCAAGCTGCGCGACAAAGGTTCGCTGGTGGTGGGCGACGAGGCCCAGATCCAGCTGGATACCGGCGAAGCCAAGGTCGACAACGCCGAATACGTGATGCACAAGTCGCACATCCGCGGCAACGCGCTCTATGCCAAGCGTGGCGAGAACGCCATCATTCGCCTCAAGGACGGTACCTACACCACCTGTGAGCCGAACAGCAACGCGTGGCAGCTCAAGGGCAACAACATCACCCTGAACCCGGCCACCGGCTTCGGTACCGCCACCAACGTCACGCTGCGGGTCAAGGATTTCCCGGTGTTCTATACACCGTACATCTACTTCCCGATCGACGACCGTCGCCAGTCCGGCTTCCTGCCGCCGTCGTTCAGCAGCAGCGGCGATTCCGGCTTCTCGCTGGTCACACCGTATTACTTCAACCTGGCGCCAAACTATGACGCCACGTTGTATCCGCGTTACATGGCCAAACGCGGCGTGCTGATGGAAGGCGAGTTCCGCTACCTGACCAAGTCCAGCGAAGGGCAGTTCGGCGGTGCGTACCTGAACGACAAGAACGACGACCGCAAAGAGCAGACCGACTACAAAGAAAAGCGCTGGATGTACAACTGGCAGCACAAGGGCGGGCTGGATTCGCGCTTGCTGAGCGAAGTGGACTACACCGACATCAGCGATCCGTTCTACTTCCAGGACCTCGATACCGGCCAGGAAGGCATCAAGAGCCGTGACGTGGTCAACCAGCAAGGTGCATTGACCTATCGCGGTGACAGCTACCGGGCACGCCTGAACATGCAGGCGTACGAAATGGCGACCATTTCCCAGATCACGCCATACGACAAGTTGCCACAGATCACGCTCAACGGCATGTTGCCCTACCACCCGAGCGGATTTGACTTCACTTACGATACCGAGGCAGTCCGCTTCGAACGCGACCTGAAGAACGACACCGTATTCAACGAGGACGGCGAGCTGGATACCTCTGCCGGCCCCGATGGGCGCAGGCTCGACGAAAACGTCTTCGGGATCGCCCGGTCCAACGGCACCCGCCTGAACCTGGCACCGGCGATCAGCCTGCCCATGAAGGCCAGCTACGGCTTCCTGACGCCGAAGCTCAAGTACGTCTATACCCACTACGACCTTGACCTGGACGGCAAAGGCAAGAATGACCTGGCCACCGCGACGCCGGAAGTACGCGACCTGCAAGGCAACTTCTCCAGTTCGCAGGACCGTAGCGTGCCTGTGTTCAGCGTCGACAGCGGCCTGTACTTCGACCGCAACACCCAGTGGTTCGGCAAGAACTACCGCCAGACCCTCGAGCCGCGCCTGTTCTATCTCTATGTCCCTTACAAGGACCAGAAGGACATCCCGATCTTCGACACCAGCGAAAGCTACTTCAACTACGCCTCGCTGTTCCGTGACAACCGCTTCACCGGCTCCGACCGCATCGGTGACGAGAACAAGCTGTCGCTGGGCGTGACCAACCGCTGGATCGAAGAAAACGGATTCGAGCGTCAGCGCTTCAGCATTGGCCAGGCCCTCTACCTCCGGGACCGTGAAGTGCAGATGCCTGGTATCGACTGGCGCACCCGCGAAGACTCCCAGTCGGACGTATCGCCTTACGCCCTGGAATACCAGTACGCCTTCAACCGCGACTGGCGCTTCAACTCCGACTTCAACTGGGACCCGGACAGCAGCAAGACACGTTCGGGTAGCGCCATGCTGCATTACCAGCCGGAAGACAATCCGAACAAGATCGTCAACCTGGGCTATCGCTACCGCAACGACCTGATCGTCTATGACCAACTGACCGGCACCTGGAAGACCGGCGGTGACTATGGCACGCCAGGCGACCCCAACTACATCAAGGACTACTACAAGATCCAGCAGCACGACTTTTCGGTCATCTGGCCGATCGTGCCGCAATGGAGCGTGATCGCCCGCTGGCAGCATGACTACAACCGCAACCGCACCCTGGAAGCCATGGGTGGTTTCGAGTATGACAACTGCTGCTGGAAGCTGCGCCTGATCAACCGCTACTGGGTCGACTATGACGACTTCAGCCAGGCCATTCCGGACAACGAGAAAGGCGACCACGGCATCTTCCTGCAAGTGGTGCTCAAAGGCCTCGGCGGCGTCGTGGGCAACAAGGTCGAGTCGTTCCTGGACCAAGGCATTCAAGGTTACCGTACACGTGAAGACCAAGCTTATTGATCGACTGCGCCCGCTGCTGCTGGGCGCTGCATTGCTGAGTGGCGCGGTGCATGCCGCAGTGCAACCCCTGGACCGGGTGGTGGCCATCGTCGACAACGACGTGGTCATGCAAAGCCAGCTGGACCAGCGCATCCACGAAGTACAACAGACCATCGCCAAGCGCGGTGGTGGCGTACCACCCGCCGGCGCCCTGGAACAGCAGGTGCTGGAGCGTCTGATCGTCGAGAACCTGCAACTGCAGATCGGCGAGCGATCGGGTATCCGCATCACCGACGAGGAACTGAACCAGGCCATCGGCACCATTGCCCAGCGCAACGGCATGACCCTGGATCAGTTCCGCGCCGCCCTGGCCCATGACGGCCTGTCGTTCGACGACGCCCGTGACCAGGTCAAGCGCGAGATGATCATCAGCCGCGTGCGCCAGCGACGCGTGGCCGAACGCATCCAGGTATCCGAGCAGGAAGTGAAAAACTACCTCAACTCGGACCTGGGCAAAATGCAGCTGTCCGAAGAGTACCGCCTGGCCAACATCCTGATCCCGACCCCGGAAAGCGCCAACTCCGAGGCCATCCAGGCGGCCGCCCGCCAAGCCGGCGACGTTTACCAGCAGCTCAAGCAGGGCGCAGACTTCGGTCAGATGGCCATCGCCCGCTCCGCCAGCGAGAACGCCTTGGAAGGCGGCGAGATGGGTTGGCGCAAAGCTGGCCAACTGCCACCTGACTTCGCCAAGATGCTGAGCAGCATGGCCGACGGCGACATCACCCAGCCGATCCGCATTCCCAACGGCTTCATCATCCTCAAGCTCGAGGAGAAGCGCGGGGGCAATGCCAGCGTGCTGCGCGACGAAGTGCACGTTCGCCACATCCTGATCAAGCCAAGCGAGATCCGCAGCGATGCGGCCACCGAGCAGCTGGCCGAGCGCCTGTATGACCGCATCAAGAGCGGCGAAGACTTCGGCGAACTGGCCAAGAGCTTCTCGGAAGACCCGGGCTCGGCGCTCAACGGCGGCGACCTCAACTGGGTCGATCCGAACAGCCTGGTGCCGGAATTCCGCGAGCAGATGGCCAATGCCCCCCAGGGTGAAGTGACCCGTCCGTTCCGCACCCAGTACGGCTGGCACGTACTGGAAGTGCTGGGCCGCCGTGCCACCGACAGCACCGAGCAAGCACGCGAACAGCAGGCCCTGAGCGTGTTGCGCAACCGCAAGTACGACGAAGAGCTGCAAACCTGGCTGCGTCAGATCCGCGACGAAGCCTACGTTGAAATCAAGCTGCCTGGCGCTGACCAGGCCGGCCAGTGAAGCCTCTTCGCTTCGCTGTCACACCCGGCGAGCCGGCCGGCATAGGCCCCGACCTGTGCCTGCTGCTGGCCGCCGAGGCCCAGCCCCACCCCCTGATTGCCATCACCAGCCGTGACCTGCTCGCCGAGCGGGCCATGCAGTTGGGGTTGGCCGTCAACCTGTTGCCAGTCACCGAAGGCACCTGGCCTGACCAGCCCGCCCCCGCCGGCAGCCTGTATGTCTGGGATACACCGCTGGCCGCGCCGGTGGTAGCGGGGCAACTGGACAAGGCCAATGCAGCCTTCGTCCTGCAAACCCTGACCCGTGCGGGCCAAGGCTGCCTGGACGGGCACTTTGCCGGGATGATCACCGCGCCGGTGCACAAGGGCGTGATCAACGAAAACGGTATCGCCTTCTCCGGCCACACCGAGTTCCTTGCCGACCTGACCCACACCACCCAGGTGGTGATGATGCTGGCGACCCATGGCCTGCGCGTAGCATTGGTGACCACTCACCTGCCCCTGCGCGATATCGCCGATGCCATAACCGCCGAGCGCCTGGAGCGGGTCACGCGGATCCTGCACGCCGACCTGTGCGACAAGTTCGGCATCGCCCACCCCCGCATCCTGGTCTGCGGCCTCAACCCGCATGCCGGCGAAGGCGGCCACCTGGGCCGCGAAGAAATCGACATCATCGAGCCTGCCTTGCAGCGCCTGCGCAGCCAGGGCATGGACCTGCGCGGCCCGCTGCCGGCCGATACCCTGTTTACCCCCAAATATCTGGAGCACTGCGACGCAGTGCTGGCGATGTACCACGACCAGGGCCTGCCCGTACTCAAGTACAAGGGCTTTGGCGCCGCGGTCAATGTGACCCTGGGCCTGCCGATCATCCGTACCTCGGTCGACCACGGCACCGCCCTGGACCTGGCCGGTAGCGGCAAGGTCGATACCGGCAGCCTGCGCGTCGCCCTGGAAACCGCCTACCAGATGGCCGAGAACCGACCATGAACGAGCAATACCAACACCGGGCGCGCAAGCGCTTTGGCCAGAACTTCCTGCACGACGCCGGAATCATCGACCGCATCCTGCGTGCAATCAACGCCAAGCCCGGCGAGCACCTGCTGGAAATCGGCCCGGGCCAGGGCGCCCTGACCGAAGGCCTGCTGGGGAGCGGCGCACAACTGGATGTCGTCGAGCTGGACAAGGACCTGGTACCGATCCTCCAGCACAAGTTCGCGGGCCGCGGCAACTTCCGCCTGCACCAGGGCGACGCCCTGAAGTTCGACTTCAACCAGTTGGGCGTACCGGCGCGCAGCCTCAAGGTGGTGGGCAACCTGCCCTACAACATCTCCACCCCGCTGATCTTCCACCTGCTGGAACACGCCGGCCTGATCCGCGACATGCACTTCATGCTGCAAAAGGAAGTGGTCGAACGCCTGGCCGCAGGCCCCGGCGGCGGTGACTGGGGTCGCCTGTCGATCATGGTGCAGTACCACTGCCGCGTGGAGCATCTGTTCAATGTCGGCCCGGGCGCCTTCAACCCGCCGCCGAAGGTCGACTCGGCCATCGTCCGCCTGGTGCCCCACGAAACCCTGCCGCATCCAGCCAAGGACCCGCGCCAGCTCGAACGCATCGTCCGCGAAGCCTTCAACCAGCGCCGCAAGACCCTGCGCAACACCCTCAAGGGCCTGCTCGACAGCCAGGCCATCGAAGCCGCAGGTGTCGACGGCAGCCTGCGTCCGGAGCAACTGGACCTGGCCGCGTTCGTGCGTCTGGCCGACCAGCTGGCTGATCAACAACAAGCCTGATGTAGCTTGTAGCGGCCTCTTCGCGGGCAAGCCCACTCCCACAGATAATGCAGCAGTACCTGTGGGAGCGGGCTTGCCCGCGAAGAGGCCGGTATTGTCTACATACGACGCCACGCCCTACACAACTGGCCTATACCCCCGCCAATGGCCTAGACTGCAACCATTGCAGTATTTGCGTCCGCTCGTCCAAGGCCTTTGCATGTCCGACCCCCGCTATCAGATCGACGTCAGCGTCGTGACCCGTTACCTCAAAGAACAATCCGACCCCGACAACAACCGTTTCGCCTTCGCCTACACCATCACGGTGCAGAACAATGGCACGCTCAAGGCCAGGCTGGTCTCCCGCCATTGGCTGATCACCAATGGCGACGGGGAGGTGGAAGAGGTCCGGGGGGCCGGCGTGGTCGGCCAGCAACCGCTCATCGAGCCCGGCGACAGCCACACCTACAGCAGCGGCGCGGTACTCAGCTCCCGTGTCGGCACCATGCAGGGCAGCTACCAGATGTTCGCCGAAGACGGTAAACACTTCGACGCTCCCATCGCACCGTTCCGCCTGGCTGTCCCCGGAGCGCTGCACTGATGGCGGTGTACGCGGTCGGCGACCTGCAGGGCTGCCTGCAACCACTCAAGTGCCTGCTCGAACGCGTGCATTTCAACCCTGCCGTGGACCGTCTGTGGCTGGTGGGCGATCTGGTCAACCGCGGCCCCGAGTCGCTGGAAACCCTGCGCTTTCTCTATTCCATCCGCCATTCGCTGGTGTGCGTGCTGGGCAACCATGACCTGCACCTGCTGGCAGCCTGGCACAACGTCGAGCGCCTGAAGAAGAGCGACACCCTGCGCGAGATCATCGAAGCGCCGGACGCCGATCAGCTGTTCGACTGGCTGCGCCAACAAAAGCTGCTGCATTACGACGAGCCGCGCGGCATTGCCCTGGTGCATGCCGGCATCCCTCCCCAATGGACATTGGGCAAGGCGCTGGAGCTGGCCGCCGAGGTGGAGGAGGTGCTGCGCGATGACACCCGCCTGAAGCTCTACCTGGATGGCATGTACGGCAACGAGCCGAACAAATGGAGCAAGAACCTGACCGGTGTCGAACGCCTGCGGGTAATCACCAATTACTTCACCCGCATGCGTTTCTGCACCGCCGAGGGCAAGCTCGACCTCAAGAGCAAGGAAGGCCTGGACAGCGCCCCGAAGGGCTACAAGCCCTGGTTCGCCCACAAGGACCGTCGCTCACGCCACGTGAAGATCATCTTCGGCCACTGGGCCGCTCTCGAAGGGCGTGTCGACGTTCCCGATGTCATCGGTCTGGACACCGGCTGCGTATGGGGTGGCGCCATGACCCTCTACAACGTCGACAGCGGCGAATACCACCGCTGCGAGTGCGCCGACGACGGCACCCCGCGCCAACCGGCATAACCGACTAGACTTAACGATCAACCCCGAAGGAAACCGCCCCATGAGCGAATTCAAGCGCATCCCTCCCGAGCAGGCCCAGGCCCTGCGTGAGCAAGGTGCGGTGGTCGTCGATATTCGCGACCCGCAGGCGTTTGCCGCAGGCCATATCAGCGGCGCCACACATCTGGATAACCATTCGGTCGCCGAGTTCATCCGCAACGCCGACCTCGACGCACCGACCCTGGTGGTCTGCTACCACGGCAACTCCAGCCAGAGTGCTGCGGCCTACCTCGTAGACCAGGGCTTCTCCGAGGTCTACAGCCTCGATGGCGGCTTTGAGCTGTGGCGCAGCACCTACCCGGCCGAAACCGCTCAAGGCGGCGCCGAATAATTTTTTTCATTTTCCCGCAGCCCGCGTCATGTGCGGGCTTGGGCCTTTCCTGACGAACGGTCGTGAGTATCTTCTCGGCCTCGCGCCCTTGACCTCCCGTATAACCAACTATCCTTAAGCCCAGGCCATCCAAAAAAGGGGAGAGCCGGTACACCGGCGTGCGGGTCATCGGTAGCGTTTCTACGGGTGTTCTGGGGGGTATACAGCAATCGGCCAGCCCGGTTGCATGCCAGCATCATGCTGACTGATCCGGCGTCGGCTCCACGTATCGAGCGAGGTGACGTCATGAGCATTTTTAGCCACTTCCAACAACGTTTCGAGTCAACCCGCCAGGAAGAACTCTCGCTGCAGGAGTACCTCGAGCTGTGCAAAGAGGATCGCAGTGCCTACGCATCGGCGGCCGAACGGCTGTTGCTGGCCATCGGCGAACCAGAGCTGATCGATACCTCAACGAACTCCAGGCTGTCGAGAATCTTCTCCAACAAGGTGATCCGGCGCTATCCGGCCTTTGCCGACTTCCATGGCATGGAAGAATGCATCGACCAGATCGTGTCCTACTTCCGCCATGCTGCACAGGGCCTGGAGGAGAAGAAGCAGATCCTGTACCTGCTCGGCCCGGTGGGTGGCGGCAAGTCGTCCCTGGCCGAAAAACTCAAGCAGCTCATGGAGAAGGTCCCCTTCTATGCCATCAAGGGCTCTCCGGTATTCGAGTCGCCACTGGGGCTGTTCAATGCCGCCGAGGACGGTGCCATTCTCGAAGAAGAGTTCGGCATTCCCCGGCGCTACCTGAACACGATCATGTCGCCCTGGGCCACCAAGCGCCTGCAAGAGTTCGGTGGCGACATCTCCAAGTTCCGGGTGGTCAAGCTGTACCCCTCCATCCTGAACCAGATCGCCATCGCCAAGACCGAGCCAGGTGATGAGAACAACCAGGACATCTCCGCCCTCGTCGGCAAGGTGGATATCCGCAAGCTCGAAGAGTTCCCGCAGAACGACGCCGACGCCTACAGCTACTCCGGCGCGCTGTGCCGGGCCAACCAGGGCCTGATGGAGTTCGTCGAGATGTTCAAGGCCCCGATCAAGGTCTTGCACCCATTGCTTACCGCCACCCAGGAAGGCAACTACAATAGCACCGAAGGTCTCGGCGCGATCCCCTACTCCGGGATCCTGCTGGCCCACTCCAACGAATCGGAATGGCACACCTTCCGCAACAACAAGAACAACGAGGCGTTCATCGACCGTATCTACATCGTCAAGGTGCCTTACTGCCTGCGTGTCAGTGACGAGGTGAAGATCTACGACAAGCTGCTGATCAACAGCTCGCTGGCCAAGGCCCACTGCGCGCCGGACACCCTCAAGATGCTCGCGCAGTTCACCGTGCTGTCGCGCCTGAAGGAGCCAGAGAACTCCAACATCTATTCGAAGATGCGCGTCTATGACGGCGAGAACCTCAAGGATACCGATCCGAAGGCCAAGTCGATCCAGGAGTATCGCGATGCCGCGGGTGTCGATGAAGGCATGAATGGCCTGTCGACCCGCTTCGCCTTCAAGATCCTCTCCAAGGTGTTCAACTTCGACCCTCATGAAATCGCGGCCAACCCGGTGCACCTGCTCTATGTGCTTGAGCAGCAGATCGAGCAGGAGCAGTTCCCTGCCGAGGTGCGTGAGCGCTACCTGCGCTACCTCAAGGAATACCTGGCACCGCGCTACATCGAGTTCATCGGCAAGGAAATCCAGACCGCCTACCTGGAGTCCTACAGCGAGTACGGTCAGAACATCTTCGACCGCTACGTGCTGTACGCCGACTTCTGGATCCAGGACCAGGAGTACCGCGACCCGGAAACCGGCGAGATCCTCAATCGCATCGCCCTCAACGAGGAGCTGGAGAAGATCGAGAAACCGGCCGGCATCAGCAACCCGAAAGACTTCCGCAACGAGATCGTCAACTTCGTGCTGCGGGCCCGTGCCAACAACAACGGCAAGAACCCGAGCTGGCTCAGCTACGAAAAACTGCGTGTGGTGATCGAGAAGAAAATGTTCTCCAACACCGAGGACCTGCTGCCAGTCATCAGCTTCAACGCCAAGGCCAGCAAGGAGGACCAACAGAAACACAACGACTTCGTCACCCGGATGGTGGAGCGTGGCTACACCGACAAACAGGTTCGCCTGCTGTCGGAATGGTACCTGCGGGTCAGGAAATCGCAATAAAGCGGCAAGTGACAAGCCGCAAGCTGCAAGCTGTCCGGCGCCGGGCCAGGTCCCGCGCCCCGGCTTGCGGCAGCGGTGGCTGCTCATTCTTGCAGCTTGAGGCTTGCGGCTGCATCCAGTCACCGGAGGGATCATGAGCTACGTAATCGACCGACGCCTGAACGGCAAGAACAAGAGCACGGTCAATCGCCAGCGCTTCTTGCGGCGATACCGTGAGCACATCAAAAAGGCCGTCGAAGAGGCCGTCAGCCGCCGCTCCATCATGGACATGGAGCATGGCGAGCAGATCAGCATTCCGGGGCGTGATATCGACGAGCCCGTGCTACACCATGGTCGTGGCGGCAAGCAGACCATCATCCACCCAGGCAACAAGGAATTCACAGCAGGCGAGCACATCGCCCGACCGCAAGGCGGCGGGGGAGGCGGCGGCGGACGCGGCAAGGCCGGCAACTCCGGCGAGGGCATGGATGACTTCGTGTTCCAGATCACCCAGGAAGAATTCCTCGAGTTCATGTTCGAGGACCTGGAGCTGCCCAACCTGGTCAAGCGTCACCTGACCGGCGCCGACACCTTCAAGACCGTGCGCGCCGGCATCGCCAACGAAGGCAACCCGTCACGCATCAACATCGTTCGCACCCTGCGCTCGGCCCACGCCAGGCGTATCGCCCTGACCGGCAGCAGCCGCGCCCTGTTGCGCGAGGCCCAGGCCGAGCTTGCCCGCCTGAAAGTCGAAGAGCCGGACAACTTCACCGACATACAGGCCACCGAGGCAGAGATCGAGCGTCTGAAGGCACGCATCAACCGCCTGCCCTTCCTCGACACCTTCGACCTCAAGTACAACCTGCTGGTCAAGCAGCCCAATCCCAGCTCCAAGGCCGTGATGTTCTGCCTGATGGACGTCTCCGGCTCCATGACCCAGGCCACCAAGGACATCGCCAAGCGATTCTTCATCCTGCTCTACCTCTTCCTCAAACGAAACTACGACCGCATCGAGGTGGTATTCATTCGCCACCACACCAGTGCCCGCGAAGTGGACGAGGAAGAGTTCTTCTACTCCCGGGAAACCGGTGGCACCATCGTCTCCAGCGCACTCAAGCTGATGCAGGAGATCATGGCCGAACGCTACCCGGCCAGCGACTGGAACATCTATGCCGCCCAGGCTTCGGACGGCGACAACTGGAATGACGACTCGCCGATCTGCCGCGACATCCTCTCCAAGCAGATCATGCCGCATGTGCAGTACTACACTTATGTCGAGATCACCCCTCGCGAGCACCAGGCGCTATGGTACGAATACGAGCGCATCGGCGAGGCATTCCCAGATACCTTCGCCCAGCAGCAGTTGGTATCGGCCGGCGACATCTACCCGGTCTTCCGTGAACTCTTCCAGCGCAGGTTAGCCACATGACCGCCAGAGAGCAGAGACGCCAACCCATTTCCACCGGGTCCGAGTGGACGTTCGAGCTGATCCAGGCCTATGACCGCGAAATCAGCCGCCTGGCCGAGCGCTACGCCCTGGATACCTATCCCAACCAGATCGAGGTGATCACCGCCGAACAGATGATGGATGCCTATGCCTCTGTCGGCATGCCGCTGGGCTATCACCATTGGTCCTACGGCAAGCAGTTCCTCAGCACGGAGAAATCCTACAGCCGCGGCCAGATGGGCCTGGCCTATGAGATCGTGATCAACTCCGACCCGTGCATCGCCTACCTGATGGAAGAGAACACCATGTGCATGCAGGCACTGGTGATCGCCCACGCCTGCTATGGCCACAACAGCTTCTTCAAGGGCAACTACCTGTTCCGTACCTGGACCGACGCCAGCTCGATCATCGATTACCTGGTGTTCGCCAAGCAATACATCGCCCAATGTGAAGAGCGCCATGGCATCGATGCTGTCGAAGACCTCATCGACTCCTGCCACGCCCTGATGAACTACGGCGTCGATCGCTACAAACGCCCCTACCCCATCTCCGCCGAGGAAGAGCGGCGCAGGCAGAAAGAGCGCGAGGAGCATTTGCAACGCCAGATCAACGACCTGTGGCGCACCATTCCCAAAGGCTCGGAAAAAGGCGGCGAGCGCGATGACGTGCGCTTCCCCGCCGAACCCCAGGAAAACATCCTCTATTTCATCGAAAAACACGCCCCCTTGCTCGAACCCTGGCAACGGGAAGTGGTGCGCATCGTGCGCAAGATCGCCCAATACTTCTACCCGCAACGCCAGACCCAGGTGATGAACGAAGGCTGGGCCACCTTCTGGCACTACACCCTGATGAACGACCTGTACGACGAAGGCCTGGTGACCGAAGGCTTCATGATGGAATTCCTGCAGTCGCACACCAGCGTGGTCTTCCAGCCGGGCTTCGACAGCCCCTACTACAGCGGCATCAATCCCTACGCCTTGGGCTTTGCCATGTATACGGACATCCGTCGCATGTGCGAGAACCCCACGGAGGAAGATCGCCGCTGGTTCCCCGACATTGCCGGCAGCGACTGGCTTTCCACCATCAAGTTCGCCATGAGCAGCTTCAAGGACGAGAGCTTCATCCTGCAGTACCTGTCACCCAAGGTGATCCGGGACCTGAAGCTGTTCAGCATTCTCGACGACGACCAGCGCGACGACCTGCTGGTCCCGGCGATCCACGACGAAGCCGGCTACCGGATCATCCGTGAACAGCTGGCAGCCCAGTACAACCTGGGCAACCGCGAGCCCAACGTACAGATCTGGAGCATCGACCGCCGCGGCGACCGCTCGCTGACCCTGCGCCACCAGCAGCACAACCGCAAACCACTTGGCGACTCCACCGAAGAAGTGCTCAAGCATCTGCACCGCCTCTGGGGCTTCGATATCCACCTGGAAACCGTGCAAGGCGAACAGGTCATGAAAACCCACCACATGCCGCCACGCGGCGAACAGAACGAAGCAGGCGAATACGGCCGCATGGACCTGGCGGTGGTGCATCACCTGTAAGCGGGCACCTCCCGTTGCTGTCGACAGGTTATCCTGTGGGCAGTAACGGAGGTTCCACATGCAAATCTACAAAGTCGGTGGCGCGGTGCGCGACCGTCTGCTCGGGCGCCCTGTCAGCGATATCGACTGGCTGGTGGTCGGTGCCACGGTCGAACAGATGCAGGCCCAGGGCTATCGCCCGGTCGGTGCTGATTTTCCGGTGTTCATCCATCCCCGCACGGGCGAGGAGTACGCCCTCGCGCGTACCGAACGCAAGAGCGGACGCGGCTATGGTGGCTTCACCTTCCATGCCAGCCCCGAGGTCACACTCGAAGAGGACTTGATCCGTCGGGACCTGACCATCAATGCCATGGCCGAGGACGAGCAGGGCAATCTGTACGACCCTTATCACGGCAAAAAGGACCTTGATCAGCGCCTATTGCGTCATGTTTCGCCCGCATTCGCCGAAGACCCTCTGCGCGTCCTGCGCGTGGCCCGCTTCGCCGCCCGCTATGCCCCCCTGGGATTTCAGGTCGCCGACGAAACGCTCGATCTGATGCGCCAGATCAGCGCTTCGGGCGAACTGGAGGCCTTGACCGCCGAACGCAGCTGGAAGGAGATCGAACGGGCATTGATGGAGGATCGACCGCAGGTGTTCATCCAGGTATTGCGCGACTGCGCCGCCCTGAAGGTTCTGATGCCTGAGATCGATGCCCTGCTGAGCCGGCCGCATGACCATACCCTTCATGTACTGGAGCAGGCCGCTCGCGAGCGACAACCGCTCAATGTGCGTTGGGCCTGCCTGCTGCATGAACTTGGCGACCTGAACCAGATCAAGGCACTCAACCAACGCTTCAAGGTGCCTCGGGAGTGCCAGGAACTGGCCGTGCTGGTCGCCGAGTGCCAGGCGCTTTGTCATCAAGCCCAGGCACTGGCCCCTGCAGCCCTGCTGGAATTGCTGCAGAAGTTCGACGTGTACCGTCGCCCCCAGCGTTTCGAGGACTTCATTGCCACCTGCCAGGTCCAGGTGCGCAGCCGAGGCGAGGAGCTGGCTTATCCACAGGCCGATTACCTGCGCGGTGCGGCAGCTGTGGTCAAGTCGGTCGATGTGAAGGGGCTGCTAGAAAAGGGCCTGCAGGGGCAGGCATTGGGCGAGGCCCTCAAGGATGAACGGCTGAAGGCGCTTGAGGCTTACAAAGGACAAGCCTAGAACCTGTCGCGATCCGATCACGGGATAACCCCGCGATCGGGTCGGCCCTGACCACTACATCCGGGTCAACTGCACCCCACGCCATTCGAACGGCACCGGCGTCAGCACTTGCTCGATGCGCGCTTCATGCCACACCTGCTCCATCGGTTTGCCTACGCCCGGATGCACCAGTTGCGGCGCGATCAACGACAGCGGCCACAGCACGAAAGCGTTTTTCAGAATCTCGGCCCTGGGCAGCACCAGGCCATTGAACGTACCCAGCAAGTCGTCGTACATCAGCACGTCGATGTCCAGCGGCAAGCCTTTTCGCTCAGGTGCATAGCGGCCATTGTCCGCCTCGATGAACTTGAGCCGGCGATCAAGCTCCAGCAACGGCAGGTCGGTCTTCCCGGTCACCACCAGGTTGTAGAACGGCCCGCTCTTGATACCCACCGCCTGGCTCTCGAATACAGGCGAGCACTGCATGTCCCGCAGAAAGCCTGCCAAGGCATCGAGCCCGGCACACAGATGCGCCTCCCGGTCGATGTTGCTGCCCAGGCCCAGATAAACCGTGCTCAAAGACATCCGCGCTCGATCTCCACGCCAACACCACCGCGGGCCGCCGGCACGGCGCCCGGCTTGGTCAGTTTCAGACGCACCCAGGGAATGTTGAACTCTTCCATCAGCGCCGCGACCAGACGCTCGGCGAAGGTCTCCACCAGCTCGAAGCGGGCCTGCTCGGCAAATGCCTGGACGCGCGCGCTGACACTGGCGTAGTCCAAGGCCAGGTTCAGGTCGTCACCCGCCGCCGCCGGACGGTTGTCCCAGGCGAAACTCAGGTCCAGGCGCAGGCACTGGCGAATATCCCGCTCCCAGTCATAGGCACCGATGACGGTATCGACTTCCAGGCCTTCGATGAACACTCTGTCCAAGCACTTCTCTCCACAGCACGACAAGGGCGACTGGCGCCGTTAGAATCAGGGCGTCCTCGCCCGGAATAGTTAGCAT
>Ga0153917_1000872_pt1 | contig 15165 bp, 15 predicted proteins | sample TSFL001MetaG_FD_104695 | JGI IMG/M metagenome (GOLD analysis project Ga0153917, IMG submission 104695) | Attine ant fungus gardens microbial communities from Florida, USA - TSFL001 MetaG | ecosystem: Host-associated > Fungi > Mycelium > Unclassified | place: USA: Florida, Paynes Creek Historic... | reverse complement strand
TTCCGCACCGGGCGCGAAGTCGATATCGCGTCCCCATTGCAGGTCACCGCGCCAGCTGGCGACTTTATCCAGCATGCTGTTGCCAAAACGCAGGAAGTGGCGATAGCTGCTGAGCGGCCGCGGCAGCGTAATCTGCTGTTGATGCGCCACGGCCTGTACGCGCGTCAGCCACTGCTGCGACGCCGACCGCGCCGCGCGACCGCTGAGCCAGTACACCGCCACCACTGGCCACAGCAGCAGAATAAACGGCAGGCGGCCGGCACGCTGGTACAGCCACAGCATAAAGCGCAGCCCCCACTGGCCGCGGCGCTCTGGCGTCGCTGCCCAGTGCGCCTGCTGATGCCGGCGGGATAGCAGCTGCGGGATGCGTGGCAGCATGCCAAAGAACAGACGGGTGTGCATCCACGAGATACGCAGGTTGTCGTGCAGCGCGTCAAAGTGTGAGACGCCGCTCGGCGGATAGGTCACGCGCGTGCGGATAAACCGGCTCGGCGTGCCCTGCCAGTAGAGGCGCACCATGATCTCGGTGTCAAAATCCATGCGCTGGCCAATAGCGCGGCGATCGCACAGCTCAAGCGACGCTGCCAGCGGATAGACGCGGAAACCGCACATGCTGTCTTTCAGCGAGAACGACAGCGTTTCCACCCATACCCAGAAATGGGTGATGTAGCGTCCATAGAGCCGGGATTTCGGGATTGAGGCATCGTACTGCGGCTGGCCGGAGATCAGGCAGTGCGGATAGCGTTCAGCCTCTGCCAGCATGCGCGGTGTGTCCTCCACCTGATGCTGTCCGTCGGCGTCCAGCTGCAGCGCATGACTGAAGCCCGCGGCCGCGGCGGCGCGCAGTCCGGCAATCACCGCCGCTCCCTTACCCTGATTGTGCGGCAGCGTCAGCACCCGGAGCTGCGGCGCATCCAGCGCAGCGATGTGCTGTTTGGTCCGGGCATCGCTGCCGTCGTCGACCACGATCACCGGCAGGTTGAACGGGGCCAGCCGCGCCAGCACCGACGCCAGCATGGCACCGTGGTTGTAGCAGGGAATCAGCACGCAGGGCGCAAAAGAGGGACTCAGCACAGGCGAATCTTCCCGCTGCTGGCGACCTCAGCCTGCGCACCGCGCAACAGCACGTAGCGAAAACTCAGCAGCGACTTTTCCGGCAGCCACTGCAACTGCAGCTCCAGCCGCGCATCCGGCGGCACCGGCTGCTGGAATTTGATGTTTTCAATCGAGGCAAAGCTCTTACCCGGCGCGAGGCGCGTCAGGCCGTAGTGCAGCACCCAGTCAAGCTGCGCCACTCCCGGCAGAATCGGCAGCGTCGGGAAGTGGCCGCGAAACCACAGCAGGTCGGCAGCCACCAGCAGGCGCAGGGTGAGCGTGCCATCCTGCTGTTGCGCGTTTAATTCAACCGGTAACATCAAACAGTTCCTCTATCTGCGGCCATGCGCGTTTGCTCTGCGCGGTGACCGGAATTGCCGTCACCACCCGCCAGTAGCGCGGCATGGCGACCGGCTCCAGCCAGGGTTGCAGCGCGCGTTTCCATTGTTGTTTACGCTGGTGCAGCGTGGCGGCGTCTGGCAGCTGCGGCAGCGCCAGCACCACCGCGATGGCATGGCGGCCGTGACGCTGAATCGCCAGCGCGGCGGCATCTTCCACACCAGGCAGCGCCAGCAGGCGACGCTCTACTTCGCTCAGCGACACGCGCTTGTCTTCAATTTTCACCACCCGATCCTGGCGCCCTGCCAGCTGAAACTGGCCCGACGGCTGCTGCACGATACGATCGTCCAGCGCACAGCCCGCGCGGCTCTCCAGCAGATCGGAGAAGACCTGCCAGCGCTGCGGCGCGATCTCGCGCAGCGAAACGTGGGGGAAACACTGCCACAGCGCAGCGTCATCGCTGGCCCGGCGCCACGCGATCACCCCGGTTTCGGTACTGCCATAAATTTCATCCACTGCGCAGTCCAGCGTTTGCTGCGCGCGTTGCGCATCCGCGCCCGGCAGCGCGCCGCCCGCGGAGACAATCAGTGCACAGGGCGGCGCCACCAGCGCCGTGTCCAGCCGGCGCAAAAACGCCGGGCTGCTGATAAAGGCGTAGCGGCGATCGGCACGCTGATCCGCCAGTTGCTCACCATAAAAAATTTGCTGCGCGGCGAACGGCAGGCCGAGCGCCATCGGCAGAATAATGCGAAAACTCAGGCCATACAGATGTTGATGGCTTACCGAGGCAATGACGTGACACGCCTGCAGACGCGTGCCCCACAGATCGGCCAGCCACTGAGCTTCCAGATCCATGGCGCGCAGTGATTTGACCACGCGACGCGGTGTTCCGGTTGAGCCGGAGGTGAACAGCACCAGACTCGCCTGCGCCGCTATCTCTGGCAGCGCGCCCTGCGCCAGCGCGCCGTCCCAGCGTAGCTGTGGCAGGGTGACCGCCAGCGGCATATCGCTGATCACGCCATCAAGACTGTCGTGCATCTCTTCCAGCTGCGCTGCGCGGCAGTGGCCCGGGATGACCGGCGTTTTGCCGGCGTACCAGCTCGCCAGCAGCGCCACGGTAAAGTGGTAACTGTTGTCAAAGCACAGCGCCCAGCGTGCGCCAGGCTGCGCCTGTAGCTGATGGGTTAAGCCCAGCACCTGCTGCCGCATCTGCGCCAGCGTATGCTGCTGTTGCCCCTGCCAGGCGACGAGACGATCGGCGCCGTGCAGCCAGTCGCGAATCGCCAAGGCCTTCATGCATGTTTCCTCATGCGCTGACGCAGCAGCCATTCGCCGCCCATCAGCGCGCCCATCAGCACATAGCTGATGCACCCGTTCCAGAGTGTCCATAGCCGGATATGACTCAGCAGGCAGGTGGTCAGTGCCACGCTGCCGTTGAAAATAAAAAACCCGCACCACACCTGCGTCACGCGTCGGGTATAACGGACGGCACGCGGCGGCAGCTGAGGTTCACGCAGGCGCGCCAGGCGCTCTACCAGCGGCATCGGGCTGAACAGCGACGCGGCGAACAGCAGAAGCAACAGGCCATTCACCACCACCGGATACCACAGCAGCAGATGCTGCGCCCGCAACACGATACTGGCGAGAGACAGCAGGCAGCCGATCAGCGCCAGCAGCAGCAGCGTGCGGTTCAGCGCGCCCTGCGCCTGACGCAGGCTCCAGATGCGCGCCGCAAACACCAGCGCCAGCAGCACCAGCACGCCGCGCCACTGCGGGTGAGTCAGCGCCAGCCATACCAGCAATGGCCAGGCGATCAGCGCCAGCGCGTTCAGCAGCTGCAACAGCCTGTGCATGGCGTTTATCAGGCCTGGTCGCGCATCAGCTGGTCGACGGCGTCAACCACGTCCTGTACGGTGCGCACCGCGCGGAAGGCTTCTGGCTTGATCTTACGCCCGGTGCGTTTTTGCAGATGCACCACCATGTCAACCGCATCAATACTGTCGAGTTCGAGATCTTCATACAGGCGAGCGTCCGGGCGAATCTCGTCCGGATCAATTTCGAACAGCGTAGTCAGCAGCGTCGCCACTTCCTGGTAAATATCTTGTTTATTCATGTCGACGGTTCTCAGGCTTGCTGTTGTTCAACAAAAGCGGCCAGTGTGGCCACGGAAAAAAAGTGCGCCCGCAGCGTTTCGCTCTCGGCGGAGAGCTGCACGCCGAAGCGGTTTTTTACCGCCAGTCCCAGCTCCAGCGCATCGATCGAGTCGAGCCCCAGCCCTTCGCCAAACAGCGGTGCATCGCTATCGATATCATCCGGACTGATATCTTCCAGATTCAGCGTGTCGATAATCATGGTTTTAATGTCGTCAATCAGTGCTTGCATAACTTACTTTGTCTCTTCAGGCACCAGCGCCTGTTGCAGATAACGCGTCAAACGGCGCGCGGCCAGCGGCTGCGCATCCTCATCCGCTTCGTGAAAGGCGTGGCTGGCAATACGCGATTGTACGCGTACCGTAAAAACCGGTTTAACCAGCGGAATCTGATACCAGCGGCTTTGCTTGTCGAGCATACGCTGGGTACAGGTGATATGAATCACGCGCAGATCGCATCCGGCGCGCACCGCAATATTTGCCGCACCGCGCTGCAGTTGCAGCGGCTGGCCGTAGCGGGTGCGCGTCCCTTCGGGGAAAATCAGAATGGTATCGCCGCGTGCCAGCCGCTGCTGGCTATCCGGCAGTAGCGTCTCCGCCTCGCTGTTAATCAGGTAATCGGCTGATTTAATAACGCCGCGGAAGAAAATGTTGTGCTGCAGGTCGGCCTTCACCAGGCAATCCATCTCGGGTAACAGCGAGGCGATCATCACGTAATCGATCAGCGACGGATGGTTAGCGACAATCAGGCAGCCGCGATCCTGACGCAGCGCTTCTGCGCCCAGCATCTGATAGTCATACACGCCGACAAAACGGCAGAAGCGCAGAAAGCAGCGAAAGCTCCACGCAATGCTGCGGCGCGCGATCTGCCGCCGGCGCAGACCGTCACGCTGAATCAGCAGCAGCAGGTTGAACCAGATCAGCGACAGCAACAGACCGCCAATGCTGAACAGGCTAAAGCAAAGCGCGGTCATCACCAGCCGCCAGTAATAGTTGCCACCGCGCCGCTGGCGCATCGGCATAGCGTTATCCGCCATGAGCACGCTCCCAGCGCCACTGATGACGCTCGCCGGCCAGGGTGAAATCCGCCGTCTCGCTCAGCATTGCATGCAGAAACTGCAGGCTCTGCGGCAGCGCATCGGGCTGAGCGCGGGCGGCGGTCGCCGTACAGCGCCACGCTTCGCCGGCGCGCAGCAGCAGCGCAACCGCGTAGGGTGCATTAAAAGTAGCGATCTCCGGCAGCCACGGGCGGTAGTAGTCGGGCACCAGCCCGTCAAAATCCACCAGCAGCACCTGCTGGTAACCGGCCTGATGCAGCGTGGTAACCTCAAGCAGGCCCTGCTGGAAGCTGTCGATACCGGCAGAAATTGACGATGACACCAATGGCTGACGTGCGGCGATGGTCAGGCTGCCGACCGCCGAGTTGTGCACCGACATCGCGAAGTCGGTGGGGGATAGCGGCTGGCCGTCCGCGAGCGTACGCAGAATACGCAGATTGCGTTCCAGTTCGCCATGGCGGCTGGTAAACACCACGGCGTCAACCGACTGTCGGGCCAGCAGCGCAAGGCCGCACTCAACGGCGGCGCGACTGCCGGGGCTGAGACGACGGGCAGTCATCATCGGTAAAAACTGAGGTTTGGCGATAGCCAGGCAGGCATCCAGTACCGGCGCGTGTTGCGCCCAGCGCTGCCAGTCGTCGGCGCTGCTGTGGCCCGGCGCGATGGCATGCCAGTCAACAAGGGAGTAAGCGAGTTTCATACCTGCATTCTTTCTTCAGCCTCAGGGATGGTCAGATTTTCGCTGCGCGGCATCCCTTCCCTGCTCTCTATTCCAGTCATCCGCCTCACGCGGATGTCGCCGAGTTCTCAGGCGGACATCGGGTCCGCCTGTTTCTATTTCGGCAGCGTGCCGGCTAACTTTACGATTAACTGTTAGCGGCGCGCGTGATGACTTATTTTACCGCCTGCACCGCCAGACGGGTCTGGATGCCCTGGTTCAGGTTCTGAATCCAGCGGTTGTAGTTACGGTGAATCTGGCCACTGCCTGCTTTCAGATTGGTGCTGCTGACGTAATCAATGCGGTAGCTGTTAGCAGTGTAGGTGATACGGATATTCGCCGTGTGGCCGCGTTCTGCCAGCAGACCATTCATCACGCCCGGACCCGCCGGTGAGATCACCCAGTGATTGGCCGCGCCAGCTTCCACGATAGCGCGCTGCATCTGCTGATCGCTGTAGCTCTGCGCGACCGTCTGGCTGACGTTCTGGATCGGTGCCGTGCGCGATGCACAGCCGGTGATTAATACCGCTGCAACCAGCAGTGCCAGCGTGGCTTTTTTATTCATCATTTCCTTTTCTTCCCCTGTCATGGCAAGCCGCGCAACCACGCGGCCGTGCAGGCAACAACCCCTGCATAGTTCCGTTCAGACTGTGTAAAGCGCCGCGGATAATACCACTAATTGTAAAGACAAGTAAAAAAAAGCATGAACCACTTAAGTTCGGGCTGGTGCTGTTGTGAAAGCGGGGTGAACGGGCTTTAGACATCATTTATGACCGCAGCCAGGCGGCTGCGGCATGATGATTAACCCTGCCAGCCGCCGCCGAGGGCGCGGTAGAGATCGATTTGCGCCAGCAGCAGCGTATTTTTCACCGCCACAATATTCAGCTGGGTGCTGAACAGCGTGCGCTGCGCATCAAGCTCATCGAGATAGGACGCATAGCCATTCTGATAACGGTTGCGCGCAATCCGCCACGCCTCGGCAACGTAGCGCTCCTGCGCCTGCAGCTCTGTCAGCTGCTGCTGGCTGCGCGTAATGGCATCCAGCGCGTTATCCACCTCGGCAAAGGCGTTGCGCACCACCCTTTCGTAGCCATAAAGCGCCTGGTTGCGCGACGCCATCGCCACATCCACCTGTGCGGTCAGGGCTTCGCGGTTGAGCAGCGGTGCCAGCACGCTGCCGCCGATACTCCACAGGCGGAACGGATTATCCAGCAGATCGTGTAGCTGGCTGCTCTGCAGCGTGCCGGACGCCGTCAGGTTGATCGATGGCAGCAGCTGTGCCTGTGCCGCCGCCAGCGACGCGTCGCTCGCCAGCAGCAGGCGCTGCGCCTGGACAATGTCAGGCCGGCGATTCAGCAGCTGCGACGGCAGCAGCGCCGGCAGTGCGTGTGGTCGCAGCTGGTCGAACTGGTTGCTGCGCGCGATCTGGCGCGGATTCATGCCTACCAGAATGCTGAGCGCGTTCTCCTGCTGGGCGATCTGATGCTGCAGCTGGGGAATTTGCGCTTTCGCCGTCTGATACTCCGATGCCGCCTGCATCCATTCGAGCCGCGAGGTATAGCCGGTTTCGAACTGACGCTGCGCCAGGTTCAGCGAGTTCTGCCGCGTTTCCAGCGTGGCCTCGGTGACGCGCAGCTGCTCGTCGAGCGCGCACAGGCTGAGGTAACCGGACGCGACCGAACTGGCCACCGTCAGCTCGGCTGCCGAGGCCGCCGCACGCTGCGCCGCCAGCGTGGCTTCCGCCGCGCGGATGCTGTTGCTGCGGCTGCCCCATAAGTCGACCTCATAATTCGCCTGCAGCAGTCCCTGAAATACCGCACTTTCGTACGGCTGACCGGTCGCCGCTGACAGTGCACGCTGATGGGTTGCCGCCACGCCCGCCGACAGCGTGGGGAAGTTGTCGCCCTGCGCAGCGCGCAGCTCGGCGCGATACTGATCGACGCGCGACCGGGCAATGAGAATATCGCTGTTGTGCTGCAGCGCCTGGTTCACCAGCCAGTTGAGGCGATCATCACCAAAGCTGCGCCACCACTGCGCTTCCGGCGCGGCGGCGGGCCCGACCTGCTGGCGCCAGTCGGGCGGAATCGGCAGCGACGACGGCGCCTGCTCCACGTCGCGGGCGCAGCCGGTTAGCAGCAGCGCGATGAGCACCGCGAGTAACGGCCGCTTCATAACGCATCCCGGTGTGGTTCGGCGGCGGTATCAATGTCGACTTCCACCGACATCCCCGGCCGCAGCTGCTGCAGTTCGTCACCAAGAATTTTGATGCGCACCGGAATGCGCTGGGCGATTTTCACGAAGTTACCGGTGGCGTTATCTGGCGAGATGGCGCTGAACTCAGATCCGGCGGCGGGCGAGATAAACTCAACGCGGCCGTCAAAGCGCTTGCCGTCCAGCGCATCAACGCGGATCGACACCGGCAGGCCGGGGCGCACGCGCGCCAGCTGGGTTTCCTTCAGGTTGGCAATCACCCATTTATTATCCGGCACCACCGAGGTCAGCCGCGTGCCGGCAGTAACATACGTGCCTTTGCGCACCGACAGCTGACCGAGCTGGCCGCTGTCCGGCGCGATAATGCGCGTATTGTCCAGATCGATATTGGCCAGCTCCAGTGCCGCCTGCGCGCTGGCTACGTCGCCGGCCAGCGCCGCGCGGTTGACGATGGTGGTTTGCAGATTCTGCTGCGAGACCGCCACCTGCGCCGCCGCCTGGCGCAGCTGGGCCTGAGCCTGCGCATTGGCTGCACGCGCGGCGTCACGCTCGCGTACCGACAGCGAGCCATCAGCCGCCAGATTTTCCACCCGCTTCAAATCGAGACTGCTTTTCAGCGCCTGCGCTTTGGCATTCTCCAGCGCGGCTTTATTGCTGGCGATAGTGGCCTCCGCACTCTTCTGCTGCTGCTGGTTGTTATTCTGCGCGGCAATCTTCATCGCCAGCTGTGCCTGCGCCTGATGCACGCGCTGGCGATAGATACGATCGTCAATGGTCATCAGCAGCTGTCCTTTGCGCACCGGCTGCAGATCCACCACCTCAACGTTCGTCAGGTAGCCGCTGACCTGCGGGCTGATAAAGGTCACCTGGCCGCGCACGTAGGCGTTTTCCGTTGACTGGATGGTGCTGGTAAAGGGCCACAGCTGCCAGGCGTATAAAATCACCAGCACGCCCACGATGGCGATGCCGCTCCCGGCGGCGATAGAGAGAATGCGTCGGCGGTTGGTGCGCTCGCGCTCCGCAGCCTGTAGATCATCCTGTTGACTCATGGGGTCTCCGTTCGGTTTGCTGGCGCAGCCTGCTGCTGTTGCTCAGTCAGATTATGTCGCGCCTGGCGCCAGTTAAGATAACGCAGCCGCGTCAGGCGCCACAGCACCCACATCAGCGTTATCATTGCCAGCGCGGCGGTCAGTAAATAGGTATCGTTATAAGCCAGCACGTTGGCCTGCAGCGTGGCCACGGTTTGCAGCTGACTGCTGCTCTGCGCGCTGAGCAGGCCGCTGTCCGCCAGTTGGCTGCGAAACAGCGCGCTGTACTGGCTGAGGCGATCCACCACATTGGGATCGAGCAGCGACAGCTGATCGCCCAGCAGGCTGGAGTGATATTTTTCACGCCACGTCTGGAAGGTGCCGAGAATGGCGGAGCCAATCAGCCCGCCAAGATTCTGGCTCATGCCAAACAGCACGACAAAACTCACCAGATTTTTCGGCTGAGTCACCACGCCGCCGATGCCAAGCAGCATCGCTGGCCCAAGGAAAAAAGCACTGCTGAAACCAAGCAGAAACTGGCTGAAGTAGAGATTGCTGGCGCGCGTCAGCGGGCTGGATTGCGCATCCATCAGCGAGGCGACAATCATTACGGCCAGCGAGACCACGATTGGCCAGCTCAGATGGTTGGGTTTGATGGTCAGCGCGCTGGCAATCATGCCGCAGATTACGCCCGCAATGATCGCCAGCGCCAGCCCGCGCATCTGATCGTTGAGCAGGCCCAGCTGCTGCAGAAAACCCACCGCGCCGGTATTCTGCTCGGCCAGCACGATGCGCATCATGATCATCACGATGCCGAGCCGCACGATCATGCCATTGCTCAGCCAGCGGGTGTTAATCAGCGGGTTAGCGCGGTTATGCTCCAGCACCACCGCCGCGACAATCAGCACCAGCGCCAGCGCCAGACAGACGCCAAGCCAGGGTGTGCTGAACCACCACTCAATGCGCCCGAGCGACAGCACGCCGCATAATAACGCCATGCCCGGTGCCAGTAGCATAAAGGTCACAAAATCGAGTTTTTCGAACGCTTTGATACGGTCGCCCGGCGGCAGCTTGACCACCAGCACGCAGCCCAGCGCAATCATCGCCAGGCCCAGTTCAAACAGATAGAGGCCGCGCCACTCCTCCAGCTGCAGCAGCTCGCTGGAGAACAGCCGCGCCAGCGGAATCGCCAGCTGTGAGGCGGTGATGCCAATTACCAGCGCTTTAAGCCGGTGCTTCGCCGGCCAGGCCTGGATCTGATAATAGATGCCCAGCGAGCTGAGCGCCGCGCCTACCATGCCGTGCGCGGTACGCACGATAATCGCCGAGCTGAGATCGTTAGCGAGGATGTGAAAAAACGCCACGATGACGTACAGCACCAGAAAGGCTTCGGTAAACAGCCGCAGACCAAACTGCTGGCGGAACTTCACCAGCAACAGATTAATGGAGATATTGCCCATCACGTAGACCGCCGGCAGCCAGGCGATTTCGTTGCTGTATGCGGCGAAGGTGCCCTGCAGATTGGTGAGGTTGGCGGTCACCAGCGCGTTACTCAGCGCGCCGGTAATAGAGATCAGCAGGCCGATCAGGCCAAACGCGATGCGTTTCGATGGCGCATGCAGCGGTGTCGAGGGCGATCCCGGCAGCATCGGCTTTTCGTGCGGCAGCCATTCGCGAGGCGCATACGGGTTACGTTTCGCCACGGCTATACGTTTCCTAAGCGTTCAAGCAGCTGCTGCAACACGTTTTCGGTCACTGCCAGCGCGGCGGGATCGATATCGGCCAGCAGCTGGGCGCGCAGCGCATCCGCCTGCGTTTTCACCGTAGCGAACGCCTCGCCGCCCTGCTCGGTTAACACCAGCAGGCGCTTGCGACGATCTTCCTTTGGCTGCACCCGTGCCAGCAGCTGCTGTTTCACCAGCCGATCGACCAGCGGCACTACACTGGCTTCCTCCAGCCCCAATAGCTGTGCCAGCGCCTTTTGCGTCGGCGGTTCACTGGCGGTCGCCACGCTGGCAATTGCCAGCCAGCTACTCATACTCAAACCGCTCTCTTTCAGGCGGCGATCAACCGCCAGCCGCCACGCATGGGCAGTAAGATGCAACAGACGGGAGAACGGTTGTGGATGGTCAGTCAAAGCGTAGCGGCCTAATGGTTAGAGTTCTAACTAAATGGGAAGGTTATTATAAGCTAAGCGACGTGCGAATGAAAAGTTTGCTTACATCAGCAAATTTAGTCGTGCTGCGTGCAGATTACCAGTTTCACTTAAGTCGCGGAAAGGCCCGGTCAGGTCGTGTGTACAGCTTGCCTGTATAACTTTTTTCGGCAAAATACTCTATAATATTGAGTAAATTAGCCTGATAAGCACGAAATGCACAAGCCGCCGCTTGTACAGATTAGGGGTTACTGTATAACTTTAGCCGCCATGAATCGGTTAACGATTCGGTAACGAATGATGCAGTTGCGTCGCCTCTGAAGGTGTTGTGGATTTCCACCTTCAGAGGTGTCTTTTTGTGTTGGGTGGTGAGTCAGGTTTTTCGCGCCTGTCCGCGCGGAAATATTTCATCCTGGTTGTGCTGGCCGCTGGGCCATCAGCCAATCTTAAGGGCTTACACATGCAAAATGCCGTCAATAGCAGCGATGTCCTCGCTGACAATTTCAAACAGGCCGTTAACAGTGAAACCAATGAGATGGAAGTCTTAGGCCATCTGATTGCTGAAATCCTGCACAGCGGTATGCCGGTGACCAATAAGGCCATTATTGCCGCCCTGATTAGCCGGCTGGAGCAGGAAGCCGATGTCGTCCAGCTGGATGTCTACCGTCACCTGCTGGAACTGGTTGTTCACCAGACCCCGGATGATTTTTCGCTGTAGCCGCAGCGGATTCCAGGGATGGAATCAACCTTATCGCCCCGTTTTACTGGCGCCTCGCGTCATCCCCCGGTAACATCGCCCGCGTTAACTTTTCCATTAAATATTGCTATGCCGTGACGGCATGCGCATCCAATAAAAGAGCCTGCAACAGATGAGTCAAACTGCCGATCGCCCCGCTGCCACAGCGAGCGACATCACGGTCGCACGTGTGCTGCGTTCACCTTCTCTTTTCACCCGCGAGTGCCTGGCCGGGGTGATTACCGCCCTGGCGCTGATACCGGAAGTGATTTCGTTTTCCGTGATTGCCGGCGTCGACCCTAAAGTCAGCCTTGTCGCTTCGGTGGTGCTGTGCCTGACGCTGTCGATTCTGGGAGGACGGCCAGCAATGGTCACCGCGGCGGCCGGTTCCGTCGCGCTGGTGATCGGACCAATGGTGCACGCACATGGCGTGGAGTACATTCTGCCGGCAGTGATCCTCGGCGGTATGATTCAAATCATTTTCGGCCTTGCCGGGCTGTCGCGCATGATGCGCTATATTCCGCGCTCGGTGATGATCGGCTTTGTTAACGCGCTGGGAATACTGATTTTCTTTGCGCAGGTGCCGCACGTCTGGGGCCAGTCGGGTCTGGTGTGGCTGCTGTTCGCCGCCACGCTGGCCATCGTGCTGCTGCTGCCCAAAGTGCTTAAAAGCGTGCCTTCGCCGCTGGTGGCTATCGTGGCTGTCACCGCTGTCGCGCTGCTGCTGGGCTATCGCGTGCCCAACGTCGGCGATGAAGGGCCAATGCACGCCGGCCTGCCGGATTTCAATACGCTGCTGGTGCCGCTTAATCTGCAGACGCTGCAGATTGTCTGGCCCACCGCGCTGTCGGTCGCCTTCGTCGGCCTGATGGAATCCCTGCTGACCGCCAAACTGGTGGATGACATGACCGATACGCCTTCCGGCAAGCGGCGTGAATCCTGGGCGCTGGGCGTCGGCAATATTCTGGCAGGGTTTTACGGTGGTATCGCCGGCTGCGCGATGATCGGCCAGACCATTGTCAACGTTGAGCTGGGCAAGGCGCGTACCCGGGTGTCCACCGTGGCCGCAGCGCTGGTGCTGCTGTTGCTGGTCACCGGTCTGAGCCAGATCATGGCGCAGATTCCGATGGTGGTGCTGGCGGGCATTATGATGGTGGTCGCGGTGAAAACCGTGAACTGGCACAGCCTGCAGCCGGCCACGCTGAAACGCATGCCGTGGTCGGAAACGCTGGTGATGGTGCTGACCGTCGCCGTCACGGTGTGGACCGGTAACCTCGCGCTTGGCGTGCTGGTGGGCGTGATGCTCGCCATGATGCTGTTTGCCCGCCGCATCGCTCACGTGATCCATGCCGAACGTCAGCTGAGCGACGATGGCCAGCAGGTGCACTACACGGTGCGCGGCCCGCTGTTTTTCGCCAGCAGCAACGATCTGTTTGAGCATTTTGACTACGGCCACGATCCGCAGCGCGTCACCATCGATTTGACCCACGCGCAGATTTGGGATGCCTCCAGCGTGGCGGCGCTCGACGCCATTGAGTACCGCTACCAGCGGCACGGCGCCAGCGTCACCTTCACCGGCCTGGATAACCGCAGCAGCGATTTCCGCGATCGCCTGAGCGGCAATCTCGGCTAGATGTGCGATCGGGACGCCCTTCGCGGGCGTCCTGTTCGGCATTATTTTACCAGGGCAAACAGATCATTGAGCGACTCGCTCATGGTTGGGTGGGTAAAAATCTGGTCACGCAGCACGCTATACGGCAGCCCGGCATCCATTACCGTTTTTACAATGTTAATGACTTCATGCGAGTCCGCTGCCAGCAGCGCCACGCCGAGAATCTGCTGGCTGCCATTATCAACCACGGCTTTCAGCATGCCACGGGTGTCGTCAACAACGCGCGCACGCGGAATCGCGGCAACCGGCAGTGTCACCACCTGAATATCCCGCCCCTGCGCGCGCGCCTGCGCTTCAGTCAAACCAATGCGTGATAACACAGGCGTCATAAACACGGAATACGGGATGTTAACGCGGTCTTCGGTGGTGCGCGTACCCTTACCCAGCAACTGATCGTAAACGATGCGGAAATCATCAAGCGAAATATAGGTAAACTGTGGCCCGCCGGTAACATCGCCCAGCGCCCAGATATGGTCCACGGAAGTTTTAAGCTGTTTATCGACGCGCACCGCGCCGCGCGCATTGGTCACCACTCCCGCGTTTTCCAGTTTCAGTGCCTTCGTCGCCGGACGACGGCCCGTGGCGACCAGCAGCACATCGACTTCACGATCGCCCTGTGCGGTATGCAGCGTCACGCTGTCGTGACCGCTGGTCACACGCTGTAATGCAGTGTTGAGCTCGATCTTAACGCCCTGCTCCTGCAGGATCCCGGCTATCGCCGCACTGATATCATCATCTTCCCGCGCCAGAAATTGCGGTGCACTTTCAAACAACGTCACTTCGCTGCCAAAACCGGCAAACATGGAAGCAAACTCAACGCCAATATAACCGCCGCCGAGGATCCCCAGCCGCTGCGGCAGTTGCGTTAAATTCAGGATACCGCTGCTGTCAACCACGCGCGGTCCGGCAACTAAGCCTTCCAGTGCGGGAAACACCGCTTCGGCACCGCTATTGATAAAAATACGCTCAGCATGAATCTGGCTAACCTGCTGCGAGGAAGTGATTTTCAGCGTGTGGGCATCCACAAATTCCGCCTCGCCATCAATAACATCGACCTGCGCAATAGCGGCCAGGTTGAGGTAATTCTTCTCACGCAACAATTCTACTACTGCCGCTTTGCGCTGCATGGCATCGCTGAAACTGGCATGATGTTGCACATCGTGTACCAGTGCTTTCGTTGGGATACAGCCAACGTTAATGCAGGTGCCACCATACATTTCGCGGGATTTTTCGATGATCGCGACACGCCATCCGGCGCGCCCCAGAGCCGCCGCCAGCGTTTTACCTGCTTTACCAAATCCGATGATTGCTGCCTGATAATGGTTCATGATGTTCTCCATAAGCGTCAAAAATAGTCATCACCCAAAGCTTACGGTTTGCTGCCGTGCCGTATTTCGCCGCAACGCTGGTATTTTTGTCTTTGCGTCTGAATCAAGCGGGCAGTTCAGGGAAAAGGGAAAAAACAGATGGATCCATTGAGTCAACTGCTGCTGCTGCATAACCCGCAGGGCAGCATAGATAAGAACTGCGTGCTGAGCGGTGAGTGGCAACTGCCGCACAGCGCCGGGCACCTGTGCGCAGTGCGCTGGCATACGGTCACAGGCGGCCCGGTCATGCTGGATATGCCCGTCACTGCGGGTGTCGAACTCAATGCTGGCAGCGTCATATTTCTGCCGCAAAACGCCGCGCATCGTATTTATCAGCGCCATACGCAGCCAACCCAACTGGTATGCGGCCTGCTGGAACTGCCCGCGTCGGCGCATGCTTTCCTCACCGCCCTGCCCGAAGTGCTAATGCTGGCCCCCGAACCCACAAGCAGCGATGGTCGCTGGCTGGCTGCGGTGCTGCCGTTCATCACCCAGAGTGCTGACGCACTGCCAGCTGCTGGTGATGCCGCACTTCGCAGCCAGCAGATTGGCAGCCTGTTCACACTGGCGGTGCGTCATGGGCTCTCAACTCACGCAGCGCAACCTGGCTTACTCTCCCTGGCTCTGCATCCACGTC
>Ga0153917_1000870_pt1 | contig 15183 bp, 17 predicted proteins | sample TSFL001MetaG_FD_104695 | JGI IMG/M metagenome (GOLD analysis project Ga0153917, IMG submission 104695) | Attine ant fungus gardens microbial communities from Florida, USA - TSFL001 MetaG | ecosystem: Host-associated > Fungi > Mycelium > Unclassified | place: USA: Florida, Paynes Creek Historic... | reverse complement strand
GAGCTGTCGCATATGGTTTTTAACTGCATGAACATGAACATGTTTATTAAGCCAGCGGTAAACGCCTGCCAGCTGTAAAGAATACTTTTAAAACTGAGTGCGCTGGTACAGGTGAAATTCATATGTGCAGAATTTTTTGGGCACGGTCGCGTTAACGCGGCTTAACCAGCAGAATGGCGGCTGGGTGCAGCCGGAGATGGGGCAGCACTGCCTGAATATCTGGCAGGAAAGCGCATTAATCTGATGGCAAAAAGAGCGGAAGGCTTTCCGGTGGCTGCCCCTGCCTATGCGGCGCAGCCGTATCAGACAACCGGTTCTGTCCGGTTGTGCTCTTAATTACTCTGTATCATCGAAAGGGGGCCGCTGATCAAAGGCATCCCCGTCTGCCACCTGCCGGTAAATTTCCCAGTAGTCCGCCGGACCCGCCACATGCTGACCTGTTTCGCCCCCTGCCGGTATTACAGGTTCGTTATTCTTATGACGGGCCGTTCTGGTGCCTCCGCCGGGGCGCACGGTACGCGCGCTGACCACCGCGTCGGCCACAATCTGATAGCCGGTATGCTGCGTTCCGTCCCGATCCGTCCAGTGCGTCATCTGCATAATCCCGTAAACGCTCAGCATGTCGGCTTTCTTATGCCCCGACAGGGACTCAGCAACGCTGCCAAACGCCACCACGCTCAGCCAGAACGTTTCCTGTCCCGCATCGGCGCTGTGGCAGGGCAGAGAAACAGCCATCCGGGTAAAAGCCATCTTCGTTTCCTGCCTCGTGGTGCGGACCTGTACATCCGTCACCAGCCGGCCATGCGCTGAAAGCTGAGCACTACACAGCGCTCCTGCGGATCGAACTGGCCACCGGCACCGGCTACACTAAACCAGTCGGCATAATGCACGGCCATCAGCTGCGCCATTATCTGCCGGGCTGAAAACGGAATAGCTTCCCATTTCAGCGCATCGATGCCGGACTGCAGCATGATTTTCTCCATGCGGGAGAGTGTTTTCGTGTCCAGCCACGCATCCTGCTCCAGCAGCTCGATAAAGTGCTGGAATGCCTGGTTAGGTGAAGTCTGCGCCCCCGTACCTGAAGCGGTTAGCATCGGATACGGCGCATAGTCCACGGCCCTGACAGGCTTAAGTATGCCGGCACAGCCAGCGAGAAACAGTTTTATCGCCTGCCGGACGGCATGGCGGTAAAGTGGTTTTTCCGTGCCGGCAATCCAGGGCTGCATAACATCAAGGCAGACTGACTTACCGGTGACTTCCAGGCGGTTCTGGCACCATGAAAACATTGTGAAACTCCTCTTGTCGGTTGAAACGAAAAGAGGGCATCTCCCTGAGGAAGATGCCCTCAGGGGGATGATGGCGGCCGCAGCCGCCGGGTCGGATTATGCCGCCTGTTCCGTATTACAGTTCAGGGGCGCAAGTAAATATTCCGAGGCTTCCCGGGCGAACCGGCAGGCACGGAAAATTGCCCGTTTGTCTTCCCGAAGTGCTCTCAGCCAGCCGGCAAGATAGCTTTCGTGCTGCACATCGCCGGTAATACCGAGCTCCGCACAGAGAAAGGCGCTGCCGGTTTCCGCTATCAGCTCTTCGAACGCATAAACCGGGTCACCAAACTGCCGTGACGATGAAGTAATGCCTTCCCGGTTCAGGCGGCTGCCGTGCCCGGTGGCATGCACCAGTTCATGCAGCAGGGTGGACCAGTAGTCCGCCTCCGTCCGGAACTGCGATACCGTCGGCATGACTATGCGGTCAGCACCCGGCCGGTAATAAGCGCGGTCCTGCCGGCGGTGATCGCACCCGACGCCCGTGGAGCTGAATATCTGCTGTACCTGATTCAGCTGTACCGCGCTGAGTTCAGACGGGGATTCTGCCGGAACAGAAACCACACCTTCACCGCTGACTGATTCAGGCAGCCCTTCACACTGTTCAACGTTGAACAGCTGCAGTTGCTTCAGCATGGTCAGTTGCTCCATAACCGGCTCACCGTCCCGGAACAGCAGATTATCACTGCTGTCTCTGGCCTGTTTCTCGAACGGTTTGTAGATAATGGCCAGCGCGCTGGTTTCATTCTTCCTGACGTGACCTCCCGCAGTTTTAGCCTGCAGGAAAGTCAGCCAGCGATCGGACGTATAACCGCGTTCTTCTGCGGCCATCCAGAGCAGGGGAACGTTAACCCCGCTGTAGGCACGGCCGGTTACGGCATTGACCGGCAGGCAGCTGCCGTGCACGTTCTGAGCCGAACGCCACGGGCGCCGCCAGGGCGGCACACCATTTTCCAGCGCCACAATGATTTTATCGGTGACCTGCTGATACAGTTCGGTAGTCTGTACTGCTGCCGCTTTGGATCGGGCTGTTGTCTTTTTCATGGGATGCATCCTTTGAAAACGGGGCGCATCCCGGCCGGTGGCGGACGATGCGCCACCGGTGAGTGGAAAAATCAGTAAAAACGTAAGGAGCCGTCGACCATAACCGAACGAATACGGTCACGTACGCTCGCGACCGCACTGTCAAACATCTCCCGATCGGCGGGTTTCGCCCGCTTTGAATCAAGGCGAATGACCTGGTCGAGAACATGTAACGCCTGCGAACGCCAGCTGAGACGTTCAGCATTACCTACACAGGCATGAAAATGGCGCAGCGACTGATCGTAAAGCCAGCGGGTCCGGTCACGATATTCGCTCACCGGTACATACACCTTCAGCGGTGGTTGCGTTTCCACATGAAGCGTCAGCGCATTGTTAAGGTTACTGATCACGGGTTTGATGAGCAGATCATGCTGGTCATTCAGCACAGCATCAGACATGCTCTGCGCAATAAAGGTCTGCAAGGAGAATTCCCGTTCGGATATCAGTGAGTCAGCAAGATCTGACCAGTTTGCATCCTCCGACGGATTACACCCTGCAGCCCAGGCTTTCAGCCACTCTCCGGGATGATTGTCATCAGGTACACGAAGATAAATCCCCAGGTTCTTTTCAAGTATCAGCGGGCGCTGCATACCCAGGTTCTGTGTGAAAAGCGGACGAAGTTCAGCAGAAGTAAAACGGATCATATTTCCTCCGGATAAAAGAAGGAGGAAACCACCCCGGGAGGGAAGGTCCCTCCGGGAAGTGTTAATCAGTAAAAACAGATTCAGTCGAAACGGTAACGCAATCCGGCCATTTGCTGCGCCATCTGCCGGCCCGCCCGTAAAGCCTTACGTGAGGAGGCAAACTTACCTGCGCTGCCAAGTTGCTGATACTGCCAGTCACGCGAACTGTAGCCTGTTCTGCGTGAAATGATGGCGGTAAACCCCCCTTCAGACTGAACGACCTCGGCGCGGAAACTGCTGTGTCCGTTGCGGTTGGTGAACCATTCAGCCTGCTGCTGACGCATTGCCTCTGCAAGGCAGCTGAGGGCGCGCGATGTGCGGGTGATAAGTAACAGCATTATACTGCTCATGGTTTTCTCCTTAATGAATGCGGAGAAAACCATCACCGCAGATGCAGGGAGGTTGTCCCCGCATGGGTTAAAGCCTTTGTCATAAATGACGCCGGCGTCTGGTTAATGACTAACCGAAGTGATGATATAAAGCGTTATCCGGCTCGTCCGGGTTAAAGGTTCGGCTGGCAGGAATGTTAACTGTCATGGCGCAACCGCAGGCTGGGTGATAACGATGACGGAAACGATGGATGTAGCGTTTTCCAAAACACAAAACGCGTTTTTCCACTGTCTCCATGTACTGCCAGACTTCACCGTCATTATCAGCAACAGCCGGCTCCTGAAGGGCGCGGTTGGATCTGTGCTTTGCCAGCCTGCTCCACATCCGGTGCCATTCGCTGCTGTTATGTTTAACGAGTAATAACGTATTAAATGCCAGTGTATTCACAGGGAAATCCTCTTCAGTAAAAATAAGAGGATTTATCTCCGTATGGAGAAAATCCCCATACGGGTTAAGTGCATCACCTCAGAAATCTGCTTCGCTATTTTCCATAGACAGAAAGCATTTTTCGTCTTTGACTGCGCTTTTGTAGAAATATGTCCAGGCCTCTTTATCAATACCTTCTGCCATGCGGCAAAGGCCGTTAAAGAATGCCTCCCATGATTCAGGTATAAGCTTCCGGACATGCAGTTCAGCCAGGTCCCTGGCGACCGCAGCCATTTCCCAGACGTAAAACGGAAAGCCGTCGTCATCTGTCCCGCTATCCAGGCCGAGACGACGAAGCGCTGCGATACTCAGCAGCTCGCCCTCTGCTTTGGCCAGTACGACTTTATGAGCGGTACGCTCGCTGGCACGATGATAAAAATCTGCAGTGAGAGTTAAATCGTTCATTGAGGATCCCCTGAAGCGTCGGGGAAATCTGTCCCTGACGGGGACAGAAGTCCCGTGAGGGTGAAAGACTGTTCGTTTGAGAAGCCAGTCAGGCGATGTCAGAAAAACCGGCGCTCGGATAAAACATTTTGCGCGCTTCTTCTGTAGCGTCGTCCAGTTCTTTTTCCTGGCGAGACAGGGTAACGCCCTGGTGAAAAGCGGTATTCCAGTGACGACTGTGAACATTTACCCCCAGGAGCGTAAGCTCGGTCACGGCCTCTTCGACAAAGGTATGTCTTATGAAGCAATGCTCAGTTGCAAAACCAACGGTATGTGCGACATATCTGAGAAAAGTCAGGTAGTCAGGAAGGCCGTCAGCAGGAACCTGAGGATCGGCGTCAACCATGAGTTTGTAACCAAGACGTACGTTAAGCTGAGTTTTAACGTAATCCACCATGATTCTTGCAGAAGCGGATGAATCACAATTCAGTAACGTGAGCGGATTGATCATTTTGGTGTAATGCATGGGTACGATTCCTTATGAAAAAAGGGAACCGTCCCAAAGGGAAAGTATCCCTCAGGGTGAGAATCAGGCCAAAAATGGCTGATGAGTAAAAAGGATGTTCAGGAGAGTGAAACGAAGTAGAGAAGGACCTTAACCACAGGGGGCTCTGTTTTCAAAGGTTAAACAGATTTGTAACCGCCCGAAAGCGCCATCTCTCAGGTTGTGATGGCATTGGCATGTGATTACCCGAAGGCGTTCCTCTCAAATCACCGGAACATTGGCAGTTGTCAGAGACAACGTTAGCAAAATAAGCGTACACAATTCCCGCACCTCAGGCAAGAGTATCAACTCAAAGATCTTCCCGCATTATTTTTCTCTCAGCACAATCCTGAAAGTTTCAAACAGTGCGCCCTGAGTGAAGTACAGACAGGCATCAGTACGGGTGAACCTTTCACCATAATGTGCATAAGCCTCCTGTAAACAGGCTACCTCGCAATGTCCCCTGTCGATAATGCGTGAAATGTTTACTTTAAACCCTAAAAGCACGCGACAAATAATCGAAACTTCACCAGAAATAAAACCATGCTTAATCATGAAGCTCAACCTTGTTATAAATACGCGCCACATAATGCCCCCTGCCATCGCCATGTCCCAGATCCATTGATGCAAGAGCCTGTGCCTCTTCTTTGGTAAAACCTTTGTTCATATGGAGATTCATAACATCAACAGAGTACGCATAACGTAAACTATGGGGTGCATATTTGCCGGTTAATCCTGATTCACGAACGACATTGCGATAGCGTTCAATAGCCGTGTGTAATGAAGGTTTATCGATTAACTTGCCATTATTTTCACTCAGATGTTTAAGAGACGCATTGATTGCAGCCAGAGTCGCATCACGATCTAATACCGTGCTATCTCTTGAGCGTCCTCCTTTTGTACCGAATACAATGCGTATTTTTTCGTCACCATTCAGTAACGCTTTTTGCCAGGTACGCAATGATTTAGCAGACTGAACTGTTTCTTCAGTTCTTAAACCGAGTAATCGGGATAGCCTCATTGCGCAGGCAATGCCCTCATCCTTTTGCTCTACACTCGTTAATACCTGCCGAAAATAAGTATCGGGAATGGCAACCTTCGTTCCGTCCCGGCTCGTTTCCGAAATGCCCAGGGCATGGTTGCTCAGTTTTTCATGAGAAGGATTAGCCATGAATGTCTTTCCTGCAACCCGCAGTAAAGCGCGGATCGCCGCCATTTCATTTTGAAGTGTGCGCCTGGAAATTTCTTCTGAAAGGCGACTTTTCATATACAGTTCGATATGCGAAGTTTTAATGTTCTTGATATCTCTGATTTGAACATTAAGCCTTAATAAACGTTCGGCAAACCTGTCCGCAATTTTCATTCGGTCAGAAACAGTTTTAAAACTTCCGCCCGCCTGCCTGGCAAGTGTTTTAAGATTTTTATTCAGTTTTGCCATAATCCCCCTCCATTTAAACAGGTGTCAGTGCTTTTCCGTCTGCGTGAACGGAAAAGCACTGACACCGGCTGCGCCACAGCTACAGACGATGAATTTCACCCCGACGGCACGGTTTGTGGTTGCGCTTCCTGCGTCTCGACAGATATCTGTGCATCGGGGCGGCGAAATGTTGAGTTATTGCGAAGCTCCCCAGGTCTCTGACCTGTTCGCGGTTTGCACCGGGCTGAAATGAATCAGTCTGCTTCCACACACCAGTATGCTGACTGGTGTCGCCATCGATATCGTGTCGATTTTCTCCTCTTTTAATGAAGTCCCGGGCCGTTTTCACGGCTAAGACGTTTGGTTGATAAATGAACAAACGGTGAATGAAGTACATCTTTAAGGCGCTTAATACCTTTGAGTACGTGTTGGTCAGTTGGTAAAGACGTTGTTTAAACGGCAGTGCGTCAGCGCTGCCAGTTATGCGCTGCGCGCGTCACTTGGTACTCGTTTCACTCGAACGCAAGTGACGCCGCGCTCCTCTGCTCTCAATTCAGTCGTGGAAGATGCCCAAATGTTCCAAATGGTCATACCCACGTCGCAAAGTGTGCAACCGGAATTCAGCGTCTGAACGAAAGAGTAAACGTTGGCGAAAAACGCCGTGGAGATGAAAAAGCCCTGAACAGGCATAGAAAGAAAAGGACCTTCGTCGTTGTGCGACCTCCGTTTTCAAAGGTTAAACGGAGTTACCGCCCTAAGGCACCGTCTCTCAGGTCATGACGGTTTTGGCATGCAATCACCCGAAGGCGTCCCTCTCAGATTGCCGGGACATTGGCATGTTGCTTTACGCAACGGTACAACGAGGGAGATGTTAGATCGAAGCATGATCCTTTTACAAGTTAAATGTCATAGCCTCATGCGAATCATATAAGATAACGAGTCTGAAGCAGGTGGCGAATAAAGGTTCAATAAATTATTAGAACTCTACGCCATTTCGAAACTAGTTAGAAGGAACGGAACAGTGGTAACCTCCCCCATGTTCTAGAATACTCCATGCTGAATAATTGCTGTGCAAAATCCAAAGTTAAATCCCTATAGCTTTCCTCATAAAATTTCCTGATCTTATCATCGCTAATAACAATGCTGGAAACAGGTATTTCAACTACACCTGTTGAGGACCTGTTCATTATTATCCACTCTTCTCCTTCCATTTGATCCGAAGGGAACATTAAGTATGAGTACAGGACATCCTCTGCAGGTATGCTTAACTCAATCGATATAGATCCATAGCCACCTTTGTTATTGGTGTCAGTAAAAGAGTTAAGTACGTCCATAAGTACAGGTATTTTTTCTTTACCTAATAAATCAGCTGCAGTTTTATACAGCATGAGTAAGTAACTATAATTAAGACGTCCAGGAAAATGAGATGATACTGTTACTTCATTAATTTTTTGTCGAGGCAATTCTTTGGGGCCGATTTCTCGCCTTAATTTTATATGAGTAACTCCCGCATCATTTAAAATCCCTTGCAGGTGAAGATAAATATGTTTCAACTCACCGGCGATTTCATTTAACTGTGGTTTACTCAGGGAAGCAATAAATGCATCAACCTCCTTGCTATACTTGGTGTATATTCTGTCATCATCAATTGGCACGTCATTTACATCAAAAGCCCTTGACATTAGCCGCAGTAAAATTGCATATCCATCTCTTTTTTTACCACTAAACCCAGTAATAAATCCATATGGTTCAATATGGCTTCCATAACCAATGCATGCTGATAAGAGCTCACTTGTTAATTGAAACTTAGAATCACTGAAAAGCGAATTAAGTCTATGCGTTTTGGATGAGACCATTTTTTCACCAGTATGTTTTAAAGATGAACTTCATTTTTCGCACCTTACTATAACATCTCTGTGAGAAGTAGGTTTTGTAATACATTCAAAATTCATCCGATGGACAACTTGATAAAACCCTAATGTGGTACCTGATGAAACGAGCCGTGTTACTGTTCAAAAATTTGCCAGTAGTGCTGTTTTTTAGTAATGTGATTCGACATGACAATCTTTGCTTTGTGTTGTGAACGAGGAAGATCTTATGGCAAGTGACTGGAATGAAGAGTTAGAGAAATACGAGAGTGGTCGTAGTTTTGGGGACGACGTGAGAGACTCTGTAAAGACAGCTTGCACAGCAGCTTCTTTGATTGTTTCAAAACTACCTGCTTCGACTAATAAGACCAAAAAACCTAAAGACGGGTTTCGTGATGGTGCTGAAGGTTATGGGTGGTATGTAGGCAATTTCAGGATAGATCGTGATTAGAGGCTGTCAGCGATGAAACTGCCAGCCTCAGCACTAGTTATAATGAGTATTAGACGAGTTTCTTCACCCCAGCTTTAACAGCCTCTCCTGCCATCGCCCCCCCTTCTTGTCCAGCCTGTTGAGCTTGAGCGCCACCCTTAATGAATCCCTCAGCAATGCCACCAATTTTTACCCCTATCCAGCCAAGCATGCCCACCCAGAATGCCGGAAAAACTACGTACATCATTCCCAGCACAAGATTCATTATCCATCCATCACGAGGTGAACTAAGGAAATCCGCTATAGGTTGACCTGAAGCAAGCCCATTAGCCGCAAGACTTGAGTACAAAATAGTGATCAATCTGTCATCAAGCCATCCTGCCAGCTCCCACCAGAAGGTGATGAACTGCAATGCAAACAGTGCAAATGATATGGTAACCACTGTTTTGGGCTCGTAAGCACTGAACATCATCAGCACCGGTATCACAGTGATAATCATCATCTGCAGAAGCGCCTGAATCATCGGAAGCGCCTGTTTCAGCGCATCGAAGCCAGGAAGTGCTTCTACCTGCTTCATACCTAAACCTACAGTAGATGCCAGCCGTGACAGATTTCCGCCAATACCGGAGGCGGTGTCATCTGCACCGGCCATGTAAGTAACATCGCCTCCCGAAAGTCCGGCATTTCGCGGGCTTACTATCCACCGCAGCACGACCTCTTCCCATTGCTGACCGGGAAATTGCCTCTGCACTTCTTTACGTGTGTAATCACTAAAGGTGGCCAGCACGCGAGTACGAAGCCCCGAAGAGCCATCGGACCACCACGTTTTACAGGTGGGATAGCCGCCCTGACCGGTGTCCGGATAGCCGCTGTCGCGGGAGCTGTTATAGGGCCACTGGCTCCTCGGGGTGGTGGCGGTGTAGTAGTCGTAATAGCCCGACGTGTTCAGGAAGTAGTCGCTGCCAATCCAGCCTACCGAGTTAATGGTGGCATCGCTGAGCTGACTGTTGCTGTTCTTGAGCCGGAAATAGGCCCTTGAAAAACACTGATCTGCAAAGTCCTGGACCTCCTGCAGCAATACCGGGTCACGCAGCTTCGTGTTCTGCACGTCAAAGCGCATCTGGCGCAGTTGCGTGCCGCAGGGAATGGACGCAATCATGGCTTGGGTGGTGCCCTTAGACATCATATGCAGCAGATACCACCAGATGGGCACCTGGGCGGTACGACCGTCAAAGTCATTGACTAAACCGCTGTAGCCCGAGTTCTGCGGCGTGGGTACGCTGATGCCACACTGCTTTGCCCGGGAACTGTCGAATTTGATGGTGCTGATATCTACTGGCAGCAGCGGGATGCAGCAAAAAATCATCACCACAAATGAAACATAAATGGCATGCTCAATGCGCGGGAGCGCCAGTAATCCTTTATTCCCTTCGTCTGCACCTTCCTCACGCACCTTGAGCCACACGCCCATGACCTTAAAAACCAGCGGCAGCGCGAAGAGCCCTGTGCTGCTGAGAATGGTCCACATGGCATTGTTCATCACCCAGCCAAAGAGGACCAGAAAATATTCCAGGTAACTGTTTGCTGTCATGATCTTCCCCTTATGCCGTGCCGGTCCAGGCCACGCACTCCGTGGCCAGAATAAACAGCACCCCGAGCAGCTCGGTGCGCGGCAGGCGGGCACGAGCCTCTGGCCACCGCTTCAAAAGCCGCGGGCGGATCTTCAGGCCCCAGGCTGCAGCGATGCCGGCATACATCACAAGTCGCCAGGCAAACAGCCCCCACCGGCTCTCATGCAGCCAGAGGCGTGTCAGCTGGCCGTCCGGGTCATACGCCATAAAGACCGAAGCCAGCGCAAACATGGCCACGGTTACCAGCAGTAAGGGGAGAAGCATGAGTAATATGCGGCCCGCACGGCCGCGAACAGAGGAGAGTGTCATATCAGTTTGCTCCGGAAGACTGCGTCTGGTTCATCTGGCTGAAGCCCTGATCCTGATTGCCGGATTTCTGCTGCAGCTGGTTATCCTGGTTACGCTCTCCCTGACGCGCCAGCGTGGTCAGCAGGCTGTTGTTGCTGATGGATTTGCGCAACTCCATCTCGTTACGCAGGGCGCTGAGCTCGCGGTCAAGAGCATCAATGCGGCGGTCGCCTTCAGCAAGCGCCTCGGGTTGCTCAGCGGCGTTTGGCTCGGATTCTCCGGTGGTCAGCATGCGCCGCATGGTCAGTGCTGTTTCCATGGTGTCAGCCATCGCCAGCTCGCCGGCCAGGCGCTGAACCAGCGCGACCTTGTCCGGGTCATCGCGCAGTGACTGAATAACGCCGCGCGTTACAACAAGGCTGCCGGTTTTAAGCGCCGCCAGGTTATCGGCCGTTGGCTGCAGTTCACCGCCGACCAGTTTACCCAGCTGTTCCAGATTGGCTTTGGTAGCATCTTCAAGCACGGGTGAGAATCCCGTGCCGGCGACAGAACTGCCGGGCTGGTTTTCAGCCCCGCCGCTTGTGCATTCGCTGGTTTCTCTGCAGGTCCGGATCGAACGATCGCCAAGCACCTTAACCACCGCTGCTGCCGCATCATCCGAGGTTTTCCAGCGCTGGCAGACCGTGCCGTTGCAGCTGGCGGAGCCCACGCTGCTGTTGCTGGTCACCGGCAGGCTGTTCATCATGTTATAACCGGCTTTAGCCAGGTCACGGGTCGGCTGAATGGCCTGCTGGCCTTTGCCTCCGCGCTTCTGACCGCCAACCCAGGTTACGCCTTCTTCACCGGTGGCCTTCTGCAGCTGCTGGTCGCTGGAGACGGCGTCTCCGCCGCTGGACGCCACAATATCCTTATATTCTTCGGATACAGCAGCCTGCTGCCACTTGCTGCCCAGGGTATAGTCAGCAAGCTTTTTTGACATATTCTGGCAATTGAGTTGCGCTTTATCGAAGTTGAGCCCTGCCTGCAGCACCCCGTTGGTGAGCATTTCATACAGTCCAGGATTAGCACGCTGAATGGCCATTGCCGGCATGCTCATGACCGCGCCGGTCGCGCCCTGAATCACGTTGCCCATAAGGTCCTTGAATCCGCTGGTGATGCCGTTGAGCTGATTGCCTACGGTCGTTTTCAGGTCAAAGTTGCCGCACATGAGGTCACTGCTCCACCCACCGTTCAGCCCCAGTCTGGACATATTGCTGCGGCTCGGTGGCGGTGAGATCACTGAGCCGCCACCAATAGAGTAAAAAAGTCCGTCATTAATCGCGCCGCTTACTGACGCACCGCCGGACGAAAGTGACGTGTCCACAGCCAGTGCCGGCAGGGAGAGAAAGGCGGAGAAGGCTAATGCCGCCAGAGGGCGGTAGAGCCGCTGAGAATACTGCTGTTTCATCTGCTTAGTCCTCAGGAGAAATCGGTGCTGTAAAGGAAGGTCTGGCCACGTCGTTTGCAGCAGCTGTAGGGCTGCCACAGCGCCCAGGCATAGTTGCCGTTTTCAGCTATCTGCCCGCCGGTGTCGGGGAACACTGCGCAGCTCTGCGAGAGCTGGGGAGAGAGACGCTGCCATTTGTGATTTTTTGTGCCGGTATTTTCCTGAACGGGGTCGGGTGGCCAGTAGCCCGGCGAACGCTGCCCGGTGAGTGGGCTGTAGACATGCAGCTGTCCCTGGCGGGTGATAATGTCAGCCACGCGCTGCACCACAACGGCCGCCGACTTGTAGCTGTCGGTCTGAGTGACAAAGCCGCTGCGGGGGTAGACATTCCCCCACATGTTGCCGCTGGCCGTGCTGCCAATCTCACGCTGTCCCGGGATTAACGCCTCCGGGTAGAGCGATTCCGGTACGCCGGTGCGCCAGGCAAGCGCATCGAGGCTACTTGTGAAGTACGGCATAAAAGGCGTGGCGGCACTGTCACAGGAATACCCCGGCACCATTCCGCCGATGAGTCTGGTAGCTGGATGGCCATACGCATCGCCGTAGTAAAAGTGCAGGTTCTGCTTACGATCGCCGGGCGCCTTCATTTCCTGCCGTCCGCCACCGGTCGCCACACCTGCAGCGCCTCCCAGGAGCGCACTCTCGGCGCCATCAGCCAGGCTGCTGACGGCCGACATCTCCGTCCAGGGATTGGCTCCAGGGCTCAGGTAGGCTGAAACCACGGCTTCCGGAATGAAATGGGTGACCTTCACGGAGGTTTTAACGGAGCAGCCGAAAGGCGTGCAGAACAGCCAGTAACAGATACCGCTGATGCGCCAGCTGATACAGTCAGGACTGGCGGCGCTTGAGAGCAGACTCGCGGTATTGACGCTGGCCATCGTGCCGGTGCAGGCCATTAACGTGGCGAGTGCCAGCCGGCGCGGGCGGGAGAAAGACATTTTCACTGTGCAGACTCCTTCCGGGCGTTCAGCTGCTGCGTGGCCACGCCGACGTCCGTAGTGCCGTAGACCACCCACTTATCGTCAAACACCACCGCGGGGTATTTCTCAAGACCCAGCGACCAGGCGTGCGTTAGACCGGCATAGGTTCCGGCAAGGTCCTGCTGACGATGCTTAAACGCGGGCGAACTGATGACAGCCCGCGCCTGCTGTTCAGCCTGCGTCGGGTCTGCCGGCAGCGGGCCGAAGAGATCCGCCTGCAGCCGGTCAGGCGCATCCAGCAGAATGACAGTCACGTCAGGCCCGGGGTTACCCGTTACCGGGTGGGCGCTGTCGGTATAAATGACGGTGCCGGCATGGGCACCGGCAGTTAGGAACAGTGCTGTGAGGCAGCAAAATGAAAATTTCATGGAGAACACTCCCTGAGTGAGTAACCTGCTCAGGGTGCGTTCAATAACAGGGCCGGTCAGTAATTAACTCTTAGCCCGGCGCTGATAATTTCTCAGCGCGCAGGCTGGTTGAGAAAACCGTGATTCCGCATGATCAGGATGCCCCGCCGATGGTGCTGTCGCGGCGCCACTCCAGATAATCCATTTCACGGACAAAACCTGCTGCAGCTGCGTTACGCTCAATGCTCCATCGGGTTTCGCCCTCCACGATAAATGGAAGCCACTCTGCAGGAAGGCTTTGTTCAGGCGGATGTTCAGCGTCCTGTTCATTGAGGTCTTCCGCTTCAATGCTGGCTGGAGTATTTCTGGCAAACCAGAGGTCGCTGTTTTCCCATGCACGCATGGCCCACGCAGCACGTGCTTCCTCATCTGAATCGGTCACAATGGCAAGGAACTCAACCACCCAGTCGTTCAAAACCTCCTCAGTAGCGTCGGGTAAAAGGGACAGGTAATGTGTTTTACGGGAAGCCAGCCACATCTGCTCTTCAGCTTCAGCTGCCCGTTGCTCATCGTTCAGAATGTCTGATGCGTCATCCTCTGCAGCGTACCAGTCCTCCAGAGCCTGCTGTTCCCGTAACCGTTCTGACTGATTCTTACGGGCCTGCTCGATGCCGGCGGCCACCGCGCTATCCCAGTCGGACCTTACAGGCGCCGCTGCACCGGCGCCCGTCAGCTGCTGGTTAAGAAAATCAAGCCGTGACATATCTTCCGGGTCCGGCTGTGCACTTACAGCATCACGAATTCCGGCATCACTGATAACGCCGGGGAGTCCTTTTTTCTCCCGGCCGGTGCTGGCACGCTCAGTCAGATAACGCTCTCTCCAGGCTGTTCCGGTTGCGCGCTTACCCTCTGCCTCCAGGCTCGTGGTGTACTTCATCAGCCAGACGTGCATGTAACGCTGGCGATCGGGAGCGCACAGGGTGCTGATATCATGGAAGCGCTGATAAAAAGTCTCGTCGTGGCCACAGTCCAGGCTGTCGCCCTGGTGCGCCACCTCGTGCTCCGTCAGGCTGAACAGCTGACTGGCAGTCTGCAGCGCATCGGATTTCAGCCGGCGGACGATATCGATGTTGTAGGCAATGTAGGTCTCTCCGTCCGTCCAGGCATCCGCCGACGTGGACTCACCCAGCAGGATCTGAAAGCGTTTACCCCCGTAAGAACGTGACTGATAACCCGCTTCGCCTCCCGAGCAGACAGCAGCGTACTGGGTAAGGCACCAGCGTAGCGCTGTCCACGCACGTCGCGTTTCCCTATCAAGTTGTTTCTCGCTGACCATCTGCGTGCGGTCGATAAAGTTTGCGCTAAGGGTGTCGAAATCAATAAGTACCAGCTCAGACTGCCAGCCGGAACCCCATCGCCGGTGCCGGGGTAACTGTTCACGGTACGCCATCAGGTTTGCGCGTACGCGGCTCAGACATTCCATAAACTCTTCCGGCTCGTAACAGCCGAAGCGGGACAGCGTGGCAGGATGCACCACTGGCGCGATACCGGCCCGGGCAATGATTTCCCCGCGCGGAACATCGCGAGCATACCGCGCGAGGGTGAAGCAGTTTTTGTCGGTTGCCGCCGGGTAATAGCGGCACTTACGGATGAAGTGCTCAAGCGTGACGTGACGTTTGCCGGGCAGGAGCGTGATGACCTCTTCATCGTGCATCAGCTTCTGCAGGTCGCCTTCTCCGGAAAGCAAAGCGCGGCCTGTTTTTTCCCGACGCGCTTCCGTTTTACGATGTTTCCCCTGATTGTCAGAGAAGGCGGTGGCAAGCTGGCCAAACCGGGCGGCAATTGTTTTCCAGACAGGGCAGGTCTTGCGAAGGATTTCAGTACGCGAGACGTTAAGCGCGATG
>Ga0153917_1000866_pt1 | contig 15224 bp, 15 predicted proteins | sample TSFL001MetaG_FD_104695 | JGI IMG/M metagenome (GOLD analysis project Ga0153917, IMG submission 104695) | Attine ant fungus gardens microbial communities from Florida, USA - TSFL001 MetaG | ecosystem: Host-associated > Fungi > Mycelium > Unclassified | place: USA: Florida, Paynes Creek Historic... | reverse complement strand
GAGCGCCGGAGGAAGTCCGGGTCTCCCAGGTACGCCACGAAGGGCGCGTCGAGGACGACGGAGTGGCCCAGCTCCAGGTTCCGCGCGGCGACGGCGAAGAGCGTCTCGTACTCGGCCGGCATGACCCGATCGAGATACACCTCGTTCGACTCCCGATCGGAGGGGTCCTGCCCGAGCGCCTCGAGCGCCACCCGCACGAGCGGCCCGGCGAGCGCATCCTTGTCGAGATAGGCCGCGCCCGTCAGGATGCTGAGCTGTCGCGACAGGGTCGACTTGCCCGACCCCGCGCCGCCGAGGGTGAGGTACGCGACGGGCAGGGCGCGGTCACCGGAGGTCACCGGCTCGCGCCCGCGATCGCGGCGACGAACTCCTGCGCGGCGGTCGTGACCCGACTCAGGTCGCCGTCCGGCCGGCCGGCCTTGGTGATGGCGCTGCCGACGCCGACCGCCACGACGCCGGCCGCGAACCAGTCGCCAACGTTGGCAGTGGTGACGCCGCCGGCGGGGAGGATCGGGATGTGCGCGAGCGGCGCGAGCACCGCCTTGGCGTAGGGAATCCCCGCCCCCTCGGTCGGGAAGAGCTTGACGATGTCGGCCCCCGCCTCCGCCGTGCTGAGGATCTCGGTCGGGGTGCTGGCGCCGCTGATCGTGGCGATCTGGTAGCGGTTCGCGACGCGGATCATCTCGGGATTGAGGTTCGGGCTGACGAGGAACTGCGCGCCGGCCTGGATGCTGGCGTAGGCGGCGTGCCCGTCCATGACCGTGCCCGCGCCGACCGCCACCCCCTCGCCGGCGAAGCGCTCGACGAGGCGCTGGATCACGGTCAAGGCGCCCGGGATCGACAGGGTGATCTCGAGTGCGCGGATGCCGCCGGCGACGGCGGCGACCGCGACGTCGAACGCCTCCTCGGCGGTGTCGAGACGGACGATGAGCACGTTTCCGGAGTCGCGGATGGTCTCCAGGACGTCGAGTTTTTTGAACATGCCTCCGATTTGTACACGACTTTCCAGCACTTCGCGAGGGCCGATTTCGCCCCGTTGACAGGCCCGGGGCACGTGTGGCAATCTGTTCTGCAATCGATCTCAGCAATCGATTGCAGCAATCGATCTCTTCATCGATGCCGCCACCCTGCTGAGGTTTCCATCGAGACGAAGGAGTCGACGCCGTGAAGCGCTCTTCCCCGGATCCTCGGCCTTCCGCCGTGGTACTGGGCGCCTCCCACTGGCATGCGCCGCTGTACCTCGCGGCGCTCACCCGTCGCTTCCGAGTGGTGGCCGTGCAGGACCGCGATCCGCGCGCCCTTCAGGCCCACGCGGATGCACTCGACGCTCCCGCCACGACGAGCGTCGACGAGGCCCTCCAGCACGCTTCCATCGAACTGGTGTTCGTATTCAGTCCGCACCACGAGATGCTCGCGATCGGCCGGAGGCTCATCGCCCGGGGCATCCCCTTCGTCATCGAGAAGCCCGCCGGCGCGAACCTCGACGAGCTGCGGAGCCTCGAGCAGGAGGCGCGCCTGGCCGGCGTCCCGGCGACGGTCGCGCTCGTCCAGCGCGGCGGGCCGGTCGACGCGTGGCTGCGGCAGGCGGGCGACATCGTCTACGAGCGGGCGGCGTTCGTCGCCGGCCCGCCCTCTCGGTACCGGCGAAGCGGCAGCCCGTGGATGCTGGAGCCGAGCCTCTCCGGCGGCGGCAGCCTGATGAACCTGGGCCCGCACTTCGTCGATATGGCCATCCGCCACGTCGGGAGGCCCGTCGATGTCGTCCGGAGGCAGTCCGTCGCGCTGCACGGCGAGGCCGTCGACGATCACGCCACCCTCGTCATGACCACCGCCGCGGGTGGAGAGGCCATCGTCGAGGTCGGGTACGCGTTCCCCGATTCGCCGCTCAAGCGCTACTGCAGCTTCACGGCGGCCGGGACGAACGGATACGCATCCATCGACACCACCGGCACTGCGACGTTCACCGACGTGCACGGCAGCACCACGACGACCGTCCTCGACGTGGACAGCGATCCGCTGTACGCGGTGCTCGTCGATGCCGTCGCCGACTCGCTCCCGAACGGGTTCGCGGGCATGGCCACGCTGGCGGAGCTGGTTGAGACGATGGAGGTCATCTGGTCGCCCGACCCGGAGGGAGCAGCGAGCCATGGCTGAAGTGAGCATCGACGACGTGGCGGAGGCGGCGGGCGTGCACCGCTCGACGGTGTCGCGCGCGTTCTCGAGACCCGACGCCGTCCGGAAGGCGACCAGGGAGCACGTGCTGCGCGTGGCCGCGGAGCTCGGCTACTCCACGAACCCGCTGGCGCAGGCCCTCCGCCGGCGCTCCAGCAACCTCGTCCCGTTGATCGTCCCGGACATCACGAACCCGTTCTTCGCCGAGCTGGCGCGAGCGACCGCGCTCGCCGCCGAGGCGCGCGGCTACCAGCTGCTGCTCTGCATCACCGGCGGCGACACGGGGCAGACCGCCGAGTACCTGGCGTCGATGCGCTCCATGTACTCGCCGTTCGGCGTCGTCGCCCCGTCCACGCGGGTCGACCTGGAGGCGCTGCGACGCTCCGCCTTCCAGAACCGGGTCGTCGTCATCGACCGGGTGGAGGACGACCCGACCGTCCCCACCGTGACCGTCGACGGCGCTCACGGCATCGACCTCGCCTTCGACCACCTCCTCGGCCTCGGTCACACGCGCATCGCCTACGCCCCGGGGATCGTCGGCACCTACACCGCCCAGGACCGGTGGGACGCCTACCACCGCGCCGCCGAGCGCCACGGCATCGCGCCCGTCGTCCTCGAAGCGGCGCCCGGGGTCCCGCTCGGTCCCGGGATCGTGGACCACTGGCTGCGGGAGCCGGCTCGCCCGACGGCGGTCATCGCCTCCAACGACGCGATCGCGTTCGCCGTCGTCTCCGAGCTCGGCGCCCGCGGCTTCACCGTGCCCGCCGACCTCTCCGTGGTCGGCTACGACGGCCTCGACCTCGGGGCGCAGTTCAACCCCCGGCTGACCAGCGTCCGGCAGCCCATCGACGACCTCGGCCGGATCGCCATCGAGCTCGGCGAGGCCCTCATCGAAGGCGGCCCGCCCGCGCACATCGTCCTCGAGCCGTCGCTCCTCATCCGCTCCTCCACCCAGAAAGCCCGCTCATGAGTCCGAACCCCGAGCGCCTTCCCGGTCTGCAGTACGTGGACCACGTTGCCTTCACCGTCCCCGATCTGGACGACGCGACCCGTCTGTTCATCGAGCTCCTCGGCGCCGAAGAGCTCTACCGATCCTCCCGGGGCCCCGACGCCGCGGTCATGCCGGAGCACTTCGGCGTTCCCGCGGACGCGCACCTGGAGCTGCGCATGCTCCGGCTGCCGCCGAACCTCAACGTGGAGCTGTTCCAGTGGTGGAGCGAGGACCGCTCCCCCGTGTTCCCCCGTGCCAGCGACGCCGGCGGCCACCACCTCTGCTTCGTGGTCGACGACGTCGACGACGTCGTCGAGGCCGTCTCCCGCCTGAACGGCATCGAGATCCTCGGCGCCAGGAAGGAGGTCGCCGGCGACAGCCCCGCGGTGGCCGGGAACCGGTGGGTGTACGCCCGCACCTCGTGGGGCCTCATCCTCGAGTTCGTCGACCGCTCCCGGGTCGCCGATCCCCCTCGCCTCGTCGGCCCTCACGACTGGCATGCCCACTCGCACCTCGACACCTCGGAGACCTCTGCATGATCATCGCCGGACACACCCTCGGCACGCCCGACCACACCGTCCCCGACGCCCTGAAGCTCTTCGCGCGAGCGGGCCTGGACGCCGCCGAGGTGATCTATCAGAACGACTACCTCAGCGGTCTGCCCGTGGGCGACGCCCGCGCCGCGGCGGAGGCGGCGCGCGTCGCGGAAGGAGAAGGGGTCCCGATCATCGGCCTCACCCCCTACACGACCGCCATCAACGCGATCGACGAGTCGGCTCGCGGAGCCGCCGTCGACGAGCTGCGATCCGCCATCGACATCGCCCGCGCCGTCGGCGCGAACCGGGTCCGCGTCTACTCGGGTGCGTGGCAGCCCGGTCAGCAGGAGCACGCCGCGCACTGGGCGCAGCTCGTCCGCTCGTTCCAGGAGCTCTCCGGCCCGGCGGCCGACGCCGGCGTCGTCCTCTGCGCGGAGAACCACTTCGGCACCATGACGCAGACCGCGCGGGACACCGCCGCGCTCGTCCGCGCCGTCGACTCGCCCTCCGTCCGCGTGCTCTACGACCAGGCCAACCTCACCTTCACCCACGACGAGGACGTCGACGACGCGTTCGCCGTCCAGGGCGACCTCATCGGCCACGTCCACGTGAAGGACCTCGTCTTCAAGGACCCGAACGCCCCGTTCGTCGCCTCCGAGACGGCGCGCGTGCACGCCGAGGAGCGCGCGGTCGCCTCCCGCGTCGTCGGCGACGGCGCCCTCCCCTGGCCCCGCATCCTCCGTCGCCTCCGCGAGGTCGGCTACGACGACGTGCTCTCGCTCGAGTACGAGTACCGGTGGCATCCCCAGGATCTCGACGATCCTGAGACGGGGTTCCGTCGCGGCGCCGAGCACATCCGCGCGCTGCTGCTCGCGATCGACGCGAACTCGGCCGCCCAGGATGCGGAGGTCCGCTCGTGAGCGCCCTCCGCGTCGGCGTGGTCGGCGCCGGGAACATCGCCAGCATCGCGCAGCTGCCCACCCTCGTGCAGCGGGACGACGTGGAGCTCCGCGCCCTCGTCTCCCGCCGTGAGGACCCGAGCGCGCTGCAGCGCCGGTGGGGCTTCGCGAGCGTGCACCGCACGGTCGACGAGATGCTCGAGGCGGAGGAGCTCGACGCCGTCTTCGTCCTCACCCCCCGCTCCGAGCACGTCGCGGCCGTCGAGAGCGCCCTGCGCGCCGGCGTCGACGTGTTCTGCGAGAAGCCCCTCGCCACCTCGACCGCCGACTCGGTGCGGCTGGCGCAGCTCGCGGACGAGCACGACCGCATCCTGATGGTCGGGTTGAACCGGCGCTTCGCCCCCGTGTACGCCGCCGCCCGCGAGGCGTTCGGCGAGTCCGGGGCGACGTTCTGCGTCGCGCAGAAGAACCGGCCCGGCTCGGAGTACCGCGCCACGTTCGAGAACGCGATCCACATGGTGGACCTGCTCCGCTGGTTCTGCGGCGGCGACGTGGTCGAGGTCACCGCCGCGGCGGCCGGCGACGACCTCTGGGAGGAGGACGGGTCCGCCGCGCTCATCCGGTTCTCCACCGGCAACACGGGCGTCCTCGTCGCGGCTCGCACCGCCGGCGCCTGGGGCGAGAAGCTCGACGCGTACGGGCGGATGCGCTCGGCCGAGGTCATCGCCCCCGACACCGTCGCCGTCACGGTGGACGGCGTGCGGACCGTCCGGTCGATGAGCCCCGAGGCCTTCGGCTGGGCGACCGCGACCGAGACCTTCGGATTCGCGAACGCGGTCCGCCACTTCCTGGACCGCGTCCAGGACCGGCAGCAGCCGCTGACCTCCGGTTGGGAAGCGGTCAAGACGCAGCAACTCCTCGATCGGATCCTCGCGGCGGCAGGCCTGCCCACCGAGGAGCAGGAAGGACGGACATGGTCCAGCAAAGCGGTGCGGTAGCACCCACAGCACAGCCCCAGATCGCCCTCGTCACGGGCTCGAGCGGCGGCATCGGCGCGGCCGTCGTCACGGCGCTCCAGGCTCGCGGCGACGTCGTGATCGGCGCCGACCGAGCCCCGCTCGACGGGCAGGACCTCGCCGGCTTCCACGAGCTCGACGTCACCGACGAGCAGCGCACCCGCGAGGTCGTCCGCCGGGTCATCGCCGAGCACGGCCGCATCGACGTGCTCGTGCACGCCGCCGGAGTCCTCGGCGGCACGCCCGACCCGCTGGTCACCACGACCGACGAGTTCGAGCGCATCATGCGCATCAACGCGACGGGCACGTTCACCATCACCCGCGAGGTCGCCAACGCCATGCGCGACGGCGGCACGAAGGGGACGATCCTGCTGCTGTCCTCGGTCGCGGCCAAGGAGGCTCGCGTCGACTACCTGCCGTACAACGCCAGCAAGATCGCCGTACTGCACATCATGTGGTCGATGGCGAAGATCCTGGGCCCGAACGGCATCTCGGTCAACGCCGTGAACCCGGGGCCGGTGAACACGCCCATGTGGGCGCAGCTCGCCGACCAGTCCGGCACGGCCCAGGCGGCCCGGGACGCCCGCGCGGCGCAGCTGCCCATGCGGCGCTTCGCCGAGCCCGACGAGGTCGCCCGCGCGATCGAATTCCTCACCGACCGGGCGAACCGGTACGTCACGGGCGTGTCCCTCGACGTGGCGGGCGGGGCGCACCTCGGCATCGGGTCGTAGGTCGACGCGCATCTCCCGCCCTGGTGCCCGGAATGGGCCCTTGAGCCCGCGGGCTCAAGGGCCCATTCCGGGCACCAGGCGAGGGGGCGGACACGTGCCAGTTAGGCGAAGGCGGCGCGGATCTCCTCGGTGTCGGCGCCGCGCGCCACGAGACCCGCGAGCAGGATGCGGGCCTGACCCGGTCGCAGCACACGTGAGAGCGCGGCGCCCGCGGCGACGAGGTCGTGCCCTCCTCCCCCGCCGCCGTACGCCGCGGCGAGCTCGCCGAAGGGAACGCGGCTCGACACGACGACGGGCACGCCCGAGGCCGCGACCGCTCGCACCGCATCCACGACGTCGGCGTTCGCGTTGCCGGAGCCGAGGGCGACGAGCACGATGCCGCAGGCGCCCGCGGCGACGCTGGCGTGCAGGAGGGCGCCGTCCATGCCGGGGGCGAAGGCGACGACGTCGACGCGCGCGCCCGCGATCGAGGGGGCGATGCGGATGCCGGCGGGGGCGCCCGCACCCGCCACGGCGCTCGCGAACGCCTCGGCGCGGTCGCTCGAGGTCTTCACGGCGCCCCAGGCCGGAACGATGCTCCCGCCGAACGCGATCGAGACGGCGGGCGCGGACCGGCCGCCGCCGTCTTCGCGGCCCTCGGCGCCCTCGGCATCCTCGAGCGCTTCGACGCGCGCGTCCCCGGCGAGCCCCGCCGCGGCGCGGATCGCGAGCGCGAGGTTCGCGGGCCCGTCGGCGTCCGGCGAGTCGGCCGTGAACTGGGCGCCCGTGAAGACGACCGGTCGGCCGCGCGCCGCCCGGCCGTGCTGGAGCGCGACGAGCAGCGCCGTCTCCTCCATGGTGTCGGTGCCGTGCACGACGACGACGCCGTCGACCCGGGCGCCGCCGATCCGCGAGGCCGCACGGGAGTCGGAGCCGATGCCCGCAGCAGCGCCGACGGCCGCATCCGCGTCCTCGCTCTCGCCTGCCAGCAGCTCGCCCACGGTGTCGCTCACCCGCTGCATGTCGGCGAGGTCGAGGCTGGACGAGTCCTTCGCGAAGAGGTCGACGACGCGCACCTCGACGCCCGCGGGCGCGAGCGGGCCGACGAGGTCGGCGCCCGAGACGGTCGGCGTTGCCGCCCCGTCGCCGCCGCGCGTGCTCGCGATGGTGCCGCCGGTGGTGACCACCGCGACGCGACGCACGCCCGTCGTGGGCCCCGCAGCCGCGACTCCCGTCATCCCCTCGGTCACTGCTCCGCCCGCCGCGCCACGAGCACGTCGGTGATCGTGTTCTGCTCGGCCGCGATGCGCGCGATGCGTCCGCGGGCGAGGAACCAGCCGCCGACGAGCATGGGCACGATGATGACGAGCGAGCCGATCGTCCACGTGCCGACCGGGTAGTCGAAGGCCATGAGGACGAGCACGCCGAGCAGGAACACGAGCGTGAGGATACCGGTGTACGGCGCCCCGAAGAGCCGCAGCTTCGGCCGCTCGAGCTCGCCGCGGCGGGCGAGCCACCACAGCTTGAGCTGGCAGAGGATGATCACGGCCCAGGCCGTGATGATGCCGAGCGAGGCGAGGTTGAGCGCGATCTCGAACGCCGAGCTCGGCACGACCGCGTTGAGGGCGACGCCGATGAGCGTCACGACGGCCGTGACCGCGATGCCCATGTAGGGCACGCCCGCGCGGTTCATCTTCGCCAGCACGGCGGGCGCGGAGCCCGCGACGGCCATCGAGTGCAGGATGCGGCCGGTCGAGTACAGACCCGCGTTGAGCGACGACAGCACGGCGGTGAGCACGACGAGGTTCATGATGACGTCGGCGCCCTGCACGCCGATCGAGCCGAAGAACGTCACGAAGGGGCTCTCGCCGCTCTTGTACGAGGTGTACGGCATGAGCAGCGTGAACAGCAGCACCGAGCCGACGTAGAAGATCGCCAGGCGGAAGATGACCGTGCGGATGGCGCGCGGCATGACCTTCTCGGGGTTCTCCGTCTCGCCCGCGGCCGTGCCGACGAGCTCGATCGAGGCGTAGGCGAAGATGACGCCCTGCACGATGACGAGTGCGGGCAGCACGCCGTTGGGGAACATCCCGCCGTTGTCGGCGATCAGGTGGATGCCCGGGGCGACGCCCGCGATCGGCGTGCCGGCCACGACGAACCAGATGCCCACGAGGAGGAACGTCACGAGCGCGAGCACCTTGATGAGCGCGAACCAGAACTCGAGCTCGCCGAACACCTTGACCGAGAGGAGGTTCGTCGAGAGCACGAGCACGAGGGCGATGAGCGCGAACACCCACTGGTCGATCGGCTGCAGCCAGGGCACGTACTGCTTGAAGAAGTTCATGTAGAGGCCCACGGCCGTCACGTCGGCGACGGAGGTCATGGCCCAGTTGATCCAGTACATCCAGCCGGCCGCGAAGGCCATCTTCTCGCCGTAGAACTCGCGCGCGTAGGAGACGAACGAGCCCGAGGTGGGCCGGTGCATGATGAGCTCGCCGAGGGCCCGCAGCACGAGGAAGGCGAAGAAGCCGCAGACGGCGTAGACGATGACGAGCGAGGGGCCGGCCTGCTCGAGCCGACCGCCGGCGCCCATGAACAGGCCCGTGCCGATCGCGCCGCCGATGGCGATCATCTGGATCTGCCGGGGGCCGAGCTTCTTGCTGAATCCCGCGTCCTCCTCGCTGAGGACCTCGCGGTCGAACGTCGACTGAGGTGCCATGGGGGCTCCGTCCCTTCTCATCGACCCGCGACGCCGTCGGCTCGAGTCATGAATCCGTTTACCTGTCAATCTGTCTTACAGCTTGACGGAAAACAGCGTGACACGCCCGACGAAGCACGTCAAGCGCTGCTTCCCCGCCCGGTGCCGGGAATAGGCCCTGGAGACCACGGCTCAAGGGCCCACTCCGAGCACCAAGCGGAATCGGCTAGCGCTCGGACCCGCCCGAGACGTCCTCCATGACCCGCGCCACGCGCTCCAGGTGGGCCGCCATGAGCGACGCGGCGCGCTCGGCGTCCCGGGCGCGGATCGCCTCGGCGATCTCGCGGTGCTCCTCGTTCGAGGCGCGTCGGCCGTCGGTGAAGACGTTCACGATGCGCGACTGGCTCGACAGCGCGCCGCGCACGTCGTGCACGATGCGCTCGAAGACGGCGTTGCCGCACGCCTCGGCGATGGCCCCGTGGAAGCGCGAGTCGAGCTCGACCCAGGCGGCGGGGTCGTGCTCCGCATCCATGTCCCCGCACAGCGCGAGGAGCGCCGCGGCCTGCGCGTCGCTGCGCCGGAGCGCCGCCCACTCGGCGGCCGGCACCTCGATGTGCGGCCTCGCCTCGACGAGGTCGCGGGCGGAGAGGCCGCCGAACGCGCCCGCGGCTCCGCTCCCGGCATCCGTCGGCACCGTCGCCGCGGTCGTCGACTCGACGTAGGTGCCGCTGCCCGTGCGCGTGGTCGTGAGCCCGAGCGCCTGCAGCGAGCGCAGCGCCTCGCGCACCACCGGGCGGCTCACGCCGTACCGCTCGGCGAGCTGCGCCTCCGAGGGCAGCTTCGCGCCCACCGGGATGCCGCCGGACTCGATGGCGCCGCGGATGTCGTCGCCGATCGCCTGCGAGGCGCTGCGACGATCGATGCGGCCGGACAGCGCGCTCGACCAGGAGGATCCCGGGGCCTCGGCCCGCGCCCGGGCCACTAGCCCTCGAGCGAGCCCTGGCGCTCGCGCGTGCCCTCGCCGCGGCCGCCGAGCGCGGCCGTGGCCTCGTCGCCCTTGAGGTCGCGGCGCAGCTCCTTGGGGAGCGAGAACATGAGGTCCTCCTCGGCCGTCTTGACCTCCTCGACGTCGCGGTAGCCGGCGGATGCGAGGGTCTCGAGCACCTCCTGCACGAGCACCTCGGGCACCGAGGCGCCGCTCGTGACGCCGACCGACTCGACGCCGTCGAGCCACTCCTGCTTGATCTCCGAGGCGTAGTCGACCCGGTAGGCGGCCTTCGCGCCGTGCTCGAGCGCGACCTCGACGAGGCGCACCGAGTTCGACGAGTTCGCGGAGCCCACGACGATGACGAGGTCGGCGCCGACGGCGACCTTCTTGATGGCGACCTGGCGGTTCTGCGTCGCGTAGCAGATGTCGTCGCTCGGCGGGTCCTGCAGATTGGGGAAGCGCGCGCGCAGACGGTTCACCGTCTCGTAGGTCTCGTCGACCGAGAGCGTGGTCTGGGACAGCCACACGACGTTGTCCGGGTCCTGCACCTCGACGGTGTCGGCCTCGGCGGGGTTGTTCACGATGGTCACGCGGCCCACGGCGTGACCCGCGGTGCCCTCGACCTCCTCGTGGCCGTCGTGGCCGATGAGCAGGATCTCCCGCTCGTCGCGGGCGAAGCGCGTCGCCTCGCGGTGCACCTTCGTCACGAGCGGGCAGGTGGCGTCGATCGCGAGCAGGTTGCGGTCTGCCGCGGCCTGCACGACCGCGGGCGAGACGCCGTGCGCGCTGAACACGATGTGCGCGCCCTCCGGCACCTCGCCGACCTCGTCGACGAAGATCGCGCCCTGCTTCTCGAGCTCGGTGACGACGTGCTTGTTGTGCACGATCTGCTTGCGCACGTAGACGGGCGATCCGTAGCGCTCGAGCGCCTTCTCGACCGCCACGACCGCGCGGTCGACGCCCGCGCAGTATCCTCGGGGGGCCGCCAGCAGCACGCGCTTGGGGCCCGCGACCGGGCGGTCCTCGAGCTTCGGCGCCTCACGGCGCGAGCGCGGGAGCGGCAGGGATACGGCGGTGGCAGTCACCGCACCAGGATACGCAACGAGTCTGGAGCGCCCGTGGTCACGATGCAGCCGACCGAACCGTCGAACGAGCCCGGCGGGCAGGCGGCGCCCTCGCGCCCCACCGCCGAGACCCCGTGGTCGGTGGCCACCGTCGCCGACCACATCCACGCCTGGGTGGGCCGCCTCGGCAGCGTGTGGATCGAGGGCGAGCTCACCGGCTGGAACGTGCGCGGCGGGCACGCCTACGGCAAGCTGCGCGACCTCGAGCGCGATGCCTCGCTCTCCATCACGGTGTGGCGCAGCGTCGTGCAGCAGCTCGACTCGGAGTTCAAGCAGGGCGACCGGGTCGTCGCGCTCGCCAAGCCCGACTTCTGGGTGAAGGGCGGGCAGCTGTCGCTGCAGGTCTCCGACATCCGGCACGTGGGCATCGGCGATCTGCTGGAGCGCCTGGAGCGGCTGCGCCGGCAGCTCGCCGCGGAGGGGCTGTTCGACGAGTCGCGCAAGAAGACGCTGCCCTTCTTGCCGAGCCGCATCGGGCTCGTGACGGGCAAGGACTCGGATGCCGAGCGCGACGTGCTGCGCAACGCCGAGCTGCGCTGGCCGGCGGTCGACTTCCGCGTCATCAACACCTCGGTGCAGGGCGCGCGCACGGTCGACGAGGTGTCGGCCGCGCTGCGCGAGCTCGACGCCGACCCCACGATCGACGTCATCATCGTGGCCCGCGGCGGCGGCGACTTCCTGCACCTGCTCCCCTTCTCGGACGAGTCGCTCGTGCGGCTCGTCGCCTCGCTCTCGACGCCCGTGGTGAGCGCCATCGGGCACGAGCGCGACCGGCCGATCCTCGACGAGGTGGCCGATCTGCGCGCCTCCACCCCGACCGACGCGGCGAAGCGGGTCGTGCCGGACGTCGCCGAGGAGCTGGCCCGCGTGCACGACGCGCGGGCGCGCATGTTCCAGCGCGTCGCGAGCCTCGTCGCGAACGAGACGCGCGCGCTCGAGAACGTGCGCTCGCGCCCGGTGCTGGCGAACCCCGAGTGGCTGGTCGACCAGCACACCGACGTCATCGGCCGATACGCGTCGCGCGGCGAGGAGCTCGTGACGCGCATCGTCGAGCGCGAGGCCGACCGGGTCGACTCGCTGCGGCGCCACCTCACGGCGCTCTCCCCGCAGCGCACCCTCGACCGCGGCTACGCGATCGTCGAGCGAGTCGACGGCGACGCTGCGGATGCGGTGGATGCCGCCTCCGGCGCCGCCCGCCGCGTGGTGCGCTCCTTCGAGGAGGCCCCCGAGGGCGCCGACCTGCGCATCCGCCTCGCCGACGGCCGCGCCTTCGCCACCGTCACGGCCTCCGAGCCCGTCGCCCGCTGAGGACTGCACCGGCGCGTCCCCGCACAACTCAGGAATATGCGGGAACAGATCGCGAATACGCCCATCTGTTCCCGTATTCTCCTGACTTCTGCGCCCCGCGAGCGCAGCGAGCTCCCCACCCGTCGCTGAGCGCTCGCCCATCCGACCGCGTCCCGCTTGTTCCCCCGCCCAATCCCCTCCGCGCACAGCGCCGATAGAATCGATCACATGCCCGATAACCCGCCGCTCGAGCACCCGCGCCCCGTTTCCGAGCTGACGTACGAGGAGGCGCGCGACGAGCTCGTCCGCGTCGTCGGCGATCTCGAGCAGGGCTCCCTGACGCTCGACGAGTCGTTGCGCCTGTGGGAGCGCGGCGAGGCGCTCGCCGGCCGGTGCGAGGAGTGGCTCGTCGGCGCGAGGCGCCGGCTGGAGGCCGCGCGCCGGGGAGCCGCATCCGACGAGTCCGGCGACGAGGAGTGACGACGACCCGCATGGCCGACGACAAGACACCCGCGAAGGCGCCGGCCGTCGTCGCCGAGCTCGGCCGCCCCGAGACGCCGGAGGAGACCGCGGCCCGCAAGGCGCGGTCGACGCGGCTGTACTACCGCCGCAAGACGATCCGGAACCTGGTCGCCTCGCTGGTCGTCTCGCTCGTGGGCGTCGCGGTGATCGTCGCGATCGTGCCCCGCAACGACACCGTGATCGAGCACGTCATCGACTACGCCTCGGTGGCGCAGGAGGCGCAGACGGCGTATCCGCAGCACCTCGTCGTGCCGCGGGTGCCGGAGGGCTGGACGTCGAACCAGGCGGAGATCCGCGTGGGCCAGGACGGCGTGACCGAGTGGTACATCGGCTTCCTGGTGCCCGACGCCGCGGGCAGGCCCACGGCGTACGCGGGGGTCAGCGAGGTGCTCGACGGCAACCCGACGTGGCTCGTCGAACGGCTCAAGAAGCGCCAGCCCACGGGCGAGGCGAACGTGGGCGGTCTCACGTGGCAGGAGTACGACTACACGTCGCTGCCGTCCGACCAGACCGGCAACCTCGCCTACTCGCTCGTCTATCAGGCGAACGGCACGATCTACATCGTCTACGGCACGGGGTCGAAGGATGCCGTGCAGGCGCTCGCGGCCGCCGTCGCCGCCGACATCCGCTGACCCGGCGCGCGGCCGCGCGAGGGCGGCTCCGCTCGCCTCGCGCCGCCTCCGAGGTCTTCCGCCCGGCCGGGTCAGGGTGCCGCCGGGACCGCCGAACTACCCTGAATCAGCAGCAGCAAACCGATCCGAAAGGTCGACACCGTGGTGGACAGTTCCGAGTCCGAGTTCCGCATCGAGCACGACACGATGGGCGAGGTCCGCGTTCCGAAGAACGCGCTCTACGCCGCGCAGACGCAGCGCGCCGTCGAGAACTTCCCGATCTCCGGCTCGGGTCTGGAGGCCGGCCAGATCGTCGCGCTCGCCCGCATCAAGCGCGCGGCCGCGATCGTCAACGCCGAGCTCGGCATCCTCGACGAGGCTCGCTCCAAGGCGATCGTCGCCGCGGCCGAGGAGATCATCGCGGGCGACCACCTCGACCAGTTCCCGATCGACGTCTACCAGACGGGGTCGGGCACCTCGTCGAACATGAACATGAACGAGGTGCTCGCGACGCTCGCGACGGCCTCGCTCGGCGACAAGGTGCACCCGAACGACCACGTGAACGCGTCGCAGTCGTCGAACGACGTCTTCCCGACGTCGGTGCACGTGGCCGTCACGAACGCCCTCGTGAACGACCTCGTCCCGGGCCTCGAGCACCTGCACACCGCGCTGCAGGCGAAGGCGGAGCTGTGGAAGACGGCCGTCAAGTCGGGCCGCACGCACCTCATGGACGCCACTCCCGTGACCCTCGGCCAGGAGTTCGCCGGCTACGCCCGGCAGATCCGCCTCGGCGTGGAGCGCGTGGAGAACACGATCCCGCACGTCGCGGAGGTGCCGCTCGGCGGCACGGCGACGGGCACGGGCATCAACACGCCCGCCGGCTTCTCGCAGCAGGTCATCGCGGAGCTCGCGAAGGACGCGAACCTCCCCCTCACGGAGGCGCTGGACCACTTCGAGGCGCAGGGCGCGCGCGACAGCCTGGTCGAGGCGTCGGGCGCGCTGCGCACGATCGCCGTGAGCCTCGTGAAGATCAACAACGACCTGCGCTGGATGGGCTCGGGCCCGAACACGGGCCTCGGCGAGCTGCACATCCCCGACCTGCAGCCCGGCTCGTCGATCATGCCCGGCAAGGTCAACCCGGTCATCCCGGAGGCCGTGCTCATGGTCGCCTCGCGCGTCATCGGCAACGACGCGGCGATCGCCTTCGCGGGCGCCTCGGGCTCGTTCGAGCTGAACGTGCAGATCCCGGTCATGGGCACGACGCTGCTCGAGTCGATCCGCCTGCTGGCGAACGCCGTGCGCGTGCTCGCCGACAAGACGATCGACGGCCTGGAGGCGAACGAGGAGCGCGCGCGCCAGCTCGCCGAGTCGTCGCCCTCGATCGTGACGCCGCTCAACCGCGTCATCGGCTACGAGGCCGCCGCGAAGATCGCGAAGCACTCGGTCAAGGAGAAGATCACGGTGCGCCAGGCCGTCATCGACCTCGGCTACGTCGAGCGCGGCGAGATCACCGAGGAGGAGCTCGACAAGCGCCTGGACGTCCTCAGCATGACCTCGCCGAACCTGTAGGCCGGCAGCGCTCGCTGAAATGGCGGGGGTCGGGGCGTTCGTTCATGAACGAACGCCCCGAACCCCCCCCTTTCGATGTGCGGGCGGGGCCGCGCTCCGCG
>Ga0153917_1000865_pt1 | contig 15228 bp, 13 predicted proteins | sample TSFL001MetaG_FD_104695 | JGI IMG/M metagenome (GOLD analysis project Ga0153917, IMG submission 104695) | Attine ant fungus gardens microbial communities from Florida, USA - TSFL001 MetaG | ecosystem: Host-associated > Fungi > Mycelium > Unclassified | place: USA: Florida, Paynes Creek Historic... | reverse complement strand
TCGCCCATATTCCGGGCGAGCGCCGGGATGGCGCCCTCGCGCGCTTCGGCGAGCGTTATGCGCAAGAGCCCCTCGTCCTCGACAAATGGTTCGCGCTCCAGGCGGCCATTCCCGAGGCGGCGACGCTGGAGCGCGTCCACGGCCTGATGCGCCATCCCGCCTTCGCGATGACCAATCCGAACCGGGTCCGCGCCGTGATCGGCAGCTTCGCGCTCAACAACCCGACGCAGTTCCACCGCCCCGACGGCGCGGGCTACCGCTTCCTGGCCGAGGCGGTGCTGGCGCTGAACGGGACGAATCCGCAGGTCGCGGCCCGCCTCCTCACCGCCTTCTCGACCTGGCGCCGGATGGAGGCGGGTCGCCGGCGCGAGGCCGAGGCGCACCTGTCCACGGTGCTCGGCGCCACGGTGAGCATCGCCGCGACCACCACCGACGCGCTCGGCTTCACAGGCCGCGGCGAGGGCGTTGCCGCGGTCGCGACGGCGCTCGTGCACTCGATCTCCACGGAGACCCGCCCGCTGCGCATCATCGCCTAGCCGGGGCAGCAGACCACGCGGAATGCCGCACGGACCTTCGGGTCCGTGCGGCATTCCGCGTTTTCGCGCGTCGACGCTTGCGTGTCGCCGACTTGCATGCCTAAACTGCACAAGCGTGACGATATCACGCACAAATGTGCAAATGAGGCGATGACGCCTCGTCGCGCTGACAACGACGTCAACCTTGAAAGGAGCGCCGACCATGTCACTGCTGATCGGCGGGCTGCTCGCGCAGAGCGAGACTCCGCCCCCGGTGCCCGCCGCCGACAACCCCGTTCTCCAAGCCCTCACCTGGGGAGCCGAGCACTTCATCGGCCTCTTCCAGAAGTCGGGCGAGACCTTCGTGAGCCTCGTCACCGGCATCCTGCCCACCCTGATCGTGCTGCTCACGCTCATGTACGCCATCACCACGTGGATCGGCGAGGAGCGCGTCACGGGCGCGATCAAGTGGTCGGGCCGATTCGCGATCACGCGCTACACGCTCATGCCCGTGCTCGCCGTGATCCTGCTCACCAACCCCATGTGCTACTCGTTCGGCATGTATCTGCCCGAGCGGCAGAAGCCCGCCTTCTACGATTCGGCGGTCTCGTTCGTGCACCCCGTCACGACGTTCTTCCCGCACGCCAATGCGGGCGAGATCTTCGTCTGGGCCGGCGTCTCGGCGGGCGTGCTGCAGGCGAGCCCCGACAAGTACGCCCTGCTCGCGCTCCTCTACTTCCTCACCGGCATCGTCGTCATCTTCATGCGCGGCGTCGTCACCGAGTGGATCACGCGCCTGCTCATCCGCCGCCAGGGCCTGACCGAGGTCTTCGACGCCTACGACGCGGAGCATCACGCGAACCAGAAGTCAGTCAAGGGAGGGGTTGCGGCATGAGCGAGCACACCTATCGCAGCGTCTTCGTGCGCGCCGGCTCGGGCGGCTGGGGCAAGGGCCTCACCATCAGCCCGAACGACGCCAAGAAGGTCATCCTGTCGGTCACCGGCGGCGGCATCCACCCCGTCGCCCAGCGACTCGCCGAGCTCTCCGGCGGCGAGGCCGTGGACGGCTTCACGACGAGCATCCCGGAGGACCAGGTCGCCGCCGTGGTCATCAACTGCGGCGGGACGGCGCGCATCGGCGTCTACCCGAAGAAGCGCATGCTGACGATCGACGTCTTCCCGGGCGAGCCCGGCGGCCCGCTCGCCAGGTTCATCACCGAGGACGTCTTCGTCTCGGCCGTCAACCCCTCGTGCCTCGAGGTGGTCGGCGAGGCCGAGCCCGCCATGGCCGCCGTCGCCGCATCCGCCTCGCAGCAGGATGCCGGAGCGGGCGCCGAGCCGGCGGGCGGCGCCGCGCCGCTCACCGCGAAGGAGCGCGTCGCCAAGGCCAAGGCCGAGGTCGCCGCGCAGGAGAAGTCCGGCTTCGTCGCCTTCGTCTCGAAGACGGCCACCTCGTTCGGCTCCGTCGTCGGCAACATCATCAACACGCTGCTCGCGGCGGGCCGGCAGACCATCCAGCTCGTGCTGCAGACGATCCTCCCGTTCATGGCGTACGTGAGCCTGCTCATCGGCTTCGTCACCTACACGGGCCTGTCGGAGCTCATCGCGAACTCGGTCACGCCCCTCGCCTCGAACCCGATCGGGCTCGTCCTGCTCGGCGTCATCACGGGTCTGCCGTTCCTCTCGCCGATCCTCGGCCCGGGGGCCGCGATCGCGCAGGTCGTGGGCGTGCTCATGGGCACGCAGATCGCCGCCGGCGCGCTGCCGATCCCGTACGCCCTGCCTGCGCTGTTCGCCATCAACGGCCAGGTGGGCTGCGACTTCGTCCCCGTCGGCCTCGCGCTCGGCGAGGCCAAGCAGGAGACCATCAAGGTCGGCGTGCCGGCCGTGCTCTTCTCCCGCCTCATCACCTCGCCCGCCGCCGTCCTCATCGCCTGGGGCGTGAGCTTCCTGCTCGTCTGAGCCGGACGTCACGCCGAACGACAACGAACGACAGGAACCCAGCATGCCCACCTATTACACGAGCACGGTCCGGTCCATCGGCGAAGAGGCCGAGATGATGATCGAAGAGGGCGTCCTCATCCTCTTCGGCACTCCCTGCCCCGAGGCGCTCGCCGAGGTCAGCGTCGTGCACGAGGGCGGACACCTCGACGAGGGCGTCGCGCCCGCGCCGGGCGACGTCATCCGGCTCGGCGGCGCCGAGCTCGAGATCGCCGCCGTCGGCGAGATCGCCGGGCAGAACCTGCGCGAGCTCGGCCACATCGTGCTCTACCAGGTCAAGCCGGACGGTCCCGGCCTCCTCCCCGGGGCGGTCCACGTGCACGGCGCGCTCGCCGCACCCGCCGTCGGGTCCGTCATCGAGTTCGCCACCGCGGAGGCCTGAGCGCCATGGACAACGGCTTCTTCATCGTCCTCATCGTCGCGGTCGTCGCCGTCGTGCTCATGAGCGGGCTCCAGCAGTGGGGCTATCAGCGGGCGGTCGAGCGCATGCGCTCCGAGCACGCGGGAGAGCAGGGCTGCTACCTCGTGTCGGGGCGCGCCAAGGGCATCCTGCGCGGCGCCCTGGTGCTGCTGGTCGTCGACGCGTCGCGCGAGGAGGTCATCGACGCCGCCGCCATGGTCGGGGCCTCGGTCTTCGCGCGCTTCAAGCGCCGCGACTCGCTGCGCGGCCCGCTCGTGAGCGTCGAGTTCCGCGAGCGCGACCGCGCCGTGCTGCGGGCCGTCGGCGAGGCGCGCGAATCATTCCGCGCGCTCGCGGCGAGGTCGACGAAGGGCCGTCGTCCGGCGCTGCGCACCGCGGCCGAGGGCCGCGCCGCCTGACCGATCCCGGTCGGGCCAACCGAACATCTACGCGCCGTCGGCGCAGTCTGGAGCTGAAGAAATGGGTTACACGCAGCGTCTCCTCGCCCGAGCGGAACGAGAGGGGCATCTCGCCCGAGCCGCGGTCGTCGGCGCGGGGCAGATGGGATCGGGCTTCGTCGCCCAGATCGCCCGCCAGCAGGGCGTCGACGTGAGCGTCGTCGCCGACGTGGTGCCGGAGCGCGCGCTCGCCGCCTACCGCAACGCCGGCATCGGCGACGCGGTGCTGTGCGAGACGGCCGAGGCCGCCCGCGAGGTCGTGGAGGCGGGCGGCCACGCCGTCGTCGCCGACGCGCTCGTGCTCGCCGAGCTGCCGCTCGACATCGTGCTGGAGTGCTCGGGCGTGCCCGAGGTCGCCACGCGCGTCGCCCTCGCCGTGCTCGGCGCCGGCATCCACGTCGGCCTCATGACGGTCGAGGCGGACGTCACCGTCGGGCTCGCGCTCGCCAGCGTCGCCCGGCAGAGCGGCGCCATCTACACGGTGTGCCGCGGCGACGAGCCGGTCGAGTGCCTCAAGCTCGTCGAGTTCGTCGAGGACATCGGCCTCGAGCTCGTCGCCGCCGGCAAGGGCAAGAACAACCCACTCCGTCACGACGCGACGCCCGCTTCGCTCGAGGAGGAGGCCGCCGCCAAGGGCATGAACCCGCGCATGCTGTGCTCGTTCGTCGACGGCTCGAAGACCATGATCGAGATGGTCGCGCTCGCGAACGCCGCCGACCTCGCGCTCTCGCGCCGCTCGATGACCGGGCCCGAGACCACCGTCAAGGAGCTCGCGAACGTGTTCGTCCCCGAGCGCGAGGGGGGCGTGCTCACCGGCCCCCGGCAGGTCGACTACGCCACCGGCGACGTGGCGCCCGGCGTCTTCGTCGTCGCGAAGGCCACGAACGAGGTCGTGCACCACGAGCTCAGCTACCTCAAGATGGGCCCCGGCCCGAACTTCGCGTTCTACCGCCCCTACCACCTCGCGAGCGTCGAGGCCGTGCTGACGATCGGCGAGGTGCTCACCGAGGGGCAGCCCTCGCTCGCCCCGAAGGCGTGGAACGCCGAGGCGTCCGCGATCGCCAAGCGCGACCTGGCCGTCGGCGAGCGCATCGACGGCATCGGCGGGGAGACCGTCTACGGCGACGCCGTGCCCGCGGCCGAGGCGCGCGAGGGCGGGGAGCTGCCCATCGGCCTCGCCAGCGGCGCCGTGCTCGTCCGCCCCGTCGCCAAGGGCGAGCCCGTCCGCTACGACGACGTCCGGCTGGACGAGTCGAAGGCCATCGTGGCGCTCCGCCGCCTCCAGGACTCGCTCGAGCCCGGCGCCGACATCGACCTCGCCGCGCTGCCCGCGCTGCGCTGACCCGGCCGCGTCGACCCACCAGACCGAAGGAGGACCACGGACATGACCGACCTTTCCGCCGACACGACCGCGAGCACCGAGGCGCTCGAGACGATGTGGCGCATCCGCCGCTTCGAGGAGGCCGTCGAGGACCTCTACGGCCGGGGCCTCATGCACGGCACCATGCACCTGTCGATCGGCCAGGAGGCCGTGCCGACGGGGGTGTGCCGCCAGCTGCGCCGCGACGACTACATCACGTCGACGCATCGCGGCCACGGCCACTGCATCGCCAAGGGCGCCGACCTCACCCGCATGATGGCGGAGCTGCTCGCCAAGGAGACCGGCTACTGCCGCGGCCGCGGCGGCTCGATGCACATCGCCGACACCGACACCGGCAACCTCGGCGCCAACGGCATCGTCGCGGGCGGCGTGCCCATCGCCACGGGCGCCGCGCTCTCGGCGCGCATGCGCGGCACCGACCAGGTCGCCGTCTGCTTCCACGGCGACGGCGCCATGGGCGAGGGGGCCTGGCACGAGGGCGTCGTGCTCGCCGTCATGTGGCAGCTGCCCGTCGTCTTCGTCTGCGAGAACAACCGCTACGGCATGTCCATGGACTCCGAGCGCGCGTTCCGGCTCGACCGGCTCGCCGACCGCGCGAACGGCTACGGCATGCCGAGCGTGCAGGTCGACGGGCAGGACGTGCAGGCCGTCGCGGACGCCGCGGCGGAGGCCGTCGAGCGGGCGCGCTCGGGCGGCGGCCCCTCGTTCATCGTCGCCGACACGTACCGCTACCGCGGCCACTCGAAGAGCGACAAGAACCTCTACCGCACGCGCGAGGAGATCGAGGAGTGGCGGGCGCGCGACCCCATCGAGCGCTTCGAGCGGCGCGCCCTGGAGACGGGCGCGCTCGACGACGCGGCGGTCGCGGCGATCCGCGACCGCGTGCGGAACGACATCCGGCAGGCGGTCGTGGACGCGGCGGCCGCGCCCGACGCCTCCGCCGACGACCTGGCAGACGCCGTCTACGCGACGGCCGCGAACGAGGGAGCGCGCGCATGACCGCGGACGCCACCACCACGACCATGACCTACTCCGAGGCCGTGCGCGACGCCATGGCGATCGCCATGGAGCGCGACGAGCGCGTCTTCCTCATGGGCGAGGACGTCGGCACCTACGGCGGCGCGTTCGGCGTCTCCGGCGACCTCATGCACCGGCTCGGCGCCGAGCGGGTGCGCGACACGACGATCTCCGAGCTCGGCATCGTCGGCGCCGGCGTCGGCGCGGCCATGACCGGGATGCTGCCGATCGTGGAGATCCAGTTCTCCGACTTCACCGCCCAGGCGATGGACCAGATCGTCAACCAGGCGGCGAAGATCCACTTCATGCTCGGCGGGGCCGTCAACGTGCCGCTCGTCATCCGCGCCCCCGGCGGCTCGGGCACGGGCGCCGCGGCGCAGCACTCGCAGAGCCTCGAGGCCTGGTTCGCCCACATCCCCGGCCTCAAGGTCGTCATGCCGGCCACCGCCGACGACGCCAAGGGCCTGCTGCTCGCGGCCATCGAGGACCCGAACCCGGTCGTCGTGCTCGAGCACAAGCTGCTCTACAAGACGAGCGGCGAGGTGCGGCAGGGCTACGCCACGACCCCCATCGGCAAGGCCGCCGTGCGCCGCGAGGGCGGCGACCTGACGATCGTCGCCACGGGCGTCATGGTCTCCCGTTCGCTCGAGGCGGCGGAGGAGCTCGCCGCCGCCGGCATCCAGGCCACCGTCGTCGACGTGCGCTCGCTCAAGCCGCTGGACACCGAGACGATCGCCGCCGCCGTGCAGGCGACCGGGCGCGTGCTGCTCGTGCAGGAGGCCGTCAAGTCGGGCGGCTTCATGTCGGAGCTCGCGGCCGTGCTCGCGGAGGGCGAGAGCTTCGTGCACCTGCGCGCCCCCATCCGCCGGCTCGCGGGCCTCGACATCCCGATCCCGTACGCGCCGCAGCTCGAGCGCGCCTCCGTGCCGCAGCGGGACGACATCGTGCGCGCCGCGACCGAGCTCGTGAGGGAGTGGTGACATGAGCGAGCTCGCGCTCACCATGCCCAAGATGTCCATGACCATGGAGGAGGGCACGGTCGTCGCCTGGCTCAAGCAGCCCGGCGACGCCGTCCGCCAGGGCGACGTCGTGCTCGAGGTGGCGACCGACAAGGTCGACATGGAGGTCGAGTCGCCGTTCGAGGGCACGATCTCGCGCGTCGTCGCCGAGGTCGACGACGTGGTCCCGGTCGGCGAGCCGCTGTGCTTCATCGAGTCCGAGTCCGACGACCTGCTCGGCGGGCTGCTCGGGCCGGCGACGGCGGGTGCCGGGGCCGAGACGGATACCGGCGGCAGCCCGGCGGCCGCTCCCGTCGCCCCGGCGGCGGCATCCGCTCCCGTCCCGCCGTCTCCGCCTGCCGCCCCCGCGCCGCCGACCCCTCCGGCTCCTCCGGTCGCGCCGGTGCAGGACGCGGCATCCGCGGGCCCGGCGGTCCCGGATGCGGGTGCCGGCGCAGCTCCCGGCGAGCTCGCGCTCACGATGCCCAAGATGTCCATGACCATGGAGGAGGGCACGGTCGTCGCCTGGCTCAAGCGGCCCGGCGACGCCGTCCGCCAGGGCGACCCCGTGCTCGAGGTCGCGACGGACAAGGTCGACATGGAGGTCGAGTCGCCCTTCGACGGCGTGCTCGCCCGCATCGTCGCGCAGGAGAACGACGTCGTGGCGGTCGGCGAGCCGCTCGCCTGGATCGCGTCCGAGAGCGACGACCTGCTGGGCGGCCTCCTTGACGGCTCGGGCGTCGCCGCGCCGGCGGCGTCGGCCGCTCCGGGCCGGGCCGGGGACGTCGAGCCGAACGGATCGGCGCCGGCGCCGGCGGGCGCCTCGGCCTCGGGCGTCGTCCCGGCGGTCCCGGCCGCCCGACGGCTCGCCGCCGAGCGTGGAATCGACCTCGCGCTGGTTCCGGCGACGGGCCCGTGGGGGAGTGTGCGGTTCGCCGACGTCGAGGGGTTCTCGGCGCAGCCGCGGACGTCCCCCGTCGCGTCGGCGTCCGCGCCGACGACGGGAGTCGAGCAGGCGCCCGCAGCCGCCGCGCTCTCGGGGACGCCCGAGGCGGTCGCCGAGCTCGAGACCGCCATGCGCGCGCTCGAGTCGCTCGCCCGCCGGCTCGGCGCCGGGGTCGGGTCCGGGGTCGGGGCGACCGCCGCGGCATCCGAACCCGCGGGCCCGGCGGCGCCGACCTCGTCGCCGGCCCGTGCGGCGGCCCGCGCCGCCGAGGCCGGCCTCGACCGCGACGCCAAGCGGCGCCTGCGGGTGCGCCGCCAGCTCGCGAAGGCCATGAACGCCTCGGCCGCCGTGCCGCAGTTCACGGTCTTCGTCGACGTCGACCTCGAGCCGCTCGCCCGCATCCGCAAGACCGAGCTCGGCGGCGCGAGCTGGACGGCGATCCTCGTCCGCGCGCAGGCGCTCGCGCTGAGCGACGTGCCGGCCCTGCTCGGCCGGTGGGATGAGGATGCCGAGGCCGTCGTGCCCGACGAGGGGATCGGTGTCGCGCTCGCGGTCGACTCGCCGAACGGACTCGTGGCGCCCGTGGTGCGCGACCCGCACCGGATGCCGCTCGCGGACGTCGCGTCCGGCATCCGGGCGCTCGTGACCGGCGCCACCGAGGGGAGCCTCGCGGCGGACGCCCTCGCGGGTGGCACGACCGTGTTCTCGAACCTCGGTGGCTTCGGCGTCGACCGGTTCAACGCGCTCATCACGCCGCCGCACGCGACGGCCATGTCGGCGGGGAGCATCACGAGGCGCATGCACGTCTTCGACGACGCCTCCTTCGCGCCGCGGCTGCAGGCGACGCTCGGGCTCACGGTCGACCACCGGGTGGCCGACGGCGCCGACGCGGCCCGGTTCACGCAGGCGCTGCGCGCCGTGCTCGCCGACCCCGCGAGGCTGCGCGGGTAGGGCGCCCGACCTCGGGGAGGGGTCCCGAGCGGTCGCTCGGGACCCCTCCCCGCCGTCAGCGCTCCGCGAGCACCGCCGAAGCGAGCGTCTCGTCCATGACGGCGACGCCGAACAGCCCGCCGGTGAGCGCGGCGCGCATCGCGTCGGCCTTCTCCGCGCCCGCGGCGACGCCGATGACCGTCGGGATCGAGACGAGGTCGGCGAGCGAGACGGCGATCACGCGATCGTCGGCGGGCGACGCGCACGCGCCGCCGCGGGCGTCGAAGAACCGCGTGCAGCAGTCGCCCACGGCGCCGGACCCGGCGAAGGCGCGCGCGTCGTCGGCGTCGAAGTCCATGGCGTCGATGATCGCCTGGGAGGCGCCGATCCCCACCCGGCCCATGCCGACGACGGCGACGCGGGCGCCCGCGGCGTCGTGCAGCACGCCCGCGATGGACGGCTCGCGCACGAGCGCGTCGCGCGTGGCGGCGGAGCCGAGCACCGCCGGGGCGTGCAGGAGGCGGTGCGCCGCGCCGAGCTTGTCGGCGAGGCGGCGCACGAGGCCGTTCGCCTCCGCCGCGACGGCGTTCGCGTCGGAGAGGCCGCCGACGAGCGGCAGCACCTCGATCTCCGGATGCGCGAGGCCGTCCGGCATGGCGTCGACCACGGCGCTCACGGCGCCGCCCCACGACAGCGCGAGCGCGCCCGAGTCGGGCAGGTGGTTCATGAGCCAGTCGGCCGCGAGCCGGCCCACCCGGTCGATGGGCGGATCGCCCTCCGAGCTCGCCAGCACGCGGGCCTCGCGCACGGGGAAGCGGTCGACGAGCAGCGCCTCGAGGTCGCGGGCGCGGCCGGACGGATCCTCCACGTTGATCGTCACGATCCTGCGCCGTCGCGCCTCGGTCAGCATGCGCGAGACGTTGGAGCGGGAGATCCCGACGGCGGCGGACACCTGGGACTGCGAGTAGCCCTCCAGGTAGTAGAGCTGGGCGGCGCGATAGAGCATCTCATCGGTGCGAGCGCTCGGCATGCCGACCTCCGTCACGAAATCCAGCTGGCAGGGGGAGTCTACGGTGCCGCCGGTCTCGCCGAACTCCGGAGGATGGGCGGAGCCGGGGCGATATGCGCGTCGGCGTCGGCCATGCTCCCGAGTTCGGCGGAGGGTCGGCTGCGGACCGCGTCTACGGCTGCTCGCCGGTCGCGACGGGCGCGTCGGGATCGCGCGACCACTCGCTCCACGAGCCGGGGTAGAGCGCGGCCGGGATGCCCGCGAGGTGCAGTGCGAGCACGGTGTGCGAGGCGGTGACGCCGGAGCCGCAGTAGGCGCCGACGGGAGCCGCGGGATCGACCCCGGCATCCGCGAACCGCCGCCGGAGCGCGTCGACCGCGAGGAACGAGCCGTCGGCGTCGAGGTTGCCGTTCGTCGGCGCGCTCAGCGCACCGGGGATGTGCCCCGCCCGCGGGTCGATCGGCTCCACCTCGCCGCGGTAGCGCTCGCCGGCGCGGGCGTCCACGAGCGATCCGCTGCGGGCGATCGCCGCCGCCTCGCGGGCCGTGAGCACGGGCATGGCGCCGTATTCCAGGACCACGTTCCCGGGGATCGGCGCCGTGCCGTCGCCCCGCTCGACCGGCAGCCCCGCGCGCTTCCAGGCGGCGAAGGCGCCGTCGAGCACGCGCACGTCCTCGATGCCGGCGTGCTTGAGCAGCCACCAGGCCCGCGCCGACGACATGTTGCCGAGGTCGTCGTAGACGACGACCGTGTCGCCGTCGCAGACGCCCCACGCGCGGGCCGACTCCTGCAGGGCCGAGGCCGTCGGCAGCGGATGCCGCCCGTGCGCGACGGGCAGCGAGTGGTCGGCGAGCTCCCGGTCGAGGTCGACGTACACGGCGCCGGGGATGTGCCCCGCGCGGAACGCCTCCGTGCCGTCGGGGGCGTCGAGCCGCCACCGCACGTCGAGGACGCGCACCGGCTTCCCCGCCTCTCGCGCGTTCGCGAGCTCGTCGACCGTCATGAGCGTGGACATGGGCGCCTCCTGCCGGATGCCGTGGACGTCGTCGGCCCCATTCTCCCGCGCCTCCCGCGAGAACGGTCGCACGGGCGGCCGCGAGATCGCGGCGTCCCACCGGGCAGACGCGACCCGCGACCCCGGCCGCGCCGCACCCGGCCCGTATGCTTGTCAGGTGACACAGCGCCTCTACGACTCCAAGACCCGGACGCTGCTCGATCTCGCCCCGCTGCGCCCGGGCGAGCTCTCGATGTACGTGTGCGGGCCCACGGTGCAGTCGGCGCCGCACATCGGCCACCTGCGCTCCGCGCTCGTCTACGACCAGATCCGCCGCTGGCTCGAGTACACGGGCCTGCGCGTGACGCTCGTGCGCAACGTCACCGACATCGACGACAAGACCCTCGCGAACGCCACCGAGCACGAGCCCTGGTGGGCGCTCGCCTACCGCGTCGAGCGCGAGTTCAACGACGCCTACGACCGTCTCGGCATCCGCCGGCCGACCTACGAGCCCCGGGCCACGGCATCCATCCCCGAGATGCAGGCGATCATCGCGACGCTCATCGAGCGCGGTCACGCCTACCCGGCCGACGACGGCTCGGGCGACGTCTACTTCGACACCGCGTCCTGGCCCGCCTACGGCGCGCTCACGCACCAGGGCCGCGACGACATGGAGGCCGCGACCGACTCCGTCTCGCGCGCCAAGCGCGACCCCCGCGACTTCGCCCTCTGGAAGGGCCGCAAGCCCGAGGAGCCGGAGACGGCCTCGTGGGCCTCGCCGTGGGGCGCGGGACGCCCCGGCTGGCACATCGAGTGCTCCGCCATGTCGACGAAGTACCTCGGCGAGGCGTTCGACGTGCACGGCGGCGGCCTCGACCTGCGCTTCCCGCACCACGAGAACGAGCTCGCCCAGTCCAACGCGGCCGGCCACGCCTTCGCGAGCGTGTGGCTGCACAACGGGCTCGTCGCCATGGCCGGCCAGAAGATGTCGAAGTCGATCGGCAACATCGTCAGCGCGAGCGAGCTGCTCGAGGGAGCCCGGCCCATCGTCGTGCGCTACTTCCTCGGCTCCGCGCACTACCGCTCGACGATCGAGTACAGCGCCCAGTCGCTCGACGAGGCGGCGCGCTCGTTCGCGCGCATCGAGTCGTTCCTCGAGCGCGTGGCGCGCGAGGCGCCGGGCGCCGTGACGGCGTCGGTCGTCCGCGGCGGGAGCGCCCGCGCGAACGAGCGCTTCGAGGCCGCCATGCTCGACGACTTCGGCGTCCCGCAGGCCCTCGCGGCCCTGCACGACGAGGTCACCCTCGGCAACCAGCTCGTGGATGCGGGCGACGGCGCCGCGGCCCGGGCCTCGCGCGACCGGGTCGTCGCGATGCTCGACGTGCTCGGCGTGAACCCCCTCGACGAGGCGTGGAGCGGCGCGGCGGGAGCCGGCGGCGACGAGCGCGAGCTGCTGCGCGGCGCGCTCGACAGCCTCGTGCAGGGGCTCGTCGAGGAGCGCGCCCGCGCCCGGGCCGAGCGCGACTTCGCGCGCGCCGACGCGATCCGCGATCGACTCGCCGCGGCGGGCGTCGCGACGCAGGACTCCGCCGGCGGCACGCACTGGACCGTGAGCGCGGCGACCGACGCCGAGCGCGGGGCCTGAGGACGACGGATCGACCGATCCGACGGACGCGGAGGCGACCGTCGGGCGAAGACAGACAGAGAAGAGCGTGGTGACGCGGTGAGCAGTAAGAAGGGCCCCCAGAAGGGCACGGGCGGGCACGTCCGCAAGGGACTCGAGGGCCGCGGCCCGACGCCGAAGGCGGAGGACCGCGCCTGGCACGTCGCCGGCAAGCGGAAGGCCGCCCGCGAGCGCCTCGCCGCCGCCGGCGGCGGCAAGGGCGCCCGGAAGCTGGACGGCCGCCAGGGCGGCGCGGGGGGTCGTGACGGCGGTGCGCCCCGTCGCGCCGCGAACCGCGACGAGACCGAGCTCGTGACCGGGCGCAACTCGGTGCTCGAGGCGCTCCGCACCGGTATCCCGGCGCAGACGCTCTACGTGGCGCTGCGCACGGAGCTCGACGACCGCATGAAGGAGATCCTCTCCATCGCGACCGCGCAGGGCATCCCCGTGCTCGAGGTCATGCGGCCCGAGCTCGACCGCATGGCCGGGCGCGACGCCGTGCACCAGGGCGTGCTCATCAAGGTGCCGGCGTACGAGTACGCCGACCCCATGGAGCTGCTCGACAAGACGCTGCAGCGCCGCCGCACGCCGCTCTTCGTCGCCCTCGACGGCGTGACCGACCCCCGCAACCTCGGCGCGATCATCCGCTCCGTGGCCGCCTTCGGCGGTCAGGGCGTCATCGTGCCGCAGCGGCGCTCGGCGGGCGTCACGGCGTCGGCCTGGAAGACCTCGGCCGGAGCCGCTTCGCGGCTGCCCGTCGCCATGGCGCACAACCTCACGGCGACGATCAAGGCGTACAAGGCGGCGGGCGTCTTCGTGATCGGCCTCGACGGCGGAGGCGACGTGTCGCTGCCCGGTCTCGAGCTCGCCACCTCGCCCCTGCTGGTCGTCACGGGCAGCGAGGGCAAGGGCCTCTCGCGGCTCGTCGCCGAGCAGTGCGACGCGATCGTGTCGATCCCGATCGACGCGGCGACCGAGTCGCTCAACGCGGGCATCGCGACGTCGATCACGCTCTACGAGGTCTCGAAGCTGCGCGCGGAACGCGGCGCCGACGCGTAGTCCGGAGCCCCGAGAAGGGGTTACGCGGGGGTTCGGAATCCTGGCGTGACCGGCCTTGGAACGCGACCGGACTTGGTCTCTCCGAGAGGGGAGAGGTACCCTCCCATGAGTTCGCGCGCGATCCATGCGCACGCATGCAGCCATGACTGATTCGAACGAGCAGCACGACATGACGGACGGACGGGCCCGCGACGGGGGCTCGCCCGGCCGTTCGCCGCGCGCGGGCGCGGCCGTCGGCGGTCGCTCGGAGGCGAGCGCCTCGACCCCCGCATCCGGCCCGTTCTCGCGAGGCGCCTCGTCGACGCGGGTCGACGGGGTGGGCGCGTCCGCCTCCCACGTGACGCAGGAGCAGCCGCGCTACCGTTTCGCGCCCACCTGGAGCTCGCGCGCCGTGCGCCGCGACGGCCGGCTGCGCCCCTCCATCCGGAACGCGATCGGCGTCGAGCCGGGCGGCCGGGCGTCGTGCGAGGGGTCGACCGCCGGAGCCCCGGGCACGGGCCAGGTCCCCGTGCCGAGCCCGGGCGCCGTCGAATCGACGCCCCGCGGCGAGGACGCCGGCCCGAGGACGGGTTCGCGCCCGATCGTCGGCGTCGGCGAACCGCCGGTCGCGACCGCGGCCCCGGCCGCATCCTCGACTCCGGCCTCCCGGCGGGCGGGGGAGCCCGGGACGTCGGCGCGGCCCGCCATCCCGATCGCCGACGGGCTGGTCGACGACCCGGCGCTCCCGGTCGCCCCGTCCCGCCCCGCATCAGCGGGCGACGACGCCTCCGTCGCGTCGGCCGTCGACCGCGAGCCCGCCTTCCCGCCGCGCGGCGAGCGCCCCGCCGCGGGCGCAGGCGAGCGCCCCACCGGTCGTCGCCGCCCCTCGCGCGGCGCCATCGTCGTGGGCGCCATCGCCGCTGTCGCGGTCGCCGTCGGCGCGGTCTTCGGGGTCGGCGTCCTCACCTCGGCCGCGCGGAGCGGCTCGTCTACCCCGTCCGTCGTCTCCGCGACGGGGGGCGTCGTCGTGGGCGGCAAGCCCGCCGGCTCGGGTGATGCGTCCGCGCAGTCCGTCGCCGCCGCGGGCCAGCAGCTCCCTGACCTCGACGTGTACGTCGACTACTCGAGCCGCGACGCGGCCACCTTCAGCTCCGTCAACGACCTGCCGGTGCACGGCTACGTGCAGCGCGGCCAGGTGCGCCTCGTCGTGCACCCCGTCGTGGCCGACCCCTCGGGGCCCGCGGACTCCTACGCCGTGCGCGCGGGCGGCGCCGCCCTGTGCGTCGCGCAGCACGCCCCCGACAAGTTCTGGGCCTACCATCTCGCGCTCCTGGCGAACCTGCCCACGCAGCGCTCGAACGCGCTCAGCGACGCCGAGCTCGTCGACCTCGCCACCGCGACGGGCGTCGTCGAGGAGAACGTCGCCTCGTGCATCGCCCAGGGCGTCTACGGCGAGTGGCTGCGCGAGTCGTCGCGCGAGCTCATCGCCGCGGGCGTCGGGCCGCAGCACTTGCCCTTCGACCGGCAGCCGCTCGTCGTGCTCGGCGGCGCCGCCTACCTCGGCCGCAACGACAACAGCACGGAGTTCCGCGGCTTCGTGGATGCCGCCCTCGGCGGCTCCCACTGAGACCAGTGGGGCAGTCCGGCTAGGACGGCGCGGGCACGGTCGCTCACGCGCAGCGATCATTCGCCGCTCGCGATCACTGAGCCCGAGCGGACTCGCTCATCTCGGCGTCGGCGTCGGCGTCGGCGACTGCTCGTGAGGGTTCGACCCCTGATTCAGGGGCGCTGGTAGACGGGATCGTTCCCGTAGAACTCCCCATTTGAGTTGCCGCTCTGGTAGACTGGAGCTGCCGTCGAGAGCCGGTCTGATCTGGG
>Ga0153917_1000859_pt1 | contig 15445 bp, 15 predicted proteins | sample TSFL001MetaG_FD_104695 | JGI IMG/M metagenome (GOLD analysis project Ga0153917, IMG submission 104695) | Attine ant fungus gardens microbial communities from Florida, USA - TSFL001 MetaG | ecosystem: Host-associated > Fungi > Mycelium > Unclassified | place: USA: Florida, Paynes Creek Historic... | reverse complement strand
AGTGAAACGCCGTAGCGCCGATGGTAGTGTGGGGCCTCCCCATGCGAGAGTAGGGAACTGCCAGGCATCAAATAAGTGAAAAGCCCATCCTGACGGATGGGCTTTTTGCGTTTCTGCGCGTCAAAAACCGGGTAAACCCGGTTTATTGCCTCTTCAGCCAGGCCTGAATAAATAACGCCAGGTTTTCTGCGTCATTCAAATCCAGTAATGGAAGATCCAGCGTCAACGGAACATCGCTTGCGACGGCGATAACGTGCTCATCCAGCGTCAGCTCCTGGATCTCGTGCCCGGCGTTGTACCTGTACAGGACAATTTTCGGTACGGCTTCATGCTTAAACCCCTCAACCAGTACCAGATCGAGCTGCGAATGATCCATCCGGCTGACCAGATAACCTAAGTCCAGCGGCTTCTCGTCCGGTGTTTCGGTCATCAGCGCCCAGCGCCTGTCGCTGGCAACCAGCGTCTGCGCTGCACCAGCTTTGCGTAGCTCATAGCTATCTTTGCCCGGCTTATCGACGTCCATATCATGATGGGTATGTTTGATAAGGCCGGGCCGGATCCCTCTGGCGCATAACGCCGGGATCAGCGCTTTCAGCAGGGTGGTTTTCCCGGTACCGCTCCATGCGGCAATGGCCAGAACAGGTGTCATACATTCCTCTGGAGGTTGTCTATATCCGCTAAAGTATTGATGTTCATAAAGGCGTGTTGCTTATCGCTGAAATCCACAGCATGTCCGCCTGCCTGGCGCATAAAAACCATTACCCGACGTTCGCCTGCCGCCAGGTAATCCTGTAAAAGCGGTATCAGGCTGCGGTGCATCAAGGCCACCGTAGGGTGATCCCGCTCGCCGTCATGTGCCCAGACAACGGCAGCCTCGCCTGCGTTTGCGATAAAGCGTTCCACGAGGCAGGCGGGAATAAAGGGAGTATCGCAAGGACAAAACAGAAACCAGCCGGCATCTGCCTGCTGCATAACCGCCAGCATACCCGCAAGAGGGCCGGGATAGTCGGCCAGCTGGTCCTGATAAACCTGATAGCCACTTGCCTGATAAACGGCGATATTTCTGTTGGCGCTAATTGCCAGAGTGCCGACCTGGGGACGCAGTGAATCAGCCGCATGCATCCAGAGCGGTTTGCCATTAAGCAACTGCAGGCCTTTATCGACTCCGCCCATCCGCGACGCCTTGCCCCCCGCCAGTATTACTCCGCAAATGTAGCCAGTCTGAATCACGAATATCGCCTCTTTTTTTGTGGGATTGACCCTGCTAACGTGTCACTCTACATAAAAGGAGTGTCACTATGAAATGTAAACGTCTTAACGAGGTCATCGAACTTCTGCAACCGGCCTGGCAAAAAGAGCCAGAGCTGAATCTGATGCAATTTTTACAGAAACTGGCGAAGGAGTCAGGTTTTGACGGCGAACTGGCCGACCTTTCTGACGACATCCTGATCTATCACCTTAAAATGCGCGACAGTGAAAAAGACGCCGCAATTCCGGGGATTAAGAAAGATTATGAAGAGGATTTTAAAACCGCTTTATTGCGCGCACGTGGGGTAATTAAAGAGTAAAAGCTTGTAAGAGGCTCCACCGTTCAGGTCGTTAAATGATATCCTGAATTATTCGTATAATTTCCGGATGATCGGATGAACGACCAGGCTTTTACTTTCCAGACTTTACATCCGGATACCATCATGGATGCGCTGTTCGATCAGGGTATCCGCGTGGACTCCGGTCTTACCCCGTTAAATAGCTATGAGAACCGCGTCTATCAGTTTCAGGACGAGGATCGCCAGCGCTTTGTGGTGAAGTTTTATCGACCGCAGCGCTGGTCCGCTGAACAAATTCAGGAAGAGCATCAGTTTGCGCTCGATCTGCTGGCCGATGATGTCCCGGTCGCCGCTCCCCTAAGCTTTGCCAACCAGACCTTATTAACCCATCAGGGCTTTTATTTTGCCGTGTTCCCGAGCCTGGGTGGCAGGCAGTTCGAAGCGGATAATATCGACCAGATGGAGTGGGTTGCCCGCTATTTAGGCCGCATTCATCAGACGGGGCGAAAAAGCGCCTTCCAGGCCCGCCCGACGATCGGCATTCAGGAGTACCTGCATGAACCCCGTCAGGTGTTTGAAACCTCATCCCTGATCCCCTCATCCCTGAAAGCGGATTTTTTAACCGCGACGGATAATTTAATCACCGCTGTCTCCACGCGCTGGGATGCGGACGTAAATACGCTGCGCCTGCACGGTGACTGCCATGCGGGAAATATCCTCTGGCGGGATGGACCGTTATTTGTCGACCTCGATGATGCGAGAATGGGCCCGGCGATTCAGGATCTCTGGATGTTGCTTAATGGTGATAAAGCCGAGCAGCGTATGCAGCTGGAAACTATTATTGAAGCCTATGAAGAATTCAGTCCCTTTGATACGGACGAAATCGCTCTGATTGAACCTTTACGCGCCATGCGTTTTGTTTATTATCTCGCATGGTTAATCAGGCGTTGGGACGATCCCGCATTTCCCAGAAACTTCCCGTGGCTCACCGGGGAAGATTACTGGCGTAACCAGATTTCCACCTTTATTGAACAAGTGAAGGTTCTACAGGAACCTCCCTTACAATTAACGCCAATGTATTAATCCGACATTTCCAGGAGAATAGTAATCATGAAAAAAATTTGGCTGGCGCTGGCAGGTATGATTCTGGCTTTTAGCGCATCGGCAGCGCAGTTTACCGATGGCAAGCAGTACATTACCCTCGATAAGCCTGTCGCCGGAGAACCTCAGGTGCTGGAGTTCTTCTCGTTCTATTGCCCGCACTGCTATGAGTTCGAGCAGGTTCTGCACGTTTCCGATAGCGTGAAGAAAAAACTGCCGGAAGGCACCAAAATGACCAAGTACCATGTCGAATTCCTTGGCCCACTGGGCAAAGATCTGACGCAGGCATGGGCCGTTGCTATCGCCCTGGGCGTGGAAGACAAAATCACTGCGCCAATGTTCGAAGCGGTACAGAAAACCCAGACCGTTCAGACCACGGCCGACATCCGTAAAGTCTTCGTTGATGCCGGTGTGAAAGGTGAAGAGTACGATGCAGCCTGGAACAGCTTTGTGGTGAAATCTCTGGTCGCACAGCAGGAAAAAGCCGCAGCCGATCTGCAGCTGCGCGGCGTACCGGCTATGTATGTGAACGGCAAATATCAGCTTAACATGCAGGGCATGGATACCAGCAGCATGGATATTTTCGTTCAGCAGTATGCTGACACCGTGAAATATCTGGTTGAGAAGAAATAAAAAAATAAAGCCGGTCAATGACCGGCTTTTTTGTACTCTGTTTTGATCCTGCCTGTCAGCGCGTCTTTCTTACGCCATAGGTTATTTAGCCAGAGCTGAAAACGGCGCTTAAAATTCTTATCGTTAATGTAATCCCCGTGAAGTTCTGCCGTTACCGGTACCAGCTCAATGCGCACCACGATATGCGTAAGCTTACCGCTCAACATGTCCAGGAATGGTTTTTTGTCGTTTGCCGGATAGCAAATGGTAACGTTCAGTAGCTTATCAAACTGCTTACCCAGCACGTTAATTGCCATGGCGATCCCGGCGGCTTTTGGCGGCAACAGATGTTGATAAGGGGAGCGCGTTTGCTGCCGTTTTTCTTCGGTAAAACGTGAGCCTTCGACAAAATTCACAATGGTGGTGGGATAAGCGCGAAATTTCTCGCAAGAGCGGCGGGTGGTTTCGACATCTTTGCCGCGGCGTTCAGGATGGCGAATAAGATAGCTTCTTGAGTAGCGCTTCATAAAAGGCATATCCAGCGCCCAGCAGGCCAGGCCAATAAAAGGTACCCAGGCAAGCTGCTGCTTCAGAAAGTATTTATTCATCGGGATATGTTTGCGAAACAGCACGCATAACACCACAATGTCTGCCCAGCTGCGGTGGTTGCAGATGAGCAAGTACCAGCTCTTTTTACTCAGCCCGTCGAGACCTTCTATATCCCATCTGAGATGCGGATTAAGGCCCAGCAATATAGCCAGTCCTTCACACCAGCAGTACATCATAAAATTACAAAATGCAGACACCGCACGCCAGACGGCAGGCACGGGTAGCAGCAGCTTAATTATTCCGGCAATAATGATTGGCACAGAGCAGACGACGGTGACCAGAATGGTTAATGCGACACTTAGCAGAAGGGTTATCGCAGCGAGCAGTCTCGACATAATGTGGAATTTCAATTCGTTATTTTGGTATGGCCCCGTTTGCGGGCAGCGGGCGCTAATTTTACCAGAAACGGTCTGGTGGAAGGTGTTTTAAAATAACGATCGAAGGCGCTGCCTGAATATAAGCATATTGTTCCTTCAGCGGGAGCTGGCTTATATCCACATGGAGTAAATTGTCATCAATCCAGCATATAGGGCAAGGATCGATTTTTAACTCATTGATTGTTATTGCTTATTAAATTCAGCGCGATCCTTTATTTGCGTAGTTATCCAGGCCCGCAGAAACTACTCACAAACTTATCCACAGGCAGATTTTGCGAGCGATCCTGACGATCGCAAAATCTTTGCCTGTATTCGGCCTGAAAAACTGATGTTTTCATCCTGATGTGGCATCCTTTATCCATAAATTACTCAAAGGCACGGACACTATGGTTCAGATCCCAGAAAACCCTCTTATTCTCGTCGACGGCTCTTCTTACCTGTATCGGGCGTATCATGCGTTTCCTCCTCTGACCAACAGCGCTGGCGAGCCAACCGGTGCGATGTACGGCGTGCTCAACATGCTGCGCAGCCTGATCCTGCAGTATCAGCCGAGCCATGCCGCCGTCGTCTTCGATGCGAAGGGGAAAACCTTCCGTGATGAGCTCTTTGAGCACTATAAATCTCACCGCCCGCCCATGCCGGACGATCTGCGCGCGCAGATTGAACCGCTGCATAAGATGGTAAAAGCGATGGGGCTGCCGCTGATGGCCGTGTCGGGCGTAGAAGCTGACGACGTTATCGGTACGCTTGCGCGCGAAGCTGAGAAGATGGGCCGTCCGGTACTGATCAGCACCGGCGATAAGGACATGGCGCAGCTGGTGACGCCAGGCATCACCCTGATCAATACCATGACCAACACCATTCTGGGGCCGGAAGAGGTCATCAATAAATATGGCGTGCCGCCGGAGCTGATTATCGATTTCCTGGCTCTGATGGGCGACTCCTCGGATAACATTCCGGGCGTTCCCGGCGTCGGTGAAAAAACGGCGCAGGCGCTGCTGCAAGGGCTGGGCGGGCTGGATACGCTCTATGCCGAGGCGGATAAAATTGCCGGTCTCTCTTTCCGTGGCGCGAAAACCATGGCCGCGAAGCTGGAGCAGAACAAAGAGGTGGCCTACCTCTCCTATCAGCTGGCAACCATTAAAACCGACGTCGAGCTGGACCTGACCTGCGAGCAGCTTGAAGTGCAGCAGCCGGCGACCGAAGAGCTGGTGAGCCTGTTTAAACAGTATGAATTTAAACGCTGGACGGCGGATGTCGAAGCGGGCAAATGGCTGCAGGCTAAAGGGGCGAAGCCGGCAGCGAAGCCAAAAGAGACGCTCGTTGTGAACGCGGAAGAAGAAGAGGAAGAGGCCAGCGCGCTCTCCTCCGAACATTATGAAACCATCCTCGACGAAGCGCAGCTGCTGGTCTGGATCGATAAACTGAAAAAGGCGCCGGTTTTTGCCTTCGATACCGAGACGGACAGCCTGGATAATGTCTCTGCCAATCTGGTTGGCCTGTCGTTTGCCACCGAACCGGATATCGCGGCCTATGTCCCGGTTGCCCATGACTATCTCGACGCACCGGACCAAATTTCCCGCGAGCGCGCTCTTGAACTACTGAAGCCGCTGCTGGAAGACGAAAAGCTCCTTAAGGTCGGACAAAACCTGAAGTTCGATCGCGGCATTCTGCAGAACTATGACATTGAGCTGCGCGGCATCGCTTTCGATACCATGCTGGAGTCTTACATTATGGACAGCGTGGCGGGCCGCCATGATATGGACTCTCTCTCCACCCGCTGGTTGAAACATAAAACCGTCACCTTTGAAGAGATCGCCGGTAAGGGCAAAAACCAGCTGACCTTTAACCAGATAGCGCTGGAAGAGGCCGGCCATTACGCGGCAGAAGACGCGGACGTCACCCTGCAACTGCATCTCAAAATGTGGCCGAAGCTGCAAAAGCATGAGGGGCCGCTGAACGTATTCCAGCATATCGAAATGCCGCTGGTGCCCGTGCTGTCACGTATTGAACGTAATGGCGTTAAAATCGACCCGGCGGTGCTGCATAAACACTCCGAAGAGATTGCCCTGCGCCTGAACGAGCTTGAACAAAAAGCGCATGAGATTGCCGGCGAGCCGTTTAACCTCTCCTCTACCAAACAGCTCCAGACGATTCTGTTTGAGAAGCAGGGAATCAAACCGCTGAAGAAAACGCCGGGGGGCGCGCCGTCCACCTCTGAAGAGGTGCTGGAAGAGCTGGCACTGGACTATCCGCTGCCGAAAGTTATTCTCCAGTACCGCGGGCTGGCTAAGCTTAAGTCGACCTATACCGATAAGCTGCCGCTGATGATCAACCCAAAAACCGGGCGCGTGCATACCTCCTATCACCAGGCGGTAGCGGCAACGGGACGTTTGTCATCCACCGATCCTAACCTGCAGAACATCCCGGTGCGTAATGAAGAGGGGCGTCGTATTCGCCAGGCCTTTATTGCGCCAGAGGATTACCTCATCGTCTCTGCCGACTACTCGCAAATTGAACTGCGTATCATGGCGCATCTCTCCCGCGATAAAGGCTTACTGACGGCGTTTGCTGAAGGACAGGATATCCACCGTGCCACGGCGGCAGAGGTGTTTGGCCTGCCGCTTGATCGGGTCACTAACGAACAGCGCCGCAGCGCGAAGGCGATCAACTTCGGTTTAATCTATGGCATGAGCGCCTTTGGTTTGTCGCGTCAGCTAAATATTCCGCGTAAAGAGTCCCAGCGATACATGGATCTTTATTTCGAGCGCTACCCTGGCGTGCTGGCGTATATGGAGCGCACCCGCGCACAGGCGAAGGAGAAAGGCTATGTCGAAACCCTCGACGGACGTCGTCTCTACCTGCCGGATATCGCCTCCAGCAATGCGGCGCGACGCGCTGGCGCAGAGCGCGCGGCAATCAACGCCCCGATGCAGGGCACGGCTGCGGATATCATCAAACGCGCTATGATCGCCGTGGATAGCTGGCTGGAAAAAGATCGCCCGCGCGTGCGTATGATTATGCAGGTGCACGATGAACTGGTCTTTGAAGTGCATAAAGACGATCTCGATGCGGTCACCAAAAAGATCCACGAACTTATGGAAAACAGCATGAAGCTGGACGTTCCGCTGCTGGTGGAAGTTGGTAGCGGCGAAAACTGGGATCAGGCTCACTGATGACCGGCAGGAAAAGGGAATTTCCTGTAAGTAAACAACATAAGTAAGAACTTTTTGTGACGATCATTCGATTTACCTATGTAAAGAATGAAAAAAAACAACAAAAAGTGCTTTGTCTGTAACCTAAAAGAGGGTAGAGTTAACGACGTAGGGTACAGAGGTAAGATGTTCTATCTTTCAGACCTTTTACTTCACGTAATCGGATTTGGCTGAATATTTTAGCCGCCCCAGTCATCACTGACTGGGGCGTTTTTTATTGCGCGAAAGAAAAGTCCCGGCAAAAAAAGCGCGGTCATTGCCGCGCGCTTTATCACTCTTCCGCTTCTGTCGCGGGTTGTAATTCGCTATACCAGCTATCCAGCTTCTCACGCAGTTTGTCCACGCCCTGTTTTTTCAGTGACGAAAAAGCTTCAACCTGCACATCACCGTTAAATGCCAGCACCGCTTCACGCACCATATTCAGCTGCGCTTTACGCGCCCCGCTGGCCAGCTTGTCGGCTTTGGTCAGCAGCACCAGAACCTGGATATCGCTTTCAACGGCCCAGTGGATCATCTGCTGATCGAGATCCTTAAGCGGATGGCGAATATCCATTAACACCACCAGTCCTTTCAGACAGAGACGTTTTTCCAGGTACTCACCCAGGGCGCGCTGCCACTTAAGCTTCATCTCTTCCGGCACTTCGGCATAGCCATAGCCCGGAAGATCCACCAGACGTTTGCCCGGCGCCACTTCGAAAAGGTTAATCAGCTGGGTACGACCAGGCGTTTTAGAGGTACGCGCCAGGCTTTTTTGGTTGGTCAGGGTATTCAGTGCGCTGGACTTTCCCGCGTTAGACCGCCCGGCAAAAGCCACTTCAAGTCCCGTATCTGCGGGCAAATGGCGAATATCAGGCGCACTGAGTACAAAATGCGTCTGGTGATAATTGAAGTTGGTCACGTGGTTGTCTCCAGAAATTCGTAACGTTGGGGGGATTATACCTGAACATCACGAAAAGGCTTTTCCCATCGGCAATGCAGCTGTAAGTAAAAGCCCTGCACTTTGTAAGAGATATGCCATTTGTTCTATGGGAGATTTAAGAAAAATCGCAGAGCCTTTCTCGATCAAAATAAATAAAATCAACTCATTAATTTCGAAACTGACGCTTAAGCGTGCTGCAGCCTGATTTTTAGTGGCTTGTGAGCTTCGTTTGAAAGAGTAAAGTATTTCTCAAGGGCCAGGATGGCAACAGGATACGAACTTAAGGATAAGGGTCAGGAGCGCCAGGAGGCGAAGACTCAGGATAGTCAGGAAGACGAACGCCAGGAGGCGTCAAAAAGGGAAAAGGAATATTTCACGGACGATGCCGGCTAACGGAAAAACAGGGTTGGTTGTCAGCACACAGGGATAGTAAGACCCGTTAAGGGTTAAGAGTCAGGAAAAAAGGCGACAGATTGCTCTGTCGCCTTTTTTCTTTGCTTGCTTTCTGCTAGATTTCGCCGCAATTCTATACTGAAGAAAATGGCTTAAAGACAAAACATCATGAAAAAACCGACCACCGCAGCAGGCGCTAAACGCCCTGCAAAAGCACGACGCAAAACGCGCGAAGAACTGAACATTGAAGCGCGCGATCGTAAGCGCGAGAAAAAGCATCGTGGTCATGCTGCGGGCAGTCGCGCCAACGGCGGTGATGCATCCGGCTCTTCTGCAAAAAACAAACAACAGAAAGATCCGCGAATCGGCAGTAAAACTCCTGTCCCCCTGGGCGTGACCGACGCCCCGGTAACCAAGCAGCACAAACCCAAAAGCGAGAAACCTATGCTTTCACCGCAGGCTGAGCTGGATATGCTGGAGAACGACGAGCGTCTGGATGCGCTACTGGAACGTCTGGAAGAGGGCGAAGCCTTAACTGCTGAAGAGCAGGCCTGGGTTGATGCCAAACTGGACCGTATTGATGAACTGATGCAGAAACTTGGTCTCTCTTACGATGATGAAGAAGAAGACGAAGAAGAAGATGAGAAACAGGAAGATATGATGCGTCTTCTGAAAGGTGGAAATTAACGTTTGCACCCGGCAGGTACAGTTGTCCTGCTTATAACCCTTCCGTTTATATGTTATCTGGTGTGGTTATTCGTTAAACTACGGCGGTTGTCGCGGCGACAGAAGTGGCTGCGCTCCCGGATGCTGGCGCAAACAGGCGTCAGGCCGGGCCGCCGTAAACGAACGCGACACCAACGGAAGGAGTGAACATGTCTGTACCAACCATCGACTGGGATCTGGCCCTGATCCAGAAATATAACTATTCCGGGCCGCGCTACACCTCGTATCCAACCGCGCTGGAATTTTCTGACGCCTTTGGCGAGGCCGATTTTCAGCAGGCGGTGGCTCGCTATCCTGAGCGCCCGCTCTCCCTGTATGTTCACATCCCTTTCTGCCACAAGCTCTGCTACTTCTGCGGCTGCAATAAAATCGTTACCCGCCAGCAGCACAAAGCCGATCAATATCTGGATGCGCTGGAGCAGGAGATCCTGCACCGTGCGCCGCTGTTTGCTGGCCGTCACGTCACTCAGCTGCACTGGGGCGGCGGTACCCCAACCTATCTAAACAAAGCACAGATTAGCCGCCTGATGGGGCTGCTGCGCGCCAGTTTCCACTTTGACGCCGATGCTGAAATCTCTATTGAGGTCGATCCGCGTGAAATCGAACTGGATGTGCTGGATTTGCTGCGTGCTGAAGGCTTTAACCGCCTGAGTATGGGCGTGCAGGATTTCAATAAAGAGGTGCAGCGCCTGGTTAATCGCGAGCAGGACGAGGAATTTATCTTTGCGCTGCTCAACCACGCCCGCGACATCGGCTTTACCTCCACCAATATCGACCTGATTTACGGCCTGCCGAAGCAGACGCCGGAGAGCTTTGCCTTTACGCTGCAACGGGTGGCCGAACTGAATCCGGATCGCCTGAGCGTGTTTAATTACGCGCACCTGCCGACCCTGTTTGCCGCCCAGCGTAAAATCAAAGACGCCGATCTGCCCTCCGCTCAGCAAAAGCTGGATATTTTGCAGCAGACCATTCAGTCCCTGACCACCACGGGATATCAGTTTATCGGCATGGATCACTTTGCCCGTCCGGATGACGAGCTGGCAATCGCCCAGCGTGAGGGTGTGCTGCACCGCAACTTCCAGGGCTACACCACCCAGGGCGACACCGACCTGCTGGGGATGGGGGTATCGGCCATCAGCATGATTGGCGACTGCTACGCGCAAAACCAGAAAGAGCTGAAGCTCTACTATCAGCAGGTGGACGACGCCGGCAACGCCCTGTGGCGCGGTATTGCCTTAACCCGCGACGACTGTATCCGCCGGGATGTGATTAAGGCGCTAATCTGTAATTTCCGCCTCGATTTCAAATGGATAGCAGAGCAGTGGGATCTCGATTTCGCGGACTATTTTGCTGAGGATTTAACGCTGCTGGCGCCGCTGGCGAAAGACGGGCTGGTGGATGTGACGGAGAGCGCGATTGAGGTTACGCCGAAGGGGCGTCTGCTGATTCGTAATATCTGTATGTGCTTTGACGCCTACCTGCGCCAGAAAGCGCGGATGCAGCAATTCTCCCGCGTGATTTGACGTTCGCCCCTCTCCACAGCGGAGAGGGGTTTCTGTCAGCTTAACAGCCCCACCAGCGCGGCACAGAGCACCGCAGCAACGGCCGTTTGTGGCGTATGGCTTGCAGCGGTGCCCGCTTCGATGCTCCCCGACGCCAGCGCGATTAATGATTCCAGCATGATGACTCTCCCCAATTTCCGGGCAAGATCATACTCATCTCATCGGAACAGTAAAGTACAAAAATGCAGCAAATCCTCTTCGGCTGCCCATTTTTACATTTGCCGCCCGGGCTACTCCATTCCCAGCTCTTTTAATTTGCGCGTCAGGGTATTACGCCCCCAGCCAAGCAGGCGGGCTGCCTCCTGTTTGTGCCCCTGGGTGTGACGAAGCGCGGTCGTCAGCAGCGTGCGCTCCATCTCCGGCTGCGCCTCAGAGAGCAGGTTTTGATGACCGGAACGCAGCGCGCGGTCGGCCCACTGCGCCAGCAGGGTTGCCCAGCTGTCCGGCAAGGTCTGGCCACCGCCGCTTTCGGGAACGTAGGTTTCGAAGAGCTCCGGCGGCAGATCCTGAATCAACACTTCCTGGCCCGCGGCCATTACCGTCAGCCAGCGGCAGGTATTTTCAAGCTGGCGCACGTTGCCCGGCCACGCCAGCCGCGTAAGCGCCGCTTCGGTTTCCGGATGCAGCAGCTTGGCTTCCACGCCCAGTTCACGCGCCGCCACCTGCAGGAAGTGGCGCGCCAGACGCGGGATATCCTCCCGGCGCTCACGCAGCGGCGGAAGGTGAACGCGAATAACGTTCAGGCGGTGGAAGAGGTCTTCACGGAATTTACCCTCCTGCACCCGCTGCTCAAGGTTCTGGTGGGTGGCGGCAATAATGCGCACATCCACCTTTACCGGCGCGTAGCCGCCCACGCGATAAAACTGACCATCCGCCAGGACGCGCAGCAGACGGGTCTGGACATCCAGCGGCATATCGCCGATTTCATCAAGGAACAGCGTGCCGCCGTCGGCCTGCTCAAAGCGTCCCTGACGAATGGTATTGGCGCCGGTAAAAGCCCCTTTTTCATGGCCAAAAAGCTCAGACTCAATCAAATCTTTAGGGATGGCCGCCATATTCAGGGCGATAAAGGGCGCTTTGGCACGCGGGCTGTGGCGATGCAGGGCATGGGCAACCAGCTCTTTACCGCTACCGGACTCACCGTTGATCAGCACGCTGATGGAGGAGCGCGACAGGCGCCCGATAATGCGGAACACGTCCTGCATCGCCGGCGCTTCGCCAATGATATCCGTCGTCGGGCCAAATTCCGGCGCGTTACGCGGCTGCTGCTGCTCCTGATAATGGCTGATGGCGCGTTCGACCAGCGCCACCGCTTCGTCGATATCAAAAGGCTTTGGCAGATAATCGAAGGCACCCTGCTGATAGGCGCTGACGGCCGCATCGAGATCGGAGTGCGCCGTCATTATGATGACCGGAAGCATCGGGTGGCGTTGCTTGATCTGTTTTAACAGCGCCAGCCCGTCCATGCCGGGCATACGAATGTCGGATAACAGCACATCCGGGGTTTTGGTGGTGAGGGCGTCGAGCACCTCACTGCCGCTTTCAAAGGTGGTGCAGTGTAACCCGGCACCGGTGAGCGCACGTTCAAGCACCCAGCGGATGGAGCTATCGTCATCAACTACCCAGACTATCCCTCGTTGCATAACTTAACCCTCTATTTCCGAATTGGCAGGTAAACCGAAAACTCGGTATGACCCGGCCAGCTGGTAAATTCAATTTTGCCGGAGTGCTGATCAATTAAATTGCGGGCAATGGATAATCCAAGGCCTGTCCCCCCTTCGCGGCCGCTCACCATGGGGTAGAACAGCGTGTCCTGCAGATGGGAAGGGATACCCGGGCCGTTATCTTCAACATCGATTCGCGCCGCCAGGCGATAGCGCACGCCATGCAGGGTGAGCTGAAACGCCGTGCGGGTGCGCAGCACGATTTCGCCACCTTCCGGCCCCAGGGCCTGCAGGGCGTTACGCACAATATTCAGTAAAACTTGCTCAATCTGGTCAGGATCGTGCGGCAGTTCGGGCAGGCTCGGATCATAATCACGCACCAGGGTGACGTTCTCCGGCAGCTCCATAGAGACCAGCTTCACCACGCGCTCGGCGACCTTGTGAATACTCTCCGTGACGTGCATGCCGGGCTGCTGCGGCCCAAGCAGGCGGTCGACCAGGTTACGCAGACGGTCGGCCTGCTCAATAATGACGTTGGTGTATTCCGCCAGCGCCGGGTCGGGCAGGGCTTTGGTGAGGAGCTGAGCCGCGCCGCGTAGCCCGCCGAGCGGGTTTTTAATTTCATGGGCCAGGCCGCGCACCAGATCGCGGGCCGCCACCTGCTGGGCATGCTGTAGCTGCTCCTGGCTCAGGCGACGCTGATTATCCATCGGCGCCATCTCAAGCAGGATGAGCCCCTCTGGCAGCCGCTGGGCGGTGAGGGAGAGGATGTGCGAGCGGCCGTCGATCACCAGCGTCACTTCGTTATCGGTAAAACCCTGACCAGCCTGCAGGCTCTCCTGCATCAGGCCAATATTGAGCGAGAAATAGCTTAAAAGCTCCGGCAGCGGGGCGCCGAAAAGCTTACGTGAACTCTGGGCCAGCAGCTGCTGGGCGGCCGGGTTGGCGTAATGAACCGCCAGCGCGTCATCCACCAGTAAGATGCTGTTAATTAGAGAATTGAGGATCTGCCCAGCATCGGGCAGCGTGCCTGTTGCCATTCAGCAGTCTCCTGAGATCGGTTGCACCAATTTAGTGCAGTATAACGTTTTCGCTGTAAAAAGCGCGTGAGATCAGGTCGTTGGTGGAGAAAAAAGCCCATCCAGAGATGGGCTGAAAGTTTCCACGGCAACAAAAAATCTTTTTGGCGTTTTTACTGTCGCAGCGATGATAGCTGCGACAGGCAATCCGCCGGGTACAACTGTCTTACTGTCGGCGATTAAACGCTGTAGTACAGCTCGAACTCAACCGGGTGCGGCGTCATGCGAATGCGGTCGTTCTCTTCCATACGCAGCGCGATGTAAGCATCGATAGCTTCGTCGGTGAACACGCCGCCCGCCGTCAGGAACTCACGGTCTGCGTCCAGCGCCAGCAGGGCTTCTTCCAGAGAGCCAGCAACCTGTGGGATCTCTTTCGCTTCTTCCGGCGGAAGGTCATACAGATTTTTATCCATCGCTTCGCCCGGGTGGATCTTGTTCTTGATACCGTCCAGGCCGGCCATCAGCAGCGCAGCGAAGCACAGGTACGGGTTAGCAGCCGGGTCCGGGAAGCGCACTTCGATACGACGCGCTTTCGGAGATGAAACCACCGGGATACGGATAGAAGCAGAACGGTTACGGGCAGAGTAGGCCAGCATTACCGGCGCTTCGTAGCCTGGGACCAGACGCTTGTAGGAGTTAGTGGTTGGGTTCGCCAGGGCGTTGATCGCTTTAGCGTGTTTGATAACACCACCGATGTAGTGCAGCGCCTGCTCGGACAGACCGGCATATTTGTCGCCAGCGAACAGGTTATTGCCGTTCTTGGACAGGGACATGTGGCAGTGCATACCGGAACCGTTATCGCCAAACATCGGTTTTGGCATGAAGGTCGCGGTTTTACCGAAACGGTGCGCAACGTTGTGCACAACGTATTTGTAGATCTGAATTTCGTCCGCTTTCTTGGTCATGGTGTTGAAACGGGTGGCGATTTCGTTCTGGCCAGCGGTTGCAACTTCATGGTGGTGCGCTTCAACAACCAGGCCCATCTCTTCCATGATCAGACACATGGTAGAACGGATGTCCTGAGAAGAGTCGACCGGCGGAACCGGGAAGTAACCGCCTTTAACCGCAGGACGGTGACCTTTGTTACCACCTTCGTATTTGGTGGAGGAGTTCCATGCGCCTTCGATATCATCGATAGCAACGTGAGAACCGGACGTGGTCGCGCCAAAACGGATGTCGTCGAACAGGAAGAACTCTGGCTCTGGCCCGAACAGTACGGTGTCTGCGATGCCGGTGGAGCGCAGGTACTCTTCAGCGCGTTTAGCGATAGAGCGTGGGTCGCGGTCGTAGCCCTGCAGGGTGCCCGGCTCGAGGATATCGCAACGGATGATCAGGGTAGACTCTTCGAAGAACGGGTCAATGAGCGCAGTAGATGCGTCTGGCATCAGAACCATGTCGGATTCGTTAATACCTTTCCAGCCACCAATGGAGGAGCCGTCAAACATTTTGCCTTCTTCAAAGAATTCGGCATTCACCTGATGAGCAGGAATAGTGACGTGCTGTTCTTTGCCTTTGGTGTCGGTGAAGCGCAGATCAACAAACTTCACTTCATGTTCGTTCAGCATCGTCAAAACGTGTTCAGCGGACATACTTAACTCTCCAGATTGGTCATTGTCGTCGTGGTAACGAGGTCTTCAATTT
>Ga0153917_1000857_pt1 | contig 15490 bp, 9 predicted proteins | sample TSFL001MetaG_FD_104695 | JGI IMG/M metagenome (GOLD analysis project Ga0153917, IMG submission 104695) | Attine ant fungus gardens microbial communities from Florida, USA - TSFL001 MetaG | ecosystem: Host-associated > Fungi > Mycelium > Unclassified | place: USA: Florida, Paynes Creek Historic... | reverse complement strand
GAGCTCGATGCGGCTGGAGAGGATCTCGAGTGCGGGCGTGACGTACTCGGTGGCCCGGAGCACGTCGAAGAGGGTGCAGTCCGGGCCCTCGAGCGGGTCCTTGAGCACGAACGCGAGCTCGACCTCGATGCGCACGCCGGTCCAGATGTCGTAGGGGATGACCGAGCCGTTCTCGTACACGGTGTCGGCGAACATGACCCCGTAGTCGGGCTCGGTGATGCCGGTGGCCGCCTGCATCGCCTTCGAGGTGAGGCCGATCTTGCGGCCCACGAGCCGACGCCCGGCGGCGATCTGCCGCTCCTTCCACACGTTCTGCACCGCGTAGGAGTCCTCCACCGTCATGCCCTCGTAGCGGGGGTGGATGCGGGGGATGAGCGTGCGGGCGCGCTCGGCCTCGGCGAGCTCGTTCGCGATGGATTCGATGGCGGACTGGTCGAGCATGCGTGCTGTCCCTCTCTTCGGCTCTTCGGGCCCGGGGTGTCCGGGGTGCGCGACCGCGGTGCGGCCGGTTCGCCGTCCGCGGCATCCGTCGGCGTCGACGGGGCGCTGCTCGCATTCTCCCGGATGCGCGGCGCAGGCGCCTGCGTCAGCGCGCGCGGCTCTTGACTCGGCGGACGGCTTCACCGCGTGGGCGGACGGATGCCCGGGGCGGCGACGACGCGGGGGAGCGGTGTCCGCGCGGGCCGGGACGGGGCTCGGGCGAGGCGCCGACGGGTCCCGGCCGTCTCGTCGTGGCCCCTCGGCCGCGGCGAGCGAGGGCGAAGGCATGGGATGGAGAGTTCCAATTCCCTAACGGGCCTTTGGGGCATAGGGGAATGGGGGCTTGCGGATACCGCATCCTGCCCCCTTGGGCAGGGGGTCGACCTCGGGGTGAGGTTCACCTAAATCAGGTGAAATCCGAGTGGCCGTCATGTTACGTTGAGCCACGGTCGTGCGGGTGCCGCTCCAAGGGTGGAGGAACGGCGCGAGGCGCCTGCTGAGGCGTCCCCGCGACTCGTCGAGGGGAGGAGTCGCCGATGCCGTATTCGCTGGGGATCGATGTCGGGACGAGCAACACCGCCGCTGCGATCGCCGAGATCGCCGGCGACTCGATCCGGACGCGCGCGCTGCGGCTGGGCCGCGGCGCCGACGGCGTGCCGACCGCCGTCCACGTCGGCGACGACGCGGACGTGACCGTGGGCGACGTCGCGCTCCGCCGCGGCGTCGACGACCCGTCCCGGCTGGTGGCCGCGTTCAAGCGGCGCATCGGCGACGATGTGCCCATCGCGCTCGGCGACCTCGACGTCGCGGCCGAGGAGCTCTACGCGCTCGTCGTCGAGTGGGTCGTGGAGCACGCGACCGAGGAGCAGGGCGAGGCGCCCGCGAGCATCGTGCTCACGCACCCGGCCGCGTGGGGCGCCCATCGCCTCGGCCTCGTCCGGGACGCCCTCGTCGAGCACGGCATGCACCGGGTCGAGCTGCTGAGCGAACCGGAGGCCGCGGCGCTCCGCTACGCCGAGACCGGCCGCATCCGCGCGGGCGACGCGGTCGCCGTGTACGACCTCGGCGGCGGCACCTTCGACGCCGCCGTCGTGCGCGTGGGCGACGACGGCCTTCCGGCCGTTCTGGGCCGGCCCCTCGGCATCGACTCCCTCGGCGGGGAGGACTTCGACGAGGCCGTGCTCGCGCACGTCGACGCGCTCGCCGATGCGGCGCTCTCGAACGCCGACGACACGCGCGAGAGCCTCCTCGGGCTCGCGCGCACCCGGCGGGAGTGCGTCGAGGCGAAGGAGGCGCTCTCGTTCGACACCGAGACGAGCGTGCCCGTACTCCTGGGCGGCTCGGCGCGCACCGTGCGCCTCGTGCGCGGCGAGCTCGAGGAGATGATCGCCGGCCGCGTCCGCGAGACCGTCGACGTGCTCGAGCGCGCCGTCTCCTCGGCGGGCCTGTCGGCCGACGGCCTCGCGGCGATCCTGCTCGCGGGCGGGTCCTCGCGCATCCCGCTCATCTCGCAGACGCTCTCCGACGCGCTCGCCAGGCCCATCGCCGTCGACGCCGACCCGAAGGCCGTGACCTGCCTCGGCGCGGCCGTCGCCGGCGCTCGCGCGCTGCAGGCCGATGCCCGCGCCGCGGATGCGGCGGCCGCCGCGTCCGACGCGGACGCCGCGCTCACGTCGCCGGCCGGCACCGTACGGCCGGCTCGGCCGGTCGGGCGCGCAGCGGGCGCGTTCGGCGCAGGCGACTCGTCGTCCGACGTTCCGTTCGCGTCCGTCGCGGCGCTCGCCGCGCCGCGAGCCCTCGCGTCGCGGCCCTGGTACCGCCGTCGCGGCCCGCTCGTCGCGACCGTCGTGTCGGGGGCGGCGGCGATGATCGTGCTCTTCGCGCCCATCACCCCGATCGGCGTGGGCGTCGGCGCCCTCGTGGGCGACGTCGTGGCCGAGATCCACCGCGGACTCACCGACGAGACCGGCGCCCCGTTCGTGGGCCAGCCCGCGCCCGCCGGCGCCGAGGAGATCGGCGAGAGCGGCGGCGGCCATGCGGGCTCGGGACCGAGCTCGGCGGGAGCCGGATCGGCCAAGCCGGCGGGCTCCGCGGCCGCGACCCCGGGCGAGCCCGGTGGCGCGCAGCCGGACGGCGCGCAGCCGGACGGCACGCCGCCGCCGGAGACCACCGGGCAGTCGACCCCTCCGACCCCCGACGCCCCCGAGCAGGTCGGCCCCTCGCCCTCGACCTCGACGCCGCCCACGGACCCCGCGCCCGTCGACCCGTCGCCGACGACCTCCACGCCGCCCGTCGACCCCGGCCCCACCGCCCCGGCTCCGGCCGACCCCTCGCCGGAGCCCTCGGCATCCTCCGTCACCGCCACGACCGATCCCGAGCCCCCCGTTCCGCCCGCGGCCGACCCCGTCGTCCAGGTCTGATGAGTCCCGCCCTCGAGCGGTCCCGCAGTGACGGGCCCCGGCTCGGGGCCGCATCGAACGCGAGCCCCGCGGACCCCGGCGCCTCGGCGGAGGACCCGGCGATCGCCCGTCGCCTCCCGGCGTCCGCCGTCCAACGCCAGGGCCGCGCCCCGCTCGCGGGCCGCCTGGCGCGCCACGCCGCCGATGAGATCGCGGCGACCGAGGGCCGCCGGCTCGTGTGCGTGTGCGGTGTGCGGGGCAGCGGGAAGACCGCCCTGCTCAACGACGTCGCCGCGAGGCTGGGAGACGCGGGGATCGAGGTGCTCCGCGACGTCCGGGCCTGCGAGGCCGCCATGGCCGGCGCGGCGCGGGCCGCGGACGCGCTGAACGACGTCGCCCTCGTCGTCGACGACGCCCACCTGCTCCCCGACGACGAGATCGGGCGCATCCACGCGCTGGTGCGCGACCCGGCCGGGCCGCACGTGGTCGTCGCGCAGCGCACCTGGCACGCCTCGCGCGCGCTCGGAGCGCTCGTGGCCTCGCTCGACGCGGTCGCGCCGTGCGTGCTCCTGGGCTCGCTCGAGCCCGACGAGGTCGCCGACTGGGTGCGCCGCGACGCGGGCCTCGAGCTCTCCGCCGAGGCGGCGGCGCGGCTGGTCCGGGCGACCGCCGGCGCGCCGTGGCTGGTCCGGGCGACCATCGAGGAGCTCGAGCACCACGGCCCCGCGCTGCTCGAGGCGACGGCCCTGCCCGACGGCATCCTCGAGCGGCTGGCGATCGCGCTCTCGCAGCTCGAGCCCGACGTGTACGAGCTCGCGCTCGCGCTCTCGCTCGGGTTCGACCTCGCGACGCTCGTGCTCCCGACGCAGGAGCGCTTCGAGCCGGCCCGGCTCGACGAGCTCGTCGCCCGGTCGCGGGCCGCGGGCGTGCTCACGGTGGGCGGCGGCGTCGTCCCCGTCATCGCGCACGGGCTCGTGCGCACCGCACCCGCGAACCACGTGGCGGGGCTCCGGCTCGAGCTGCTCGCGGCGCGCATGCGCGCGGGCCGGCCGATCGACGACGTGGTCGACCGGCTCACCCGCGCGGGACTCGCCGACGAGCGGCTCGTCGACGCGCTCGAGCGCCGCGGCGACGAGCTGCTCCAGCGCGACCCGGCCGCCGCGCTGGCCGAGTACGACCGGGCGGCGGCGGCGGGTGCGCCCGAGGAGCGCCTGCGGGTGCGGCGCGCGACGGCGTGCGTGGGCCTCGGGGACCACGCCGAGGCCGCGCGACTCATCGAGCGGCACTTCGCGCGCGGCGTCCCCGCCGATGCCGCGGCCGCCGTCGATGTGGCCGCGGCCGCGTGGTCGGCGCTCGGCATGCTCGACCGCGCGGCGGCCGCCTACGGCTGGCTCGACCCGCGCGCGCTCGGCTCGTCGTCGCCGCTCGCGGCCGTCGCGCTCTACGGCACGGGCCGCACCGCGGATGCCGAGCGCATGCTGGCGCACCGGGCCGAGGGCTTCCCCACGGCTGCGGCCGTCGCGGCGAGGCTCATGGGGGAGGGCGTGCAGGACTCGCTGCGCGGAGCCGGCGCTGGCGCCTACGCGAAGCTCGCTCGCTCCGCGCTCGCGCTCGGCGGGTCGTGCGCGAGCATGCCCGCGGCCGACGACCCCGTCGCCGTCGCGGCGCTGGTGGCGATGCACTCGGGCGACGTGCGCGCCGCCGAGACGGCGCTCGACACGGCGATCGCCGAGCGCGGCGCCGCGCAGGCCGACGCGGCTCGGCTCCGGCTGCTGCGCGCCTGGGCCGCGATGCTCCGCGACGACGTGGATCGCGCGCGCGCCGAGACCGCGGCGGCCGTCGCCGTCGCGGTCGCGACGGGGCGTCCGCTCGCGCCCCGCGAGGAGCTGCTGCGCCACGGGCTCGAGGTCGGGCTGGCGCGCCGAGCCGACGACATCCGCGGTCTCGTCGCGGCGTGGGAGCGCGCGCGGGAGAGCATCATGCGCGTCTCACCGGACCTCTTCGGCCTCCTGCCCGTGGGGGAGCTCGCGATCGCCGCCGCGCGGGTGCGCGACACCGCCGTGGTCGAGCCCGTGCTCGAGGCGGCGCTCGAGCTCGTGCGCCGGCTGGGCGAGCCGCCGGTGTGGTCGACGCTCCTGCACTGGGCCGGCGTGCAGGCCGGCATCCTCGCCAACCGCCCCGCCGATCTCGCGCCGCACGCGGCGGCGCTCGTGCGATCGGCCGAGGAGCTCCCCCTCGCCGCCGCGCTCGCCGCCGCCGGTCGCAGCTGGGTCGCCGTACTCGGCGGCCGAGTGGACGCCGGGGCCGTCGAGGCGAGCGCCCGAGGGCTCGCGCAGGCCGGCCTGCCGTGGGACGGCGCCCGCCTGGCCGGCCATGCGGCCGCGCGCGCGGACCGGCAGGACATGATCCGGTTGCTCCAGTGCGCGCGCGAGCTCCGCGCCGAGCCCGGTGCCGGGGCCCCGACGGCCGAGCGGCCCCGCGCCGCGAGCGGCCCGGCGGCGCCCGCGCCCTCCCCGGATGCGCGGGCCGATGACGGGCGGGGCGCCGAGCCGGAGCCCTCCGCCGCGGAGCGCGACCCGGCGGAGCGCGGAGCCGACGGCGCGGCGGCGGGGGATCGGGCCGCAGCCCCCGCCGTCGTGCCGGCCCGTACCGGGTTCGGGGCGGGGTTCGTCCCCGCGTACGGGGATCGACTCGAGCTGAGCGAGCGGGAGCTCGAGGTCGCGCGCCTGGTGGTGGCCGGCCGCACGTACGTCGAGATCGGCCGGGCCATCTTCATCTCGCCGCGCACCGTCGAGCACCACGTGGCCCGCATCCGGCGGCGTCTCGGCGCGGCGTCGCGTTCGGAGCTGCTGGAACGGCTCCGGCTCGCGGTCGACGGGGGCGCGCCGCCCGGCACCCCCTAACCCCGCCGGGGCGCCGACCCCGCACCCGGCCCGCGACGGACGGGGGAGGATCCCCGATGACCCGGTCGAGCGCTGCGGATTGACTCGTCTCGAGTCCACGGACTCGGAGCGGGCGGGGACCCGCTCCGGATCCCGTCTCAGCGACCGAACCTGCCAATGGAGGCAACCATGTCGAACATCACCACCGCGCTCATCGAGTTCCTGCTCAACCTGCTGCGCGACCCCGAGGCCGCCGCCTCGTTCCAGGCCGATCCGGAGGCCGCCCTCGCCGACGCGGGCCTCTCCGGCGTCTCGGCGGCGCACATCGAGGCGGCCAAGCCGGTCGTCCTCGACTCCTCGAACGTCTGCCTGGCCAACGCCGGCAGCGGCGGCATCTCCTCCGGCGGCAACGTCGTCGGCGGCGGCGCGTGGGGCGGAGCCTCGGGCGGCGCCTCCGCCGGCGGCTCCTCGTCGGGCGGCTACGACGGCGGTCACGACCACGGCGGCCACGGCGGCGGCGGTGACGTCGACGTCGTCGAGAAGATCCTCTCGATCGTCAACAACTACACCTACGTCGACGACCGCGACACGAACCTCGACCAGTCGGTGAACCAGAACATCTGGGCGAACGGCGACGTCACCCAGATCTTCGACAACCACACGGTGGTCGCCTCGGGCGACGGCGCCGTCGCCGCCGGCGGCGACGCGAACGTGGGCAACACGACGACGACGAACACCACGAACATCAACACGAACATCTCGGGCTCGTTCAACGACGACCACTCCGACAACTCGGACAACTCGATCAGCGACTCGTTCAACGACGACCACTCGGACAACTCGACGAACGTCGACGTCGAGATCGAGGACGTCGTCGTCGGCGACGGCAACGTCATCGACAGCGAGAACGTCGCCTCGGGCGACGGCAACATCGTCGACAGCGAGGTCGAGGACTCCTTCAACACCGACAACTCGGTCGAGATCGAGGACTCGCTGAACGGCAACGCGATCGGCAACACGGACAACTCGGTCGACAACTCGACGAACGTGCTCATCAACGACTCGCTGAACAACAACGACATCGGCAACACCGACAACTCGACGGACGTCGACGTCGACATCGAGGACTCCCTCAACGGCAACGCGATCGGCAACACGGACAACTCGGTCGACATCGACGACTCGCTCAACGGCAACAATGTCAACAGCACGGACGTCGACATCGAGGACTCGCTGAACGACAACAACGTCAACAGCACCGAGATCGACGACTCGCTCAACGGCAACAACGTCAACAGCACGGACGTCGACATCGACGACTCCCTCAACGGCAACGCGATCGGCAACACCGACAACTCCGTGGACGACTCGTTCAACGACAACGAGATCGGCAACACCGAGGTCGAGGATTCGTTCAACGACAACGAGATCGGCAACACCGAGGTCGAGGACTCGTTCAACGACAACGAGATCGGCAACACCGAGGTCGAGGTCGAGGACAACGTCATCACCCTCTAGCCCGATTCGCCTCGCCCGCACGGCATCCCGCCTGTGCGGGCGAAGCGCGTGCACGCGACCCTGCGGCGCCTCGGCGCCGCAGGGTCGCATCTCCCGTTTCCACGACTGTCCACGGCGGCCCCGCCCGGCCGCACCGGAAGGGATGACATGGAGCTGAGCGCGGTCCTCGAACGGGCCATGGAGATCACGGACCGGGGCGACCGAATCGACCTCCGGAAGCGGCTCGAGGGAGCCCTCGCGCGACTGCAGGCGCCCGACGTCAGGGTCATGGTCGTGGGCGAGTTCAAGCAGGGCAAGAGCCAGCTGGTCAACGCGCTCGTGGGCGCGCCCGTGTGCCCCGTCGACGACGACGTCGCGACCTCCGTGCCGACCACCGTGCGCTTCGGCGACCGGCCCGAGGCCGCCGTGCTCGACGGCGGCCGGACGGCGGCCGAGGGCGGCGCGGGTCAGCCCGCCGCCCGCCGCCGGAGCGTGCCGATCGAGGCGCTCGCCGAGCTCGTGTCGGAGCGCGGGAACCCGGGCAACGAGCGCGGCATCCAGGGCGCCGAGATCTCGCTGCCGAGCCCCCTGCTCAAAGGCGGTCTCGCCCTGGTGGACTCGCCCGGCGTGGGCGGCCTCAACTCGGCGCACACGCTCGAGACGCTCGCCGCGCTGCCCAGCGCGCACGCGCTGCTGTTCGTGACCGACGCCTCGCAGGAGTTCACCGAGCCGGAGATGGAGTTCCTGCGCAAGGCGTCGCGCATCTGCCCCAACATCGCGGTCGTGCTGAGCAAGATCGACCTCACGCCCGAGTGGCGCCGCATCGCGCAGCTCGACGCCGAGCACCTCGCGCGCGTCGGCATGGGCGCCGTGCCGCTCCTGCCCGTCTCCTCGTCGCTGCGCATCCACGCGCTGCAGTTCGACGACCCGCAGCTGTACGAGGAGTCCGGCTTCCCCGCGCTCGTGGCCCACCTGCGCGGCGGCGTCCTCGGCAATCAGAACCAGCTCATGCGGCGGGCCGCCGCGCAGGACCTGCGCACCACGGCCGAGCACCTGGGCATGAGCTACCGGTCAGAGCTGCAGGCGCTCGAGCACCCGAGCGCGACGCCCGAGCTGCTGGCCCAGCTGCAGACCGCGAAGGAGCGCTCGGAGGAGCTGCGCAAGCATGCCTCGCGCTGGCAGACGACGCTCAACGACGGCATGGCCGATCTCATCTCCGACCTGGATCACGACCTGCGCGACCGGCTGCGCCGCGTGCAGCGGGAGGCCGAGCGGGCGATCGACGAGGGGGATCCGGGGCCCGTGTGGGACCGCATGGTCGAGTGGTTCGAGCAGCGCGCGGCCGCGGCCGTCGGCGACACCTTCGTGTGGACCGACGAGCGCGCGGCATGGCTCGGGGAGCGCATCGCCGAGCACTTCGAGCAGGAGGCCGTCTCGCTGCCCGTGCTCTCCGCCGGCGAGGCGAGCCACGTCTTCGACCGCATCGACAAGATGAGCGGGATCGAGTCGGGCCGCGTCGGCTTCGTGCAGGCGGGGCTCGTGAGCATGAAGGGCTCCTACGGCGGCGTCATCATGATCGGCCTCGTGACGAGCATCATGGGCATGAGCCTGCTCAACCCCATCTCGCTCGCCGCGGGCGTGCTGCTGGGCGGCAAGGCGCTGCGGGACGACCGCAAGGCGCGTCTCGCGAGGCGCCAGGGCGAGGCGAAGATCCTCGTCCGCCGGCAGGTCGACGACATCGTCTTCCACGTCGGCAAGCAGCTCAAGGACCGTCTCCGCCTCGTGCAGCGCTCCATCCGCGACCACTTCACGGACATCGCCGAGGAGTACCACCGCACGATCGGCGCCTCCCTCTCCGCCGCGCAGAAGGCGGCGAGCCTCTACGAGTCGGAGGCGAAGGAGCGCATCGCGTTCCTGCGGAAGGAGCTCGGCGGCGTCGACTGGCTCGGCCGTGCCGCCCACGCCGTCGACCCCGACGGGGGCTCGAAGCGCGCGGAGGGCGGGCCCGGCGGTGCAGCCGACGCCGGCTCCGCCGCGTCGGCCGCGGCCCGCGGGCCCGTCCAGGAGGCTCGCCGGTGAGCGACGGCATCCTCGACGACACCAGGGCGCTGGCGGATGCCGCGCTCGAGGCGTTCCGCGACGACCGGGTCGCGGCCGCCGCGCTCGAGGGCGCGCGAGCCCGGCTCGACGAGCCGCTGCGCGTCGCCGTCGCCGGCATGGTCAAGGCGGGCAAGTCGACGCTCCTCAACGCCGTCATCGGCGAGGAGATCGCGCCCACGGACGCCGGCGAGTGCACGCGCGTGGTCACCTGGTACCGCCACGGCATTGCGCCGCGCATCACCCTCACCACGCGCGACGGCGCCGTGCGCGACCTGCCCGTGCGCCGCGTCGACGGCCGGCTCGAGCTCGGCCTCGACGGCACGCCGGCCGAGCAGGTCGCGCGGCTCGAGGTCGCCTGGCCCAGCGCGAGCCTGGAGTCGGTCACGCTCATCGACACGCCGGGCATCGCCTCGCTCTCCAGCGACGTCGTCGCGCGCTCCACGGGCTTCCTGCTGCCCGACGACTCGCCCTCGGAGGCGGACGCCGTCGTCTACCTCATGCGCCACCTGCACGAGTCCGACCTGCGCTTCCTCGACGCCTTCCGCGACCACGCGGCCGGCTCCTCGAGCACCGTGAACGCGATCGCCGTGCTCTCGCGCGCCGACGAGATCGGCTCCGGGCGCCTCGACGCCATGCTCTCCGCGCACGAGGTCGCCGCGCGGTACCGGCGCGACCCCGACCTGCGGCGGCTCGTGCTCGGCGTCGTGCCCGTCGCGGGACTGCTCGCGCAGAGCTCGAGGACGCTCCGCGAGACGGAGTTCAACGCGCTCCGGGAGCTCGCGCAGCTCGACCGGGCCGAACGCGAGCGCATGCTCCTCTCGGTCGACCGGTTCACGCGGCCCGCGCCGGGCATCTCCTCGTCGCCCGAGCTGCGGCGCGCCGTCGTCGGCCGCTTCGGCATCTTCGGCATCCGCATCGCCGTGTCGCTCCTGCGGGGCACGGCGGGACGGTCGTCGACGGAGCTGGCGCGCGAGCTGCGCGGGCAGAGCGGGCTCGACGAGCTGCTCTCGACCGTCGAGAGCCTCTTCGGGGCCCGCGCGCCGCTGCTCAAGGCGCGGGCCGCGCTCGCGGTCGTCGGCGCCGTCGTCGCCGCGCACCCGGACGACGTGCGCACCGCCGGGATCGCCGCGCGTCTCGAGCGCATCGAGGCGGGCGCGCACGGCCTGCGCGAGCTGCGGCTGATCGCGGCGCTGCGAACCTCGGGCCTCGGGCTGCCGCCCGACCACGAGCGCGAGGCGGAGGCGCTCCTCGGCGCCCGGGGCGACGACGCCCTGCGGCGGCTCGGGCTGCCCGCGGACGCGCCGCGGGAGGACGCGGTCGAGCGCGCCCGCGAGCTCGTGGCGCGGTGGCGCTCGCGCGCCGCGGATCCACGGCGCGACCGTGCGGGCGCCGAGGCGTGCGCCGCCCTCGCCCGCACTGCGGAGGCGCAGCTCGCGCGGCTCGGCGGCTCAGCTCCGCGGTCGCGCGGTCGCCTCTCGCTGCGCCGTGAGCCACTCGCGGTTCCCCGGCAGGAATGAGCAGATGACGGCGGCGAGGCCGAGCACCCAGTGCACGGCCGCGAGCAGCCAGATGATCGTGCCGCCGTCGTCGATCGCGACGAAGGCGACCACGCCGATCGCCGCCGCGCTCTGCGGGACGAGCGCGACGGCGAGGGCCCACCAGCGCGCGGCCGCGCGGCCGCGGAGCGCGAGCAGGACGAGCACGGCCTGGAGCAGGAGGCCGACGGCGAAGCCTGCGAGGCTCGACCAGTAGAGGAGGCGCGCGACCGCGGCGACCCGGTCGGCGGAGACGTCCGGGGCGAGTCCTCGGACGACCTGGTCGAGCGCGGCGAGGCGCCCGGCGGCGAGGGTCACGGTGAAGAGCACGGTCGCGGTCCCGGCGGCGAGGGCGGCGAGCCACAGGCCGCGCGCCGTCCGCATGGCGGGCGGCGGGGGGAGCGAGGGCTTGAGGGGCGGGGCCGTCTCGAGCGACATGGGCGGCCGCGGCGGCGGAGCGGGCGGCCGCGGCTCCGCGCCCGCCGTTCCCGTGGCGCTGCCGTCGCGGTCGGTGCGGTCGTCGCGTGGGACGTCGTCGAGCATCCCGCCAAGCTATCGTCGCCCGGTTCCCGTCGAAACCTTCCGCGCCCCCTGTCCGAGGGGACAGGGGGCGCGGAAGGTTGACGTCGTGCGCGAGCAGGGGATCAGAGCGTGTTGCCGAGCTTGAAGCCCTGCTCCCGATCGCCCTCGCGCGTGTACGAGAAGCCGTCGGCGCCGATCGTCACGGCCATCTCGCTGTCGTCGGTGCGGGCCACGACGGGCTGCGGGTTCCCGTCGAGGTCGAGCACGAGCGAGCCGTCGGTGTACCAGGACGGCACGACGGGGTTGCCCCACCAGTCGCGGCGCTGGTTGTCGTGCACGTCCCACGTGACGACCGGGTTGTCGGGGTCGCCCGTGTAGTAGTCCTGCGTGTAGACCTCGACTCGGTGGCCGTCGGGGTCGCGCAGGTAGAGGTAGAAGGCGTTCGAGACGCCGTGGCGGCCGGGGCCGCGCTCGATCGCGTCGGAGCGGCGCAGCGAGCCGAGCTTGTCGCAGATCGCGAGGATGTTGTGCTTCTCGTGCGTGGCGAAGCAGACGTGGTGCATGCGGGGGCCGTCGCCGCCGGTCATGGCCGTGTCGTGCACGGTGGGCTTGCGGCGCATCCACGCGGCGTAGACCGTGCCCTCCTCGTCCTGGATGTCCTCCGTGACGCGGAAGCCGAGGTCCTGCATGTAGCGCACGGCGCGAGGCACGTCGGGGGTGAGCTGGTTGAAGTGGTCGAGCCGCACGAGCTCGCCGGGGATGTGCAGGTCGTAGCGCCACGACATCCGCTCGACGTGGTCGGTCTGGTGGAAGAACTCGTAGGGGAAGCCGAGCGGGTCGGTGACCCGCACCGAGTCGCCGATGCCCTTGACGAAGCCCTCAGGGTTGCGGCGCACGTCGCAGCCGAGCTCGGTGTAGAAGGCGACGGCGCGGTCGAGGTCCTCCGGGGTGCGCACGCGGTAGGAGAACGCGGCGACCGCGGCCACCGGCCCGAGCCGGAGCACGAGGTTGTGGTGGATGAACTCCTCCGTGGAGCGGAGGTAGATCGTCCGGTCGTCCTCCTCGGTGACGTAGAGGCCGAGGATGTCGACGTAGAACTCGCGCGAGGCGGCGAGGTCGGTGACGACGAGCTCCATGTAGGCGCAGCGCAGCACGTCGGGCGCGGGGGAGGCGGGGGTCGGGAAGGCGTTCGCGGCCTCGATGGGGGCCTCCTTCGTGACCCAGAAGCCCGAGGAGGTCTTGTCTTCTTCGCGGAGTTTTGCCATGGGGATGCTTCCTTGCGTCCTGGTTCGTTCGAGTCGAGTCGGGGAGGCGCGCCTAGTGGGCGCCGAAGCGGGCCGTGTGCACGTCGCCGAGCGTGATGTGCACCGCCTGCTGGTCGGTGTAGAAGTCGATCGAGCGGTAGCCGCCCTCCTGGCCGAGGCCCGAGGCCTTGACGCCGCCGAAGGGCGAGCGCAGGTCGCGCACGTTGTGCGAGTTGAGCCACACCATGCCGGCCTCGACCGACTGCGCGAAGTTGTGGGCGCGGGTGAGGTTCGACGTCCAGATGTAGGCGGCGAGGCCGTAGCGCGTGTTGTTCGCGAGCTCGAGCGCCTCCTCCTCGGTGTCGAAGGGCGTGATGCCGACGACGGGGCCGAAGATCTCCTCCTGGAAGATGCGGGCGTCGGGGGCGATGTCGGCGAAGACGGTCGGGGCGACCCAGTTGCCCTCCTCGCCGAAGCCCTCGGGGCGGCCGCCGCCGGCGACGAGACGGCCCTCCTCCTTGCCGATCTCGACGTAGGACATGACCTTCGCGTAGTGCTCGGGGTGCACGAGCGCGCCCACCTCGGTCTTCGGGTCGAAGGCGTCGCCCACGACGATGTTGCGGGCGCGCGCCGCGTAGCGCTCGACGAACTCGTCATAGATCGAGCGCTCGACGATGATGCGCGAGCCGGCCGTGCAGCGCTCGCCGTTGAGCGAGAAGACGCCGAAGAGCGTCGAGTCGATGGCGGCGTCGAGGTCGGCGTCGGCGAAGACCACGGCGGGCGACTTGCCGCCGAGCTCCATCGACATGCCCTTGAGGTTCGCGGCGCAGTTGCCGTAGATGATCCGGCCCGTGCCGCTCTCGCCCGTGAACGAGATGAGCGGCACGTCGGGGTGCTTGACGAGCGAGTCGCCCGCCGTCTCGCCGAAGCCGTTGACGAGGTTGAAGGCGCCCTTGGGCAGACCGGCCTCCTCGAAGATGGTGGCCCACAGCTGCGCCGACAGCGGCGTGAACTCGGCGGGCTTGAGCACGACGGTGCAGCCCGAGGCGAGCGCCGGCGCGAGCTTCCACGACTCGAGCATGAAGGGGGTGTTCCACGGCGTGATGAGGCCCGCGACGCCCTTGGGCTTGCGGTTCACGTAGTTCATCTGGCGGCCCGGGACCTTGAAGGCGTTGTCGTGCTGGGCGACGATGAGGTCGGCGAAGAAGCGGAAGTTCTCGGCCGCGCGCTGCGCCTGGCCCTTCGCCTGCGTGATCGGCAGGCCGGTGTCCCACGACTCGAGTTCGGCGAGGCGCTGGTCCTGCGCCTCGACGGCGTCGGCGATCCGGTTCAGGATGCGGGCGCGGGCGCGCGGCGCCATGCGGGGCCACGGGCCGTGCACGAAGGCCTCGGTCGCGGCGGCGACGGCGAGGTCGATGTCGGCCTTGTCGCCGGACGCGGCCTTCGCGTAGTTCTCGTTCGTCGACGGGTTGAGCACGTCGAAGGTCTCTCCCGAGACGCTGTCGACGAACTCGCCGTTGATGTAGTGCTTGATCTCGGTGGGCAGGTTCTCAGGACGGTACGTCATCGGGGCATCCCTTCTGCGGGGCGATCGGTGGTGCGGGCGGTGGGCTGTTGGGGGAGTCGCTCCTCGGCCGCGGTCGCGAGGGCGACGGCCGTGAGCGGCGAGCGGGTCGTGCGATCGGCGCCGGCGAGGCCGGCGGCGGCGCGCTTCGAGGCCGTGTAGTCGAGGAAGGCGTGGAGGGTGTTGAGCCGGTGGCTGCGCGCCGCCTGCTCGATCTCGGCCGCCGAGGCGCCCCGCTCGATGAGCTCGAGGATGCGGCCGTGCTCGGCGACCGACTCGGCGGCGCGCCCCGGCACGAAGCCGAAGGTCGACTCGCGCAGGTGGGCGAGCCGCTGCCAGCCGCGGCCGACGAGGTCGGAGATGTGCGGGTTCGGGCAGTTGCGGAACAGGCACTCGTGGAACTTCGTGTTGAGCCGCGTGAACGCGACCGGGTCGAAGTGGTCGAGGGCCGCCGCGAGCTGCTCGTTGATCGAGCGTGCCTCGGCGAGCTCGTCGGGCGTGATGAGCGGGGCCGAGATGGCCGTCGCGTAGCCCTCGACGAGGCCGAGCGTCTCCATCGTGTGCGAGTAGACCTCGGGGTCGAGCATGGCGACCTGGGCGCCGATGTTGCGCTCGTAGGTGACGCTGCCCTCGGCTTCCAGCATGCGCACGGCCTCGCGCACGGGCACGGGGCTGATGCCGAGCTCGCGGGCGATCTGGCCGAGCACGAGCCGGAAGCCCGGCGCGTACTCGCCCGAGGCGATGCGGCGGCTGATGAAGTTGTAGGCGATGCGGGCCTTCGAGAGCGACGCGTCGGAGCTCTGGGCCGCGACCGAGCCGAGCGCCGCGGCGGCCGCTCCCGCGCCTATCGTGCTGCCTTCCATGCCTCGTACCTGGCCTTCCACTCGGCGTTCGGCGGGAACAGCCCGTCGACGGGGTTGCCCGCCTTGACCTGCTCGAAGACCCAGGAGTCCTGGAGCTCCTGCTCGACGGCATCCGCCACGACCTCCTCGAGGAGCGCGGGCGGGATCACGATGACGCCGTCGTCGTCGCCGACGATGACGTCGCCGGGCTGCACGGCCGTGCCGCCGCAGGCGATGGTGCCGTCGACCTCCCACGGCACGTGGCGGCGGCCGAGCACGGCCGGGTGGTTGCCGGACGAGTAGACGGGGATGTCGAGGGCCGCGACCGCGGCCGAGTCGCGCACGCCGCCGTCGGTGACGATGCCCGCGGCGCCGAGGAACTGGGCGCGCATGGCGAGCACGTCGCCGACGGTGCCGGTGCCCTT
>Ga0153917_1000856_pt1 | contig 15512 bp, 17 predicted proteins | sample TSFL001MetaG_FD_104695 | JGI IMG/M metagenome (GOLD analysis project Ga0153917, IMG submission 104695) | Attine ant fungus gardens microbial communities from Florida, USA - TSFL001 MetaG | ecosystem: Host-associated > Fungi > Mycelium > Unclassified | place: USA: Florida, Paynes Creek Historic... | reverse complement strand
CTAATACCTTGCGGCATTGCACAACCGAAGACAGAACGCACCCCAGATGACCGACACGTCCCGCTTCTACATCACCACCGCCATTTCCTATCCGAACGGCAAGCCGCATATCGGCCATGCCTATGAGCTGATCGCGACGGATGCCATGGCGCGCTACCAGCGGCTCGACGGGCGGGACGTCTTCTTCCTGACGGGCACGGACGAGCACGGCCAGAAGATGCAGCAGACGGCGCGCAAGGAAGGCATTTCGCCGCGCGAACTGGCAGATCGGAATTCAAAAGAATTCAAGGATATGGCTGTTCTTCTTAATGCGTCGAACGATGATTTCATCCGCACGACCGAAGAGCGCCACTACGAGGCCTGCGCCGAGATCTGGCGCCGCATGGCCGCCAATGGCGACATCTACAAGGGCGGTTATGCCGGCTGGTATTCCGTTCGCGACGAAGCCTATTACCAGGAAAACGAGACCGAGAAGCGCGACGACGGCGTTCGCTACGGCCCGCAGGGCACGCCCGTCGAATGGGTGGAGGAGGAGAGCTACTTCTTCCGCCTTTCCGCCTATCAGGAAAAGCTCCTGAAGCACTACGAGGACAACCCGGATTTCATCGGCCCGGCCGAGCGCCGCAACGAGGTGATCTCCTTCGTCAAGTCCGGCCTCAAGGACCTCTCCGTCTCGCGCACGACCTTCGATTGGGGCATTCCGGTTCCGGACGACCCGGCGCATGTCATGTATGTGTGGGTCGATGCGCTGACAAACTACATTACCGCGACCGGCTATCTCACTGATCCGCAAGGCGATCGCGCGAAATACTGGCCGGCGAACATCCACATCATCGGCAAGGATATCATCCGCTTCCATGCCGTCTACTGGCCGGCCTTCCTGATGTCCGCCGGCCTGCCGTTGCCCGGACGCGTCTTCGCCCACGGCTTCCTGCTCAACAAGGGCGAGAAGATGTCGAAGTCGCTCGGCAACGTGGTCGATCCGGTCAATCTGGTGAACCATTTCGGCCTCGACCAGATCCGCTATTTCTTCCTGCGCGAGGTCTCCTTCGGCCAGGACGGCAGCTATAGCGAGGAGGGGATCGCGACGCGCATCAACTCCGACCTCGCCAACGGCATCGGCAACCTTGCAAGCCGCTCGCTCTCGATGATCGTCAAGAACTGCGACGGCAAGGTGCCGGAATGCGGGGACCTGTCCGAGGCGGACCGGGCGATGCTCTCCTCCGTCGACGCGCTGCACGCCGTCACCCGCGAGGAGATGGGCAAGCAGCAGATCCACAGGGCGCTGGCCGCGATCATCGCCGTGGTCTCGGAAGCCGACCGCTATTTCGCCGGCGAGGCGCCCTGGGCGCTGAAGAAGACCGACCCCGTCCGCATGGGCACCGTGCTCTATGTGACGGCGGAAGTCGTGCGCCAGATCGCGATCCTGCTGCAGCCCTTCATGCCGAAGTCCGGCCGCAAGCTGCTCGACCTCGTCGCCGCGCCCGTCGACAAGCGCGACTTCGCGGCGCTCGGCGAGGCCGGCCGTCTCGTCAGCGGCACGCCGCTGGAAGCGCCGACGCCGGTCTTCCCGCGCTACGTCGCGCCCGAGGCTTGAGATCGCGATGCTGATCGACACCCACTGCCATCTGGATTTTCCCGACTTCGAGGCGGAGCGCGACGATATCGTCGCGCGGGCGCACGCGGCCGGCGTGAAGCAGATGATCACGATCTCGACCCGGGTGCGCAAATTCCCGACGATCCTGGCGATCGCCGAAAAGTATCCGTCGGTCTTCTGCTCGGTGGGCACGCATCCGCACAATGCGGACGAGGAGCTAGACATTCCGGTTTCGGAGCTGGTCGAGCTGTCGAACCATCCGCGCGTGGTGGCGATCGGCGAGGCGGGGCTCGATTACTATTACGACAACGCGCCGCGCGATGCACAGGCCATCGGCCTGCGCAACCACATCGCGGCCGCCCGGCAAACAGGCCTGCCGCTCGTCATCCACAGCCGCTCGGCCGACGAGGACATGGCGGCGATCCTGACCGAGGAAACGGGGAAGGGGGCCTTCCCCTTCCTGCTGCATTGCTTCTCCTCCGGCGCCGAGCTGGCGCGCGTCGGCGTCGAGCTTGGCGGCTACGTTTCCTTCTCCGGCATCCTGACCTTCCCGAAATCGGAAGAGCTGCGCGAGATCGCCAGGACCGTGCCGCTGGAGCGCATGCTGGTGGAAACGGACGCGCCCTATCTCGCGCCAAAGCCGTTCCGCGGCAAGCGCAACGAGCCGGCCTATACCGCCCATACGGCGGCGGTACTGGCCGATACAGTCGGTGTCAGCACGGAAGAGATCGCCCGCATCACCACGAAAAACGCCTTCCGCATCTTCTCGAAGATGCCGCGGGTGTAGCCGTGGCCTATATGCGTCGCTTCACCATTCTCGGCTGCGGCTCGTCTCCCGGCGTGCCGCGCATCACCGGTGACTGGGGCGCCTGCGATCCCGCCAATCCTAAGAACCGCCGCACCCGCGCCGCCTTCCTCGTCGAGCAGATCGGCCCGGAGGGCAAGACGACCGTCGTCATCGACACGGGGCCGGATTTCCGCACGCAGATGATTTCGGCCGGCGTCGAGAGCATCGACGCCGTGCTCTATACCCACGCCCATGCCGACCATATCCACGGCATCGACGATATCCGCGGCTTCGTGCTGCAGAATCACCGGCAGGTGCCGATCTGGGCCGATGTGGAGACGATGGACCGCATCCGCGAAGGCTTCGGTTATTGCCTCAGGACGCCGCCCGGCAGCATGTATCCGCCCATCGTGACGGAGAACCTGATCGACCCGATGGATGCCCCGGTGACCATCGAAGGGGCAGGGGGCGCGATCACTTTCCAGCCCCTCCTCCAGGTGCATGGCTCGATCCATTCGCTCGGCTTCCGCATCGGCGATGTCGCCTATTGCAGCGATATCAGCGACTTTCCGGACGAGACCCTGCCGCATCTTGCCGGCCTCGACATGCTGGTGATCGACGCACTGCAATATCGCTTCCATTCGAGCCACCTGTCCATCGGCCAGGCGCTGGAATGGATCGAGCGGCTGAAGCCGGCCCGGGCGATCCTGACGCACATGCATGTGCCGCTCGATTACGACACCGTGCAGAAGGAAACGCCGGCCCACGTGGAGCCGGCCTATGATGGTCTCAGCTTCGAGGTCTCGCTTTCCGACGATCAGGCGAAATAGGGCGCCAGATTCTTGCGGATGCGGTCGAGGACCGTGGCGCCGGAAAGGTCTGGCATGAAGGTCTTTCCGGTAATCTGTTCAAAGGCTTGGATGTAAACCTTCGAGGTCTGCTCGACGAGTTCGCGCGGGATTTCCGGGATCGGATCCTTGTACGGGTCGCAGCGTTCGGTGACCCAGGAGCGCACGAAATCCTTGTCGAAGCTGGCCGGCCGGCCGCCCTTGGCGAAGCTTTCCTCGTAGCTGTCGGCGATCCAGTAGCGGCTCGAATCCGGTGTGTGGATCTCGTCGGCCAGCACGATGCGGCCGTCCTTGTCCGTGCCGAATTCGTATTTCGTGTCGACGAGGATCAGGCCGCGCTCGGCCGCGCGGGCCTGTCCGCGCGCGAAGAGCGAAAGCGCATAGCGCGAGACGGTTTCCCATTGTTCGGCCGTCAGCAGGCCCTGGGCAAGGATTTCCGCGCCGGAAAGCGGCTCGTCATGGCCGCCGTCGAAGGCCTTGCTGGTGGGCGTGATGATCGGCTGGGGAAGCTTCTCGTTGTCCCTGAGGCCGTCCGGCAGCGTGATGCCGTACATCTGGCGCTCGCCCTTGCGGTATTTCGTCAGGATCGACGTGCTGGTGGTGCCGGCGAGATAGCCGCGCACGACGACCTCGACCGGCAGGATGTCGAGCCGCGTGCCGATCACGACATTCGGGTCTGGATAGGCCAGGACATGGTTCGGGCAGATATCGGCGGTTTCCTCGAACCAGTAGCGCGCCGTCTGCGTCAGCACCTGGCCCTTGAAGGGAATGGATGTCAGGATGACGTCGAAGGCGCTGAGCCGGTCCGTCGCGATGATGATCCGGCTGCCGTCCGGCAGGTCGTAGTTCTCGCGAACCTTGCCCTTGTAGCGGTTCGGCAGTTCCGGGATATGGGCGTCGGAGAGAATGCGCAAATCGCTCATCGTGGCAGGCTTTCGCTGTTGGTTCCGTCTGCCGTTTCGCTTAAGGCCGGGGAAGCATTCCGGTCAAGGCGAAAACCGGGTTTCCAGCGCTTTCGGGGCATTCAGGCGTATCAGTTGGTTCCATAACCTATCTTATGCGACTTTTATATTGGGCCGGATGGGCAAGGACGAAGCGCCCTGCATGCTGGCATTTTCGGCGCTATGAGCTTAACCGCCCTCCGCTTTGACGAACCGGTTGTTCCGATGCACCTCGCCTGCGGCGGCGCTCTGGAGTACCATCCGCACTGTCGCTTTGCCTTGCCGGAGAACGGGACAATGTACATCGACGCCTATCTGATACCGGTCGCCATCGACAAGCTTGCTGCCTACGAGGCTTTCTCGCGGAAGGTCGCCGACATCTATCGGGAATACGGCGCGACGCGCATCGTCGATTTCCGGCTCGATCCAGAGACGCCCGGCGGCGAGGAGTTCCATGCGGACGACGCGCGGGATGCGCTTGCCGATGCCGGTCCCTTGCGGGACTTCATCCTCGCAGCCGATGCGCGGCCCGGCGAAACGGTCATTCTCGCCTGGACCGAATGGCCCAGCAAGGACGTCCGCGATAGCGGATTGCGGAAGGCGCTGGCAGATCCGCGCATCCAGCCCGCACCCGGCGAAGGTATGATCTTCGAAGGCCGCCGTCTCGTGGCCGGAAGCTTCGCGCCGCTTCGGGAGATGTTATCGCCATGAAGCTCTCTGCCGCCATGTTCCTCGGTCTATCATTGCCCATGCTCGCTGCTTCTCCCGCATGGGCGGAAGAGCCGATCGACACGGTGCAAAGCATCATCCAGAGCCAGATCGCTGCGTTCCTGAACCACGATGCGAAGAGCGCCTATGCCTTCGCCTCGCCCTCCGTCCGCGACCGGTTTCCGACCGAGGACGCCTTCTTCGACATGGTGAAGAAGAACTACGCGCCGGTCTTCCGTCCGGGCCATGTCGCCTTCGGCCGCTCGAAGGTGCAGGGCGATACGGTGGTGCAGGAGGTGCTGATTTCGGGGCCGGGCGGCAAGGACTGGACGGCCTTCTACCAGCTCGTGAAGCAGCCGGACGGCAGCTACAAGATCAACGGCGTGCACATGGTGCATGCGGCGCCTGGGCCTGAAATCTAGTCCTGCGCCTCAGAGAGGGGCGAGATCGCCCCTCGCCCAGTTCTCCTGCGTTTCCGCCATGAAATCGGCGAAACGCCCCTCCTCTATTGCCTTGCGGATGCCGGCCATGAGGTCCTGATAATAGGAAAGATTGTTCCAGGTCAGCAGCATGCCGCCGAGCGATTCGTTGGCGCGGATGAGGTGGTGCAGATAGGCGCGCGAATAGTCGCGGGCGGCCGGGCAGTTCGATTCCTCGTCCAGCGGGCGCATATCCTCGGCGTGGCGGGCGTTGCGCAAGTTGATGCGGCCGCGGCGGGTGAAAGCAAGGCCGTGGCGGCCCGAGCGGGTCGGCATCACGCAGTCGAACATGTCGATGCCGCGGGCGACGGATTTCAGCATGTCGTCCGGCGTGCCGACGCCCATCAGGTAGCGCGGCTTCTCGAAGGGCATGTGCGGGACGGTCGTGTCGATCATGTCGAGCATGACCTCCTGCGGCTCGCCCACGGCAAGGCCGCCGATGGCATAGCCCTTGAGGTTCAGCTCGGCCAGCGCCTGCGCCGACCGCACGCGAAGATGCGGGATGTCGCCGCCCTGCACGATGCCGAACATCGCCTTGCCCGGCTGGTCGCCGAAGGCCACCTTGCAGCGCTCGGCCCAGCGCAGCGACATTTCCATGGCGCGCTCGATTTCCTTCGGCGAGGCCGGCAGCGCCACGCATTCGTCGAGCTGCATCTGGATATCGCTGTCGAGCAGGCCCTGGATCTCGATGGAGCGTTCCGGCGACATGTGGTGCAGCGCGCCGTCGACATGGCTCTTGAAGGTGACGCCCTGCTCGTCGAGCTTGCGCAGGCCGGAGAGCGACATGACCTGGAAGCCGCCCGAATCGGTGAGGATCGGGTGCGGCCAGCGGATCAGCTCGTGCAGGCCGCCGAGCCGCGCGACGCGCTCCGGGCCGGGCCGCAGCATCAGGTGATAGGTATTGCCGAGAATGATGTCGGCGCCGAGCTCGCGCACTTGGTCGAGATACATCGCCTTGACCGTACCCACCGTGCCGACGGGCATGAAGGCCGGCGTGCGGATGGTGCCGCGCGGCATGGAGACCTCGCCGCGGCGGGCCTTGCCATCGGTGGCGAGGAGTTTGAACTGGAAGGTCTCGGTCATCGGTCGTCCCGGAAAAGCAGGGTGGAGTCGCCGTAGGAATAGAAGCGGTAGCCGGCCGAAATCGCATGGCCATAGGCGCCGCGCATCGTCTCCAGGCCGGAAAAGGCCGAAACGAGCATGAAGAGCGTCGACTTCGGCAGGTGGAAATTGGTCATCAGGATATCGGCCGTGCGGAAGCGGTAGCCGGGCGTGATGAAGATGCCCGTCGCGCCGGACCAGGGCCTGATCGTGCCGTCTTCGCCGGCGGCGCTTTCGAGAAGGCGCAGCGATGTCGTACCGACGGAGACGATGCGCCCACCCCTCGCCCGCACGGCGTTGAGGGCTGCGGCGGTCTCTTCCGAGACATAGCCGATCTCCTCGTGCATGACGTGGTCCGTCGTATCGTCCGCCTTGACCGGCAGGAAGGTGCCGGCGCCGACATGCAGCGTCACGAAATGCCGCTCCACGCCGAGCGCGTCGAGCTTTTCGAAAAGCGCATCGGTGAAGTGCAGCCCGGCCGTGGGCGCGGCGACGGCGCCCTCCTCCCGGGCATAGATCGTCTGGTAGTCCTTGCGGTCCGCCTCGTCGTCGGCGCGTTTGGAGGCGATATAGGGCGGCAGCGGGATATGGCCGACCGTGGCGATGGCGCGGTCGAGTTCTGGGCCCGATGCATCGAAATGCAGGGTGACCTCCCCGCCCTCGCCCTTCTCCTCGACGATTGCCGACAGGTTCTCCGCCGCGCCGAAGGTGATGCGGTCGCCAAGCTTGATGCGCTTGCCCGGCTTGGCGAAGGCCTTCCAGCGGTCGCCGGCAATACGCATGTGCAGCGTCGCGGAGACCTTCTGGCCGCCCGCCCCTTCTCGGTGGCGAATGCCTTCGAGCTGGGCGGGAATGACCCGCGTATCGTTGAAGACCAGCGCATCGCCCGGACGCAGCAGCGACGGCAGGTCGCCGACGGTGCGGTCCTCGTAAGGCGTATCCGTGCCGGGCCGCACGACGAGCAGCTTCGCCGCTTCGCGCGGGGTGACCGGGCGAAGGGCGATATTCTCCTCCGGCAGGTCGAAATCGAAAAGGTCGACGCGCATAGCGGGGCTCAGAGGAAGCGGATCATCAGCGCCCCGGCGACAAGCAGGAGGGCGCCGGCGATGCGGCCGACGGAGATTTCGCGAACGGCCATGCCGAGGAAGCCGATGCGGTCGAGCAGGATGCCCGCGAGAAGCTGGCCGGAGACGGCGAAGGCCATGACGGCGGCCGCGCCGATGCGCGGCGTCAGGTAGATCGCGGTGGTGACATAGATGGTGCCGAGCGCGCCGCCGGCGACATAGAGCCAGAGGTCCGGCCCGCGCCAGTCGGGTGCCCGCCCCTCGAACGACGCCGTGGCGAGCATCACGATGCCGAGGACGATCGCCCCGGAGAGAAACGAGATGCAGGCTGCCGCGACCGGCATGCTGAGGCCGCGCCCGAGCAGGGCATTGACGGGAGCCTGGATTGCGATGCACGCGCCGGCCGCAATGCCGAGCAGCGCCCAGAGGAAAGCGGTCATATCGACTTGTCTCTTGAAAAGCGCACAAAGAAAAACCGCGCCCGCCGGGGCGAGCGCGGTCGAAAACGACGGCTTTCTATCAGGCTGCCACGTCGGCGGCAACCTTCATGGAGACGATCGAGTCGGGATCGCGCACGGGCTCGCCGCGCTTGATCTTGTCGATGTTTTCCATGCCCTCGATGACCTGGCCCCAGACGGAATACTGCTTGTTCAGCCAGGGCGCGTCCGTGAAGCAGATGAAGAACTGCGAGTTGGCGGAGTTCGGCATCTGGCTGCGCGCCATGGAGCAGGTGCCGCGCACATGGCTCATGTTGGAGAATTCGGCCTTGAGGTCCGGCTTTTCCGAGCCGCCCATGCCGGCGCGGGCCGGGTTGAAGTCGGCGCCGCCCTGCTTGCCGAACTTCACGTCGCCCGTCTGGGCCATGAAGTCCTCGATCACACGGTGGAAGACGACGCCGTCATAGGCACCTTCGCGCGCCAGTTCCTTGACGCGTGCGACGTGGCCCGGTGCGAGATCCGGAAGAAGCTGGATGACCACCTTTCCCTTCGTGGTCTCCATGATGATGGTGTTTTCCGGATCCTTGATCTCGGCCATGGTCTTTCTCCTTCTAAAGCCTGTTGCGCAGAAGTGGGGCGCCGCATCGCGATTGCAACATGCGGCCAGTCATAAAGTGGCTTACTTGCCGACGGTGACCTTGATCATCCGGTCGGGGTCGGTCACCGAACCGTTATTGGCGTCGTCGCCGCGCTTGATCTTGTCGACGTTCTCCATGCCGGAAACCACCTTGCCGACGACCGTGTACTGACCGTTGAGGAAGTCGCCCGGCGCGAACATGATGAAGAACTGGGAATTCGCCGAGTTCGGGTCCTGAGCGCGGGCCATGCCGACCGTACCGCGCTCGAAGGGGATGTCGGAGAATTCGGCCGGAAGATCCGGCAGGCTGGAGCCGCCCGTACCGGCCGCCTGCGGCTGGTAGCCGTTCTCCATGTCGCCATACTGCACGTCGCCGGTCTGCGCCATGAAGCCCTCGATCACGCGGTGGAAGGCGACATTGTCGTATTCGCCACCGGCGGCGAGCGCCTTGATGCGCTCGGCATGCTTCGGCGCCTTGTCGTTCAGCTCGATGACGACCGGGCCGTCCTTGAGCTGGATCGTGATGAAATCGGCGGCCTGGGCAACGAAGGCGCCGGTTGCGGTCGCAAGGAACAGGGCTCCTGCAAAGGCGTGACGGAGGATGTTCATGATAGCTCCCTTGAGGGGTTCAGGATGATTGTACTCAGCCCTTCCGACGGGCTTTGAGGGCCGCAAGGACGGGCGCCGGAACGAAGGCACCGACATCGCCGCCCATGGCCGCGATCTGGCGGACCAATGTGGCGGTAATGGGCCGCGAGGCAACGCCCGCCGGCAGAAAGATCGTCTGCACATCGGGCGCCAATTGCCGGTTCATGCCGGCCATCTGCATCTCGTAATCGAGGTCCGTCCCGTCGCGCAGGCCACGAATGAGGAGATGCGCCTTGTGGGTACGCGCGGCATCCACGACCAGGTTGGAGAAGGAGACGACGCTGACGTCCCCTGCCCGCTCCGGCAAGGCCTCTGCGATGGACTGGCGGATGAGGTTGGCGCGCTCCTCGAACGAGAAGAGCGGTACCTTGCCGGGATGGATGCCGATGGCGACGATGACCTTGGGCGCCACGTTCAGCGCCTGGACCAGCACGTCGATGTGGCCGTTGGTGATCGGATCGAAGGAGCCAGGGTAGAAGGCGACTGTCATCGGCGGGGTCCCGTTTGCCGCCTTTTGTCACGGACCGCCTCTTTCCGCAAGGTCGCGGCACGCGCTGTCCCCTGTTGAAGAACATGAACCGCGCATGAACGGGCCGTTCAAGACCATTTCAGGCGCCGCATGTCTAAATGACAGCATAGGGGTCGGGAACAATATGCGCGGTGGCGCATTTTACCGGCCGAACCCAACGGAACAAGTAACGCGTTTCCTTAGGCTGGAAGGAACACGAAAATGGCACTCGCTCTACTTTGCATGACCATGTTCATCGCGCTGACCGCAGCAACGATCCATGCGCTGCGGGAAGAGGATCGCCCGGCAGCACCCAAGGTCGCCGGCCGCGGCAAGTGGCTGCGCTGAGGCGTTTCCCATGGCCGCGATCAGCATCCTTTCCATGGTCTTCATCAGCACGGTCTTCACGATGGACTTTGCCCGCACGATCCTTGAGATCAAGCGTGAGCGCGCAGTCCTGAAGGCCGTCCGGCTGAGAACGAAAGCAGGCGGCTTCGGCGTCTGAGAGCGCCCCCTTGCCGCCGTCAAAGCGGGCAGTCTTCCCTCCGGGCTGCCCGCTCCAAATGAAAAGCCGGACGGTCGTTCCCTGCCCGTCCGGCTTTTTCATGTCCTGAATTTGGGCGCGGACTATTCCTCGCCGCCCTCCACAGCATCCCCGGCTTCGATATCGCCTTCTTCGGCGACGTCCTCGGCATCCTCGTCGCCTTCCGGCTCGCTGATGCGCTCGACCGAGACCACCTTCTCATCCTTGGCGGTCGAGAAGATCGTGACGCCCTTCGTCGCGCGGCTGGCGATGCGGATACCGTCGACCGGCACGCGGATAAGCTGGCCGCCGTCGGAGACGAGCATGAGCTGGTCCTTCTCCTCGACCGGGAAGGCGGCGACCAGTTCGCCGATCTCGCCCGTCTTGGAGGTGTCGGTGGCGCGGATGCCCTTGCCGCCGCGGCCGGAGGTGCGGAAGTCGTAGGAGGACGAGCGCTTGCCGTAGCCCTTCTGCGAGACCGTCAGCACGAACTGCTCCTGGCTGCCCAGCTCCAGATAACGCTCGTCGGAGAGATCGCCGACTTCGCCGACCTCCTCGCCCACCAGCGCGATATCCTCCTCGTCGACGCCGCTGGCGCGGCGTTCGGCGGCGGAGCGCTTGAGATAGGCGGCCCGCTCCCACGGCTCGGCATCGACATGGCCGACGATCGCCATCGAGATGATGCGGTCGCCATTGCCCAGCGTGATGCCGCGTACGCCGACCGAGTTGCGGCCGGCGAAGACGCGCACGTCATCGACCGGGAAGCGGATGCACTGGCCGAGCGCCGTCGTCAGCAGCACGTCGTCCCGCTCCGTGCAGGTCTCGACGTTGAGGATCTCGTCGCCCTCTTCCTCGAGCTTCATCGCGATCTTGCCGTTGCGGTTGACCTGGACGAAGTCCGACAGCTTGTTGCGGCGAACTGTGCCGCGGGTCGTCGAGAACATGACGTCGAGGTTTTCCCACGTCGTCTCGTCCTCGGGCAGCGGCATGATGGTCGTGATGCGCTCGCCGGGCTCGATGGGCAGCATGTTGATGAGGGCCTTGCCCTTCGACTGCGGCGTACCGATCGGCAGGCGCCAGACCTTTTCCTTGTAGACGATGCCGCGCGAGGAGAAGAACAGCACCGGCGTGTGCGTATTGGCGACGAAGAGGCGCGTTGCGAAATCCTCGTCCTTCATGGCCATACCGGAACGGCCCTTGCCGCCGCGGCGCTGCGCGCGATAGGTCGCGAGCGGCACGCGCTTGACGTAGCCGGCATGCGACACCGTCACGACCATGTCCTCGCGGGCGATCAGGTCCTCGTCGTCCATATCGGGACCGCCCTCGGCGATCTCGGTACGGCGCGGCGTGCCGAACTCGTCGCGCACGGCGGCGAGCTCTTCCTTGACGATGTTCATCATGCGCAGGCGCGAAGAGAGGATATCGAGATAGTCCTTGATCTCCTCGCCGATCTTGTTGAGTTCCTCGTCGATCTCGTCGCGGCCGAGCGCCGTGAGGCGGGCAAGGCGCAGTTCGAGGATGGCGCGGGCCTGTTCCTCGGAGAGATTGTAGGTGAGGTCCTCGTTGATGCGGTGGCGCGGATCGTCGATGAGACGGATCAGCGCGTCGACGTCCTTGGCCGGCCAGCGGCGCTCCATCAACTGTTCGCGCGCCGTCTGCGGATCGGGCGCGCGGCGGATGAGGTTGATCACTTCGTCGATATTGGCGACGGCGATGGCGAGACCCACCAAGACATGGGCGCGGTCGCGCGCCTTGCGCAGCAGGTACTTGGTACGGCGGCTGACGACTTCCTCGCGGAAGGCGACGAAGGCGCGCAGCATGTCGAGCAGCGTCATCTGCTCCGGCTTGCCGCCGTTCAGCGCCACCATGTTGCAGCCGAAGGAGGTCTGCAGCGGGGTGTAGCGGTAGAGCTGGTTCAGGATGACGTCGGCATTGGCGTCGCGCTTCAACTCGATGACAACGCGGTAGCCCTGACGGTCGGATTCGTCGCGCAGGTCCGAGATGCCCTCGATGCGCTTGTCGCGCACCAGTTCGGCCATCTTCTCGATCATCGTCGCCTTGTTCACCTGGTAGGGAACTTCCGTGATGATGATCTGCTCGCGGTCGCCGCGCATCGGCTCGATATGGGCGCGGCCGCGCATGACGACCGAACCGCGGCCGGTCTCATAGGCCTGACGGATGCCGGCGCGGCCGAGGATCAGCGCGCCCGTCGGAAAGTCCGGCCCCGGGATGTGCTGCATCAGGTCGAGCAGCTCGATCGCCGGATTGTCGATCAGCGCGATACAGCCGTTGATGACTTCCGAGAGGTTGTGCGGCGGGATGTTCGTCGCCATGCCGACGGCGATGCCGCCGGCGCCGTTGACCAGAAGGTTCGGGAACTTGGCGGGAACGACGACGGGCTCGCTCATCGTGCCGTCGTAGTTGTCACGGAAATTGACCGTTTCCTTGTCGAGGTCGTCGAGCAGGGAATGGGCGGCCTTTTCGAGACGGCATTCCGTGTAGCGCTGCGCTGCCGGCGGGTCGCCGTCGATGGAGCCGAAGTTGCCCTGGCCGTCGATCAGCGGCAGGCGGAGCGACCAGTCCTGCGCCATGCGCGCCAAGGCGTCGTAGATCGCGGCGTCGCCGTGCGGATGGTATTTACCCATCACGTCACCGGTCACGCGGGCCGACTTGACGTATTTCTTGTTCCAGTCGACGCCCATCTCGCTCATCGAGTAGAGGATGCGCCGGTGCACGGGCTTCAGGCCGTCGCGCACATCGGGAAGCGCACGGGACACGATCACGCTCATCGCGTAATCGAGATAGGAGCGCTGCATTTCCTCGATAATGGAGATCGGCTCAATGCCGGGAGGGTTCTTGCCGCCGGGTGTCGATTGTTCTGTCAATTTCGGTCACGATCTTTGTTCAGAATCAGTGCTGATTTTATAGCCTACCGGCACCCGAAGCGCCAATTTTGCCGAGGGTTTTGAACAGGCTTTTCCCAGAAAATCCGCCAATTTGCGCATTTTCGTGGCCGCCCTTCCCTAATGCGCCGCCCTCGCCTAACAATGCGGGCACAAGGCCGTCGAAACGGCCCGTTCAAGGCGAGGGGAACGCCGCAATGCTGAACATCGATCTTCTGGTCAATGCCGTCACGACGCTGCTCGTGACCCTCGACCCGCCGGGCCTTGCGCCGATCTTCCTGGGGCTGACCGTCGGCATGACGCGGCCGCAGCGCAAGCAGGTGGCGCTGCGCGGCTCGCTGATCGCCTTCTGCATCCTCGCCGTCTTCGCCCTGACGGGCGCCGGCGTGCTCTCGCTGCTCGGCATCTCCATCGGCGCCTTCCGCATCGCCGGCGGCCTGCTGCTGTTCTGGATCGCCTTCGAGATGATCTTCGAGCGCCGCAACGAGCGGAAGGAGAAGACCAGCGAGGTGGCGATCACCCGCGATCACATCCACAATATCGCGGTCTTCCCGCTCGCCCTGCCCCTCATCGCCGGCCCCGGCGCGATCTCCGCGACGATCCTCCTCTCCGGTTCATTCCCCTCCGTCCTGGAGCGCACCGCCCTCATCGGCGTCCTCGCGCTCTGCCTCGTCGTCCTCTTCCTCTCGCTGGTCATCGCCGAGCGCATCGACCGCTTCCTCGGCAATACCGGCCGCGCGATCCTGACGCGCCTGCTCGGCGTGATCCTCGCCGCGCTGGCGGTGCAGTTCGTGGTGGATGGGGTGAAATCGGTATTCATCGGCTGACGCGGCCCGAAGGTCGAATGTGCCGCTCGCGACAGCGGGCCGCCACTGTTCCCAAAGCTTTCTTCAAAGAAAAAGGCCGGCGCTAAGGCCGGCCTTTCGTTGTTCCCGTTCTCAGAACGGAATGTCGTCATCCATGTCGCGGGCCATGGAGCCGCCGCCGCCCGAGCGGCTGCCGCTGCCGCCACCGCCAGAGGCCGGGCGCGAACCGTAGTCGTCGTAGCTCGGCGCGCCGCCGCCGTAATTGCTGCTGCCACCGAAATCACCGCCGCCGCGGCGCTCGCCGCCGCCCTCGCCGCGACCGTCGAGCATGGTCAGCGTGGAGTTGAAGCCCTGCAGCACGATCTCCGTCGAATAACGGTCGTTGCCGGTCTGGTCCTGCCACTTGCGGGTCTGCAGCGCGCCCTCGATATAAAGCTTGGCGCCCTTCTTCACATATTGCTCGACGACCTTGCACAGGCCTTCGTTGAAGACGACGACATTGTGCCATTCGGTCTTCTCTCGGCGTTCGCCGCTGTTGCGGTCGCGCCAGGTCTCGGAGGTGGCGATGCGCAGGTTGGCGATCGGCCGACCGTCCTGCGTCCGGCGGATTTCCGGGTCCGCCCCGACATTCCCGATCAAGATCACCTTGTTGACGCTACCAGCCATGCCCGTACTTCCCGTTGTCGCGCCGGACGAAAGGCGCCGGCATCATTATCACTACACGAATGCGGCATCTTATCGGCTGCCGCGCGCCAGCGCCGCCCCGTGCAAGCGATAATCCACAGATCAATTGCGAAAATTCGTTCTTTTTTTGTTCTAATAATTCCCTACACTCTTGTCAACCGAATCGGAAACGGGCACGGAATCTTCTGACCGCGCATGGACAGGCTCCAACCAATGCCTACATAGGGGCCGACCCCTTCTGCAATGCGCAACGACCTTCTGACGCTGGATACCATGAGCGAACTCAAGACAATTTCCATTCGCGGCGCACGCGAACACAATCTCAAGGGCATCGACCTCGATCTGCCCCGCAACAAGCTGATCGTGATGACCGGTCTTTCGGGTTCGGGCAAATCGTCGCTCGCCTTCGACACGATCTATGCCGAGGGCCAGCGCCGTTATGTCGAGAGCCTTTCGGCTTACGCACGCCAGTTCCTGGAGATGATGCAGAAGCCGGACGTCGACCAGATCGACGGCCTGTCGCCCGCCATCTCCATCGAGCAGAAGACGACCTCGAAGAACCCGCGCTCGACCGTCGGCACGGTCACCGAGATCTACGACTACATGCGCCTGCTCTTCGCGCGCGTCGGCGTTCCCTATTCGCCGGCGACGGGGCTGCCTATCGAGAGCCAGACGGTCAGCCAGATGGTCGACCGGGTGCTGGAATTCGGCGAAGGCACGCGCCTCTATATCCTCGCGCCCGTCGTGCGCGGCCGCAAGGGCGAGTACAAGAAGGAACTCGCCGAGCTGATGAAGAAGGGTTTTCAGCGCGTCAAGGTGGACGGCCAGTTCTACGAGATCG
>Ga0153917_1000854_pt1 | contig 15529 bp, 15 predicted proteins | sample TSFL001MetaG_FD_104695 | JGI IMG/M metagenome (GOLD analysis project Ga0153917, IMG submission 104695) | Attine ant fungus gardens microbial communities from Florida, USA - TSFL001 MetaG | ecosystem: Host-associated > Fungi > Mycelium > Unclassified | place: USA: Florida, Paynes Creek Historic... | reverse complement strand
TGATCGGCGAAATCGGCGGCCCCGACGAAGCCGAAGCCGCCCGCTGGTGCAAGGAACACATGAAGAAGCCCGTGGTCGGCTTCATCGCCGGCGTGACGGCCCCTCCCGGCAAGCGCATGGGCCACGCAGGCGCGCTGATCTCCGGCGGCGCCGACACGGCCGATGCCAAGCTGGCCATCATGGAAGAGTGCGGCTTCACCATCACCCGCAATCCTTCCGAAATGGGCCGCCTGCTCAAGGGCCTGCTGTAAAAGCGAGCATCAAGGGTGCGTGAAACTGTGAGCACTTACGCAGTTTCACGAACAGATACAGGCAGGTATAGCCACTAAACTGCCGTCACCCAATAAAAGATCAGCGCCATGGGTATCCCATGGCGCTTTTCCATTCATAACGCGGAGTGACCATGGAATTTCTCAGCAGCGCCGACTTCTGGATCGGCCTCGTCAAGATTATCTGGATCAACATCATCCTGTCGGGAGACAACGCCGTGGTGATCGCGCTGGCCGCACGATCGCTGCCGCCCGAGCAGCAGAAGAAGGCCGTCATGTTCGGCTCGGGCGCGGCCGTCGTGCTGCGAATCGTGCTGACCGTGGTCGCAGCCAAGCTGCTGGAGCTGTCCTTCCTGCAGATCGTGGGCGGCTGCCTGCTGCTGTGGATCGGCTACCAGCTGCTGACCGGCGACGAGGACGGCGAAGGCGAATCCAAGGGCACCAGCTCCATGATGGCTGCCGTGCGCACTATCCTGATCGCCGACCTGGTGATGAGCCTGGACAACGTGATCGCCGTGGCCGCCACCGCCCAGGGCAACATGGTCCTGCTGATCCTGGGCCTGGCCATCAGCATCCCGCTGGTGATCTTCGGCTCCACGCTGATGATCAAGCTCATGGAGCGCTTCCCCGTCATCGTCACGCTGGGTGCCGCCCTGATCGGCTGGGTCGGCGGCGAGACCATCATGAACGACAAGGTGCTGCACGGCTTTGTGGAAAACGCCCCCTGGCTGCACTATGTGGCCGCCGCGGCCGGCGCCATCCTGGTCGTGGGCCTGGGCAAGTTCATGCAGGCCCGCAAGCCGCAGGAAGAAGCCAGCGCGGCCTGAACGCGGCCCGACCCGGCAGCGGCCGATGCGGCTGCCGGCCCCTGAAAACGCACTGCACCGGCAGTGCGTTTTTCATTGGGCCTGCGCCAAGCCGGCCTGCACCAAGCCGGCATGTGCCAAGCCGGCATGTGCCGGGCGGTACACCGCGCACCGCGCTCCTGCAAGCCCGCGGCGCATGTCCATGACGCCAGCAGCAATAGCGCCCCGCGCCACGGCGCGGCAGATGACTAAACTGGACCGTCATCGCCCCAGGCGGCAATGCCGCTTCTCTTGCGCGCTGCACGGCGCATCCTGGCGGAAACATGCACCTGGGCAAAGGAAGCCTGCCCATGGAAGCCCTGCTTGCCGCCGATTTCTGGATCGGCCTGTTCAAGATCGTCTGGATCAACATCATCCTCTCGGGCGACAACGCCGTGGTGATTGCGCTGGCGGCGCGCGGCCTGCCGGCGCACCAGCAGAGAAAGGCCATCGTGTTCGGCTCCGGCGCCGCCGTCGTGCTGCGCATCGCACTCACGGTGGTCGCCGCGCGGCTCATGCAGCTGCCCTTTGTCGAGATCATCGGCGGCCTGTTGCTGCTGTGGATCGGCGTGGGCCTGCTGCGCGAGGACGACAGCGCCGATGACGCAGACCGCCAGACGGCCCGAACCGGCATGATGGCCGCCATACGTACCATCCTGCTGGCCGATCTGGTCATGAGCCTGGACAACGTGATCGCCGTGGCCGCAGCGGCCCGCGGCGACATGCTGCTGCTGATCCTGGGACTGGCCATCAGCATTCCGCTAGTGGTCTTCGGCTCCACGCTGATGATCAGGCTCATGGACCGCTTTCCCGTCATCGTCACGCTGGGCGCGGCCCTGATCGGCTGGGTGGCCGGGGAAACCATCACCGGCGATGCCGTGCTGGCCGCGCTTGCCGAAGCCACGCCCTGGATCCACTATGCGGCGGCGGCCACCGGCGCGCTGCTGGTGGTAGTGACCGGCAAGGCCTTGCAGGCCCGGGCCAACCGCAGCGCAGCGGCGTGACGGATGGTGAGATAAGCTCCCGAAAAATGAGCTACTTGCGCCTGCTGCCTCTCAAGAACAGGCTCTAACATTCCCATACCCAATGAGCAGCAAGCGCTGCCAGCTCCTGATTTCATACCGCTTGCGTAACGGGCACCCTCCCCGGCCTTTTCATGGAAGCACCGCCATGCCAAGATCAGGAGCCGGTTCCCGGTCTCGCCGCCTCTTGCGCCACCCTCCCATGCTGCCCCCGTCGCCCCTGCCGCGCTCCACATCCAACGCCGTCCGGCCTGCCGTGCACATGGTGGCGCGGACCGACACGGGGCTGCAGCGCAGCAACAACGAGGATGCCGTCGCCATCCACCCGGATGCCAGGCCCTGGCCCGTCGCCGTGCTGGCCGACGGCATGGGCGGCTACAGCGCCGGCGAAATCGCCAGCGCCATGGCCGTGAAACTGGTGCCCGCCGCCTTGCAGGATGCCCCGGCTGCGCCCGCCCATCTGGAAACAGCGCTGCGCGATGCGCTGCAGCTGACCAATGCCGCCATTTTTTCCGCGGCCAGCAGCACGCCCGGCTGCCGCGGCATGGCCACCACCGTGGTCGCGGCCGCCGTGCTGCCGGAGGAAGTGGTTTTCGCCCATCTCGGCGATTCGCGGGCCTACGGCTGGCGCCAGGGCGCGCTGACCCGCATCACCCATGACCATTCGCTGGTGCAGCGGGAAATCGACGCCGGCCATATCCGCGAGCAGGACGCCCGCAGCTCCGGCCTGAGCCACCTGGTCACGCGCGCGCTGGGCGTGGGCCACGAGGTCGAGCCCGACATCAGCCGCTGGCCGCTGCAGGCCGGCGACCGCATCATGCTGTGCTCCGACGGCGTGACCGACATGCTGAGCGACGAAGAAATCGGGAAACTGTTCGCCGAGCAAGCTCCGCTGCCCATCCTCCTGACCGCTCTAGTGCAGGCCGCCAATGCAGCGGGCGGCAAGGACAATATCGGCGTCATCCTGATGGAGACGACAGCCGTTGAAGCAGGACCGGACTCACTGACGGCGCCATAGCGCATCAGCGACCGCCGGTCTCTTTTCCCGCAGGACGGCAGACGGATGCGGCAGCAGAACATGGCAAGGCCTGATGAACAGGCCGGAAACCGGCACTGCCGAACACGCGCCACTCCACCGCAGCGCCTGGCTTTGGGAAGCTTTGTAGAATCTCCGCCCGGCCCTGCCTTGGTTTCAAACAGTTACGATAATGGCAATGACCAAGGCCAGCCCTTGGCCCAAGACAGGAGCTTTTTCAGCATGCCCACTCTGGTCATTTCTATCGACGGTGCTGTGATCAAGGAGGTCCAGCTCACCAAGGAACGCACCACCCTGGGCCGCCGACCGTACAACGACATCGTGATCGACAACCTCGCCGTCAGCGGCGAGCATGCCGTGCTGACCATGGCGAACGGCCTAGTCACCATCGAAGACCTGCGCAGCACCAATGGCACCCATGTCAACGGCAACGCCATCGAGCGCTGCACGCTCAAGAATGGCGACCTGCTGGATGTGGGCCGCTACAAGATCCGCTTCCTGGACGACGAGGCGGACAAACCCTCCAGGCGCCAGGGCCTGACCGCCACGCTCAAGGCCATGGCGGCCACGGCTGGCGAAACCCACGGGCTGGGCAGCAAGCTCAGCAGCCCCTCGGGCTTTGGCGAAGTGTCCAGCTTCTCCTCCACGCTGCAGGGAGGCCCTGCACTTCCCACCCAGCGCCGCGCCACCATCCGCATGCTCACCGGCGGCCTGGCCGGCCAGGAAGTCGCGCTCTACAAAGTGGTTACCACCCTGGGCAAGCCCGGCGTAGCCATTGCCTCCATCACACAAAAGCCTCACGGCTTTGTGCTTACTCATATCGAGGGTGAAAGCACCACCCTCAAGCTCAACGGCCAGAATGTAGGCCCGCTGCCCGTGCCTTTGCTGCACGGCGATATGGTGGAACTGGCCGGCACGCAGATGCAGTTTGTGGTGGGTGAATGACGCTCGCCGTCGCCCCTGCCCTCGACTCTGACATTCAACAGTTGCAGACAAACCCGAGGGCAGCGTACAGCCAGCATCAACCAGCGCACTCTTGGCTGGAACTGCAGCCTTTCACGTCACAAGAAATGCCACTCAAACTGACAAAAACGTCACCATCCATGTATCCACATGCCAAAAAATGTTCTTAATTGTATTTAAGATACATAAAGACACATTTGATGCGCTTAAACACGGCTTGTAGCACTTGGCACGGCAGTTGCTTACATCCACTGCGTCATTTACAACCGAGGGAGTAAACATGAAGCGTTCCATCCAAAAGGGTTTCACCCTGATCGAACTGATGATCGTCGTGGCGATCATTGGTATTCTGGCTGCCGTGGCGTTGCCTGCTTATCAGGATTACAGCATCCGTGCGAAGGTATCGGAGGCCGTAATTGCTGCATCTTCCGCAAAAGCGACATTAAGTGAAGCATTTCAAACTGGCGGTATCAGTGCTCTTGATGCTGCTGCTAAAGGCTTTAATGATTCGTCATACAAAACAAAGCAATCTAAGTATGTGGCTAATGTATGTATCGATGCTGAGCCGAAAGCCGCAACCGAGTGTGGCGATCCAACTGCCAATGGTGGCTGGCAAATCAACGTGGCGATTGCGGCGAACGCCGAAAATGGAATCCCGACCGGCTTGAATGGCAATATTCTTTCTTTCAAGCCTCTTGTTGCCGACGATCAAGGAGCCATTGGCAAGCCTGTCGCCGCATCGCAAGGTGCTATTGATTGGGCATGTGGTAGTGCCACAGTTGTGACAGCCACGGCACGATTCACTAAAGCAAACGTTCCTACAGTGCCGGGCAAACCTCTGCCTGCAAAATATGCACCTGCTGAATGCCGCTGATATTTAACTCTACTGCGGACTAGTCCTTTAAAAAGGATTCCATTTGGAATCCTTTTTTATATTCCATGCCTTACAAAACAAGATTTCAAGCCGCAACCAAGGCATGTCTGATTCATTCAGTTATCAGCATACAAATGGTGCTTGCAGCAGCGGTCCTTGTTCTGGGCCTGTGGTTCCCGCACCCTTACCGTGATCTTGCGGGGGGGCATCATCTTTTCTGGCTACTGGTCGGCGTGGATGCCGTCTGCGGGCCGCTGTTAACCTTCATACTCTTCAATCCCGGAAAGCCTCGCCGCGAGCTTTTGACCGATATGGGCCTGGTAGTTTGCCTGCAAGTGGCTGCACTGATGTATGGGCTGCACACAGCATATGTGGCTCGGCCTTTGTTTCTGGTGCATGAGGTGGACCGCTTTCGAGTTATCACGTCAGGGGATTTTGGCGATGCACCTGTAGATGCGGCTATTGCCAAGCTGGACGCTTCACTGCGCCCACGCCTTCTGCATGGCCCAGCTACCGTAGGCATACGCAATCCCCGGGACTCTAAGGAGCGGCAGGATGTGATGGTGGAGTCCGTCCTGGGAGGACGCGATTATGCGCAGCGCCCCGACTTCTATGTGCCCTACGATGCCGCTTATGCCTCCAAGGCTTTGGCTCGCGCTCGCCCTTTGCGAGCCTTTGTCGCCCGCTACCCCGCAACGACAGGTACCGTAACTGAGATATTGAGCACCCGGAACGTGGATATGGCAGATGCGCTATTTTTGCCTGTGCTGCACAAGCAGGATTGGATCGCGGTGCTGGACTCCTCTGCGCATATTCTCGGATTTGTACCTGGTGACGGTTTTGAAGTGCCTGCCGACCCCAAATAAGCGCTTAAAAATGGGTCAAGCCGCCACCCAGTTCCCCGACTTCCCCCCCCGCTTCTCCAACACCCTCACTCCCCCCATCACCATCCCCTTGTCCACCGCCTTGCACATATCGTAGATGGCCAATAGGCCGACCTGCACGGCGGTCAGGGCTTCCATTTCCACGCCGGTCTGGCCCTTCAGCTCCACGGTGGCGGTGCAGAGGATGGAGCTGGATTCGGGCTGGAGTTCAAAGTCCACGGCCACGCGGGTCAGGGCCAGCGGGTGGCACAGCGGGATCAGGTCGCTGGTCTTCTTGGCCGCCATGATGGCGGCGATGCGGGCCACGCCCAGCACGTCGCCCTTCTTGGCCGTGCCGCTTTGCACGATGGCCAGGGTTTCGGGTTGCATGGTGATGCGGCCTTCGGCGATGGCGATGCGGTGGGTAGCGGGCTTGGCGCCGACATCCACCATATGGGCCTGGCCCTGGGCGTCGAAATGGGTCAAGGAAGACATGGCTGGTTTTCTCGCAAGATCGTCACCGCTTGCTGCCAAAGCGAAAAATGCATGGTGGGCAAGCAGCAGGAAGAATGTAAAAGCCGGCCAGAGCGGGAATCTTCCGGCCCTGCCAGGCAACCAAGGCATGATAGCCGTGACTCTTCCCAGCCGATGCATCCGTGACCGCCATGCCATTTTTCACAAGAAAACAGCATAAAACCCTTGCTGCCAGAGCGCTGGCAGCTTCCATTGCGATAGCACTGCAGTGCACCGCGCCGCCGGCGCTGTCCCAGGGATTGCCCACGCTGGGCGATGGCGCCTCGTCCATCACCACCGGGGAAGAGCGCCGGCTGGGCGACCAGATCGCCAAGGAGCTGTACCGCGATCCAGACTATCTGGACGATCCGGTACTGCAGGAATATGTGGAGGGCATCTGGCTGCATCTGCAGGACGCGGCGCGCAAGCGCGGCGAGCTGTCGCCCGAGCTCGAGGAACGCTTTGCCTGGACGCTGCTGCTGGGCAAGGACCGCCAGGTCAATGCGTTTGCCCTGCCCGGCGGCTATATGGGCGTATACCTGGGCCTGATCGGCGTGGTCGGCAGCGGGGACGAGCTGGCTTCGGTGCTGGCCCACGAAACCAGCCACATCACCCAGCGCCATATCGCGCGGCTGATGGCGCAGCAGGGAAGGCAGACCCCGCTGATGCTGGCCTCGATGATTCTCGGCGCGCTGGCGGCCACGCGCAGCCCCGATGCGGCGATGGCGCTGATGACGGGAGGGTCGGCGCTGGCCGTGCAGAACCAGCTCAATTTCTCGCGCGCCATGGAAAGCGAAGCCGACCGCATGGGCTACAGCCTGATGGCGCCGGCCGGCTTTTCGCCCCAGGGCTTTGTGAGCATGTTCGGCAAGCTCGAGCAGGCCAGCCGCCTCAACGACAACGGCAGCTGGCCCTATCTGCGCAGCCACCCGCTGACCACCCAGCGGGTTGCCGACATGGATTCCCGCATCCCGCCCGGCAGGCGCGCCGCAGGGCCGGCCCCCACGCTGGAGCACATGATGATGGCCGCGCGGGCGCGCGTGCTGTCCAACTATGGCGTGGAAGTGCTGCGCCAATGGGAGACGCTGCCGCGCTCGGGCAGTTTTGCCGCACTGCCGCTGGCCGACCAGGTGGGCCAGCTATACGCCGCCACGCTGAGCGCCATACAGCTGCAGGACTGGAAGATTGCGCGCGAGACCCTGCAACACCTGCTCAATGCCACGGCCGGCAATGCCGAGGCCCGGCTGCAGGCCCAATGGCTGCACGCGGAGCTGGAATTCAAGGCCGGCAATGCCCAGGCTGCGCTGGCTGCGCTGCCCCAGGCCCAGGCGCCGGCTGCGCAGAAGCCGCCCAAGGCCACGGCCGGCGGCAATCTGGCCGGGCCGCGTGAGGCCGGGCCGCGCGAGGCCGGGCCCAGCCTGTCCACCGTCAACGTGGTCGAGCATGTGGCGCCGCGCCGGCCCGAGATGCTGCTGCGCAGCGAGATCCTGCTCAGGCTCAATCAGGCCGACTCCATGGCCGGTACGCTGCAGACCTGGGTGACCGACCATCCGCAGGACGCCACGAGCTGGCAGACGCTGGCACGCGTGTGGCGGGCACAGGGGCAGGAAGTGCGCGCCCTGCGCGCCGAGGCCGAAGCGCAGGTGGCGCACTACGACTATGCGGCCGCCGTGGACCGCTTCAAGGCGGCGCAGGACCTGACGCGGCGCAGCGGCGCCAAGGCCGACTACTTCGAGGCCTCCATCATCGACACGCGCCTGCGTGCCGTGCAGGAGCTGCTACGGGAACAGACGCGCGACAAGAGCATCAACAAATAGGCCCAGCACCGAATAGATCAGCGCGCCCAGCATGGCCGCGCCAAAGCCGGTGACGTGAAAGCCCCCCAGGATGCCCGAGGCCAGCCAGAACATCAGCCCGTTGACCACGAACAGGAACAGGCCCACGGTGATGATGGTCACCGGCAGGGTGAGCACCACCAGCACCGGCCGCAGCACCGCGTTGAGCAGCCCGATGACCAGGGCCGCGATCATGGCCGAGCCGAAGCTATGAACCTGCACGCCGCTATAGAGATAGGCCACCAGCAGCAGGGCGACGGCGCTGAGCAGCCATTTGATGATGATCTTCATGGGGCCAGCATAGCAGCGTCCGGCCTGCACGGCATGTCCCCGCGCAGCCTCGTCGGGTGCAGCAACTGCCTGCATACGTAGGGCGGACTGCCGATTCCCAGGGGCGGCCCGGCAGCAATAAAAAGGCCTTGTGCGGCATGCCGCACAAGGCCCGAGACAAGGCGCCAGCGCGCAGGCTTCAGAACGAGAGCGAGTCGTCGATCACAAAGCCCATGAGCGCGCCCAGCGCGGCCAGCGTGCCGGGCAGGTTCCAGCGGCGGCCCATGGAAGCGCCCTGGGCGGCCGGCTTGGCGGGAGCAGCCTGCGGCGCTTCCTGCTTGGGCCGGCGTGCATCGATGATCTGCGCCGCGCCATGCTGCTGCTGCAGCTCGGCCACCAGTTCGGCCAGCGGGCCCTTGGCCAGCACGGGCGTGACCTTGGCACCGCATTCCTGCATCACGGGCAGCACGGAGGCGAACAGCTTGTCGGCCCACTTGCCGCGCCAGTTCTCGCGTGCACGGTGGCTCACCCACTTGCTCACCCGGTGCGTCATGCGCGGAGCGCAAGCCACCAGCAGCCAATGAGAAGAAGCCGCCTGGCTTGATCCCGCAAGGGCTTGAAGCATGGGCATGGCGTATGCGGCGTCATCCACGTAAACAATGATGGGGTTCAAAATCTGTCCTTGTTGGAGCCTGGTTGAAGGAGATGGTCCCCGGGGACCATCGCCCCTATTGTGAGGCGTGTGAAGCAGATGCCCGGCCGGCACCCCTTCACATGTCTCAGGTTTTGCCGCGGATCAGCTCTGCTCGCTGGGCGCAGGCACGGCGCGGCGGTTGGCCACGAGCTTGCCGATGCCCAGCACCAGCAGCGCACCGGCGATATGGGCGGCCCAGTACAGCGTGGTGGAAATTTCCGCCAGGCCCTGTGCGTCGGTCGTGCCCAGCTTGGGCACCCACAGCCACTTGTCGGTGTTCACGAAGACCGGGTCGGTCACCAGCATGCCGCCGGCAATCCAGCCCAGCAGCATGCCGCCGGCCACGATGATGACGGGGAAGCGCTCCATGAGCTTGATCACCAGCTGCGAGCCCCAGACGATGATGGGAATCGAGATCAGCAGGCCCAGCACCACCAGCAGCAGCTGGTGTTCGCCCGAGCTCTGGGCGGCACCGGCAATGGCGATCACGTTGTCCACCGACATCACCAGATCGGCCACGATGATGGTCTTGATCGCGGCCAGCAGCTTGTCGCTGCCCTGGATGTTGTCGTGTCCGTCCTCGTCGGGGGCAATCAGCTTGATGCCGATCCAGACCAGCAGCAGCGCACCCACCACCTTCAGCAGCGGCAGCTGCAGCAGCGTCATCGCAAAGACGATCAGGACCACGCGCAGCACGATGGCGCCGGCAGTGCCGTAGATGATGCCTTTTCTGCGCTGCTCCGCGGGCAGCTTGCGGCAGGCCAGCGCGATCACGACCGCGTTGTCGCCGCCGAGCAGGATGTCGATGATGATGATTTGTCCCAGCGCTATCCAGAACGGGGCATGGGTGAGAAAGTCCAGATCCATTGATGTTTCCTCGTTGTCGAATGCCGCCAAAAAGCAAGCACATCCTGGACAGTTGCCGGCATTTGCTTGTTCTTGGCACCAAAAGACCGATGCGACCAAGCCGAAGCGTCTGCCCGAGCGAGGAAAACCTGGCTGGAGGGAAGCCACCTTGATCGACCGTCATCGGGTCCATCAAAGGTCTTGCTCGATTGCAGCGCGACTGCAACCCGAATGGCCGGAAGCCGAGGCTTCGTATTGACGACCGATTCGCCGCCGGTGCCCGCGCCGCTGTGCAGCGGCAGTGACCGGAAAAGAGCTACTCCCCTTCGAAGCTGCGGATTTCAACACAGCCCCCGCAGCATGACAAGCCGCAAAACCCGGCTTGTTCACAGGTTTTATATAGCGAAAAACGCATGCAACGACCGCTCAAATTGCGTGATGCGCTCCGTATTCAATAGCAACCTTGCCGGTTCCGGCACTGCTTTTCATGGCGGGACAAGGCCCGGCACGAGGACTTATGATCCCAGTCCCGAATTGCCGTGCATCCATGACCGCCCTCCACATCACCGATATCGAAGCTGCCATCAATTACTGGCGTGACCGCGCACCATCGCCCGATGGCGTGCTGCTGTCCGCCGAGGTGCGGGCGCTGGCCGAGGTGTATGCATTGATGATCCATGCCCGGGCCCAGGAAGTGAGCACCCAGGGCTTTCCCGCGCATGCCATGGCGGCCTGGCTGGCCTGGTACGACACCACGCCCGACACGCCCTGCATTGCCATCTGCTCCACCAGCCAGGGAGACGAGAAATGCAAGGGCTGCGGCCGCAGCTTCGATGAGGTCCAGCTGTGGACAGCCATGGAACCGGCGGAAAAGCGTGCCGTCTGGCGCAGGATCACGGCAGAAGGAGACTCCTGGCGCTTTACCCGCTATGCCGAGCGGGCCATGGAAAAGCGCAGCGGCACCTAGCCCGCCATTTCGCACTGCGGCAGTGCGATGTTGTGTTGCGCCTAAGATGGGCCGGTTGTCCACTGCCTTCGGGCCATCGCCTGCCGCCTTCCATGCCCGCCTCCCTCTCGCAAGCCTGCCCTTTCTGGCCCGCCACGGCGGCCCGGCTGCGCGAGCGTGACGCCGCCAGGCTCAATATCGGCCCCCGCCAGGCAGCACGGCCCTGAGGCGTCGCCCTGAGCGGAACCGGGCGGCGCAGCATTCCTGGCAGACGCACAGCAGCCTTGCCCAGGGCTCTCCACTGCTGACCGCCAGGCCTTACCGCATCCTCGCAGCCCGCCCCAGGCGGGCCGTCCCACGGAGCCGTCCCGGCTCATCAGGGCAGAGCCGCGCCTTGGCCGCTCTGCGACGGAGCACATGCATGACAACAATGGCCGTCCCGGGCGCGATGCCGGGCAGTCCCCTGAATGCGAGCTTGAGCACCGCCCTGGATTGGCTCAAATCCGGCTGGCGCAGCCGCATCGACAGTCGTCGGCCGCTGGCCGATCCCGTGACCGAGCTGCGCATCGACGTGATGCAGCCCCTGGTCGATGGCGAGCTCGAAGCCATCTACGACTGCATCTACCAGCCGGGCAGCAAGCTCCACGGCCTGCAGCGACGGCCGCTGCACGATCCGCAGTTCTGCCTGCACTGGCGCGAAGCCGACGGCGAGTGGTACGCCTATGTGGAGGATCTGGACCGGCGCAGGCTGGCCGGCTACACCGTGTTCAACCGCCTCGTCGAGGTGGACAGGCGCACGGACCGGCATGTGCGCTCGCCCCACTCGCGCTTTGCGCCGCATTACCAGCGCCGCGGGCTGGCCAGCGCGGTCTACCGCAGCGTGCTGGATGCGGGCACCTGCCTGCTCAGCGGCGCGCGCCAGTCGCCCGGCGCACACGGGCTTTGGAACCATCTGGCGCGCGGCTACGAAAGCCACTATGTCGGCATTGCCGAAACCAAGCGCCTGCAATACCTGGGCCGCGAGGTGCCGCCGGCCTGCGTGCTCGACCGGCTGGCCACGCGCCGGCTGCTGCTGGGCCGGGACCGGCCGCTGCAGGACTTTGCCCGCGGGGTGAAGATGGAGCTCGCGCCAGGGCAGGCCTGAAGCTCACTTCCAGCGCACAGGCTCCACGAACACCGTGCCCAGCGGGCTGGACAGCGTGAGCTGGCCTTCCTGGATCGTGGCCTGCAGTTGCATGCTGCGCTCGGCCAGGCCACCCAGTTGCTGGGCAATCCCTGAATCGATGTAAAGCACTTCCAGCTTGTCCTGGCGGTTGACCTTGCCCTCGATGCCTTTCCACCAGACGTGGGCCGCATGGTTGAAGGGGTAGACCAGCACATGGTCGGACTTGTTGCAGGCCTTGGTGATGGGCTTTTCCTCGGGCTGGCCGACCTCGATCCACAGGCGCTTGGCACCGGTGAAGTCGGTGATGTGCACGTCCGGATCGTCGGGGTCGGACAGGCCCACGCCAAAGCCCAGCGTGCCGTCGCCGTTGCACAGGTCCTGCAACTGGTGGGCATTGAGCGCCAGGGCCACGAGCCGCACCATCATGCGCTCGTCGGTCTCGCTGGGGTGGCGCGCCAGGGTCAGGTTGTGGTCGGCGTAGTAGTTGTGGTCGATGTCGGCGATCGACAGATTGGCTTTGAAGATGGTGGACTTGATGGCCATGGCGGTGCTGCCCGCAGGCAGTCCAGAAGAATGGTTCAAAAACAAGAGCTGCCAGCGCCAATCAACATTGGCTTTGGCAGCTCTTGAGTACTGAAACGCTTGAATATCAAGCGCAAACAGCTATCGTTTTATACGCGCTTGGCCAATTCGGCGGCCTTGCCGATGTACGAAGCCGGCGTCATGGCCAGCAGGCGTTCCTTGTCGGCCTGGGGAATTTCCAGGCCGTCGATCAGGCGGTGCAGGTCTTCGGCCAGCACGGTCTTGCCGCGCGTGACTTCCTTGAGTTTCTCGTAGGCGCCCTGCACGCCATAGCGGCGCATCACGGTCTGGATGGGCTCGGCCAGCACTTCCCAGGCGTTGTCCAGGTCCTCGGCCAGGCGCTCTTCGTTGAGTTCCAGCTTGTTCAGGCCGGTCATTAGCGAGGAATAGGCCAGCACAGCATAGCCCATGGCCACGCCGATGTTGCGCAGCACGGTGGAGTCGGTCAGGTCGCGCTGCCAGCGGCTGATGGGCAGCTTCTCGGCCAGGTGCTTGAGCAGGGCATTGGCCAGGCCCAGATTGCCTTCGGCGTTCTCGAAGTCGATGGGGTTGACCTTGTGCGGCATGGTGGAGGAGCCGATCTCGCCGGCCTTCAGGCGCTGCTTGAAGTAGCCCAGCGACACATAGCCCCAGATATCGCGCGACAGGTCGATCAGGATGGTGTTGGCGCGGGCGATGGCATCGAACAGCTCGGCCATGTAGTCGTGCGGCTCGATCTGGATGGAGTACGGCTGGAAGCTGATGCCCAGGCCCTTGGGCTCGGCGGACTCCACCACATTTTGGCTGAAGGCTTCCCAGTCGAATCCGGGCCAGGCCGACAGGTGGGCGTTGTAGTTGCCCACGGCGCCGTTCATCTTGCCCAGGATCTTCACGCCGGCGATGCTGGCGGCTGCCTTTTGCAGGCGCACCACCACGTTGGCGATTTCCTTGCCCACGGTGGTGGGCGAAGCCGTCTGGCCGTGCGTGCGGCTGAGCATGGGCACGTCGGCGTACTGGTGGGCCATCTCGCGCAGCTTGGCGATGATGCCCTGCACGGCCGGCAGCAGCACGGCGTCGCGGCCCGCGCGCAGTTGCAGGGCATGGCTGGTGTTGTTGATGTCCTCGCTGGTGCAGGCAAAGTGCACGAATTCGGCGGCCTTCTGCAGCTCGGCGCGGCCGTCGAACTTGGACTTGATCCAGTACTCCACGGCCTTCACGTCGTGGTTGGTGGTCTTTTCGATGGCCTTGATGGCATCGGCATCGGCTTCGGAGAAATTGGCCACCAAAGCGTGCAGATAGTCGCGCGATTCGGCGGACAAGGCAGGGAATTCGGCAAAGCCGGCATCCGACAGGGCGATGAACCAGGTCACCTCCACCTGGACACGGCGGTGCATGTAGCCGTATTCGCTCATGATGGGGCGCAGGGCAGACAACTTGGCGGCGTAGCGGCCGTCCAGCGGGGAGATGGCGGTGAGGGAGGACAGGTTCATGGTGGCGCAATTGTAGGTGCGCCGCATCAGCTGCGTGGGCCGCCGGGTTGCTTGCAGCCGTTGCAAGTCATTTACCTGACGTTCCTGCACAATCCCGGGGTACAGGCGCCAGCTGTACCAGCATTGATGACAAATGCCGCCGCGGGCGGTGCCGGCGAACCCCATGTCCAACGCATAGAATCGGTGCGCCGGCCCCTGCCGGTGACCTGTGTCACGGAACAGCATCTATGAAACTGATCGGCTCCACCTCCAGCGCCTATGTACGCAAAGTCCGCGTCGTGCTGGCAGAAAAGAAGCTGGACTATCAATTCATCGAGGAGAACCCCTGGGAGGCCGATCGCGCCCCCGGCACCGGCAATCCGCTGGGCAAGGTACCGCGCCTGATCATGGAAGGCACGGAAGCCATCTTTGATTCACGCGTCATCGTCGAATACCTGGACACGCTGTCGCCAGTCGGCAAGCTGATTCCCGGCACGGGCCGCGAGCGTGCCGAGGTCAAGACCTGGGAAGCGCTGGCCGACGGCCTGCTGGATGCCGGCGCCCTGGCCCGCCTGGAAGCCACCTGGCCCGGCCGCGAGGATGGGCAGCGCTCGCAGGCCTGGATAGACCGGCAGATGGGCAAGATCCGGGCCGCGCTCAAGGTGATGTCCCACGGCCTGGGCGACAAGCCCTTCTGCTGCGGCGGCACCCATCTGACGCTGGCCGACATCAGCGTCTGCTGCGCCCTGGCCTGGCTGGATTTCCGCTTCCCCGAGCTGGACTGGCGTGCCGAGCACCCCAATCTGGCGGCCCTGCTGGCCAAGATCGGCGCACGCCCCAGCTTTACCGCCACCGAGCCCCGCTAGGCCACCGCAGGCCATTGCCCAAAGAAAAAGGCCACTGGCAGATCAGTGGCCTTTTTGCTGCGTAATAAAAAAGTTGCGAAGCATCCCGAAACGAATTAAGAGAGGGAGGGAGGAGAAGCGCTCCGGGCGGTTCATTGGGCAGACCCAAAGGCTTCGCAACATGAAATCGACTGAGGTGGCCTCCCTGATTCACACCTGATGTTTTGATAGATGCGTCACTTTTGCAGAAGTTCCATAGCCTGGGGGTATCGAATTTGTAACATTTTGAGGAAGCCCTGTTTCTGCCTGTAGGCCAAATCCGATCATTGCTGCCGGAGCCGCTTGCGGCGGCCCGGCAGGGCTCACTTTTTCATCGCCGGGCCGCCCAAGGATGAAAAGTGGAGCAGCCCGTACGCCACACACGGTGGAGAGCGCGGGCTGTCATTTTTCCGCTGCAAACACGGCATTCCATAGCGCCAGCACCGCATCGCGCTGCGCCGCGGCCTGCTCGGG
>Ga0153917_1000853_pt1 | contig 15602 bp, 16 predicted proteins | sample TSFL001MetaG_FD_104695 | JGI IMG/M metagenome (GOLD analysis project Ga0153917, IMG submission 104695) | Attine ant fungus gardens microbial communities from Florida, USA - TSFL001 MetaG | ecosystem: Host-associated > Fungi > Mycelium > Unclassified | place: USA: Florida, Paynes Creek Historic... | reverse complement strand
GCCAACCGCTACATCGCAGAAAACACGGACCTCACCGAAGCTGACCGCCTGGCGATCCTGTCGGCGGCCAGCGCGATCGAGTCGCAGAAGAAGGCGAACAAGGACGCCACCGAAGGCACGAAGAACCGCACCAAGGCCCTGAAGGACGAGATCAAGGCCCTAGACGCGATCATCGACCGGGCGCTGCCGGAGAAGAAGCGGCTCGCTGACTTGGCAGAAGGTGTGCAGGGTCTACGTAAAGCCCAGGCAGCTGGCAAGATCACCGCCGCCGAGATGGAACTCGGCATCAAGAACCTGAACACGGCCTATGCCGATACGACCATCCAGAAGCGGACGGAAGAAGAGAAGAAGCTGGCGGAAATCCGGCGCAACAGCGCCGAGGCCTACCGCAAGGCCATGGAGGTGGTGCTCCAGACCCGGCAGGACGCTATCAACGCCGATGTAGCGGGCGTTGGGATGGGAGACGATGATCGCGAGCAGGCCGACAGGCTGAATGCCGTAAGGCAGAAGTACGCAGAGTCTCGCCGGCAGCTGGAAGAGCAGCAGGAGGACGTTTCCCGGCGCCTTAGCCAGAGCGCATATGAGGAGCGGCTGGCTGACCTCGCCGACTACCAGGCCCGCGAGCTGCAGATGGAAGTCGACGGCTTTGAGGCAAGGCTGCAGGCGCAGCGGGACTACCGCAATGGCGCCAAACGAGCCTGGGCCAACATCCAGGCGGATGCCGCGAACGTCGCTGGTGCGACCGATGACATGCTCACGACGGGTTTCAATACCGCACGCGACAGCCTGGCCGACTTCGCTATCAAAGGCAAAGCCAGCTTCAGGGACTTCACTACCAGTGTGATTTCGGATATGGCCAGGATCGCCAGCCAACAGGCTGCCAGCTCGCTGCTGAGTGGGCTGGTCGGCCTGGGTGTGTCTGCGGTGGGCAGCTACTTCGGCGGCGGCTCCGGTAACGGCTTGACGCCCGGTTCTGCGGGCGCCGTCTCGTCGAACCTCGGTGCATCGCAGGCTGGCTATGGCAGCGCGTACTTCCCTCAGGCGCTGGGCGGCGCTTGGTCTGGAGGCGTGCAGTTGTTCGCCAAGGGCGGTGCGTTCACCAACGCCGTGCTGAGCCGGCCGACTGCCTTCGGCATGGCGAATGGCGGCTTGGGCGTGGCCGGCGAGGCTGGGCCAGAGGCAATCATGCCGCTGGCGAGGGGTTCGGACGGATCCCTCGGGGTTCAGGTGGTCGGCGGCAGCGGCGGCGGGTCCACAGTGGTTCAGCTCAACGTACCGGTTTCGGTGAGCGTTGAAGACCGCAGCGCAGACGGCATGGAGCTGGACAGCACCGCGCTTCAGCAAAACATCCAGCAGCAGATGCAAGGCGTGGCTGAGCGCGCCATTGCCGCTTCCTGGCGGGCGGGTGGGGTGAGCTATCGAAACAGTAACGGGAGACGCTGATGGCGATCGAAACCTTCACTTGGACGCCAGACGACGAGGCCAGCGGTGACAGCACCTTGCGCACTCGGAAATCACAGTTCGGTGACAACTACGCCCAGGTGTCCACCGATGGCCTGAACGCCGAGTCTGACAGCTGGTCGCTGTCGTTCGGCGGCCTGGCTGACGAGGTCGCGCCTATCCTGGCGTTCATCCGGAGGCACCGGGGCGCCACGTCATTTCTGTGGACGAATCCCGAGGGCGTCCTTGGCCTGTATCGGTGCGAGACCTTCCGGCAGCAGCGAAAGCCGGGCGGTGTGGCGGTGCTGACAGCTACTTTTGAACGAGCATTTCATCCATGACCTTGATCACTCAGCTGCAGAAGCTGGAACCCGGTGCAGAAATCCTGTTGTTCGAGCTGGACGGTTCCGATTTCGGAGCGGACACCCTGAGATTCCACGGGCATGCGATACCGCACACGCCTCAAGAGCTTGCAGCGGCAGGCGCGAACGCCGATCAGCTGCCGGCCAAGTCGATCTGGTGGCAAGGCAACGAGTATGGCGCGTGGCCCATGCAGATCGATGGCATCGAAGCGAACTCGGACGGTACGGCCGTGCGCCCCACGCTCACCGTAGGCAACGTCAACGGCCGGATCACGGCCCTGTGCCTGGCCTTCGACAACCTGCTCGAGTTCAAGCTGACCATGCGCCACACGATGGCGCGCTACCTGGATGCGGTGAATTTTCCGGCAGGCAATCCAGAGGCCGACCCGACCGAGGAAGCCATTGAGGTCTGGTACATCGACCAGAAGGTGTCCGAGAACGGCACCACTGTGTCTTGGGAGCTGGCCAGCCCGGGCGATGTGGGCGGTGAGACGATTGGCCGGCAGATGACTCAGCTATGCCACTGGGCAATGACTGCTGGCTACCGTGGTCCGAACTGCGGATATACCGGCCCTTACTACGACCTGGATGGCAACCCCACGGATGACCCGGCCAAGGACCAATGCAACGGCTGTCTCGACTCAGGCTGTACCGTTCGCTACGGCCAGGGCAACCAGTTGCCCTTTGGCGGCTTCCCGGCTGTTTCCCTCATCGCACGGAGCTGACCATGCGCAAACACATCTTGGCCGCCGTGCAAGCGCACGCTGCGGCGGAATACCCGCGGGAGTGCTGCGGGCTGATCGTGGCCGTGGGCCGCTCGCAACGGTACGTGCCGTGCGAGAACATCGCTACTGAGGCCACTGAAGAGTTCCGCATCTCGCCCGAGCAGTACGCTGCAGCTGAGGATCAGGGTGAGGTGATCGGCATCGTGCACTCGCATCCAGATGCCACCAGCAGGCCGTCACCACGTGACCAGGCCATGTGCGAGGCCACGGGGCTGCCTTGGTACATCCTGTCGTGGCCGGAGGGTGACCTGCGCACCGTCACGCCAACGGGTCACGTTCCGCTCCTCGGGCGGCCGTTTGTGCACGGCGCTTGGGACTGCTGGCAGGTCTGCGCGGACTGGTACCAGCGGGAATGGGGCCTCGACTTCCCAGCCTATAACCGGGAGGAAGGATGGTGGGAGCAGGCGGACGGCCCGAGTCTCTACGAGCAAGCCTATGAGGCCGCCGGCTTCTACCAGGTCAGCCAGCCGCAACGCGGTGACATGATCGTTATGGTTGTGGGGCGAACGGCCCACCCGAACCACGCTGGCATCTACCTGGGCGATGACGCTCGGCTGCCGGAGGAACAGGCGGAGGTCTTCGGACCTGGTCCGTTCATGCTGCACCACCTGCTCGGGCGGCCATCAGAAATCGTCGTGTTCGGTGGGCCCTGGCTCGACCGGACACGCCTTGTGTTGCGTCATCGGGACGCGAAGTAAGCGGCCAGGCCGCAGGAGCTGTGCATGAAGATGCAAAATGATTCTGCGAAGGTGAATCTGGTGGATAGCTGGAAGGTGCTGCTAAAGCAGCACCCGGTAAGCGGGCAGTATTACGCTGCAGGGTTTAAGCTCGTCCGGTGATGGCCGTGACGAGTGAGTCGACGTACTGATCGTGCAGCTGCTTGTTGGCGCCTTCGATCTGAACATTCTTGAGAGCCTTCAGGTCCTGAGCAATCGCATTTGCGATGGCATCATTGCCAAATGCAAGCCGTCGCCCAAGAACTCCAGCTGCATTCATGTTGAAGAGGATGGACGTGCGCAGCGCCTCCTCCACACTGGCAAGGCGTTCTTCGATAGTAACCAGGTCGTTCATTCTGCCTCCTAGGCAATAGTGCCCCAGTCCATGGGCTTTCCGGCAACGGACCGGGGCGGTTCGTTGGAGGTGCAAAGCTACTATGGCGAAATGATGGCGCGGTACTGGCATTTCATCCACGCTGGATGCTTGGCCAGGCCGGCTGGTACAGTCTCGCTTTTCAGGGAGGGATGCCATGCGAATTCTGTTCGGTGCGCTTGGGCTGGCCTTGTTGGCGGGTTTGGCGGGTTGCGCTACATCTGTCACGCCTTTGAGTCAGGCGACGCCTGTGCCAGTCGATGAATTGTTCGCTCACCAATCTAAGCCTCAAGAGCCTTCCGGAAAGCTAACCGTAGTGCGCGACTCCGGTGTGAGGGGATCAGGCTGCGACGTGGTTGTCTACATCAATGGCAAGAAGTCTGCAAAGGTCGGTCCCGGCCAGCGCGCAAGCTTCTTCTTGCCTGTCGGGCAACCCGATGTCGGTATTGGATTAACTGATTCTGGGATATGTGCCGGCATGGCGGTGAGGTCGATCGCCGGGAATGTAAGAGAAGGCAAGGAAAGCCTTTACCGAATCAGCGTTGATATGAGTGGGGCCTACATAGGGCCCTATCTGGAATACAACTGACAAAGCCGCCTTCGGGCGGTTTTTCGTTCATGGGGATTCGTGATGAGTTTGACAGCCGCACACTACCAACCACTGACCGTCATCAAGCTATCAGGCTCACTCGCTAAGAAGTTTGGGCGTATCCACAGACGTCAAATCGACAGCGGTGCAACCTTAGAGGTATTCAAGGCCCTGAACGCCACTGTTGAGGGGTTCAGCGAGGAGGTGAGAAATCTCGCCGGCCTTGGCATGCGCTTCGCCATCTTCCGAAATGGTAAAAATGTAGGTCAGGACGACTTGATGCGCGCTGGCACTCGCGAAGTCCGGATTGTTCCAGTCCTTGAAGGAAGCAAGCGCGGAGGCTTGTTGCAGGTGGTGCTTGGGGCTGTTTTGATCGTCGCGTCAACTTTCGCTACGGGGGGCTTGGGCACGGCGTTGCTCGGCGCGGGTATCGCGAACGTAGCAGGCGGCGTAATTCAGATGCTCAGTCCTCAAGCTGCCGGGTTGTCGCAAAGTGCGGCTCCCGAGAATTTGCCGTCCTACGCCTTCGGCAGCGCGAAGAACACCACAGCCAGCGGCAACCCCGTCCCTATCTGCATCGGCGAGCGCCGCTGGGGCGGTGCTGTTATCTCCGCCTCCATTCGCGCAGAAGACAAGACGTAGCGTCATCACAACTAACAAGCCGCCTCCGGGCGGTTTCTTTTTGCCTGGAGAAAAGTATGGGCGTAGCAGAGCACCTCGAAATCGCTGGCGCGAAAGGCGGCAGTAGCAAGCCGAAGACGCCTGTTGAAGCACCGGACAGCCTGCAGTCGACCAACATCGCTAGCATTCTGCTGGCCGTAGGCGAGGGGGAGTTTGACGGCACGCCGACAGACCGCGACATCTACCTCGACAACACGCCGATCATGGATGCTGGCGGCAACGTGAACTTCCCTGGTGTGAAGTGGGAGTGGCGCCCAGGTTCTGTGGAGCAGGATTACATCCAGGGCATTCCTGCGATCGAGAACGAGACCACGGTCAACGTCGAGCTGCGCAGCGATAACCCGTTCAGCCGGGCGCTCAGCAACACCCAGCTGTCGGCCGTGCGCGTTCGCATGTCCTGGGCGCGCCTGGCGCAGCAGGACAGCAGCGGCAATACCAACGGCTACCGCATCGAGTACGCCATCGATATCGCCACTGATGGCGGAGCGTATGTGGAGGCTCACCTCGGTGCTGTCGACGGCAAGACTACCAACGGCTACCAGCGCTCGGTGCGCGTCAACCTGCCGCCGGCGACCTCTGGCTGGATGCTGCGTGTGCGGCGAATCACCCCAAACGCCAACAGTGGCACCGTCGCGGATACGATGACCATCGCTGGTTACACCGAGATCATCGACGAGAAATTGCGCTACCCGAACACTGCGTTGCTGTACATCGAGTTCGACGCTCAGCAGTTCCAGAACATTCCGGCCGTCACCGTGAAGTGCAAGGCCAAGCGCTGGCCAGTGCCCAGCAACTACGATCCGGTGGCCCGCACGTACAGCGGCGTGTGGGATGGCACTTTCAAGCAGGCTTGGACCAACAACCCGGCGTTCGTGACCTACGGCCTGTGCGTCGAGGATCGTTTCGGTCTGGGCAAGCGCATCAAGTCGTGGATGGTCGACAAGTGGGAGATGTACCGCATCGCGCAGTACTGCGACCAGCTGGTGCCGGACGGTGTCGGCGGGCAGGAGCCGCGTTACCTGTGCGACATGAACCTGCAGGGTCGGGCCGAGGCCTGGTCGCTGCTGCGTGACTTGGCAGCCATCTACCGGGGCATGGTGTATTGGGCACACGGCTCGCTGTTCATGCAGGCGGATATGCCGCGTGCGCAGGACATCGACTACGTGTTCACCCGGGCCAACGTCATCGACGGTGACTTCGTCTATGGCGGCGCGGAGCGCAACACGCACTACAGCCGGGCCCTGGTCAGCTACGACAACCCGGCCAACAACTACGACACCGACGTCATTCCGGTGACAGACAACACGCTCCAGCGCCGTTACCGGGACCGCCCGGTGGAGATTTCTGCCATCGGTTGCACCCGTGCTTCCGAGGCTCAGCGCCGCGGCAAGTGGGCGCTGCTGAGCAACAACCAGGACCGTACCGTCACCTTCAGGACCGGTATGGAAGGCCGTATTCCGCTGCCGGGCTACGTGATCCCGGTGGCTGATGAGCTGGTGGCGGGCCGTCCGAACGGTGGCCGGATCACGTCGGCAGCCGGACGCGTCGTGACGCTGGACCGTGACACACCGATCAAGGCCGGGGACCGCCTGATCCTGAATCTGCCGAACGGGACCGCCCAGGCGCGCACCGTGCAGTCTGTCGCCGGCCGCGCAGTAACCGTGACTACCGCGTACAGCGTGCAGCCAGAACCTGAGCTGCAGTGGGCGATCGACTACGACGACCTGGCGGTCCAGCTGTTCCGCGTGCTGAAAACTGTGCGCACCCAGGAAGGTGAGTACGAGATCACCGCCCTGGAGTTCAACCCGAGCAAGTTCGCAGCAATCGACACGGGCGCCAAGCTGGACGAGCGCCCGATCAGCGTCATCCCGGTGACGACCGTGCAGCCGCCGGCCAGCGTCACGCTGTCGTCGGCGCACATGATCGACCAAGGCATCGCAGTCAGCACCATGACCATTGCCTGGCCGGCCGTGGAGGGTGCTGTCGCCTACGACGTGGAATGGCGTAAGGACAACGGCAACTGGGTACGCCTGCAGCGCACCGGGGCGGCCTCTGTCGACGTGGTCGGCATCTACGCTGGCGCCTACCTGGCCCGCGTGCGTGCGGTCAGTGCTTTTGACATCACTTCGATCTGGAAGAGCTCGACCCTTACCCAGCTGAACGGCAAGGAAGGCCTGCCGCCGGCGGTGACATTCCTCAACACCGAAAGCCTGCTGTTCGGCATTAAGATCTCCTGGGGTTTCCCGGCTGGCGCCGAAGACACGCAGCGCACCGAGCTGTGGTACAGCGAGGGCACCGACCTCGAGGTGGCCACCAAGCTGGCCGATCTGGCGTACCCGCAGCAGGAATACGTCATGCAGGGCCTACGCGCGGGGCAGCGGTTCTTCTTCTGGGCTCGCCTTGTGGACCGCACCGGCAACCTCGGGCCTTTCTTCCCGGTGGCGCCGACCGTGGTCTCCGGGATGGCCAGCGCGGACGCAGCGCCGATTCTGGAGCAGATCAAGGACCAGATCACCGAGAGCGAGCTGGGCAAGGAGCTGACCGACCGAATCGACCTGATCGACAAGGACGGGCCAGGCTCGGTCAATGAGCGCCTGGGCGAAGTCCGCAGCGATCTGGACGAGCAGATCAGCGACGTGAGCAACCACGTCAACGAGGTGCAGAACGAGCTTCAGCAGCAGATCGACACGATCGCCGACCTGGCCGACTCGATGCCGTACAAGCCTGACCAGGCCTACACCGCTGGCCAGGGCGTGCTGGGCGACGACGGTAAGCTGTACCAGGCCAAAAGCAACGTTCCCGCTGGCAACCCGCCGCCGAACGCCACCTACTGGACCGACATTGGCCAGGCGGTGCAGACGGCAAACGGGCTGGCCGCGCGCGTCGGCACGGTGGAGACGAGTGTCACTGAGCTGAACGGCGAAATGGACGCGCAGGCCCAGCAGCTCGACGGTCTGCGAACCAGCATCGCCGGAAAGGCTGATTCGTCAGTGGTCGACAGCCTGTCGAGCCGTGTCACGCAGAACGAGCAGGGGCTTTCGAGCCAGGGCCAGGCTCTCACAGGCGTGCAGAACAGCCTGACTACCACCAACGGAAATGTCGCGTCAGCCCAGCAGGCCGCCCAGGACGCGGCAACGCTGGCGGGCGGCAAGGGTAAGGTCATTGTTCAGTCGGCTGCGCCGGCTACCGCCGATCGCCTCGCGCAAAATCTCTGGATCGATACCACGGGCAACGCCAACACGCCAAAGCGTTGGAACGGATCGGCGTGGGTGGCTGTGACGGACAAGGTGGCCACCGATGCGGCCTCTGCGGCCGCCAGCGCGCTGACCCAGGTGGCGACCAAGGCCGATGCTTCCACGGTTCAGTCCCTGACCAACGCCGTGAATCAGCAGGGCGCGGCGATTACGGCCAATGGACAGGCGATCACCAACATCAACACCTCGCTGACTCAAGTCGGCGGGGAAAACCTGTTGTTCAACCCGTCGTTCGACACTGCTTCGGCCAGCAACCCCGGCCTGGCAGACGGCTGGGGCTGGCGTAAAACGGCAACTGTGGTGGTGACGCCGACGCTACGAGACGCCGATCTGGGTGCGAAGGGCAAGTGCCAGCGGCTGGACATCACGGGGTTTACCGCAGGCTCTGGTTCGACCTACATAGACTTTGTGCCGTCAGCTGCTAACCCGGATGTACGGCCACCGGTTTACGAGGGGGTAATCAACACAGCCTCGGTCTACGTTCGCGGAAATACCGGACTGACCGCGCAGATCTACCTGCAGTACAAGGATGCAGCCGGTACCACACTGAGCACGGATGGCCCGGCAAACGCTGCACTTACCCCGACCTACCAGCGCCTGTCCTTGACGTCGAATCCAGCGCCGGCGAATGCCGTCAAGATGGACGTGCTGTTCAGGCTTCGCTCATCGCCTGGCTCAAGCCTTACCGGTGGATTCGTCGACCTGGACAAAGCGCAGCTGGAACTCGGGAGCATCGCCACTGGATGGAGGGACAACGGCAAGACGAACGCTGCGGCGGCAGCCGCCAATGCTTCAGCAACTACCGCTCTAACCGGGCGCGTGGCCACGACGGAAGCTGGGCTTTCCTCGGCGTCGAGTCAGCTCACCAATCTGGATAACAGCATTGGGGACATTGGCGGGGAAAATCTCTTCTACAACCCGGGGTTCACGAAGGCCTCCACTTCGAACGGAGTGCCCGAAGGTTGGGAAACCGAGGGGCCAGTGGCGACTACCGACACCTTGGTCACGTCTTGGCTGAACACCGGCGAGAAAGCGCAGAGGATGGTTGCGCCAGGCCTGACCAACAGTGCGCAGTACAAATCACTTCGACCGTCGGCTACCAAGCGGATCAAGGTGAGCAGCGGCCAGGCCGTGACAGCCTCGGTCTACGCCCGGAAGAATGACAGCGACATCGGGATGCGCATTTTCATCCAATGGGTCAACGCCGCTGGCGCGGTGATCAGCGCCCCAAACTCCGCGATGATCCCGCTTACGATCGCTGGCGCACGCGTGACGTTCTCTGCTGTGGCCCCTTCCGGAGCTGCCGAAGCGTACGTCTACTTCCGCGTCTACGCCATGACTTCGACTGCCACCAACGGCACGGTTGAGTTTGCCAGGCCCCAGGCAGAGTACGGGGCTCGCGCAACTGGCTGGAGGGACAACGGCCAGCTGAATGCGGCGAACAATTCCGCAACATCCGCCGCGGTGGACGGTTTGGCCTCGACGGTGAGCCAGCAAGGGGCGACGCTGAGCAGTGTGGCGAGCCGAACCACCACATTGGAGAACGCGGTCAACAGCACAACAAACGGCCTGGCCACCAAGGCATCCGCCTCGGCAGTTGATGCGCTCACCAACCGTTTAACTGCGGCAGAGGGCGTGAACACCAGCCAGTCGAGCAGCATCACCGAGCTCAACAACAACGTCGGTGCGATCCAGGGTGTGCTGGGAGCCTCTGGTCTGGACCCGGCGCCAAATAGCCTTTGGCAGTTCGACAGCACCGCTGAAGGCTGGGTGGCTGCGGGGGCAACGCTCTCGCAAGGGGCTGGCTTCATCAAGATCACCTCAACCGGATCCGATCCGCAACTCCAGAGCGGTACGGCGGCAACCCTTTCCATCACCGGCAGTCTCTACAGTCGCGTGCGGGCGCGGATCACACGCCGCGCAGGTGCGCTTTCGGACTGGGATGGCCAGCTCTTCTACCAGACAGCAGGGCACGGATTCTCGGGTAGCTATCGAGCGATTGCAGCCAACCCGAACCTGGCTGTGGGGCAGTCGGCGGTGGTTGAGTGGGACATGGCCAACCTGGTTGCCGGTGGCACGGACTGGGTCGATAACACCATTACCCGGCTGCGCCTTGATTTGGGTAATAGCAATGGCGGCGTATTCGACGTGGACTGGGTTGCAGTCGGGCGTCTCGCGCCTTCCGCCTCGAGCCGGGCGGTTGAGTCGTTGACCTCAGCCGTCACCCAGCAGGGCAATGACTTGAGCGCCCAGGCGCAGCAGCTCAGCGGCCTGCAGACGTCGGTCGGAAACAACGCCGCCTCGATTCAGCAGGTGTCGCAGGCCCAGACCACGCTTAACGGCAAGGTCAACGCCTCGTACTCGGTGAAACTCCAGGTCACTGCCGGCGGGCAGTACGTCGCAGCAGGCTTCGGCCTGGGCGTAGAGAACAGCGGCGGTGTGCTGCAATCGACATTCGCTGTGATGGCCGACAAGTTCGCCGTGCTCAATGCGGCAGGGAATGGGTTTGTCAGTCCGTTTGCGATCCAAAACGGCCAGGTGTTCATAAACGATGCATTAATTTCCAACTTGGCAGTTCAGAACGCGATGGTTGGTGGCGGCCTCCGTTCAGCCCAAGTTACCACTTGGGACGGCCAGCCGGTTATGTTCCATGACTTTAACGTTGGAGCAATAGTTCTCAGAAATCAGACAAGGTCGAACACCTATATGATGCAAGACAGTCGCGGCCTCCACTTGGTTGTAGATAACGTGCTTCGCGTGAAGATAGGGGTTTTCTAATGGCGTACTTCCAGCTGTATAACGCTGACGGTAGTCTCAATTTTAGCTCTGATAACAGATTGCTCAGAGTACTGGGGCAAGTTCAAGTCGGGATTGAGGCAGGGGCTGTGACTCATCCAGGCTTTGTTACTGGCGATCCTTGGTACGCGATGGTGCCTATCTATGATAATCAGGATGTTTACACGGCGGCAAAATATCCTGATATCGCAATCAACTACGGCTCTCCGAAATCGATAAGTTGGTCAGCACGCCCCCAGTCGGGTGAGTTTGTTTTCTACCCGATGATGATGGTGTACGGAGTTTATTGATGGCCACATATCTTGATATACGGAATGCGGCGAATACCGTTCTGATCGATGACGACTACTCGAATTTCGGGCTCGCCCTCTCAGGTGCCGGGACGCTTGGCAGGGTAGATGGCCGGGCGGAGAACGTCTGCGGGGCTATAGATATTTACTACCAGCCCCCATCCACGGCTAGCATGCCGGTGATAGCCATCCGGCCAGTGCAGACTGTGCCCATGGTCGTGGGGCGGATGCAGGTCAGCAATGGGGTATACCATTGGCGCGTGCATTGCTCCACCTACAACGTTCAGGTGGAATACTGGATATTCAATATCCCCTCGCAGATTCCGAACTCTGGTGGAATATTCCAAACATGGAATGCTCAAGGTGTTCTGGTTTTTGATAGCAACTTCAAATATCTGAAAATCGTTGACTTCATCAATAGGTCGCTTAATCCGGAGCCTCCAGCTACGGGCTGGTCACCTGTTTATTATCCTGCAGGTCGAAAGTATGCGTTCATTTGTCTCACTTATTGCAATAGCTTCAGGACGTTCACATATGAACGGCCTCCCGGTAACGTCTGGGTTACAGGTATTGATTGGTATGACTACGGGTTCTGGTTAGATGGGGCTACCTTGAACGGAGCCGCTTACAGATACGTGGGCCAAATATCTGGCCCGCTGGGTCCGCCAGTAGGTTATTACTTGAGTTCTAATGCCGGGCTCATGGTTGTAGATGTGACCGGGTTGTAAAATTTACAAATCATGAAATGCAGAGAGGAACGAAAATGCCATTTATCACAGTCAACATGAGCAACGCCTACGACGCGTCCAACAACACTCGTTACATCACCATGAAGGAGGCAGAAGACCGAGCGGTTGGGATTTTGGAGCAATTTCCGAAGGCGCAGGTCTACGTCGCCCAGGTGCTGAAGGAGTACACCGCGAAGGTGGATATCACCGTAGCTGATCCGGCCGACCCTGAGCCCGCGCCCGAGACGCCGGAAGCTTGACCGGTCTTCTGCCACCCCACAGCCCGCCTCGTGCGGGCTTCTTTTTGCTTGGAGGAAACCCATGACCCAATCCACCGCTCGCGGCGTGCGCAACAACAACCCCGGGAATATCGACTTCAACCCCCGCAACGACTGGAAGGGGCAGCTCGGCCTGGAGGAGGGCGTGGGCAAGCCGCGCTTCGCCCGATTCGATGAGCCAGAGAACGGCATCCGCGCCCTGGGCAAACTGCTGATCAACTACCGGGGCAAAGATGGCATGCCCGGTGTCGGCGGGAAGGGCATCGACACCGTGCTCGAAACCATCAACCGCTGGGCGCCGAGCAACGAGAACGACACCCAGGCCTACGCCTCGGCCGTGGCCAAGCGCATCGGCGTGCGCACTACTGATCCGATCAACATCAAGGACCCGGCCACGCTACGCGGCATGGTGGTCGGCATCATCGTGCACGAGAACGGCGGCAACCCCTACAAGGACCAGGTGATCGACGAGGGTGTACGGAGGGCCTTGGCATGAAGTCGTGGGCAATCAGGTCTTTGATCCTCCTGGTGCTGCTTGCGTCCTATTGGGGCGTGTACCAGCACGGCAGGGCAGTGCAACGCGCCGAAGCCGCCCAGGCATCAGCCGAACGTGACAGTGGCGACCGCCTGGCCGAGGTGATCGGTGAGCGCGGCGCCCGCCAAGAAGAACAACGACGCGCCCAGGCGCAGGAGGAGGCGAGAGCCCACGCCCATGAAGAGAGAACGATTGCTGATACTGGCGCCGCTGGCGCTGATCCTGCTGGTCAGCGGGTGCGCGGGGAGGCCGCCAGTTTCGCCGCCGCCGTCAGTTGCCCCGGCACGGATACCGCCGCTGTCGCCCGAGGCCAGGCAGCCACCCGCGCCGCCATGGTGCTCTCCGACCTGTTCGCACGGGCTGATGCGAGAGCGGGAGAGCTGGCGAAAGCTTATGATCAAGCCCGGATAGCGGGTCAGCTCTGCGAGGCGTCCTATAATGCCCTTGTCCCGTAGTTGGAACAGTCAATGAAAAGAACGTTGGAAGGCATGGCCCTTGCGGGCGAGCCCCTGCTTCGTGATGCTCTTGAGGCCATCCGGACCCACCGGGACGCAGAAGAAGGCGGCGCGCCATTCGATGAAGTTGAGCGCCTGCGCCTGCTTGCTGACTCGCTTTACAACGCGGTGATTGATTACCAGCTGATCGTAGCTGGCCACCCACCCTCTACCATCCAATGAGGATGACAGTGAACCACAAACCAGCACCTCTGCTCCCTGATGACCCTATGTACGCTGAAGCCGTGGCGGCGATGAAGCGGTACCATGACGCTCAAGCGGCTGGTCAACCTGCCGACGATGTCGAGCGCCTGCGTCAAATCGCCGAGTCGCAGTTCCAGGCGGTGAACGACTACCAGCTCAGAGCTCTAGGTCGCCCTGCCGGTCCTGTTCACTGACAGGCTCAATCAGTGCGGGGCCTTGGTTTCGAACATTTCCCACCGCTTTGCCCACAGGGAACCACCGGAAATCCTGTGCCGGTCGGCATCCAGCCTCCACTATCGCCTCTAAGCGATCACCTGATGTTGTTGGATCCAGCCATTCCCTGGCAGCTTCAGGCGAGAGCACTAACGGCTTCCTGTCGTGGATGTCGACAAGGCCTTGATCCGCGGCCGCTGTGATGATCACAAAACCATCACGCTCATCCGGTTCTAAGCCTTGATGCACTTCGGCTAACGCTGCAAAAAATAGCGGGCCCCCATCAGCGCTCGTGATGTAGTAGGGCTGTTTTTTCTTTGAGTCTGCTGGATCAGGTATCCATTCAAACCAGCCATTGGCAGGAGCCAGAGCTCTGCCAGTCGGCCACAAGGCCTTGAAAAACTTTCCCGTCAACACTGTTTCGGCTCGCGCATTGATCGGGTCCGGACGTTTTCCCTTCGCCCAGAAAGGCGACCATCCCCACTTGACACGATCCACGCTCAGCCCATTACCAATCTGGCGAACGATTTCCACACGAGTGGACGGCGCTACGTTGTATCGGTTGACCGGCTCATGGTCGTAGCCATTTATCACCACCAGGTCCAGCGATAGCTGACGCAGGTAGTGATCCATCGACTCGTAGATCGAGTACCGTCCGCACATATCTCATCTCTCGCTTGTCAGAAAAATCACTGCCCAGGATTGACCGGACACGCGATGCCAGATTTACTGTATATGCATACAGTTTGCATTGGACCTTCCGTCATGACCATCACATTCTTGGGTACGCCAACCGGCGGCACCGAACCGCTACCGCTGTACTCGTTCCATGTCCCGGCCGGTTTTCCTTCGCCTGCGGCAGACCATCTGGAAGGCCATATTTCCCTGGATGAGCTATTCGACCTTCGCGCGCCCCATGTGTATCTGGTTAAAGTGGAGGGCGATAGCATGCAAGGGGCGGGGATCTACTCGGGTGACCTCGTAATCGTAGATCGCGGCCGCGAGGCCGAGCACGGTGATGTGGTCATTGCCGCGATCAACAGTGAGCCAGTATGCAAGCGTTTGCACCGTCGCGACGGCGTGGTCATCCTGAAGTCTGAAAACACGGCGTATCCGCCTCGATACATCATGGAGGGTGATGAGCTGGTGATCTGGGGCGTTGTGCGGTACAGCGTTCGTGACCATGCGCAGTGACCAGGTGTTTGCGCTGATTGACTGCAACTCGTTCTATGCGAGCTGTGAGCGAGTGTTCCGGCCCGACCTGGCCAAAACTCCGATTGTTGTGCTTAGCAACAACGACGGCTGCGTAATCGCCAGGTCATACGACGCGAAGCCATACGTGAAGATGGGCGAGCCCTATTTCCAGGCGAAGGACAAGCTGCGACGACATGGCATCATGGCCTTTAGCAGCAATTATGCGCTGTACGGCGACATGAGTGAGCGCGTCATGACCCTGATCGAGTCGATGGTGCCGGCCGCCGAGATTTACAGCATCGACGAATGTTTCGCTGACTTGTCCGGCATTCAGGAAAACCTGACCCAGTTCGGGAGGAAAGTGCGGTCCAAGATCTTCCAATGCACCGGCATTCCCGTGGGTGTCGGTATAGCTGGCACTAAGACGCTCGCCAAGTTGGCCAATCATACGGCCAAGCGCCTTCAGGCACAGACTGGCGGTGTGGTCGACATTACGGATCCTTTCAAGCGCGATTGGGTGCTGCGCAACACCCAGGTGAAAGAGGTGTGGGGCGTAGGCCGACGTATGACTGCCCACCTTGAGGCGATGGGGATTCACACGGCGATGGACCTGGCCAAGGCTGATGCCTGGACGCTGCGCCAGAAATTCAGTGTGGTGGTCGAGAAGACT
>Ga0153917_1000852_pt1 | contig 15605 bp, 11 predicted proteins | sample TSFL001MetaG_FD_104695 | JGI IMG/M metagenome (GOLD analysis project Ga0153917, IMG submission 104695) | Attine ant fungus gardens microbial communities from Florida, USA - TSFL001 MetaG | ecosystem: Host-associated > Fungi > Mycelium > Unclassified | place: USA: Florida, Paynes Creek Historic... | reverse complement strand
TATTGAACAAGACAATGTCGTTAAAAAGGAATGCCGAAATGCTCTTATATTTCCTTATCATCAAATAGATTTCGTAATCCGTAAAGAAAATGTAGATCAGGTTATGATTGCGGTTCCAGAAGCTACAAAAGAACAAGTAGACCATTTAATGAAAGGTTTACATGATAAAGTAGAGTCGATAAAATATCTACCAAATGTAAATGGGACTATGAATTTTAATTCTGAAATACAAGACTTTGATGGTATTTTACTGATTGCTACATCACATGATAAAATAACGCTAGTTGATCGTATAATAAAAAAGATAATTGATATTGTTATAGGTATATTGGGTGTTATATTATTATTACCAGTGGGCTTGTATGTGAAAATAAAAACAGTAAAAAGTGGTGATTATGAACCTATTATTTTTAAACAGGAGCGACTGGGCATGCATGGAAAAACGATAAAGATATATAAATTTCGTTCCATGGTATCAAATGCAGAAGAAATATTAGAAAAATTGATGGAAGAAGATGAGGAGATACGTAATGAATATCTAAAAAATAAAAAGCTAAGAAACGATCCTCGAATAACCCCTGTTGGAGAATTTCTTAGAAAAACATCTTTGGATGAATTTCCGCAATTTATTAACGTACTAAAGGGCGAAATGAGTTTTGTAGGTCCGCGCCCCTACTTGTTAAGAGAGGTAGAAGATATGGGGGTATACTATAATTCTATTATTGAATGCAAGCCAGGTGTTACAGGGATGTGGCAAGCCAATGGAAGAAGTGATGTAGGCTTTGATTACCGATGTAAACTGGATGACTACTATTATCGCAACTGGTCTATATGGCTAGATTTAACAATTATTTATAAAACAGTAAAATCCGTTATATATGGAAAAGGGTCATTATAAAAAAGCGGCTTTAAAGTAGGTTATTTCCTACTTTTTTCTTTTTTTAATGTTTTTGATGATAAATAGTTGATGTAATGAAAAGTGGCCGTTAGAAGTCATAACGTAGGCTTAATATGTGAAAAAAACAGAAAAGTAAGTAATATTCAAAATATAACGATATTAGCTTCACATTACTTGTCGATATAGGTATATTCATGTAGAATACAAGGGAAAGGAGGATTTAAGTGAAGAAAATTTTAAGAGTATTAAGTGTTATTATTATTATTTGTAGTATATTAGCTAATTTGAATATAGCAAATGCTGTAGAGCCAGAAAGTATAGAAAAAGATAACACTCCAACAGACAATGAAGGAATGTTACTAGAAGAAAATGAGGATAACAATTCAGAAGATAGTATCTATCGAATGGATGAGGATGGAAATATATTTGAGGCGACAGATTTAGACTTACCAGGACTTGTAGAAGAAGAGGAGAATTTTATACAACCTTATAGTATACAAGAACAAGTAGCTGTTGTAAATTTCAATAGAGGGGTAAATGCTGTAACTAATTATGTAGAAGCTGGAACAGGTAGGAGTGGTTATACACATGGACAATACGGAGCCGATGCAGCCTATTTAGAGCACAGCGCAGATGGTAGACAAGTAAAATTTATGTTATCAGATGTCGTTGGTTGGGTAGATGCAAGCCAAGTACAAATAGTCAGGTATGATAACGCAAATGTACGAACATTGAGTTACTATACTGTAAATTCTAATGGTAGAATTATCCATAACATATCTACTAACATTAATAGCACAACGCATGGTACAGCCTTGACAGTGGGCCTTGCAAGTGCAACCCCGTATCTACGTACAGGTGTTAGATATTATAGTTACGATGGACATTACTTTTATGACAATAGTGATGGTAATGGTTATAGTAGAATGCTTAGAGATTACCGTAATGGTGTAAGAACAAATTCAGTTAATCCAAACAACCCATACTATAACTATTTCCAATACTTACCACATCGTTCAACAACGAATTATACAGCAGCTGAATTAGATCGGTATTTATTGAGTAGAATCCCTAATGATCCACAGTCGAAAATGATTAATTCAGGGGCGTCGTTCATAAATAGCCAAAATACACATGGCGTTAATGCTCTATTAATGTATGGTGTGGCAATAAATGAAAGTAACTGGGGTAGGAGTAATATAGCTCAAACTAGAAACAATTTATTTGGTCATGCTGCATACGACAGTAACCCAGGTAATGCAACAGGATACGCAACTGTAGCTGATAGTATAGAACATCATGCCAATGGTTTTTTGTCTCGTGGTTATTTAAACGCAAATGATTGGCGATATGGCGGTAGTCATGTAGGAAGTAAAGGTAGTGGGGTTAATATTCAGTATGCATCAGACCCCTATTGGGGAGTTAAAGCTGCGGCGAATGCTTGGATATTGGATATAACACTGGGCCCAAAGGATGCTTATAAGTACACTATAGGTATTAAGGATACTTTAAATACGGGACACACATTATCAACTGTTAGAAATGCAGCAAATACATCTGCAACTAGTTTATATACAACAGCACCTGGAGCGACAACCCATGCAATTTCTAATTACCCGTTTATAGTATTAAATGAGTCTCCACAAAATGGTTTTTATACTATACAAAGTGATACAACACTAAATGCTAATAGAACTGCAACAAACCCTACAGGACTTTATAGTTTTTCAAGGGACTATGCATTTATGCCTACAACAAATACATATATAGCTAATCAAGGAAATTTTAAAAATGAAATGTCAGTTAACTATAGTACTCATGTGGAGTCTCATGGTTGGTTACCGTATGTAAGAAATGGTGCTACCGGAGGGACTACCGGTGAGAGTAAACGTTTAGAAGCAATAAAAATTAATATAGCTTATGCGCCTTACAGTGGAGGCATAGAGTATCAATCCCATATTGAATCAAATGGTTGGGAATCAAGTTGGAGAAGCAACGATGCAGTATCTGGAACAAATAATCAATCTAAACGTTTAGAAGCTATTAGAATACGGTTAACAGGCGAACTAGCGCAACACTATGATGTGTACTATCGTGTTCATTCTGAGAAGTACGGTTGGTTAGGTTGGGCTAAAAATGGAGAAGATGCTGGAACTAGTGGTTATAGTCTGCGTTTGGAGGCGATAGAGGTACAGTTAGTAGCAAAAAACGGTAATGCTCCGACATCAAATTTTGTTCCATTTATGAGCAGCTCAATAGTATCCCGTGCACATGTTGAATTTGATGGATGGCAAGACGCTGTAAAAGAAGGTGAAACACTAGGAACAATTGGAGAATCAAAACGCTTAGAGGCAATACAAATGCAATTAAATAATAGCCCTTATAGTGGAAGTATTAGATACCGCTCTCATGTAGAATCGAACGGTTGGGAATCAAATTGGTCTTCAAATAATCAAAGTTCTGGGACGCAAGGTGAATCTAAGCGTTTAGAAGCACTTCAAATTGAACTCACTGGGGAAATGGCAAAATATTTTGATATCTATTATAGAGTCCATGTAGAACACTTTGGGTGGTTAGATTGGACTAGAAATGGAAACTCAGCGGGGACTTCTGGATTTAGTTATCGTATGGAAGCAATAGAAGTAGTTTTATACCCTAAAGGGCACCTAGGCCCAAGTGGTAATGGAGCAGCATTCCTCTCAAGGTAATATAAAAATAAATTAAAGCATCTTCTACGATAGGATAATTCCTATTTGCTGAAGGTGTTTTTATTAGCCTAAACAAGTTAATAAGACAGTTCACTATGATAATATATACGTCATTAATCAATAAATGTTAGAGTATAATTTATTGTTAACCTTAAAAATGTATACAACAATAAAGCGATAATAAAATAGTGTGTACAATATATCGAAAATAGGCTAGAATATATTTATGTTAGAATGAGAGGAATTTGAATATGATATAATAAAGTAACAACTTTTATTATAACTTCTATACATAAACGCCCTAATTAATAGGGTGATTAAAGAATAAAAGACTGTAATATCTATTAATAACTTTTGATATGACTGGTTTACAAAGGATTTAGTCACTAAATCAATAATAGTGGGAGATTATAAATAAAGGTTAAGCTAATTTATTAGCAGGCATTAACGGTATTTTTTTGGTTGTGAATCTCATGATTATACCTATGCATTAGCTAAGAGGTAATAAAAATTTTTGTAAATGGAGAAACGTTCTGGTATTAATAGGTAATAATGCTATATTATTTCAATTAATCTATGTTGATTTTTATAGAAAGAAGAGCTATAGAAAAAGTGATTTAACACCTTTTAATATCTATGACCATTAATAAAAGAAGGACTTCAAGGTTTTAGAAATTGCTTATAAAAAAAAAGGAGATGAAGAATATGAATGTTGGTATACTTTTTGCAGGTGGGGTTGGTACAAGAATGGGTCATACAGATAAACCAAAACAGTTTATAGAGATAGCGAAAAAGCCAATAATCGTACATACCATAGAGATTTTTGAAAACAACAACAACATTGATGCTGTAATTGTTGTTTGCGTGGAAGAGTGGATTTCATATATGCAAGAGTTAGTTGATGAATATCAGCTTAAAAAGGTCGCTACAATTACACCAGGTGGCACTACTGGTCAAATGTCAATATTTAATGGAATTCAAGCAGCTAAAGATATTTATGGAGAGGATAAGGAAACTATTGTTCTTATTCATGATGGTGTTCGTCCCTTTATAGATAATGATTTAATAAATAATAATATAGAAAATGTTAAGAAAAAAAATAGTGCAATATCCTGCATTTTATCCACAGAAACATTTGTTTTAACTGATGAAGATATGAATATTAAACAAGTTCCGCAAAGGGCACACTCGTTAATAGCCAAGGCACCACAGAGCTTTTATTTAAAAGACATATACAATGTTCATTTACAAGCACAAGCCAAAGGGTTGGTTGATGCAATTGATTCTTGTACATTAATGAACGAATTTAAGCACCCATTATCAGTGGTTTTAACAGATTATGATAATATAAAGATCACAACACCAAAAGATATCGTATTAGCAGAATCAATACATGCTAGAAGAACTGCAAATAAGGAGAAATGATAATGTATAATAATAATATTGTCCAACAAGATCTAAAGTTAATTACTCAACAAGATATAGAATTTACAAGTTTAAAAAATAAAAGTATTTTAATTACTGGAGCAACAGGCATGTTAGCTTCCTATTATATGTATGTGTTACTGTATTTAAATACACATTATGACTACAACATAAAAGTATATGCGTTAGTAAGAAATAAAAAGAAGTTGCAAAAATTAATCACAGAAGAACTTCAAAATACAATAGAAATAATTGAACAAAGTGTTACAAAACCTTTCAAGATAAAAGAAAAAGTTGATTATATTATACATATGGCAAGTTCCGCAAATCCAAAGACTATAACTACAGATCCTGTAGGAATTATAGAAGCAAATGTATTAGGTACATTGTATGCATTAGAGATAGCTAAAAGAGACAATGCTAGAATTATATTTACTTCAACAAGAGAAGTATATGGAAAAATGGCTGAAGATGTGTCATGTATCACTGAGGATGATATGGGTGTTCTTGATTGTTTAGACCTAAGGTCTTGTTATCCAGAAAGTAAGAAACAGGCTGAAAATTTGATTATAAGTTACGCATATCAATACGGGATAGAATATGCAATTACACGCATTGCCCATTCTTATGGTCCGGGAATGATAATCCACGATGATGGAAGGATTATGTCGGACCTATTGTGTAATGTGGTAGAAGGTAATAACATAGTATTAAAAAGTCGCGGCGAAGCTAAAAGAGCGTTTTGTTATATTGTTGATGCCATAACTGCTTTATTTAAGGTGACATTGGACATTAATCGCAATCTAGTGTATAATGTGGCGAATGAGACAGAAGAAATATCAATTAAGGATTTGGCTTATTTTTTACAAGATAAATATACACATAAAGGTATAAAAGTGATGTTTGATATACAAGAGAATAAGAGTCAGTATGTGAAGTTTGATAGAGTGCGACTAAGCACTCATAAACTTGAGAATATTGGATGGGAACCAATTGTTAGTTTATCTGAAGGAATCGATAAAACAGTTAAATTTTTTGAAAGTATTAAAAGGTAGGAGCACATAACAATGCAAAGAATACAACAATCTGAAATACAACAATTAGAATTAGAGGTGTTAAAGGCTTTTAAGAAACTTGCAAATAGACATAACATTCGTTATTTTCTTGCTTGCGGTACATTATTAGGAGCTATTCGTCATAAGGGTTTTATACCATGGGATGATGACATCGATATTTGGTTACCTAAAGATGATTATAGAAAGCTAATAGAAGTAGTAAAAAAGAATAGTCACTTTGAAGAAGGGAAGTATAAAATATATCTCCCAAATGATAAAAACTACTTATACCCTTTTATAAAGATGGTTAATACTGAAACGGTTGTATATGAAAAAATGATTAAACGCCAATTTTGCTTAGGTGTTTGGATTGATATATTTCCCCTAAATGATTGTGTTGACGACAATAAAGAGTTCAAAAAGCTAATTAGAAAACAATTTTTTTATAGTAAAATGGCAGCATTATGTGTGGTAGATAAATTTAAGAACTTAGAGAGTAAATATAAAGTAAAAAGGGCATTAAGTTATCCTGCTTTTAAAGTACTAAATGTTGGAAAAGATTATACCTATTGGGTAAATAAGAACTTAAGGTTAGTAAAAGATAGAGAAAGTAAGAGCTGTAGCTCTATTATTTGGAATAATGGAGGTGGTGACCGTGATCGCTTTTTGAAAGAGTGGTTTACCGAATCTATCGATGTTCCATTTGAGGATGATAATTTTCCTGTTCCTAAGGAATATCATAAAGTACTCACTAAGATATACGGTGATTATATGAAAATTCCAGATGAAAAGGATCAAGTAAGGCATGATTTTGAAGGATATGTTATAAAAAAATAAAAAGTATTGAATAAATCATGTTAAAGGATTTATTGTAGGAGGAAATATGGATAAAGGGGTAACAATCATTATACCTTGTTACAATGTAGAGGATAAGATTAAAAGGTGCATAGACTCTATTAAAAATCAAACGTTTACAGAATATCGCGTTCTGTTAATAGATGACGGGAGTACTGATAAGACAGCGGAGATGATATTAACGGAAATTAAAGATAATAATAAATTTACTTACATATACAAAAATAACGGTGGACAAGCCTCAGCAAGGAATTTAGGTTTAGCTAAAGCCAAAACAGAGTGGGTAACCTTTATAGATAGTGATGATTATGTCAAAAACGAATATTTGGAAAAATTAATGGCTAATATAGATAATAATGATTTAGTTGCCTGTGCTTTTGAGAGGATATATGAAAATAAAAAAACCCTTAATACTGTTACGGAAGAAGAATTAAGTTTATCAAAATACCCTGCAGTTTGGGGCAAGTTATTTAAAAAATCAAAAATCATAGAAAACAATATCTATTTTCCAGAGGGATTGTGGTATGAAGATCTTGAATTTTTTACTAAGTATATGATTACTGTAAAAGAGTTTACAGTAATTAATCAGCCACTTTATTACTATATACAAAATAATAATTCAACAATGCATACATACTCTAATAAAATATTTGATATTTACATAATAAAAGACAATTTGCAAAAATTTTGTAATAATAGAGTCAAAGATAACGCGGATATTGAGTATATTCTAATTTATCATATCTTAATTGGAACAATATTTAGAGCTAGCTTTTTAAAAAATTTTAAAAAGCAGACTATTGCAGAAATTGTGCAGGTCGTAAGCAATGATTATCCAAATTGGTATCAAAACAAACATATAAATAATCAGATGGGCTTCGCATATAGATCCTATTTAAAATGCTTAAACAAAGGATATTATAATTTTATATATATAACAATAAAAATATTTGCAAAATTCCTGTATTTATAATAGAAGTTAATACATATTTTAGAAAGGTTAAAACTTTAATTAAAAGTTTTAAAGGTAATTAATAATGGAGCAAAGTAGTTTGGTGAGTGTAATTATGCCGGTTTATAATTCAGAACAATATTTACAAAAGGCAGTTGAATCTATTTTAAATCAGTCATATACAAATCTAGAACTTATATTGGTTGATGATGGTTCTACTGATCGAAGTTCAGAGATATGTGATATGTTACAAAAGAAAGATAATAGAGTACGTGTAATACATAAAGAAAATGGAGGAATTGGTTCAGCAAGAAACGCTGCACTTGGGGTAGCAAAAGGAAAGTATATTGCATTTTGTGATAACGATGATATTTTTCTACCAGATTTATTGCTCGATAATGTACATTTAGCTGAAGAAAATAATGCAGATATTGTTAGGTTTGCACGAAAGCATGTTATTCAAGTAGATGGTAAAGTCGTGAAGGAATTAGTACCTCGACTTAAGAAAAAAATGGTATTAGATAGAGATCAATTTATATTAAATTATGATAATATTAGAAATACTAGTAGCGGAGTCTGGAGTGCAATATACAAAAAGGAGATAATTAATAAACATAATATTCAATTTGACTCATCGTTTATGAGATTTGGAGTAGAGGATATTAAATTTAATATTGATTTATACGAGCATGCACAAAAAGTTATTTATAATCCAAATGTGTATTATGTATGGATACATAGAAATAATCATAGTACAAGTACTAAATTTAATATTAATATAATTGAGTCATTTTATCGCGTCCTGGAAAAAGAATATACCTTCTTTATTGAAAATGATTTGTCAAACAAAAGCCCAGGGGCAATTGAAGCTATAATTGTAAATTGCTATTTGCATGAAATATCTAGTTGCTTATGCAATAAAAATTGCCCGTATTCATTCAAAAAGAAGATAAGATTTCTAAAAGAGTTTAGAAATCATGATGTGTTTTCTATTGGTACTTCTAAAGAAGCATATAAAGAGTTAAGGAAAAAAAATTGGAAGTCTTATATACTGTTTAAATTACTCATTAAATCGAGATTTAAAACAATATATTTTATTGAGTATACTTGGAGAAAGTTAGTTTTAAAAAATATTTAGATGTATAGATAGGAATGTGACTTATGAAATCAATTAAAGCGAATTTTATATTTAGTATGGTCAAGTCTTTAATGGGAATTTTATTTCCTGTAATATCTTTTCCATATGCATCAAGAGTACTAGGAGTGGATGCTATTGGTAAAGTGCAATTTGCGTCCTCCGTTATTTCATATTTTGCATTATTTGCTGCTTTAGGTATATCTACTTATGCTATAAGAGAAGGTACAAAGGTTAGAGACGATAGAGAAAAGCTTAGTAAACTATCAAGAGAGCTATTGTTTATTAATTTATTTTCAACAGGGATAATTTATCTGTTTTTAATCATATTTATTTTATTATCAGTCTTTAATGGTTATGTTATACTAATATCTATATTATCTCTGTCAATGATATTTACGACGTTAGGAATGGATTGGATTTATCAACTTAATGAAGATTATATGTATATAAGTATACGTTCTGTTTTATTACAAATTCTGTCTATTATTATGTTATTTACATTTGTGAAAACAGAAAGTGATTACATTATCTATGCAATAATTATAGTTGTTGCAAATAATGGATTTTTCTTTTTTAACTTTATTTATGCAAATAAATACATAGATATATTTACACGTACTGAAATAGAAATCAAAAAGCATATTAAGCCCATTTTGATGATTTTTAGTGTTAGTCTAGCATCAACCATCTATTTAAACATAGATATTGTTATGATAAATGTAATAAAAAATGATTATTATGTTGGATTATATACAGTTGCAATGAAATTAAATACGGTTATAAGAACGTTAATTTCTTCTATATGTGTTGTTTCAATGCCAAGATTATCCTACTACATAGCAAATAAAAATTATAAACAGTATAACTCGTTATTGAGAAATGGCATAAGCCTTAACCTGGCTTTTACTATTCCTACTGCAATTGGAATGTTCATGCTTAGTAAAGAAATTATAATACTATTTTCAGGTAGTGCCTTTTTAGGAGCAGAAATAGCATCAAGTATATTAGCTATCAATATTGTATTCTCCTCTATAAATAGTCTATTATATCAACAAGTTCTAATGCCATATCGAAAAGACGGTTGGGCAGTCATTGGAACCAGTGTCGGAGCCTGTGCAAATATACTATTAAATCTTATATTTATTCCAATGTTTTCCATTGAAGGTGCTGCTATAACCGCCTTAATATCTGAAATGCTAGTTTTCTTTATGTTCCTATATTTGTTAAGAAAGGAATTAGATCTCCACTTTTTATTCAATGAAACTTACAAATTAATATTGGCTTGCATACCTATTGTAATTATTGTCTATATAACCTCTTATTTTTTAAGTAGTTTTACTTTATTATTAATTTCAATACCTTTATCAGCAATTGCATATTTTTTTGCTCTATTATTGCTAAAGGTAACTATTGCAAGGGAATTACTAAATGATATTAGGGACTTACTGTTGAAAGTGGTTAAATAACGATGACATGTGGCAGTTTATGTCTTGTATAGTGAGGGGTAATACGGTAAAATAAAATCTGAGAAATGGACAGTAATGTTTTTAATGAATTATTGGAGGGTGCAAAATGAAAGTATTAGTAATTATACCAGCATATAATGAAGAAGAAAGTATATTAAATGTAGTAAAGAGTTTAGAAAATGCAAGTATAGATTGTGATTATATAGTCATTAATGATTGTTCTAAAGATAATACTATAAAAATTTTAGAAGAGAATAAAATCAATCATATTAATTTGCCAGTGAATTTGGGATTAACTGGGGCAGTGCAAACTGGATACAAATATGCATATAATAATCACTATGATGCGGCAATCCAATTTGATGGAGATGGTCAACATTTACCAGAATACATACCGTTACTAGTAGATGAGTTAAAAAAAGGTTATGACATTGTTATTGGATCTAGATTTGTAGATAAAAATAAGGGATTAAGTTTAAGAATGTTAGGAAGCCGTTTAATATCTTTTGCTATTAAAGCGACAACTCGAACAACAGTAAAAGATCCAACAAGTGGGATGAGAATTATTAATAGGGAAATGATTAAAGATTACGCTTTTGAAGTAAATCGTAAGCCAGAACCAGATACTCTTGCGTACCAAATAAAAAAGGGTTACAAAGTCAAAGAAATTCAAGTAGAAATGAAACAAAGATTTGCAGGGGAAAGTATTTACAGTGGGTTATGGAACTCTGTAAAGTATATGGCTAAAGTAATTATTACTATTATGTTCTTTAATTAAGGAGGGAAGTAATATGAGTATACAGTTTAGAATATTGTTAATCGCTTTGACAGCACTATGTTTTTTAGTTTTGATAAAAAATGTAAAAAAGGGCAATATGAGAAGTGATTATGCTGTTGTATGGATACTTTGCTCTTTTACTTTATTGTTATTGAGTATTTTTCCACAAATTGCAGATTTTTTTGCAATACAACTAGGGATTATATCAACTGCTAATATGGTTTTCGCTATTATTATTTTCTTGCTAATTATTATGGTATATTTACTTTTCACTAAGGTCTCGTGGTTGGAAGAAAAACAAAAAGCAATAGTACAAGAATTAGCAATTTTAAATAAAAGACTGGAAGATGAAAAGAAGAGTAAAATTGGTAAAAGATAGTAGTAATTATATCTGCTATAGCAATTTGCTATTTCCTGCTAAAGGTTATATATATGAAGGAGAAAGTATATGAATTGGGTTAAATCAATTTTCTTTCTAACCATAATATTTGCATATTATTATGTTTTAGGAAGGTATGTATTAAAGGCATTTAATTATAATGTAGTAAGTTCACTAAAGAATGTAATTGCTGGTTTTTTCTTTACCTTTTTCTTGGGCTTTATTATAGGATTTCCAGCACAATATTTACATATTAGCTATTATCTATATAAATATATAATGCTACTTGTATATATGTTATTTGGCTTTTTAGTATGTTTTTTTCAGAGGCATTTTATCTTAGAAAAAATAAAATACTGCAAGAATAACCTTAGGTACCTACTTTTAAAACATCTTAAAAGATATTGGTTTGTTTATTTTTTAGTTCTATTATTTTCAGTTTTTTCAATGACCAATGGACTTCCATACTATGGTGGCAATTATGATGATCATTACTATATTGGAAGAGTTGTCCATCAAGTAGGTGCCAATGAACTAATGATGAAAAATTACTTCAATGGTAGCATATTGAGTGTTGTTGATATTAGTAGATTGGTTAATACTTTTGAACTTACTTATGGTTTTTTTGGTGATATATTTAAAATTAGTTTAACCTTTTTTTGTCGAGGAACAATGGTTATTCATAATTATATAATTGTTTTTTTTACGTTTAAATTATTTGCAGAAGATTTTGTGAAAGAAGATTATTCACAGTTTGTTATTACCCCTATGTTACTATTACTAGTACCAAGTGGATACTTTTTATACTCTGAAAATGCATTTATGAGAATTACAATGTATGATGGATGGCAGTTTCAAACAGCTATCTTTTATGGATCATCTATTGTTAGAACCATTGCAATTCCGGTGATATTAATATATGGAAAAGACTTAATTAAGAGATTAGAAGTTAAAAAGGTAGTTTTTATAGGTATTTTATATGTGACATTAATTTCTTTTTCTACTATATTTTTTACCCATGCTATAGTGTTATTAATTGTCTTTATAATAGTTAAATTTATATATTATTATCAGATACAAAGTGAAATGGAGAGTAATAAAAAGTGGTTGGGAATATTGGGAGTAGTTGCCACTCTCATAATATTATTAACCATAAATAATATATTAGGAAATTTGTATGTTAATCATCAAGTTTTTATAGATTATGATGCTTTTATAAATAAGTATTTCTGGCCTGATTTCTTTATTAGGTATGGAGTGTTTGCCATAATTCCTGCCTATTTTGTTTCTAATAGAAAGGAAATTAAGATGGTTGTATTAGTTACATTGTTGCTGTATCTAAGTGTTTATACTAACCAATTTATAGAGCTATTGCTTACTTCATCTTTAAATATGAACTTTGTGTTATTCAGATTTGTAACTTCAATATGTTTTATGATTATAGGGTTTATAGGTATATTTATAGCGAGAATGTATGTAAAATTAAAATTGCCTTTTGTTTTTACAACGATACTATCGTTAATTTTAACTTTTGGAATGGTCGTATTTATGTATAGTAATAAAGATGACATAAAGGAAGACACATCGTTATCAACAGGAATTAGTCAGTTTGGATACTCTATTGATCAGCTACTGGAAAATGATAAGTTAGTACCGGATATTATGGTAGAGATAGGTGAATATTTTGACAGTTTAGAACATGGAAGCTATCGTTTGATTAGTTCACACAATATCCCATATAATGGTCGATTATTAAACGGAAGAAATTTTGTTATGGCCTCGAGTAATATTGAGACATGTTTTCATGGTGGTTGTAACAATTTAACAGACAATCAATTATCTGAAGTAGAGAGATTCTTTAATAATGAAGTAGGTTATCATGAAATAGAGAAAATTATAGTGTCACAGAAAATCGATTTTTTGCTAGTAAATGAAGAGGGCCAAAAAGAGGAACTTGAGAAAAATGGATTTACTGTTGTTCTTAGCAGCTTAGAAGCAAACAGACAGTACTTTTTATTGCAAAGATAGCTTTCAATAAGATGATTAAAGTGTTCTCAGCGACTACGGGAGCGCTTTTTTTACTATTACTAACACAATAACAAACGAGTTGCAAATATTAAATTTTAGAGTTAATAATAACTAAAATAAGTTTACAGTTGAATTAATAGATATTTAACAATATATATTTAGTGAAAAGCATTGTTAATGTATGATATCTGTTGTATAATTTCCCTAGTTTAAAATTATAGTACTTAATAAAATTGATTGTAGTTAATAAAAATGATACGTATTTATTTAAAAGTGATAATATGCAAAAGCATAGTATAAATATATATTGTTTTTAATGGTTTGTTTTTTATTTTATGAATTTAATATAAATTGATTAATCAAATTAGCTGAGGTAAATGACACTATTTTGCCTGTATTTATAATCAGTTGGTAGTTGCGTTATTGTAGCGGATGTAACCGGCAAAATATTGAAAATTATGGTAAGTATTAATAAATTATAAAGTATAGTAGAGTAATGGTTATACGGGAGGATACGTATGAATATTAATAAAAATGCAATTGAAGTAAGAAATATGTTCAAAACATTTAAATGTGTATATGATAAGCCAAGTACTTTAAAAGAACGTTTAGTTTTTTGGACGAAGAAAGAGGTGGAAGTACAAACTGTACTTAAAGATATTAGCCTAGATATAAAAAAAGGTGAGACTGTGGCGCTAATTGGAACAAATGGTAGCGGAAAATCTACTTTGTTAAAATTAATGACTAAAATTCTTTACCCAAATAAGGGAACGATTGAGACAAATGGAAAGCTAACATCATTATTAGAGCTGGGTGCAGGATTTCATCCTGATTTTACAGGGAGAGAGAACATATATTTTAATGCTTCGATTTTCGGATTAAATCGTGAAGAGATAGATAAAAGAATTGATGAAATCATTAACTTCTCAGAACTAGGACATTTTATTGATAATCCCGTTCGAACATATTCCTCGGGTATGTACATGAGGCTAGCCTTTTCAGTAGCAATTAATGTAGATGCAGAGATTCTATTAATCGATGAAATATTAGCAGTAGGTGATCAACACTTTCAGGATAAATGCTTCGACAAGTTAGAGGAATTAAGGAAAAGTGATAAGACGATTGTAATTGTTACACACAGCCTAGATATTGTTAAGAAATTATGTGATAGAGCTATTTGGATTTACAATGGTGAGTTTAGATTGGATGGATCTCCTCTTTACGTTATAGATGAGTATTTGAAACAAGTACATATTGATAATAAGAAAAAGAAAAAGAAAGCTATTATAGAAGGGAAAGAGTCATATACAGGTACAATCTTTGTCGATTATCCTAAAGATTTCTCTCGTATTAATATTAATCAGCAGCCATTAATTGAACTGAGGGGCTGGCAAATAAGTGATTGTGAAAATTCTCATCTAGAAATAAGTATTAATAATACTAGGATTAAGGATATTAGTAGGACAGCTCGAATGGATGTATTAGAACTTTATGAAGAGAGTTACGGTGCATTTACTGACGGAAAAGATATTGGGTGGATGTGTACGGTCGATTTAACTAGTTATAAGGATGTTATTTTAGATGGAAAAATAAGTATAGATTTAACTTTATATAGTAACGATAAGATTGCCATTGATACCAAAGAGTTAGTACTATATATAAATAAAGAGGGGTAATAAATATGTTTAAGAATTTATATAATTATCGCGAGCTTCTTAAAACGAATGTAAAAAAAGAAATTAGAGGTAGGTACAAAGGTTCTTTCTTAGGAGTATTATGGTCTTTTATTAATCCGCTACTTCAAGTTTTAGTATATGCTATTGTTTTTCCTTACTTAATGGGTGCAGGCGTAGACAACTACTTGGAATACTTAGTCACTGGTATTATACCTTGGAACTTCTTCCTGATGACAGTAAGTCAAGG
>Ga0153917_1000851_pt1 | contig 15634 bp, 16 predicted proteins | sample TSFL001MetaG_FD_104695 | JGI IMG/M metagenome (GOLD analysis project Ga0153917, IMG submission 104695) | Attine ant fungus gardens microbial communities from Florida, USA - TSFL001 MetaG | ecosystem: Host-associated > Fungi > Mycelium > Unclassified | place: USA: Florida, Paynes Creek Historic... | reverse complement strand
TGGGCTCGTCGATCAAAGCGTCCGTCCTCATGATCGGAGCCGAGTAGAACAGTAGACGGACTGCGCCCGGAGAAGCCGCAGGCTCACAGAAGTGGACGGGGGTTCAATTCCCCCCATCTCCACGAGATCGCAGCAGCAGCGCGAGTCGTCGCGAGGAGGCCGCCCGAAAGGGCGGCCTCCTTCGCGTTCGCCGGCGGGATGCGAAGGGCCCGGCATCCGTCTCGGAGGCCGGGCCCGGCCGCGTCCCGCCGGCGACGCGTCGCCGGCGGGCAGGGCTTCTACTCCCCCAGGTGCCGGCGCGACGACATCGCGCGCTCGGCCTCGCGGCGGTCCTGCCGCTCGCGCAGCGCGTGGCGCTTGTCGTACTCGCGCTTGCCCTTGGCGACCGCCAGCTCGACCTTCGCCTTGCCGTCGGAGAAGTACAGCGAGAGCGGCACGAGCGTGTAGCCGCCCTCCTTCGTCTTGAGCGCCAGCTTGCGGATCTGCTCGCGGTGGAGCAGCAGCTTGCGCTTGCGGCGCGGCGCGTGGTTGTTCCAGGTGCCCTGGAAGTACTCCGGGATGTGCACGGCCTCGAGCCAGGCCTCGCCCCGCTCGATGTAGGCGTAGCCGTCGGTGAGCGAGGCGCGCCCCTGCCGGAGCGACTTCACCTCGGTCCCCCACAGCACGATGCCGGCCTCGATCGTGTCCTCGATGAGGTAGTCGTGACGCGCCTTCCGGTTCGTGGCAACCGTCTTCGTTCCCTGTTCCTTCGCCACGGCGTCCTCCTTCCGTGCCCCGAGGGCGCCGTCGTCGGCGCGGGCGGAGCAGCCGATCAGTATACGGGCTCCCGGCGCCGGCGACCGACCGCGCCGTCCATGGAACCGAATTCCCCCTTCGGCACGGTGCCAAAGGGGGAATTCGGTTCCATCGTGAGCGCCGGGCCGACGCCCTACACGCGCAGGTACTTGCGGATCGCGATGCTCGCCGAGACCATCGCGAGCAGCACGCCCAGCACGATGAGCACGGGCGCCACGATCCACGCCTCCTGCAGGCCGACGAGCGCCGTGAACGGCATCCTCGGCCCCAGGTAGCCCTGCACGAAGAACTGGACGATCGCGAAGCACGCGGCGGAGGCGAGCACGGCGCCGATGAGCGCCGCCACGACGCCCTCGAGCACGAACGGCGCCTGGATGAACCGGTTCGACGCGCCCACCAGGCGCATGATGCCGATCTCGCGGCGACGGCTGAACGCCGACAGCCGGATCGTGGTGGCGATGAGCAGCACCGCGGCGACGAACATGACGACCGCGACACCCACGGCGCTGAGGCTGCCCGCGTTGAGCAGCTGGAAGATGCCGTCGAGGAACTGGCGCTGGTCGCTCACGTTCTCGACGCCCGGCATGCCCTTGAGCGTCTCGATCACGACGTCCGAGTTGGACGGGTCCTGCAGGTTGATCCAGAAGGCCTGGTTGAGGTACTCCGGCTTCACGAACGACGCGATCGGGTCGCCGGCGAACTGCTGCTGGAAGCGCGCGAACGCCTGATCGTGGTTCTCGAAGTCGTAGCCGCGGATGTACGGCGCGAGCACCGGTCCGCGGAGCTGCTCCTCCACGGCGGCGATCTGGTCGCCCGACGCCTCGACGCCCGCGCAACGGTTCGAGGCGGAGGTCGCCGTGCAGAAGTCGACCGCGACCTGGGCGCGGTCGTACCACTGCGTCTTCATGCCCTGCACCTGCAACTGCAGCAGGATCGCGGCGCCGATGAAGGTCAGCGAGACGAAGGTGACGAGCACGACCGAGATGACCATGCTCGTGTTGCGGCGGAGGCCCTGCCACATCTCGGCGAGAACGAGTCCGAACATCAGCGGGCGCCTCCCTCGTTCGCTCGGCCGAATCCTCGTCCGTCGGCGGGACGGTCGACGCCGAAGAGGTCGCCGAGCTCGTCCTGCGCGGCCTCGGCATCGGCGTCCGACGCGGCGTCACGGGCGCGCACTCGGGCGTCCATCGTCTCGGCGATCGTGCGGCGCTCGCGCCCGGAGGCCGAACGGTCATCGGCGCCGGTCGAGGCCGAGGCGCTCTCGTCGGCGCCGGCATCCGCGTGCTCGTCGGCCGGCTCGACGATCTCGGGCTGGTAGACGCCGCTCGACTCGTCGCGCACGAGGCGCCCGTCGATGAGCTCGATCACGCGGCGCTTCTCCTCGTCGACGATCGAGACGTCGTGCGTGGCCATGACGACGGTCGTCCCATTCTGGTTGATGCGCTTGAGCAGCGCCATGATGCCGCGGCTCGTCGCCGGGTCGAGGTTGCCGGTGGGCTCGTCGGCGAGCAGGATCGCCGGCTTGTTCACGACGGCGCGCGCGATGGCGACGCGCTGCTGCTCGCCGCCGGAGAGCTCGTGCGGGAAGCGGTCCTCGAGGCCGGCGAGGCCGACGGTCTCGAGCACGTCGGGGACGGCCTTCGAGATGTGGCCGCGCGACTTGCCGAGCACCTGCAGCGCGTAGGCGACGTTCTCGAACACGGTCTTGCCCTGCAGGAGGCGGAAGTCCTGGAACACCATGCCGATGTTGCGACGGTAGTACGGCACCTTCCGCGGCGAGATGCGGCGGAGGTCCTGGCCGAGCACGTGCACCTGGCCCGTCGTGGGCTTGTCCTCGAGGAGGATGAGCCGCAGGATGCTGGACTTGCCGGATCCGCTCGCGCCGACGAGGAAGACGAACTCGCCGCGCAGGATCTCGAAGGTCATGTCGTCGAGTGCCGGAGACGCGCTGCCCGCGTACACCCTGCCGACGGAGTCAAATCTGATCATGGCCTGTCAAGGGTAGGCACGGCGCGCGTCGGCACCCTGGACGACGCGCCCGCGCAGGATGGATGCGGTGGTTCGCACTGGCCGCGACGCCGTGGCTCCCTGACCCCGCTGCACACGTCAGGAAAATATGCGAACAGATCGGCTGGACGGCGATCTGTCGGCGTATTTTCCTGACTTGTGCGCGCCGGCCCCGGAAGAACCGCCGCCGCAGCACCGCTGCCGGACGAGTCACGACCCGCCTACCGGTGCTCGGGGTGCAGCTCGTGGTGGGGCTCGAGGCCGGCGCCGGTCTCGTCGAAGCGGCGCAGGGCGTCGAGCGCGGGTGCGAGGTCGAGACCGCGCTGCGCCACCCACTCGTCGTCGAAGTAGGTGTCGACGTAGCGGTCGCCCGTGTCGCAGACGACCGTGACGACGCTCCCCCGCTGGCCGCGCGCGACCATGTCGGCGACGATGCGCAGGGCGCCCCACACGTTCGTGCCGGTCGAGCCGCCGACCCGACGGCCGAGCCGCTCGCTGGCGAACCGGGCGGCGGCGATCGACTCGGCATCCGTCACTCGGATCATGTCGTCGACGACGTCGGCGACGAACGAGGCCTCGACCTTGGGCCGGCCGATGCCTTCGATGACGCTGGAGGTGGCGCTCGTGACCGTGCGGTCGTCGTTCTTCCAGGCGTCGAAGAAGACGGACGCCTCGGGGTCGACGACGCACAGGCGGGTCCGCAGCTCGCGGTGGCGCACGTAGCGGCCGATCGTGGCGCTCGTTCCGCCCGTTCCCGCGCCGACGACGATCCAGTCGGGCACGGGGTGCGGCTCGTCGCGCATCTGCTCGAAGACGGCGCTCGCGATGTTGCCGTCGCGCCAGTTCGTCACCCGTTCGGCGTACGTGAACTGGTCGAGGTAGTAGCCGTCCGACTCCCGCGCGATGCGCTCCGCCTCGCGGTAGACCGTGCGCGGGTCGTCGACGGCGTGCACCTCGCCGCCGAAGGAGGCGATGAGGTCGAGCTTGGGCTGCGCGGTGGACGCCGGCACGACGGCCACGAAGCGCAGGCCGAGCAGGCGCGCGAAGTACGCCTCGCTGACGGCGGTCGAGCCCGAAGAGGCGTCGACGACCGTGCCGCCGGGGCGCAGCTGCTCGTTCACGAGCGCGTACTCGAACAGCGAGCTCGCGAGCCGGTGCTTGAGGCTGCCGGTGAGGTGGGAGGACTCGTCCTTGAGGTAGAGGGAGACGCCAAGCTCGGGACGCAGCGGGAACTCGAGCAGGGGCGTGTCGGCGCCGCGGCGCTGCTCGGAGCGCAGGCGCCGGATCGCGGCGCGCGTCCACACGCGGCGCTCAGCGCGGGCGCAGCGCGTCCACTCCTCCGAGGCGACGTGCGTGGCGTCGTCGGTCGCTCCCGTGCCGCTCTCGGCGGCGGCCGAGCCGCTCACCTACGCGACCTCGTTGGCCTTGTGCTTGCGCCAGCGGATGCCGGCGGCGATGAACCCGTCGATGTCGCCGTCGAACACGCGGTCGGGGTTCGAGGTCTCGAACTCGCTGCGGAGGTCCTTGACCATCTTGTAGGGCGCGAGCACGTAGGAGCGCATCTGGTCGCCCCAGCTCGCGGTGATGTTGCCGGCGAGCTCCTTCTTCTTCGCGTTCTCCTCCTCGCGGCGCATGAGCAGCAGGCGCGACTGGAGCACGCGGAGGGCCGCGGCGCGGTTCTGGATCTGGCTCTTCTCGTTCTGGCAGCTCACCACGATGCCCGTGGGCAGGTGGGTGATGCGCACGGCGGAGTCGGTCGTGTTCACCGACTGGCCGCCGGGGCCAGAGGAGCGGAAGACGTCGACGCGGATGTCGTTCTCGGGGATCTCGATCGACTCGGTCTGCTCGATGAGCGGCACGACCTCGACGGCGGCGAAGCTCGTCTCGCGACTGCCGGCCGAGTTGAAGGGGCTCATGCGCACGAGGCGGTGCGTGCCCGCCTCGATGGAGAGGGTGCCGAAGGCGTAGGGAGCGTCGACCTCGATCGTCGCCGACTTGATGCCGGCCTGCTCGGCGTAGCTCGTGTCGAGCACCTGCACCTTGTGCGAGTGCTGCTCGGCCCAGCGCAGGTACATGCGCAGGAGCATCTCGGCGAAGTCGGCCGCGTCCACGCCGCCGGCCCCTGCGCGGATCGTGATGACCGCGGGGCGGGGGTCGAACTCGCCGTCGAGGAGGGTCTGCACCTCGAGATCGCCGATGACCTTGGTGATGGCGGCGAGCTCGACCTTGGCCTCCTCGGCGGACTCGGCGTCGTCGCCCTCGTTGGCGAGCTCGACGAGCACCTCGAGGTCGTCGAGGCGCGCGGCGATCGACTCGAGGCGCTTGAGGTCGGCCTGGGCGTGGCTCAGCGCGCTCGTCACCTGCTGGGCGTGCTCGGGGTCGTTCCACAGATCGGGCGCGGAGGCCTGCTCCTCGAGCTCGGCCGCGCTGGCGCGCAGCCGCTCCGGGTCCATGACGGCGCTGATGTCGCCGAACGTGCTCCGAAGCGCTGCGATCTCGGCCGAGAAATCAAGGTTGATCATGATCGTCCCAGCCTACCCGTGCGGGCGGCGGGCGGACTGCGCGGGGAGGGCGGCGCTCGGGCGTGGCCTCGGCTCGTCGCTACTCGAGGAGGCCGCGGGCGGAGCTGGAGGCGTGGACGCGAAAGCCCTCGGGGACGACGAACGAGAACACGGGCGGATGCCAGGCGCTCGACACGGCGACGACCGCGGTCACGGCATCCGGCGTCACGACCGACTCGACGCGCACGTCGTCGAGCAGAACCGGCGCCCGGTCGACGAACCGGTTCGCCGCGAGCGCCGCGGCGGCCGGGTCGAGCACCGGCTCGACGCCGGATGCCGTGACCCTGGTCGCCGCGATGTCGTAGGCCTCGCTCGCGGCGAGCGCGGCGCCGTCGGCGAGGCTCAGCAGCCGCTTGTGCTCGAGGAACAGCGACGTCGCGGACGCCAGGACGAGGGCCAGGAGCGTCGCGATGAGCGCGTAGACGAGGATGAGCAGGAGCGTGGAGCCGTCCTCCTCGGCTCCTGCTGATGCACGGTCGTCGTGCGCCGTAGCGCATCGAGGCGCGCGGGCGGGAGCGCCCGGCGAATGGGGCGTCCCGGCGCGGGGACGCAGCGCATCGTCCCCGGTGCCGCGGCGGGTTCCGCCGTCCGGACGCGCGGCCCCGTCGTCCGCCGCTCGGCGGGCGTCGTGCATGCGGGCTTCTCCGAGCGCCGGCCGCCGGCTCCGGACGCCGATCGTCATGAGGCGCCGAACCTGGAGACGGCGAACGAGGCGCGCTCCTCCACCCGGATGCCGGCGGTCGCGTCCGGGTCGAGGGACGCGGGCACGAGCGGCAGCCGCGCCGTGATGCCCACGACCACCGTCACGATCGTGTCGGGCGCCGTGCAGTCGGCGGGCACGGGCTCGCAGGACACGCCGGCGTCGGCATCCTCGACGGGGATGCCGTGGTCGGCGAGGGCGAGCTCCAGCGCGGACTGCGCGTAGGCGCCGCCGAGCGCCGGACCGTGCTCGGCGATCGATCGGGCGGCGTTGCGCGCGACCGACTCGCCCGCCATCATCGCCTGCTGCACGGACGCGAGGGAGAGCGCGCCGTAGGCGACGGGGACGAGCAGCAGCACGCCGAGGCTGAGGAACTCGAGCGTCGCGGAGCCGGCGTCGAGGGCGAGCCGATCGATCAGACGCCGGGGCGCGCGCTCGAATGCGGTGCCGAGCGCGGTGCTGAACCCGCGACCGAGCGGACGGGGACGCAGCGCGCGACGCGACCAGGACGAACGCGGGAGCGGACGGACGGGTCGGAACAGCGAGGCCGATGCAGGCGCACGCACGGCCGGCGACGCGGCCATCGCGGACGCGGAGGGCGCCCGCGTCGCAGGCATCGCGGACGCGGACGGCATCGCGGGGCGCCTCATCGCCCGAGCCGTTCGACCGGCGCCCGCCCGACCACCGTGAGCGAGTCGGGCAGGCCGACGAGCCCGATGAGCGGGAGGGGCGCGGTGACGGTCACGCGCACGACGTCGACGCCGTCGATCGAGACGTGCTCGGCGCGCACGTCTCGCGCGTAGCCGCTGCTCAGCGCGAGCCCGATGAGCGTCGCCGTGCGCTCCTCGCCCGCGGCGAGACTCGCGCCGACCGTCCCCGCGTGCCTCGCGCCCTCTCCGGCGGCGTCGACGAGCGTCGTGCGAACGTGGAGCGCGAAAGCGACCTGCACGATCGTGAGGAAGAGCATCGTGAGCAGCGCGGCCGAGAGCGCCCATTCCGCGGTGGACGAGCCCTCGGCATCCGAGAGGACGCGTCGGATGCGGGACGTGCGCGTCGGCGTCACTGGAACGCCGAGACCCGGTCGATGGCGTCCTTGAAGACCTGCACCAGCAGCTCGCCCGCCGTGGCCCAGAGCACCATCACGATGCCCGCCGTCATGATGCTGATGAGCACCCAGCCGGGGACGTCGCCGCGCTCGTCGGCTCGGGCGGCGGGCAGGCGTCGCGCGACGGCGCGGGCGAGCGCCCCGGCCGTGCTCGCGATCGCCCGGCGGAACACGGTCGAACGGGCGACGAGGCCGAGACGCTCGGCGACGGTGCGCAGACGGTCCGGGGCGGATGCGGTGGTGGTCATCGGGGCGTCTTCCATTCGGGTCGAGGGAGTTCGGTCGGTGCGAGGCCCTGCGGGCCTTCGTCGCGGGGAGGCCGGGGATCGCCGGAGCCGCGCAGCCTGGTCGGACGGGCGTTCACAGCCCCGACCGGATCACGAAAAGGCCTGGATAGAGGGCGAAAATGATCGTGATCGGCAAGACGAGCATGATCAGCGGCACGAGCATCGCGATCTCCCGGCGCCCGGCGGATTCGAGCAGCTCCCGCTTGGCCGCGTCACGGGCGTCGGCGGCCTGCGCGCGCAGCACGTCGGCGAGCGGCGCCCCGCGCTCCAGAGCGCCGCGGATGTGGTCGACGGTGCGCACGAGAGGAGGATGGCCGAGCTCGTTCGCGACGCGCTCGAGCGCATCCGCGACGGGCACGCCGGCGCCGACGAGCACGACGGCGCGGTCGAGTTCTCGGGCGAGCTCGCCGCTGCTCGCGCGCACGACGCGACGGATGCCGTCGAAGACGCCCTCCCCCGCCGACAGGCTGAGCGTGAGGAACTCGAGCACCGTCGGGAACTCGCTCGCGATGCGCCGCATGCGCGCGGCGGCTCGCCAGCGCAGCGCGCGGTCGCGCAGCAGGACGCCGCCGAGCGCGCAGACGAGCGGCAGCGCGATCTGCCCGGGCAGCGCGAGCCCGCGGGTCGCGGAGAGCAGGACGACGCCGATCACGCCGATGCCGAGCGCCGCGCTCCCCCACGCCAGCTGCTCGAGGCGGAAGCGCTCGAGCGTCCCCTCCGATCCCGACTGCCGCAGCGCGAGCCGGATGCGCGAGGCTCCGCCGAGCACTCGGTCGAGGCTCGTGCGGAGGCGGGCAACCAGGGGCGAGGCGAACGCGCCGAGCAGCGGGAGCGGATCTACGATCCGGCCGCGCATGTGCTCGCGGGCCGGCTCCGACACGTCCTGCAGGAATGGGGCGACCCGATCGATCAGATCCGCGCGACGGAACCGGGGAAGGGCGCCGAGGAGGGTCCAGAGGCCGAGCCCGCAGGCGACCCCGATGAGCGCGCTCGCGCCGGCGACGCTCGCGGCGGTCACGCGAACCACCTCCGGTCGTCGCGCAGGCGGCCGATGCGCCGCATGACCCGGTAGCTGACGACGGTGACGACGAGTCCGACGAGGATCACGAGCGCGCCCTCGACCGAGTTGTAGGCCTGGGCGGCCTCCGGCCTGGTCGACAGGAGGAGCAGCACGATCCAGGGCGCGGCGACGCCGAGCCTGGCGGCGTTCATGACCCACGACTGGCGCGCCTCGACCTCGTTGCGGATGGCCTGCTCCTCCCGGAGGTAGCGGCCCAGGCTGCGCAGCACGGTCGACAGCTCCGCCCCGCCGACCTCGCGGGCGAGGCGCAGGGTCTCGACGATGCGGTCGGCCGTGGGATCGGCGAGGCGCTCCTTCAACTCGTCGACGGCGACGCGGAAGCTCGCCGTCGCCCGGTACCGGGCCGCGAAGCCCGCGAAGTCCTCGCGCAGCGCCTCGGGCCCCGCCGTCGCGAGCGCCTCGAGGGCGTCGGGCAGCGACAGCCCGCTGCGCACGGACGACACGAGGTGGTCGACGACGTCGGGCCACATCGCCCGGTGCGCCCGGCGGCGGGCGTGGGCGCGCGCTCGCACGACGAGCAGCGGGGCGGCGGTTCCGGCCGCGAGGGCGATGGCGGCCGAGGGGACGACGCCCGTCGTCGCGAGTACGAGGGCGCAGGAGGCGAGGCCGAGGACGACGCCGAGCGCGGCGAAGAGGGCGACGGGGACGCGCGGCAGCCCGGCGCGGGCGAGGAGTCCGGCGACGCGGTCGTGCAGCGCGCGCGGCCGCCAGGCTGGCCGAGCACCGGCGTCCGGCGAGTCGGCGCCGACCCGCGGCCCTCGCGGCCTCGCCCAGGCTGCGGCGAGCAGCGTCGCGCCGAGCGCGAAGAGGGCCAGCACGATCGTCGCACCGCCGCCGAGCGGGAGGAGGGGCGCGCCCGGGCCCGACGCGCCCGGGACCACCGCCGCCGCGACGGCCCAGGGAAGCGCATCGGCCGACGACGCGGGCAGGCCCGCCGTCATCGGACGCCTCGCAGCAGGTTCGCGACGTCGACGCCGGCCCGCTCGTACTTGACCGTCCGCGCGGGTGCGCCGACGACCTGCAGCAGCCCGTTCGAGGCGGTGGCGAAAAGCCGGTCGATCTCGATGGTCGACTCCCGCGTCGCACCCGTCGGCGCGACGATCTCGGCCACCCGCCGACGCCCCGCGGGCGTGCGCTCCAGGTGCACGACGAGGTCGACGCAGGAGGCGACGGTGGGCACGACGAACGCCGCGTCGATGTTGCGGCCGGCGAGCAGCGGCAGAGTCGAGAGCTTGACGAGCGCGTCCCGGGCGGAGTTCGCGTGGATCGAGCACATGCCGGGCAGGCCCGAGTTCATGGCGATGAGCAGGTCGAGGCTCTCGGCCTCGCGCACCTCGCCGACGACGAGCCGATCGGGTCGCATGCGCAGCGCCTCCTTGACGAGGCGGCGCAGCGTGATCTCGCCCGTGCCCTCGAGGCTCGCCTGCCGGCACTGCAGCGCGACGTGGTCGCGGGCGGCGACGTCGAGCTCGAAGGTCTCCTCGACCGTGACGATGCGCTCGGCCGGATCGACGGCGGCGAGCATGGCGCCGATCATCGTGGTCTTCCCCGTGTGCGTGGCGCCCGACACGAGCACGTTGAGACCGGCGCGCACCGAGGCGCGCAGGAACCCGGCCGCCTGCGCCGGCATCGACTCGCGCTCGACGAGCGCGCCGAGATCCCGCATCCGCCGCGAGAACTTGCGGATGTTGATCGACGGATAGCGGCGCGTCACATCGGGCACGACCACGTGCACCCGCGAGCCGTCGGGCAGCGAGGCGTCGACGAACGGCGACGAGAAGTCGACCCGCCGCCCGGTCGACTGCAGCAGCCGCTCGATCAGGTCGTCGATCTCGCCCTCGGGGATGAGCGTGGGCGTCAGCTGCGGCGCTCCCCCGCCGCGCGCCACGAACAGCCGGCTCGGCGCGTTGAGCCAGATCTCCTCGACCTCGGGATCGTCGAGGTACGGCTGCAGCGCGCCGAAGCCGGCCACGCGGGCGAGCACTGCGCGCACCGCCGCGCCCTCGTCGTGCACGAGCGGCGCGTCCCGGGCGAGCGCCTCCTCGGCGTACGCCCGCACCTCGCGGCGCACGACCTCGTCCGCGAGCGCCCGATCCCGCGAGAGATCGACTCGCTCGCGCGCCATTCGCTCCCGAACGCGCTCCGTGATGGATGCCACTGCCTGCTGCACGCCGCCATGCTGGCACCGGACCCGATCGGCCCGCAGAAGTTATCCACAGGGCAGCGGCCCGCCTCTCGCCGTGCCTCAGTGCACCGGGTCGATGCCCCGTCCCGACCGCAGCGCCCAGACCACGAGCACGAGGTCGACGGCCTCGAGCTGATCCGGCGCCGCCGCTCCTCCCCTAGCCTGACAGGCATGCGAGAGCGAACCTCGACCGATCTGCGCCTGGTGCGCCGGCTGCTGCTGCAGCTCTACCCGGCGGCGTCCGCGGGCGACGAGGCGGCGACGCGGGGTGAGACGCGCGCCTTCCTGGTCTCCGCGCTGACGTTCGCGGCCGTGCTCGTCGTCGTGGGCATCGCGACCTTCGGCGTCGACGTGCCGCTGTGGGAGCTCGTCTCGGTCGGCACGATCTCGGCCCTCGCCGGCGGCCTCTCGGCCGGGGCGGGCGCCGTCCTCGGCCAGTTGACGACCCCCGACGGCGACCGCGCGTCGTGGCGCCGCGGACTGCCGATCGCGCAGCGCGTCGTCGACTTCACGAGCGTCGCGCTCGTGCACGTCCTCCTCGCCGCGATGGTCTCGGTCATCCTCTTCTACACGTTGCAGCACGCGTTCGAGGGGCTCTCGGTCGACACCCTGACGACCGCGATGATGGCGGCGACGCTCAGCGCCCTGTACGCGAACATCTCGTTCCACATCTCGTCGAACCTGACCACGTCGCGGCTCGCGGGCGCGCTCGCGACGCTCGTCACGACGGGCGTCATGCTCAGCATGACCACCTCGCAGGACCCCACGTGGTGGCAGTTCCACTTCAGCGAGCTCGGCACCGGCACGGGCTTCTCGGGCGCGTCGTTCAACATCACGCTCATCGCCGGCGGCATCGTGCTCGCCGGCCTCGCCAACTACATCGCCGCCGACCTCTCGCGGTGGGACGCCCTCACCTCCTCGAGCAGGCCGCGCCACGTGCGTCTCTTCCGCGCGGGGTTCGTCACCGTCGGCATCGGGCTGTCGGGAGTCGGACTCGTGCCCGTCAACGAGAGCCTCGTGCTGCACAACACCTTCGCGACGGGCATGGCGGTCGTCTTCGGCGGCATCCTGATCGCCCTGCGTTGGCTGCTGCCGGGCCTCCCGCGCACCGCGTACATCCTCTCGGACGTCGTCGTCGTCGCGATCGTCGTCGCCGCGCTCTTCTGGTGGCCGATCGGCTACTACAACCTCACGGCCGTGGAGCTCATCGCGGCGGGGCTCATCTTCGGCTGGCTCGTGCTCTTCATCCGCGCGATCGGCGCGCTCGCCGAGACGCGGGCGGCGTCGCACGCGCGCGCCACGGTCGCGGCGGCGCCGGTCGCGGCAGTCGGGCAGGCGGCCCGCGTCGCGCGCGCCGTGGCCGACGACGCGTTCCGGCCCTCGGCGCCGGGCCCGCGCACCGATGCGATGGATGCGGATGACGTTCCTGCACCTGCCGAGCCCGGCGCCGCCGCCCGCATCCACGTCGTGGCCGGCGCCATCGCCGACGACTCCGGCCTCGTGCTCGCCGTGCGCCGGGCCCCGGGCACGAGCCAGGCCGGACGCTGGGAGTTCCCGGGCGGCAAGGTGGAAGCGCGCGAAGACGCCCGCGCGGCGCTCGCGCGCGAGCTGCGGGAGGAGCTCGGCGTCGAGGTGCTGATCGGCGAGCGCGTCGATCGGAGCGTCACGCGCGTCGGCTCCCTCGACATCGACCTCGAGTGCTTCTCGGCGCGGCTCGCGGGCGCGCGTCCCACCTCGAGCACCGATCACGACGCCTTCGCCTGGATGCCGGCGGCCTCGCTCCCCGCCCTCGACTGGTGCCCGCCCGACGAGCCCGCCATGGCGCGGCTGGCGGCCGGCTCCGGCGCGACGGATGCGGAGGGCGCGAGCGGCGCCCGGGCGACCGGCGAGCCGGTGATCGCGCCGACGGGCGAGGCCGCTCCCAGCGCATCGAGCACGAAGCCGCGCATCACCGGACGATAGGTTGGCGGGATGACCGGACCAGCACAGCAGCCCGACGGCGGTTTCTCCGGCGCACCGCAGATCCCACCGCCTCCGCGGCAGTGGCAGTCGGCGCCGCGACCGCAGCAGGCGCCGCCCCACCAGTCCGCCCCGCTCCGGCGTCCGCGGCCGCGCGGTCTGGGCCCGGCCCTCGCCGCGATGATCGTGCTCACCGTCGGCCTCGCCGTGCTGCTCGTGCCGTGGCTGCTGTTCCTCGCGTGGCACTTCGTGATCCTGATGGGCGCGCCGTACCACGTCGTCTCGAGCACGGTGGGCCTGTGGGCCGGGATGAACATGTGGAGCGTGCCGCCGGTCCTCGTCGCCGTCGTCGTCCTCGCGATCGTCGCCCTCGTGCGCCGCGACCGGCGCGATCCGCGCACCCGGATGCTCGCCGTCGTGGCGGCCTGCGCGCTCGTGGGCGCGGCCGTCGTCACCGGCATCCTGCTGCTGGAGATCCCGCTGCTCGGCGTGCAGGTCTGCTCGAGCACCCGGCCCTGCTCGTGAGCGACGGCTCCGAGGGTCACGGGCCGATCACTCGCGACGCGATCGGAAACCCGGCGCTCACCAGGCATTCGTAAGCCAAGCCTGACCTTTCTAAGCACTGCCTGGCCTTGCTGGAGCGATGTCGGTGGTCGGTGGTTGGCTACGGGTATGACCTCGATCGAAACGCACCGCACCAACCCCATGCGCGCTGCCCTGGCATTCGTCGCGGGCGGCGACCGCCGCCGCGACGCGACCGCCCTCGCGAGCGTCCCCGCCGACGACGCCGATCCCCGTCCGAGCGACGACGGCCCCTCGAGCGGGCTCGCGGCGCGCCTCAACTGGCTTCGCGCGGGCGTGCTCGGCGCGAACGACGGCATCGTCTCCGTCGCCGCGCTCGTCGTCGGCGTGGCCGCTGCGACGAGCGATCAGCCGACGATCTTCATCGCCGGCGTCGCCTCGCTGCTCGCCGGCGCCATCTCCATGGCGATGGGCGAGTACGTCTCCGTGAGCACGCAGCGCGACTCCGAGCGCGCGATCATCGAGCGCAAGCGCCGCGACCTGGCCGCGGATCCCGGCGAGCAGCTCGAGCTGCTCACGCGCCTCTACCAGCGCAAGGGCCTGACCCGCGAGACCGCGGCGGGCGTCGCGGCCGAGCTGACCGCGCACGATGCGCTCGACGCGCATCTCGAGGCGGGGCACAATCTCGACGAGGCCGACGTCACGAACCCGTGGCACGCCGCGATCGCCTCGGCGATCTCGTTCACGATCGGCGCGATCCTGCCGCTGCTCGCCGTGCTGCTGCCGCCGGAGCCGCTGCGCATCCCGCTCACCTTCGCCTCGGTGGTCGTCGCGCTGGCCGTCACGGGCTGGCTCTCCGCCTGGCTCGGCGGCGCGAACCGGGTGCGCGCCGTGCTGCGGGTGACGATCGGCGGGGTGCTCGCCCTGGGCGTCACCTTCCTCATCGGCTCGCTGCTGGGCGTCTCGGTCGCGTAGCGCCCGATCTGCGCGACACGGCGCCGAGGTTGCTCGACCGAACTCTGGAGATATCGCGGTACCGCCCGGCTATTCGGCGCGGCGGCGACCATCCTGCGGAGTTCGGCGGCGTGCGGCCGGGAGCCGAGCGACACGCCGAGCCCGGCATCCGCCCCTTGCGGTTGACGCGACGTCAACGTCCACACTCGGAAGCACCGACACCGAAGCAGCGCGGCGGCGACCGGATCACCCGGATCACGGGCCGCCGCGCACGCGGATCGCCGACGACGGCGTCCGAGTCGCATCCGCGCCCCGAAAGGCGGAGATGCGCCGAGGAGGCGTCCGCCGGCATCCGCCGCACCGAGCGGAGAGCAGGAGGACGCCGTGGAGCTCACGACCGCCGAGGTCTCGAAGGTCACGGGCGTCACGAGCCGCACCCTGCGGCACTACGACGCCATCGGGCTGCTCGAGCCGACGCGCACGGGCGCCGGCGGCATCCGCCGGTACGACGAGTCGGCCCTCGTGCGCCTGCAGCGCATCCTCGTGCTGCGGGAGCTCGGGATGGGGCTCGACGAGATCAGCCGCGCGCTCGACCGCGGCGGCGACGTGCGCACCGCGCTGGCCAGGCACGCGGACGCCCTGGAGCGCGAGCGCGACCGGCTCTCGCTGCTCGTCGCGACGGTGCGCCGCACGGTGTCGGCGCTCGAGAAGGGAGCACCGCTGATGGCGGATGAGATGTTCGAAGGATTCGATCACACGCAGTACAAGGACGAGGTCGTCGAGCGCTGGGGCCAGGAGGCCTACGACCGCTCCGACGCCTGGTGGCGGGAGAAGGGCGAGGCGGGCCGCCGCGCGCACCTCGCCGAGCACCTCGCGATCGCCGACGTCTACGCCGACCTGTCGGCGCGCGGCGTCCCGGCCGAGGCGCCGGAGACGCAGGCCGTGGCGAAGCGGCACGCCGCCTGGATCCAGGCCGGCTGGGGCGACCGCCCCGTGACGGCCGAGGCGCTCATGGGCCTCGGCGACATGTACGTCGCCGACGAGCGCTTCGCCGTCAACTACACGCGCGACGGTCGCAACTACGCCGCTTACGTCCGCGACGCCCTCGCCGCCTACGCGGTGGGGATGCTGGATGCCGAGTAGCGGCGCGGTCCGCCCGAGCCTCCGCGCGACGGCCGCGGCAACCCCGTCGGGCGGGCGGGCTTCGAGCTCGCTCGCCCGACGGCGATGCCGCCGCGGACGCGTCGCTCCCGTCCGGCGATGTTCGAAGGCGGAATCGCGCGAGCCGCGCCGTCCCGGGCCTCGCCCGGCGGTAACCTCGTGAGTCGTCCGAGAGGGCGGCGCGACCGTGGAAGCGGTCGCACGCGGGTGTGGTGGAATTGGCAGACACGCTGGATTTAGGTTCCAGTGCTTCGGCGTGCGGGTTCGAGTCCCGCCACCCGCACGGAGACGGACGCGAGCCGGACGGCTGCGGCGGC
>Ga0153917_1000849_pt1 | contig 15701 bp, 16 predicted proteins | sample TSFL001MetaG_FD_104695 | JGI IMG/M metagenome (GOLD analysis project Ga0153917, IMG submission 104695) | Attine ant fungus gardens microbial communities from Florida, USA - TSFL001 MetaG | ecosystem: Host-associated > Fungi > Mycelium > Unclassified | place: USA: Florida, Paynes Creek Historic... | reverse complement strand
GGCAGGTACTACCGCGTGGAGTTCGCCCCGGCTCGGCAGAACAACGCGGCGACGGTGACCATCACGTTCAACCGCCCGGTGCGCGACGTGAGGTTCACCATCCTCGACATCGACGCGACCACCGGCTACCGCGATCAGGTGGTCGTCACGACGCCAGGGTTCTCGTACCAGCGAGCCGCCAAGGTCATCGGCAGCGGCACGACGGCCGATCCGTTCCGCATGTCCGCCCCGCTCGCGAACATCGCGCCGACCTCCAGTGACGGCAACGTGCAGCTCGCCTGGGCGGGACCGCTCAGCACGATCTCGTTCACGTACTCCCAGCCGAACGAGGCTGCGAGCTCGCAGAACATGGTCGTCGGCATCGGCAACGTGAGCGTCGACCCCTGCTGACGGTGAGTCTTCCCGGGCTCGACGCCGCGGATCCGCCTTCGAATCCGCGCCGCCTCGCCGGCCCATCCCACCAGAGCGGCGATCGCACGATCCACGATCGCACGACTGGATGACGGGCCCGGGGATCGCGCTCCGGCATGGCAGGCGATCCAAAGGGCCGCTCCGTGCGTTCGGACCGCGGAGCGGCCGGGTCGGTTCCGACAAGGCGGCGCATTGGTGGTGACGCGAGGTCGGCCGTTCCCCGGCTCGTCGCCCTGACGCTCCGCGCGGGCACCGGTGATCGACGGCCCGGGCGTTCTCGGATCGGACGTGAGCATCCGGGCGTCGTCGCACGGTGAACGGCGTCCGAGCGAGGCGAGCGCGGATGCGGGCGCGAAAAGGTCTCGACGAAGTCGGAGGCATCGCTGAGGTCGATGCGGATCAGCCGTTTCGCGGAGCCATGGACGGTGCGTCCCATCGACCTCCTATTGCCGGTCGTGTCCACGCCCGTTCCCTTGTTCGTCGTGCCCCTGATCGTCGTCTCCGCGGCCGCCGCCGGCCGGCGCGGAGCTCGTGGGCGCCGTGGGGGTGCTACTCGGCGCGGGCGGATCGATCGTCGGCTCCGGGGGCGGAGGGACGGACGCCGGAGACGGACTCGTCGCGGCGGGGGAGGGAATCTCGGGGCCCGGGGCAGGGGCAGGCGTCGAGACCGAGGACGAGGACGGGACCGCCGTCGACGGCGGCGTCGGCAGGTGCGTCGGCGAGACGGGCGTCGCGGTCGGTGGAGCGGTCTGGACGGGCGGAGCGGGCTGCGTCACGGCATCCATCGGGGCGGGGCCCGGCGCCGGGACGTCGCCGACCCCGCCGAAAGCGACCGCCGCCGATGCGACGAGCGCGACGGCGGCCGTGGCCGCGGTCATGACGGCGCCGGCGGACGGAGACCAGGCGGCGCTCGACGTGGCGCGTCCGGCGAGCGCCGAGCGGCCGAGCGCGGCGCTCGCCGCGGCTGCCGCAGTGGCGGGCGAGAGGAGCGAGGCGGCGGGCAGCGCGACGCCGAGCGCGGCGAAGCCGATCGCCGAGAGCGCGACGTCGGCGATGACAGGGGAGAGGGCGCGAAGCTCGCGGTCGACGTCACGGCAGCGCGCGCAGACGTCGAGGTGCCCGCGCACGCGCATCCGCTCGCGCACGCCGGCGGTGCCGACGATGACGGCGGGGATGCCGTCGGCGACGTGCGCGGGATCCGCGAGCAGCTCCTCGGGGACGTGCCGGCGGAGCCACTCGACGCGCAGGCCGTCCTTCGCCCGACGGTGCAGCACCGAGACCGCGTTCGGGCGAAGGCCGAAGTGCGCCGCGATCTCCGTGCGCTTGGCCCGTTCGACCTCGGCCAGCCACAGCATCCGTTGCCAGCGGTCAGGAAGCGCCTTGAACGCTGACAGCACGGTGCGGGCGCCGTCCTCGTCCTCGACGAGGGCGAGTCCGTCCCGCTCGTCGACCGGCTCTCCGTCGTCGTCGATCGGCAGGCGGGCGGCGTCCCGGTGAAGCTTCGCGGCGTTGTTCCGCACGATCGCGAGCAGGTAGGCGCGGAAGTCGTCGATCGCTCCGTCATCTCGACCGACGATCCGCCGGTGCACGGCGAGGAACGCCTCCGAGACGAGATCCTCGGCGTCGTTCGGGGCGAGGCGCCGTGCGACGCGGAGCGCCGCGGCGACGTGCCGCGACCAGAGTTCCTCGTAGGCGCCGCCGTCGCCCGCGCGCAGCCGAGCGACGAGCTCGGCGTCGGTGCGCCGCTCGCCTCGGTGATCGGCTGCTCGCCGCTCCGGCCCGTCCTGGGCCGTCGGCTCGCCTGTCGTCGCGCGGGGCATGCGCCTCCTTGGTTCTCAGTGCTGAGGAACGGATCCGTGCATGCGGAGCGGGCATCCGTGCCGATCGATGAGCGGAGAGATCGGCGCAACCGCGAGATCGGGAACACGAGTATTCCTCGATATTCGGATCGCAATGCCGTGGACGGTATCCCGCCCGGTGCCGGAATGCAACCCGGAAGCTCGCCGCTCGATTTCCGGATGCCGGTTCGAGGCGGGATCCGATTTCGATCCCATTCGGATGGAAAAGCATCCGATGAGGTGAGTCGCCCGAGGCGAGAAAGTGACGCGGGTGTCGCGCCTCGAGCCCGGGAGGCGCGGCAGCCCTCTGTTCGTGCGGGAGGCGGTCGGGTACTGTTTTGAGACGGAATGCATTAATTCCGTCTCCGACCTCGCCGTCCAGGCCGAGAGTCCTGAATGATGAGAAAGTGACGCGAATGCCGCGCGCTTTTCTGCAGCAGCTTTCCGAGGCTTCTCCGCGAAAGCCCTGACACCTCAGAATGCTCATGGAAATCGGCATCGGCTCGCGTTTTTCTCGCGGCATGCCCGAGTGCGTCACTTCTGCGTCCGTCGCGACTCCTCTCGAAGAGGGCGTCGAATTCGGCGTCGAGCGCAGGAAGGAAGTCGGAGAGAACATGGACAAGATCGACAACGAACAGAACCCCCGCCGATCCGTCTCGCGTCGTGCGATCGTCAAGGGCGCCGCGTGGGCCGTGCCGGCGGTCGCCGTCGCGGTCGCCACGCCCGCCCGGGCCGCCTCGGCCGGCCTCGTCATCGAGCCGAACACGGGCCCGGTGCCGACGGGCGTCTGCACCCCGCTCGGCACGATCAGCTTCAAGATCACGAACAACGGCGCGCCCGCCGCGGGCACGGCCATCGTCGTCGCGCTGCCGAGCGGGTTCACCTGGGTCGACGGCAGCACGGCGCCCAAGACCTTCACTGCCAACGCTAGCGGAATCGTCGATCTCACGAACCTGATCAAGACCGGCTCGCGGCCGGGCACCTACGACGTGGTGGGTACGATCGTCTCGAACGGCGCGACCGCGAGCATCCCGGTCATGGTGTCGGGGCTGTGGATCAACAACAACTCCGTCGGCTACGGCGGCACCCACCTGTACCCCGTCTACACGAGCGCGCCGACCGACCCGGCGAACCCCGGCGTCCCCGACTACTGGGCGTACTGCATCGAGCACAACGTCGGCGCGAGGACCCTGATCGCGGCGACTCCCGGTGGCCTGAGCTCGTACCTCGGCGGCAACTACCTGGCCGGCAGCGCCGACATCTACAGCAAGGTGCTCTGGATCATCCAGAACAGCTATCCGGCGCTCCCGCTCGCTACCTTCGGCCAGAACGCCGGCGTCCCGAACCTCTCCGCGAACGACGCGGTCGAGGCGGTGCAGTACGCGATCTGGCGCTACACCGACCTGACCTACGACGCGAACTGGAACTTCGAGACGCCTGACTCAGCGACCGTCTACTGGTACCTCATCGGCCAGATCAACGCCGGCCTGCGGGGGACCGCGAGCGGCGTGACGGGCCAGATCATCTCCGTTCCGACCGGCCCCTGCAAGACGCCCACGGGCGGCGACCACGCCCAGTCGCAGATCCTGGTCGTCCCCGCCTAGATCAGCGGCAGCGCACGCCGAGGGCTCGATCCGAGCCGACGGGCCCCGGGAGCCTCGGCTCCCGGGGCCCGTTCGCGTCCTCACGCGGTCCGCGCGCCGTGCCTCCCCTCGCCGATCTCCTCGACGAGCTTCGCGTCGAATGCGGGCAGGTCGTCGGGGCGGCGGCTCGACACGAGGCCCTGATCGACGACGACCTCCTCGTCGACCCAGGTCGCTCCCGCGTTGCGCAGGTCGGTCGCCAGGCTGGGATAGCTCGTCAGCGTGCGCCCGCGCACGACGTCGGCCTCGACCAGCAGCCAGGCGCCGTGGCAGATGACCCCTATGGGCTTGCCCTGCTCGACGAAGGCGCGGGCGAAGGCGACCGCGTCGGGGTCGAGCCGCAGATGGTCGGCGTTCACGACGCCGCCCGGCAGCACGAGCGCGTCGAAGTCCTCCGCCGAGGCAGCCGCCGTCTGCAGGTCGACGGGCTGAACATGGCCGTTCTTGCCCTCGATCTCGCCCGCGCCCGGCGCGAGCATGACGGCCGTCGCGCCGGCATCCTCCAGCGCCTGCCACGGCGCGGTCAGCTCGCTGTCCTCGAACCCGTTCGTCGCGACGAACGCGACCTTCTTGCCGTTCACGTGCATCATCTCGATCGTCCTCTCCTGTTCCGTTCCGCGTGTCGGCCCGCATGAGCCGAAGGCTCGGATGCGTCATCAGCGTGCGCCCGCTCGCGACGGGGAGACAGGGGGGTGGCCGTCGTCGCAGGCGCCTGCTAGCCTGCGTCGTCTCGACGGCGGACGGCTCGGGGGACGGGGATCGAGCGGCTATCGGCACTGCTTCGATCTGAGCCGTACGCGCCTGATCTCCTTCGAGCAGCGCGGATGCGGGAGATCGCTCCCGCGCGCATCCGACCCGTCGACCTCGCTCGAGCGCAACACCACCGCGCATCTCGTTCGCGACATCGAGGCGCTCCGGAGGGCGCGCGGCGTCGACCGGCGGCTCGTCGCTGCAGCAGCGGTGGCGGGAGGCGAACGCGCGGCTCGTGGCGGGGTGATCGACGAGGCGGATGCCGGAGGCGACCTGTTCCGGGGCCGGGGCCGCCCGGGCCGGGGCTCGCCCGCTTGACGGGCTCCTCTCCCGCGGCGTAGGTTGCGTGCGCGGCTCGAACCGGGCCGTGAACCGCGAGCAACTTCCAGGAGCGCCGACCCACTTCGGCTGTCCGCCAGGGCGTCCGCCCAGGCGTGCCCTCATTCGGGCTGTGCGCTCCTGCTCGTCGGTGCCTCCTCTCCCGGTCGTGCACCTCCGGCGGCGCAGCCCCGTCATCACGATCGGAGATCGCACCGTGTCGAATCACCCGTATCCGACGATCCGCCTCGTCCCGGCGACGCGTCCCCTGCTGACCGCGCTGCTCGAGGACATCGCCCGGTTCGCCGAGCTGATCGGCTCGCCCGTCCCGGACGGCTGGCCCGAGTTCCCCGAGGCCGTTCCCTTCACGCTCGAGTACCTCGAGCACGCCGTCGAGCCGGCGCGCTCCTGGCTCATGCAGCTCTTCATCGACGACGCGACCGGCGCGCTCGTCGGCTCGGGCGGCTACACCGGCCCGCCGACGGATCGGACCGTGGAGATCGGCTATGAGATCGCTCCCGCCTTCCGCGGCCGAGGCCTCGGCGCCGGTGCGGCCCGCGCGCTCGTCGAGCGGGCCTTCGCGAGCGGCGAGGTCGATCGCGTCGTCGCGCACACGCTCCCGGGCCCGAACCCGTCCACGGGCGTGCTCGCCGCGCTCGGCTTCGCGCGGGCCGGCGAGCGCGATGACCCCGAGGAGGGCATCGTGTGGGCGTGGAGTCTCGCGCGGTCGCCCGGGAGATGAGCGGATGCGGCGCGCGCGCTGGATCCATGTCGCCGTGCTCGTGGACGCATCGATATCGGCTCGATATCATCGCGTCATGGGTGCGGGAACGACCGCAGAGCTCCTCCGTGCGCGCCGCCTGGCGGCCGGGCTGTCGCAGCGTCAGCTCGCGGCACGCGCGCACGTCGCCCAGCCGAACATCGCCGCCTACGAGACCGGGCGGAGAACGCCGACCGCTCAGACGCTCGCTCGACTCGACGCCGTGCTGCGGGTGCCGACGCTCCAACTCGTTCGTCGCCATCGGGCCGAGGTGATCGCGGCGGCGACGGCTCGCCATCTCGGCGAGGTGCGCGTGTTCGGCTCTGTCGCGAGGGGCGACGCCGGAGTGGAGTCGGACGTCGACCTTCTCGTTCATCCCGCCCAGGACGCGTCGGTCTTCGACCTGGCCGGGTTCATGTCCGAGGTCGAGGAGATACTCGGTTCGCCCGTCGACGTGGTGTCCGATCGAGGGCACGGAGCAGCATTGGAACGCATCCGGGCCGAGGCGGTCGCGCTGTGAGCGTCGATCGAGTCCCCGCGATCCTCGTGGACGGCGCCCGGTTCGCCGTCACCGCGCGTCGCGTCGTCGGCCAGGGCTACGAGCGTTTCACCGATCCCGACGACGACGATCAGCGTCGGATCGCCCGGTCGCTCGTCATCGACCTGTCGGCGGCTGCCGACCGACTGCCCGAGCGCTTTCGAGACGACCATCCGGAGCTCGACTGGAGAGGGATCAGGGCCGTCCGGAACTTCATCGCCCACGACTACGACGGCACCGACGCAGACATCTTGTGGCAGGCCGTCGCCGTCGAGTTCCCGCGCATCGTCGCCGCGCTGCTCCCGGAGGAGCCGTCATGAGCGCTGCCCGTCGGAGCGGGAGCGCGCCCGATCACGGCGTCGAGGTCGTCCTCGCGATGCCCGCGGACGCGGCGACGGCCGCACGGCTGCAGGTCGACTTCGCCGTGGAGTTCGAGTCGCCGACGCCGCCGGTCGACGTGCTGGAGCCCAGGTTCGCGCGGCTCATCGCCGATCCCGCGGCGTTCGTGCTCTTCGCGGGATCCGCGGCCGACCCGCTGGGGTACGCCGTCGTCACCCTGCGCCCCACGGTGTACTGCGAGGGGCCGCTCGCAGTGCTCGACGAGCTGTACGTGCGGCCGGGGGAGCGCGGCGGCGGCATCGGCGGCATGCTGCTCGCCTGCGCGATCGAAGAGGTGCTGGCGCGGGGCGGCGGCGAGATGCACATCAACGTCGACGAGGTCGATGTCGACGCGCGCCGGTTCTACGAGCGGCACGGGTTCCGCAACATCGAGCCGGGCACCGACTACCGGATGCTCTGCTACATCGCCGAGCTCGACGACCGGGCGTCCTGACCGGCAGACTGCCGCCTGCCCCACGACCTTCGCGCCCGAGGAGCGAACGATGACGCCCACGCCCGCGCAAGACGCCCCATCCAGCCGGCACTCCGCGCGGGACCGGTTCCAGTCGGATGCCCGTCCCCGAGCGGAGCGCAGATCCATCCCGGTGGATCAGGACCGGCGCCGGGATGCACGCTCCTGCGGGGAGGGGCGATGGCTGGCGTGAAGGATCCTCGACGGCTCCTCCGGCATTCAGCGTGAGCACGGTGCGGTCACGCGCGGTCAGCTCTGCTCCTCCTTCTTGGTCCTCGGGAACGCGTTCGTATCGGCCGCGAGCATCAGGACGAGCAGACCCGCCGAGATCGAGAGCGCCGTGAGGGGCGTCACGCGCGCGAGCAACGGGATCGCGCAGGCCGCCGTGATCGAGCCGGCAACCCGGACCCACCGCGTCTGGCCGGTCGTTCGCCAGGCGAACAGTACCGTCGCCGCGACGTACCAGGCGACGCCGCCGCCGAGCGCTGCTGCGTCGAACCAGCCGAGCGGCTCGTCGGACCCCACGTGCGCCAGCGCTTCCTCGATCCCGAGCGCCGTGAACACGATCCCGGAGACGATGGGCAACGACAGGTACGTGTACGCGTCCCGTGCCGTCCTGCCCCGGGCCGCGCCGGGGAGACGCAGCAGCGCGCGTTCGGCCTGGCCGGCGAATCGGTGGAAGTACGCCCACCAGAGTCCGGCGGCGAGCACGAGCGAGCTGCCGATGCCGAGGAGGATGGGCAGGCTCATCGGCTCCTCGGCGACGCCGGTGCCGATCGCGATGATCGACTCCCCGATCGCGAGGATGACGATCAGGCCGTGCCGCTCGGTGAAGTGCGCCGTGGAGGCCACATGCCAGTCGACGCCGACGCTGAGGCGCTGCGTGATGACCGGCTCGATCATCGCGGAGGCCAGCCAGAGCGCGATCTGCCACCCGCCGCCGAGCACGGCGCCTGCGACCAGCAATGCGCCGGACGGCAGGACGGCGAGCGCCGTGGTCCAGAACGCGCGCCGCCGGAGCGCCGGCGGCGAGACGGCCGCGAAGGCGACGGCGTGGACGATCCGGGCGCACAGGTACGCGCCGACGAAAACAAGCGGGGCGAACAGGCCACCCGACTCGTCGCGATAGGCCTCGAGCACGGTCACGCCGACGACGACCATCGACGCCATCGCGATGAGCATCACCGAGCGCACCCACCCGCGGTCCGCGTGGGCGAGATTGGCGAGCCAGCCGTAGGAGTTCCAGCACCACCAGAGGAGCGCGAGGATCGTGACGGCCTGTACGACGCCGAGCAGTGAGTGCTCGAATGCCATGAGACGGCTGAGCTGCGTGAACGCGAAGACGAAGGCGAGGTCGAAGAACAGCTCGAGGGTGGTGACACGGTCGCCCTCGTGCGTGGGGACCGCGCTCAGCCTCGCCCGGCCCGGTTTCATCGCCCTGCCGGATTTCGCCCGGCGGTCCTCACAGTGCCGACCCGCCTGCGACGAGGACGTCCTGACCGGTGATCCACGCGGATCCGTCGGACACCATGAACGCGATCACCCTGCCGATGTCCTCGGGCTCTCCGATCCGTCCGAACACCGACTGCGCGGCCATCGCGTCGACGATCTCCGGATGCCGTTCGAACGCGTCGTCGCCGATCCGCGTGCGCGTCGCGCCCGGCGCGATCGTGTTCACGCGGATGCCGCGCGGGCCCAGCTCTCTGGCGAGATACTGGCTCGCGACCACCAGTCCCGCCTTCATGCCCGCATAGCCGGAGTAGCCGGGCTGCGTCTCGCCGGGGCGCACGGAGCTGCTCGACACGTTCACGATCGACGCGCCCTCGCTCAAGAGAGGGAGCAGCGCCTTGGTCAGGAAGTACGGACCCTTCAGCAGCACGCGGTAGTAGTGGTCGAAGTCGTCCTCGGCCATCTCCTCGAACGTCTTCCCGCCGCCGTGGCCGCCGTTGTTGACGAGGGCCGAGAGGCTGCTCGCACCCCACGTCCGGCTGATGAGCGCGCCGAGGCTGGACGCGAACGCCGCGAAGGAGGCCGTGTCGGCGAGGTCGAGTCGCATCGCCTGGGCCTGCCCGCCGAACGCGCGTATGGCATCCACCGTCTGCTCGGCCTCGCCTGGACGGGATCGGTAGGTGAGCACGACGGCGCTGCCGGCCCGCGCGATCTCCGACGCTGCGGCGCGTCCGATGCCGGCGCTGCCGCCGGTGACCAGCACGACTCGAGGGGCCTCGATCTGTTCGTTCGTCATGGGAACAGCCAAGCCGCGCCGACTCACGAGACGTTAGGGCGATCGCGTCGCGCTCTTGCCCGATCCTCTCATCGACGAGCGGATCGGGAGACGGGAGAGGATCTCGGCTGGTTCAATCGGCCTATGACGGTCCAGCATCTGAAAGAGCTCGTCGAACGGCACGCGAAGACCGTCGGCATCACCCAAACGGCTGTCCCCGGCGTCGTCGTCGCCCGACTCGACGAGTCCGGACCCCAGGACGAGTCGTCCACGGGAACGGTGCTCGCCGTCGTCGCCCAGGGCAAGAAGCGCGTCTCCGTCGGCGGCGCCGTGCACGACTACGGCCCCGGCGACTACCTGGTCGCCTCTGTCGACCTGCCCGTGTCGGGGCGGTTCACCGACGCGAGCGCCACGCACCCCGCCCTCGGATTCGGGCTCGAGCTGCGCCCGGAGATCATCGCCGAGCTGATGCTGAACCCCGCGGCGGCCGACTTCGGTCGTCCCGCACGCGGCGAGCCGACTGCACCCGCCGTCGCCGTCGGGACCGCGTCGCACCGGTTGATGGACGCGGCGATCCGCATGCTCCGGCTGCTCGACACCCCGCAGGACATCCCCGTCCTCGCCCCGATGATCGAGCGGGAGCTCCTCTGGCTGATCATGTCCGGGGAGAACGGCGCGACCGTGCGCCAGCTGGGACTGGCCGACAGCAGCCTGAACCGGGTCCGCCGAGTCGTCCGCAGGATCCGCGAGCGGTACGCGGAACCGGTCCGCGTCGACGAGCTCGCCCGGCTCGCGAGCATGAGCCCGTCCGCCTTCCACCGCGCCTTCCACGCCGTCACCGCGATGAGCCCGATCCGGTACCAGAAGAGCATCCGTCTCCAGGAGGCCCGCCTGAAGCTGCTCGCGAGCCCGACCGACATCGCGGGCGTCGCCTACGCCGTCGGGTACGAGAGCCCCTCGCAGTTCAGCCGCGAGTACCGGCGCCAGTTCGGCGCGCCGCCCAGCCACGACATCCCTCGGCTGCTGGATGCCGTCGAAGGCCGCTCGAACTGATCCGAACCCGTCCAGGATCGGGCAAGGATGGCGTTCGATGCGGCTACGGGGCCGCGGGCCCCCGCTGGCTTCATGGATGCATGACGCAAACCGCCATCGGCTACGGCTTCGCCGCCACCATGAACGCGCTCCCCGGCCGAGGGGACGACCTGATCCGACTGCTGCTCTCCGGGCTGGAGGAGGGGAATCCCGCCTCCAGCGAGCACTGCCTCGTGTACCTCGTGAGCAGGTCGGCCGCCGACCCCGACACCGCGCACGTCATCGAAGGCTGGACCACCCGGGAAGACCATCATCGCGTCTTCGCGACCGAGGAGGCGCGGAAGATCGTCGCCGGGATCGGGGAGCTGCTCGCCGGAGAGTCGACCTACGCCGATCTCATGCCGGTCGGCGGAAAGGCGCTGCGCTGATGCCCGACACCGCCCGCAACCGGCCGCCGGTCGACCCCGAGCTGGCTGAACTGCTCGCGGCCATGCCTGGCCGTCCACCGCTGAGCGCCGAGTCCCTGCCGCTGATCCGGCCGTACGCGACCAGCCCGGTCGAGCCGCTCCTCGAGGCCAGGGACGTGGTCCGGCGAGAGCTCGCCATCCCGGCGGACGACGGGGCGCAGATCCCGATCACGGTGATCGCTCCAGCGGACTCCGCTGCCGATGCGCCGTGCGTGGTCTGGCTGCACGGCGGCGGCATGGTGATGGGCGACCGGTTCTCGCAGATCGACATCCCGCTCGAATGGGTCGACCGGCTCGGAGTCGTCCTCGTGTCCGTCGACTACCGGCTCGCCCCGGAAGCCACCGGCACGACCCCGGTGGAGGACGCCTACGCCGCGCTCGTCTGGGTCTCCGAGCATGCCGACGAGCTGGGCATCAGCGCCCAGCGTGTCCACGTCGCCGGGACGAGCGCCGGAGGCGGAGTCGCCGCGGGCGCGGTCCTGCTCGCGAGGGACCGGGGCGCCCCGCACGTCGCCGCTCTGATCCTCATCTGCCCGATGCTCGACCACCGCAATTCGACGGTCTCGGCAGAGCAGTTCGCCGGCCCCGGGGTCTGGTCCAGAGAGTCGAACGAATTCGCCTGGAGCGCGCTTCTCGGGGGCATCGACGACATCTCCGTGCACGCGTCGCCCGCGCTCGCAGCGGATCTCTCCGGCCTTCCGCCCACGTATGTCGACGTTGGTTCCGCCGAGGTGTTCCGGGACGAGTGCGTCAGCTTCGCCAGCCGGATCTGGTCGGCCGGCGGCGACGCGGAACTCCACGTCTGGGCAGGAGGCTTCCACGGATTCGACGCGCTCTTCCCTGCTTCCGCGCTCGGGGTCGAAGCCCGGATCACTCGCACGCGCTGGCTGCGGCGACGAATCGAGGGATGACTCTGCCAACTGCAGGTCCCGGCCCCAGACAGCGGCAAACCGTCGTAGGCATCCCGTCCATCGTGGGCGCGTGGCTACCGAAGCGGGATCAGCCCCGCCACCCGCCCGATCGTCCCGAGCGGTGCATCCGCGTCCGCGGTCATGACGGCGAGCGGCATCCCCTCGGCGAGGAGGAAGGCGTCGAGCTCGATTCGGGCGGCGATGAGGATCGGGATCGTGAACGACAGTCCCCGGCCGGCGCGGATCAGCCGACGGTCGTAGATCGTGCTCAGGCCACTGTCCAGCCGGATCATGAGGGCGAAGCCGAGCTCGCGGTAGACGAGCACCCGGTGAAGGCGGCCGATGTCCTCGGCCTGATAGCTGCGGTACCCGGCAGTGGTGCGGGTCGACGGGCGGACGAGGCCGATCTCGTCCCAGTGGTGGAGGGTGCGCACGCTGATCCCGACCACCTCCGCGACCGCGCCCACGGTGAGCGGGCCTGCGACCCGGCTGTCGGAGATGCGCCAAGCGGCCCGGTTTTGGGCTTGGAGAGAGGCAGCAACTGCGGAAGTCAGAGATCCCATGTGGTATCGGCGGCAATCCGACTCACATTGCGCGTCGAGAACGAACGGCATGCTCTTGCACGTTACACGGCAGGGAGGCTCGGGAGTCCAAGGCGGTGCAGGAGTTCCTCGGTATGCCGCCAGAGGCGCGCCTGAACGTCGACGTCGTCTCCGGGATGCGCCGGCGTGAGGCGGGCGGTGTTCTTGACGGTGTAGTAGCCGCCGCTGCGACCCTCGAAGCATGGATCGGTGGCGAGGCGGACGATGAGCCCTGACCCGCGGGCGGGGTCTCCGATGCGCAGACGGGTGAGGAGCTTCTCGAGGGGTGCGGCGAATCCGAGTTCTCTGCCGAGCCCGGTCACGTTGAATCCGGGGTCGAGGCAGTTGGCGGTGATGCCGCTGCCTTCGACGCGTCGGGCGAGTTCGAGAGTGAACATGATGTCGAGCAGCTTGCTCTTCCCGTATCGCAGCGAGGATCCTCGCGCGGTGAAGAGGCTGGTGTCGGTCAGGTCGTCGGGCAGGATCAGGGTGCCGTGTCGGCGGGAGGCTTCGGACGCGACGTTCACCACCCGGGACCGGCCGGCCCGACCGAGGGCGGGCAGGAGCGCGTGGGTCAGGATCCACGGGGCGAGGTAGTTCACGGCGATCATCTCGGGCAGTCCGTCCGGTGTGATCCGTTGCTCGAAGGCGTGCAGCCCGGCGTTGTTGATGAGAACGTCGATCCGGTCGTAGCGGGCGGCGATCTCGGCCCCGACGCGGCGCACGTCGCCGGTTCGGGCGAAGTCGGCGACGAAGACGTCGACCTGGGTGCCGGGCGCGGCCTCGTGGATCGCCGCGACCGTTGCTTGCGCGCGTTCTGGGTCTCGGGCGGTGAAGGCGAGGCGTGTGGCGTGGGTGGCGAGTTCGATGGCGGCCAGCCGGCCGAGGCCGCTGGTCGCGCCGGTGATGACGATCGTGGGCTGGGAGGGCATGCGTGCTCCTTCGTGAGCGGCGGTCGGATCGGCGTGCGGGTCAGTCGGTGATGAAGGGATGCTCGGCTTCGACGAGCAGGGCGTCTTCTTCGTGGGCGGCGCGCGTGCGGACGAGGAGTCCGACGAGCGCGCCGGCGACGCAGATACCCGCAGCGATCAGCATGGTCGTGCTCATCCCGTTCAGGAACGAGGTGCTGCTGATGTTCGTTATCAGGTCCGCTACGGCTGCGGGAGAGTCGGGCGGGACCGGCGCGACGCCTCCAGCCACGGCGGTGCTGCCGAACTTCTTCAGCGAGGCGATCAGCGCGTCCGGCAGCCCGGAGTCGTCGAGCTTCGCACTGAACGTCGCGGCCGTGCTCGCGGCCATGATCCCGCCGAGCACGGCGACGCCGAGCGCCGCCCCGAACCGGCTGGCGGTCTGCTGCACGCCGGCGGCGGGTCCGGCGAGTTCCACGGGGGCGTTGCCGACCGTGGCGTTCACGGTCGCGGTGACCAGGAGCCCGAGGCCGAGGCCGACCAGCGCGAGCCCCGCGGCGAGCTGAAGGTATCCGCCCTCGACGCTGGCGAACGACATGCAGACCAGCCCGCCGGCCAGGAGCAGCGATCCGATCACGAGCGCCCAACGGTCGCCGATCCGAGCGATGATGCGTCCTGACATGATCGCGGAGACGAGCATCGCTATGCCGAGCGGCAGCAGCCAGACCCCGACCGTGGTCGCGGGCACGTGCTGGATCTGCAGCCAGAACAGGGAGACGAGGAACAGGCCGCCGTTCAGCGCGAAGAAGGCCAGCACGCTGAGCGCCGACCCGGCCGCGAAGGATCGATCCTGGAACAGGGCAAGCGGCACCAGCGGGTCGGCCGCGCGCCGCTCGACGAGGAGGAAGGCGACGAACGCCACGGCCGCCACAGCGAACAGCACCAGGGTGCCGGCCGCGGTCCATCCGCTCGTGGGCGCGTCGATCAGCGCGTACACCAGGGCAGTCAGGGCGACCACGAGCAGCACCGTTCCGGCATAGTCGAACCGTCCCGTCGTCTGGATCTTGACCTCCCTCAGCAGGACGATCCCGAGGACGAGGCACAGCACGGCGATCGGCACGTTGACGAACATCGTCCACCGCCAGCCGAGGTACTGCACGATCAGCCCGCCGAGGATGGGGCCGGCGGCGATCGAGAGGCCCTGCACCGAGTTGAAGATGCCGATCGCGGTCGGCAGCCGCCGTTCGGGGATATTCGCCCGCAGTAGCGACAGCGCGTTCGTGCTGAGGAAGCCACCGAAGACGCCCTGCACCGCACGGAGCACGACGATGAGCGCGACCGGGGCGGCGAGCCCGATCAGCAGGGACACCAGCCCGAACCCGGCGATCCCGATCAGGAACACCCGCCGCCGGCCGAACCGGTCCCCGAGCTTCCCGGCGAGCACCAGGGATCCGGTGAGACCGAGCAGGTAGGCGCTGGTGATCCATTGCAGGTCGCCGAGCCCGATCTTCAGATCGGACGCGATGGCGCCGTTCGCGACGGCGAGGATCGTGGTGGCAAGACCGGGCATCAGCGCGCCCAGCGTCACGGCGATCAGCGACAGCCAGCCCGCGCGGGCGGACAGCGTCGGTTCTGGCGAGGTTGTGAGGGCGGACACGGGTCTCCTCCGAGCTATAGTTGGGATTTACCAACCATATGGATGTGATGGGTAAATGTCCACTACTTCATCCCGTGATCCTCTGCCGTCCGCGACCCCGCCCCCGGGCGATGACGCGCGGCGGGAACGCGAACTGGCGCTCGGGGTCGAGCTCAATGCGCTGCTGAGCGCCTCCCGAGCGCTGACCGAGCGGACCGCGGCCGCGTTCCATCCCGATCTGCAGCCCGCCGCGTTCCACCTCGCGCGCTGGCTGTACGCCTACGGGCCGGCCAAACCCAGCACGCTCGCGGAGGCGGTGGCGATGGACCGCAGCTCCACCAGCCACCTCATCGGCAAGATGAAACGCCTCGACCTCGTCACCAGCACCCCCGACCCCGCCGACCGGCGCGGGACGATCGTCGCACTCACGCCCGCCGGTCGATCCCGTGTGGAAGAGGCGCTCGAGGTGCGAGGCTCCACCTACTTCGCCCGCACCAGCAGTTGGTCCGACGCGGAGCTCGAGGCGCTAACCGCGCTCCTGCACAAGTTCAACGCCCCCACAGGTGCCGGACTCTGCGACTCGCGTTCCGACCGAGCGCCAGGATCAGACCGCAACGCCCCAGAATGCTGACCCGAACGCGCCAAGCCTCCATGATGGAGGCGTAGCGAGGAGCGGAAATTAGGGGAGTCAAAGGTCCTATGTGGTATCCCCGACGTGGATCACGGCCGTGTTCGTGTTCTACGCCTGGCTGTGGAATCGCACGGGAGGCAGCATCCTCATCGCGATCCTTGTGCACGGCGTGATGGACGCGTACCCCAACTTCATCCTGTTCC
>Ga0153917_1000847_pt1 | contig 15712 bp, 18 predicted proteins | sample TSFL001MetaG_FD_104695 | JGI IMG/M metagenome (GOLD analysis project Ga0153917, IMG submission 104695) | Attine ant fungus gardens microbial communities from Florida, USA - TSFL001 MetaG | ecosystem: Host-associated > Fungi > Mycelium > Unclassified | place: USA: Florida, Paynes Creek Historic... | reverse complement strand
TCTTTGTCAGGAATTAATGATGCAAGCGCTTTATCTTGAAATTAAGAATCTCATTATCACCACGCTGAATCTGGACGAGCTTACCGCAGAGGATATTGATACCGATGCCGCGCTGTTTGGCGACGGGCTGGGTCTCGACTCTATCGACGCGCTGGAGCTGGGTCTGGCGGTGAAAAACCAGTATGGCGTGGTGCTTTCTGCCGAAAGCGAAGAGATGCGCCAGCACTTCTTTTCCGTCGCCACCCTGGCGTCCTTTATCCACGCCCAACGCGCCTGAGATGTGAACTATGACCGAACAAGAAACCATTTATCAGGAAGTCTGCGGCCTTCTGACCAAACTCTTTGAAATCGACCCGCAGGACATTACGCCCGAAGCACGTCTTTACGAAGACCTGGAGCTGGACAGCATTGACGCGGTGGACATGATTGTCCATCTGCAGAAGAAAACCGGTAAGAAAATCAAGCCGGAAACCTTCAAATCGGTTCGTACCGTTCAGGATGTGGTAGACGCCGTCGAACAGCTGCTGCGCGAAGAGTAAGACACCGTGCGTGGTGGACGGACGCTCCCGGTCATCCCACTTCTGACGGGGCTGATGCTGCTGGCGTGGCCCTTCCTGATTGGATTTGGGCTGACGCATAACAGCCTGCCGTGGCTGCTGCCGGTGATGGCGCTGCTGTTGCTGCTGCGGCTGCGTCAGGCGCGGCGTAACACCGGCCCGATGCGGTATGTGGTGCAGTGCGTGGCGCTGGCGGGGATCGCGCTCTGCGCGGCAAGCTATCTGCTGAAAACCCACCAGTGGCTGCTGTTTTACCCTGTGGTCGTTAATCTTGTAATGCTGGCCGTCTTCGGCGGTTCGCTCTGGACAGCGATGCCGCTGGTCGAACGCCTGGCGCGCCTGCGAGAGCCCAATTTGCCGCCGGAGGGCGTGCGCTATACCCGCAGGGTGACCCTCGTCTGGTGCGGATTTTTCATCGGCAACGGGGCGATGGCGCTGTATACCGTCCTGCACGGCGACATGCATCTGTGGACGCTGTGGAACGGTATGGTGGCTTACATCCTGATGGGGACGCTGATGGCGGCAGAGTGGCTGGTGCGCCAGCGGGTGATAAAAAAAGAGATGCACAATGAATAACCCCCTTCCGCTGGGCCAGTGGTTAAACGCGCCCCGCCCTGACGACACGCCCGTCGCCTGGCTCGACGATCGTACCTGGACGCTGGGCCAGCTGCGCCACGACGTGACGTTACTGGTCGACACCCTGCGTCAGCAGGAAGGCGAGCGCTGGGCGCTGTGCTTTGAAAACAGCTATCTGTTTATCGTTGCGCTGCTGGCCTCGCTGCATGCCGGTAAAACGCCGGTCATTCCCGGCCATAGCCGCGTTTCGCTGCTTAAGGAGCAGCAGCCGCTGTTTAGCGGCGTCCTGAGCGATCGGTCCCTCGATATTGACGGGCAGCTGATTGTGGTAGCCTCCCGCCACCAGACGATCGCCCGCTGGGTACCCCTGCCGGAGATTAACGAAAACCGCTTCGTCGAGCTGTTCACCTCCGGCTCCACGGGAACGCCGCGCCGGGTGGTTAAGCACATCGTCAGCCTGGATCGCGAAGCCCGCCTGCTGGCTGACCGCTTCGGCGAACGTCTGGCTGGCTGTAGCGTTGTGGCCTCCGTCGTCCCGCAACATCTCTATGGCCTGACATTTCGCATCGTACTGCCGATGGCGATGGGCCTGCCGCTGCATGCCGCGATGCTCTACTACGCAGAGCAGCTGGCCGCCCTTCCTCATGACCGGCATTACCTGTTCATCAGCAGCCCTGCGTTCCTGAAGCGCCTGGATACCGAGCTGGCCGCGCCGCCCGTCAGGATGCTGATTTCCGCGGGCGGAATGCTGCCCTGGCGTGACGTCTCCACCACGGCTGGCTGGCTTAACATCTGGCCGGACGAAATTTATGGCAGCACCGAAACCGGGATCCTCGCCTGGCGTCATCGCGTGGAAGATAACCTGCCGTGGCTACCCTTCCCCGGCGTAAACTTCCATCAGGAAGATGACGCCTGCCGCGTCACTTCGCCGCTTATCCATGAGGCTGAAGGACTCCAGCTGGACGATATCCTCCACTTCGACAGTGAGGGGCTGTTTAGCATCGCCGGTCGTCGCGGGCGGGTGGTCAAAATTGAAGAAAAGCGCATCTCGCTTAACGAGATTGAGCGTCGCCTGCTGGAGCTCGACGGCGTTTGCGAGGCGGCTGCGCTGCCGGTTACGCGCGGGGGCCGTCAGGGGATTGGCGTCCTGCTGGTGCTGGATGAGGTGGTTCGTCAGCGCTGGCATCTGCAGGATAAAAAAGCGCAGGAGTTCGCCTGGCGACGCGCCCTGCTGCCGTGGCTTGAGCCGGTCGCCGTTCCGCGCTACTGGCGCATTGTCGATGAGTTGCCGGTAAACAGTATGAACAAGCGTGTCTATGCGCAGTTAGAGGAGTTATTTCATGAAAATTCATGAAATCGAGCGCCATCAGGCACAGCCGGAGAAGCTGGAGATCGTGTTGCATCTCGACGCCTCTCTGTTCTGGTTTCAGGGCCATTTTGCCGTACAGCCGCTGCTGCCCGGCGTTGCGCAGCTCGACTGGGTGATGCACTACGCAACGACCTTAATGGCTCCGGGCTACCGCTTTCACAGCATTCAAAACGTGAAGTTCCAGGCGCCTCTGCTGCCGGAAACCACGGTGACGCTGGTGCTTGAGTGGCATGCCGGGCGCAAACTGCTGACCTTCAGCTACCTGCGTCATGACGGGGCTGAACGCCATACCGCCAGCAGCGGGAAAATTCGTCTATGTCAGTAACCTTCCGCCCCTGCGTGCTGATCCCGTGCTACAACCACGGCGCCACGATGGCCAGCGTGCTGTCGCGCCTCTCGCCGTTTGGCCTGCCGTGCCTGGTGGTGGATGATGGCAGCGAAGCCGCCACCCGCCAGGAGCTTGAGCGGCTGGCGGCGGAGCAGCCGCAGATGACGCTGGTCCGTCTGGCGCAAAACGCCGGCAAAGGTGCCGCGGTCATCAGGGGGCTGGAGGAGTGCGCGCGTGCGGGCTATACCCACGCCCTGCAGGTGGACGCGGACGGCCAGCACGCCATCGAAGATATTCCCAAAATGCTGGCGCTGGCGGAGCGCCACCCGGACGCGCTGATTTCCGGCCAGCCCGTTTACGATGATTCCATCCCGCGCTCGCGGCTCTACGGGCGCTGGGTCACCCACGTCTGGGTATGGATTGAGACCTTATCCCTGCAGCTTAAAGACAGCATGTGCGGCTTTCGGGTCTACCCGGTCTCGCCCACGCTGCGGCTCGCCGCGCGTCAAACGCTCGGTAAACGGATGGACTTTGACACCGAAGTGATGGTCCGTCTCTACTGGCAGGGTAACACCAGCGTCTTTCTGCCCACCCGCGTGACCTATCCGCAGGACGGGTTGTCCCACTTCGACGCATTGAAAGATAACGTGCGGATCTCCCTGATGCATACCCGGCTGTTCTTCGGCATGCTTCCGCGCATTCCCGGCCTGCTCTTCCGTCGACGCGGCCAGCACTGGGCGCAGCAGGACGAGGTTAAAGGCCTGTGGGGCATGCGCCTGATGCTGCGCGTCTGGCAGCTGCTGGGGCGACGGGCGTTTACCATGCTGCTGTGGCCGGTTATCGGCGTCTACTGGCTGATCGCGCGTCCGGCGCGGCAGGCTTCGCGGCAGTGGATTGCACGCGTGAAGCAGGGGCTGATGCAGCGGAACATGCCTGTGCCAGCACGTCTCAACAGCTTTTTCCATTTCATGCGCTTCGGCAACGCGATGCTGGACAAAGTCGCCAGCTGGCGCGGCGAGCTGAAGTTTAAGCGCGACGTGGTCTTTGCTCCCGGCGCGAGCGAAACGCTTAATATCGCGGCGCCGCAGGGCAAGCTGCTGCTGGCCTCGCATCTTGGCGACGTAGAAGCCTGCCGGGCGCTGGCCCAGCTGGACGGCAGCAAAACCATCAACGCCCTGGTCTTCAGCGAGAACGCCCGGCGTTTTAAGCAAATTATGAGCGAAATGGCGCCCCAGGCCGGCGTGAATTTGATGTCGGTCACCGACATCGGCCCGGACACCGCCATTGCCATCAAAGAGAAGCTTGAGCGCGGAGAATGGGTCGCGATCGTGGGTGACCGCATCGCCGTCAACCCGCAGCGTGGCGGCGAGTGGCGGGTGATCTGGAGCCCGTTCATGGGCCAGCCCGCACCGTTCCCTCAGGGGCCGTTTATCCTGGCCTCCATCCTGCGCTGTCCGGTGGTGTTGATTTTCGCCCTGCGCCAGCAGGGGAAGCTCGTCCTGCACAGCGAGCCGTTTGCCGACCCGCTGATCCTGCCGCGCGGGGAACGCCAGCAGGCGCTGCAGGCTACCGTCGATCGCTACGCGCAGCGGCTGGAGCATTACGCCCTGATGTCGCCGCTCGACTGGTTTAATTTTTTCGATTTCTGGCATCTGCCAGAGTCCAGAGAGAAGGAGTAAAGGGTGCTGACCGATCCCCGCTTTACGACTGAAGTTGAGATCACCGTTCCGTTCCACGACGTCGATATGATGGGCGTGGTCTGGCACGGCAACTATTTCCGCTACTTTGAGATCGCCCGCGAGGCGCTGCTCAATCAGTTTGACTATGGCTATCGCCAGATGAAAGCCTCCGGCTACGTCTGGCCCGTTGTCGACACGCGGGTGAAATACCGCGATGCGGTGACCTTTGAGCAGCGCATTCGCGTCCGCGCGCAGATTGAAGAGTATGAAAACCGCCTGCGCATTGCCTATCAAATCTTCGATGCGCAGACCGGCAAACGCACCACCACCGGCTACACCATCCAGGTGGCGGTGGAAGAAGCCACCCGCGAAATGTGCTTTGTCAGTCCGGCAGTACTGTTTGAACGTATGGGAGTCACGCCATGAAATGGTTGCCTTTGCTGGCGCTGATCGTCAGCCCGCTGGTCAGCGCCGTGACGCTGGATGAACTGCAGCAGCGTTTCACCGAGCAGCCCGTGGTGCGCGCGCACTTCGAACAGGTCCGCACGATAAAAGATATGCCACAGCCGCTGCGCTCGCAGGGCGAGATGCTGATCGCCCGCGACAGCGGCCTGCTGTGGGATCAAAAAGCGCCGTTTCCGATGACGCTGCTGCTGGACGACAAGCGGATGGTTCAGGCGATCAACGGCCAGCCGCCGCAGACCATCACCGCCGACAATAATCCGCAGATGTTCCAGTTCAACCACCTGCTGCGGGCCCTGTTCCAGGCCGACCGCAAGGTGCTGGAAGAGAACTTCCGCATCGATTTTAAAGACCTGGGCGCGGGCCGCTGGTCGCTGGTGCTTACCCCAAAAACGACGCCGCTGGACAAGATTTTCGCCACCCTCGATCTGGGCGGCGCGACCTGTCTTGAGACGATTCGCCTGAACGACAGGCAGGGCGACCGTACCGATATCGCCCTTTCAAACCACCAACTGACGCCCGCCAGCCTGACCGATGACGAACGCCAACGCTTTGCCGCACCGTAAATCCCTGCGCCCGGCGCTGCTGTGGGCCACGGTATGTCTGGTTATGCTGGGCGTGCTGCTGTCGCTGCTGCCCGGCGCGCGGCTGAACAGCAGCGTGCTGGCCATGCTGCCGAAGCAGACGCTGGGGGCGATCCCTCCGGCGCTCAACGACGGGTTTATGCAGCGTCTCGACCGCCAGCTGGTCTGGCTGGTCAGCCCCGGCAAAGAACCCGATCCGCGCGTGGCGCAGCAGTGGCTTGAACTGCTGCACAGCAGCGACGCGCTCCGCGAAGTCAAAGGCCCGATGGACGCCGCCGGGCAAAAGGCCTGGGGAGAGTTCTTCTGGCAGCACCGCAACGGGCTGATTGATCCGGCCACCCGTGCCCGCCTGCAAAACGGCGGAGAAGCGCAGGCGCAGTGGATTTTATCCCAGCTCTACTCCGCCTTCTCCGGCGTCAGCGGTAAAGAGCTGCAAAACGATCCGCTGATGCTGATGCGCGGCTCGCAGCTCGCCCTGGCGCAAAACGGCCAGAAGCTGCGGCTGATGGACGGCTGGCTGGTCACGCAAGATGAAGCGGGAAACTACTGGTATCTGCTGCACGGCGAACTGGCGGGCTCATCATTTGATATGCAGCAGACCCACCGGCTCGTGACGACGCTTAACGCACTGCAACAGACGCTGAAAGCGCGTTACCCGCAGGCGCAGCTGCTTTCGCGCGGGACGGTGTTCTACAGCGATTATGCCAGCCAGCAGGCTAAACGCGACGTCTCAACGCTGGGCATCGCCACCCTGCTTGGGGTGTTCCTGCTGATCGTGGCGGTGTTCCGCTCTCTGCGCCCGCTGCTGCTGAGCGTGCTCTCCATTGCCATCGGCGCGCTGGCGGGCACGGTGGTGACGCTGCTGCTCTTTGGCGAACTGCACCTGATGACGCTGGTGATGAGCATGAGCATCATCGGTATTTCGGCCGACTATACGCTTTACTACCTGACCGAACGGATGGTGCACGGCGCGGAGCTCTCTCCCTGGCAAAGCCTGGCCAAAGTGCGCAATGCGCTGCTGCTGGCGCTGCTGACGACCGTCGCTGCCTACCTGATTATGATGCTGGCCCCCTTCCCCGGGATCCGCCAGATGGCGGTATTTGCCGCGACGGGGCTGAGCGCCTCCTGCCTGACGGTGATTTTCTGGCATCCGTGGCTGTGCCGGGGTTTGCCGGTGCGCCCGGTTCCCTTTATGGTCCTGATGTTGCGCTGGCTGGCCGCCTGGCGACGCAGTAAAAAACTGTCCGTTGGTCTGCCCGTCGCGCTGGCGCTGCTCTCCGCCGTGGGAATGAGCACCCTGAAGGTGGACGACGACATCGCCCAGCTGCAGGCGCTGCCGAAAGATATTCTGGCGCAGGAGAAAACCATTACCGCCCTGACCGGCCAAAGCGTCGATCAGAAATGGTTTGTGGTGCACGGCGCTTCTCCCCAGCAAACGCTGGAGCGGCTGGAAGCCTTTACTCCCGCGCTGGCCGAGGCGCAAAAGGCGGGGGATCTCACCCGCTGGCGCACCCTGCCGCTGAACTCGCTGGCCCGCCAGAAAAGCGACCTTGCGCTACTGCGGAACGCCGCGCCTGCGGTGACGAACGTGCTGAAAAGCGCAGGGCTCAACGCCGTTTCCCCCAATCTGGACGCCATGCCGGTCAGCGTGGACGCGTGGCTTGAAAGTCCGGTCAGCGAGGGCTGGCGCCTGCTCTGGCTGACCCTGCCCGATGGGGAAAGCGGCGTGCTCGTGCCGGTGGACGGCGCAAAAAACAGCGCGGCGCTCGGTGAGCTGGCCGCGCGCCATGACGGCGTCGTCTGGGTGGACCGCAAGGCCAGCTTTGACAGCCTGTTTGCCCTCTACCGCACGCTGCTGACGGGGCTACTGTTTGCGGCGCTGGCGGTGATTGCCTGCGGGGCGATACTGCGCCTCGGCTGGCGCAAAGGGCTGATAAGCCTGGTGCCGTCCGCACTGTCGCTGAGCTGCGGGCTGGCCGCGCTGGCCGCAACGGGCCACCCGGTAAATCTGTTTTCACTGCTGGCGCTGGTACTGGTGCTCGGCATTGGCATTAACTACACGCTGTTCTTCAGCAACCCACGCGGTACGCCGCTGACTTCGATGCTGGCGATTACCCTGGCCATGATGACCACCCTGCTGACGCTGGGCATGCTCGTCTTCAGCGCCACCCTGGCTATCAGCAGCTTTGGTATTGTGCTGGTGAGCGGTATTTTCACCGCCTTCCTGCTGGCACCGCTGGCGATGCCGGATAAGAAAGAGAGAAAACGTAAATGAACGCTGTTTATCGCGCTGTCGCGCTGGCCGCGGCGCTGCTGCTGGCAGGCTGCAGCCATTCGACCGATACCAAAGAGACGCGGCCTCAGGCCTGGCTTCAGCCTGGCACCAAAGTCACTCTGCCGCCGCCCGGCATCAGCCCGGCGGTAAGCTCCCAGCAGCTGCTGACCGGCAGCTTTAACGGGCAAACGCAGTCCCTGCTGGTGATGCTCAACACGGATGCGCATAAGGTCACGCTGGCCGGCCTCTCTTCCGTGGGCATTCGCCTGTTCCTGGCAACGTACGACGAGAGCGGTATTCATACCGAGCAGTCGATCGTCGTGCCGCAGCTGCCGCCCGCCAGCCAGGTGCTGGCCGACGTGATGCTCAGCCACTGGCCGATTAGCGCCTGGCAGCCGCAGTTGCCGAAGGGCTGGACGTTAACGGACAATGGCGATCGGCGCGAGCTGCGCAACGCCAGCGGCAAGCTGGTGACGGAGATTGTCTACCTCCAGCGCAAAGGCAAGCGCGAGCCGATTAGCATCGAGCAACACGTATTCAAATACCACATCACCATTCAATATCTGGGTGACTGAGATGATTTATATATCCGCTGTTGGCATGGTCAACGCGCTGGGCAACTCACCTGATGAAATTGCCGCCAACCTGGCTGCGGGCGTGGCGCCGGGCATGCACGCCCGGACCGGCTGGCTGCAGGGAATGTCCGAAGCGGTACTGGGCGGGGTGGAAGGCGAACTGCCGCTCATCCCGGACACCTTCTCTGCACACCGCACCCGCAACAACCAGCTGCTGCTGGCCGCGCTGGCGCAGATTCAGCCCGCCGTTGACGAGGCCATCGCCCGCGTTGGTCGTGACCGGGTGGCCGTGGTGCTGGGAACCAGCACCTCCGGGCTGGATGAAGGCGATGAGCACGTGCGTCTCATGACCGACGGCGAGACCAGCACGCGCTGGCAGTATCCGCAGCAGGAGCTGGGCGATCCGTCCCGCTTTCTCGCCAACTGGCTGCAGCTTGAAGGCCCGGCTTATACGATCTCCACCGCCTGCTCCTCCAGCGCGCGGGCGATGATCGGCGGCAAACGCCTGATCGAAGCCGGGCTGGTAGATATCGCCATTGTCGGCGGAGCAGACACCCTGAGCCGGATGCCCGTGAACGGCTTTAACAGTCTTGAATCCTTCTCCCCCACGCTCTGCGAGCCGTTTGGCCGGGACCGCCGGGGGATCACCATCGGTGAAGCGGCGGCGCTGATGGTATTAAGCCGGGAACCCGCGGACGTGGCGCTGCTCGGCACGGGCGAATCCAGCGATGCGTACCATATTTCCGCCCCGCATCCGCAGGGCGACGGGGCGATAAGGGCTATCACTCAGGCGCTCAGCGAAGCGGGCATGCAGCCGGACGACATCGGCTACATCAACCTGCACGGCACGGCCACGCCGCTCAACGATCAGATTGAATCACAGGTGGTTCACGATCTCTTCGGAGAAAGCGTGCCGTGCAGTTCAACCAAACACCTTACCGGCCACACGCTGGGCGCTGCCGGCATTACCGAAGCGGCTTTGAGCTGGCTTATCCTGACGCGCGATCTGCCCTTGCCGCCGCAGGATTTTTCCCGCTACGCTCCGGACGAGACGCTGGCGCCGTGCGGCCTGCTGCACCAGAGCACCGCCCTGAAAAAGCCGGTGATTTTGTCTAACTCGTTCGCGTTTGGCGGCAATAACGCCAGCATTCTGCTGGGGAGAACGTCATGAGCTATCTATCACCCGAAGCCTATTTGCCGCACGATGCGCCCATGATGCTGCTGGGGTCCGTTGAAAATGTGACGGATGACATGGCGGTCTGCCGCGTGGCGGTTGACAGGCAAAGCGTGCTGGCGCCGTTTCTCAATGCCGATCGCGACCTGCCGGGCTGGTACGCGCTCGAGCTAATGGCGCAGACCGTTGGCGTCTGGTCGGGCTGGCATCGTCAGCAGCAGGGGCAGGAACATATCGCGCTGGGCATGGTGCTCGGCGCGCGCGAGCTGGTCTGCGCCAGCGGGCGTTTCGCCAAAGGCTTAACGCTGGACATTACCGTTAAGCTGCTGATGCAGGACGAACGCTTCGGCAGTTTTGAATGCACGATTTGCGCAGGTGAAGAGACGCTGGCCACGGGCCGGGTCAATACCTTCCAGCCGAGTGCAGAAGAATTAACATCGCTTTTTAATCAGGGATCCCACGCATGAGTCGTTCCGTACTGGTCACAGGGGCCAGCAAAGGCATTGGTCGCGCCATCGCCCGCCAGCTTGCCGCTGACGGGTTTACCGTCGGCGTGCATTACCATCGTGATGCCGCAGGCGCGCAGGAGACGCTGGACGCCATCACGCAGGCGGGCGGCAGCGGCCGTTTACTCTCGTTTGACGTAGGCAACCGCGAGCAGTGCCGTGAAGTGCTTGAGCAGGAAATTGATGCCCATGGCGCATGGTATGGCGTGGTCAGCAACGCCGGAATTACCCGCGATGGCGCTTTTCCGGCACTGAGTGAAGACGACTGGGACAGCGTGATCCACACCAATCTCGACAGTTTTTATAACGTCATACACCCCTGCATTATGCCCATGATCGGCACCCGTCAGGGCGGGCGCATTATTACCTTATCCTCCGTCTCCGGCGTGATGGGCAACCGCGGCCAGGTGAACTACAGTGCGGCCAAAGCGGGCATTATCGGCGCCACCAAAGCGCTGGCGATCGAACTGGCAAAACGAAAAATCACCGTGAACTGCATTGCGCCAGGGCTGATTGATACCGGCATGATTGAAATGGAGGAGGCCGCGCTGAAGGAAGCGATGTCCATCATCCCAATGAAACGTATGGGCCAGGCTGAGGAGGTCGCCGGGCTGGCAAGCTATCTGATGTCGGATATCGCGGGCTACGTCACCCGCCAGGTCATTTCGATTAACGGAGGAATGCTATGACGCGTCGCGTGGTGATTACGGGCATGGGCGGCGTCACCGCCTTTGGCGAGAACTGGCAGTCCGTTTCCAGCCGGCTGCTGGCGTATGAAAACGCCGTGCGTAAAATGCCGGAATGGCAGGTTTATGATGGCCTGCACACCCTGCTGGGCGCGCCGATCGACGATTTCGCGCTGCCGGAACACTATACCCGCAAGCGTATTCGCGCCATGGGCCGCGTGTCGCTGATGTCTACCCGCGCCACAGAGCTGGCGCTGGAGCAGGCGGGGCTGATTGGCGAAGCGGTGCTCACCAACGGGCAAACCGGCATCGCCTACGGTTCTTCGACAGGCAGCACCGGCCCGGTCAGCGAATTCGCGACCATGCTTACCGAAAAGCACACCAATAACATCACCGGGACAACCTACGTCCAGATGATGCCGCACACCACCGCGGTGAATACCGGCCTGTTCTTTGGACTACGTGGCCGCGTGATCCCAACGTCGAGCGCCTGTACCTCCGGCAGCCAGGCGATTGGCTACGCCTGGGAGGCAATTCGCCACGGGTATCAGACCGTGATGGTCGCGGGGGGCGCGGAAGAGCTTTGTCCGTCTGAAGCGGCGGTGTTTGACACGCTGTTTGCCACCAGCCAGCGCAACGACGAACCCAAAACCACCCCCTCGCCGTTCGATACGCAGCGCGATGGTCTGGTGATTGGGGAAGGCGCAGGCACCCTGATTCTGGAGGAGCTTGAGCACGCCAGAGCGCGCGGGGCCACCATCTACGGTGAGATCGTGGGCTTTGCCACCAACTGTGACGCGGCCCATATCACCCAGCCGCAGCGTGACACCATGCAGATATGCATGGAGCAGTCGCTGGCGATGGCGGGGTTAAGCGCCCGGGATATGGGGTATATCTCCGCGCACGGTACCGCCACCGACCGCGGCGATATCGCCGAAAGCCAGGCCACGGCCGCCATCTACGGTGACAGCGTGCCGGTTTCCTCGCTGAAGAGCTATTTTGGCCACACGCTGGGGGCCTGCGGCGCCCTGGAAGCGTGGATGAGCCTGCAGATGATGCGCGAAGGCTGGTTTGCCCCGACGCTCAATTTAACGCAGCCGGATGAGCAATGCGGGGCTTTAGATTATATTATGGGAGAAGCCCGTCAGATTGACTGCGAGTATCTGCAGAGCAATAACTTCGCGTTTGGCGGCATCAATACCTCGATTATCATTAAACGCTGGGCGTAACTATGTACCGGTTTGTACTGGGAAAAATTTCCACCCTTTGCGCGGACCCGCTGGCGTCAACGCTTGCAGATAAGGCACCTCAGGGTGCACGACAGGCCTCCTGGCTGGCTGGCCGGATGCTGCTCGCCAGAACATTATCCCCTCACCCGCTCCCCGACATCATTTACGGCGAGCAGGGGAAGCCGGCTTTTGCGAAGGGGGACCCGCTGTGGTTCAACCTGAGCCATAGCGGTGATGATATCGCCCTGCTGATGAGCGATGAAGGCGAAGTGGGCTGCGATATCGAAGTGATTCGCCCCCGCAAGAACTGGCAGGCGCTGGCCAACGCCGTTTTCAGCCTGACAGAGCATGACGAGCTGGAGCGTGAAGCGCCCGAGGAACAGCTTTCTGCCTTCTGGCGTATCTGGACGCGCAAAGAAGCGATTGTGAAACAGCGCGGCGGCAGCGCCTGGCAGATTGTCAGCATCGACAGCACGGCGCAGTCGCACTCGGTCAGCCAGCTGCAGCTCGGTTCTCTGAGCCTTGCCGTCTGTACCTCGACCCCTTACACCCTGACCACCGAGTCGATTATTCACGTCGGGGCAGGAAAATCACCAGTACACCCAGCATAATCAACGCGACGCCCAGCAGCCCATGCCAGGAGAAGTGCTCCCCCCAGCCGGGCAGCAGGATTGCCGCGCCCCACACCAGGATATAGCTGAGGCTCAGCAAGGCATACGCTTTGCTGAGCGCCATGCGATGCAGCGCCAGATACCAGCAGCCCATGGAGGCAACGTATCCCGTTAACCCCAGCAGCAGCGCGCCCGTGCCGGACGAAACGTGCCACAGCGCGGAGATAAACGTCAGAAAATCGCTGACCGGCGGCAGAGCCTGCATGGCATCGCGCAGCAACAGCTGTGCGGCGCTGACTAACAGCACGCTGCATAACGCCCAGAACGCGCCTTTCACAGGCTTCCTCCCAGCACGATAATCCCCATGATAATGAACCCGACCCCCAGCCAGTGGTGCACAGCAACGTGCTCGCGCCAGAAGACCTTCGCCGCCAGCGTCACCCAGACAAAATTGAGGCTCAGCATAGGGTAAGCTACGCCGACTGGCAGGCGCTGCAGCACCACCAGCCAGACCAGCATTCCGCAGCCCAGCGCCAGCATCGCCAGGCCAAGCCACCGCATGATGTGCGCGCCACGCCGTCCGCCTTTCGCCGGACGGGTAGCCTGTTTCTGGCACAGCTGTCCCGCGCAGCTCAGCAGGCTTGCCAGTATGAGCCAGGTCCAGGTCATCACTTCGGCAGATACTCCAGCAGGGCCAGACGCCCCTGGATATAGAGATTGTCCGGCTGCGGTAAATTCGCCTCTGCAATATCGTCACGTTTAGACAGCAGCATCACCAGCGACACGCTTCCCTGCTTACGATGCGTTGCCAGCCACTGCGCGAAGTCGTCTTCACTGACAAAGCGATCTTTCGCATCGGGATAATCCAGCCCGTAGCGCAGCTCGCCGCTCTGAGCAAACAGCGTGATGTCACTGCGCTTCAGCTCCCACGCCAGGCCCGCGGCCACGCCAACGTTATTGGTCAGCACAAAGCGGCTGCCCTGTAGCGGCTCGCGCACGGTATCCACCAGCGACTGCGGCTGCTTGGAATCCACCACCAGGTTCGGAATGGCAAAACCAATCAACAACGCCAAACCCGCAGGACACAGCGCCGCCAGCCACCAGCGCCGCTGGCTCTGCCGCAGCGTAAACCAGCCTACCGCGCCCCAGATAAGGAACGCCACCACCGCGCAGAAGACTTTATACAGTTCGACCGACGTCCAGACCGGATGCTTAGCCAGCCCCCACGGCGAGACCGCCAGCGCCGCCACCACGCCGATAGCGCCAAACGCCAGGTTAATGCCGCCGTTAATGCGCAACGCTCTGGCCCCTTTTTCCGCCGCGAGGCAGGCATAGCGCGCCATCAGGATAGCCAGCGGGGCAAAACAGGGCAGGATATAGGTCGGCAGCTTGCCTTTAGCGATGCTGAAAAACAGCAGCGGCATCACCACCCACCCCAGCAGGTAGAACCCGCCGCCCACGTTTTGTCTGTCATTCCAGCCAAGACGCAGCGCGCCTGGCAGCAGCGCCAGCCACGGCAGGCTGCCCGCGAGCAGGAACGGCAGGTAATACCAGAACGGAGCTTTATGCTGCGCGTCGCTCTGGGCAAAACGCTGAATATGCTCAACCCAGAAGAAGTAGCGCCAGAAATCAGGCTCGCGGTGCGCAATGGCCAGCCCCCACGGCAGAACAATCAGCACGCAGCTCAGGACCGCGAGCCAGCCAAAAATCAGCACCTCTTTCCAGCGCTTTTGGGCAATCACCCACGGCAGCACGCCGATCACCGGTACCGCCAGCGCCAGGAAGCCTTTGGTCATCACCCCCATCCCGCAGGCCAGCCCAAGCAGCACATAGCCGCCCGCTTTTCCGGCCACGGTGCGCGCCTGTGAGGCGAGCCAGAAGCTGCACATCGCCGCCACCAGCCACAGGGTGACGATGGGGTCCAGGACCGCATAGGTGCCGATGCCATACACCAGGAACAGGGTCAGGAAGATCAGGCCGGAGAAAATGGCCGTACGCTTATCCCGCCAGAGACGCCAGGCCATCCAGATCACCAGCAGCGCCGCGAGCCCGGTGGAGAAGATCGACCCGGCGCGTACGGCAAAGTTCGTGTGCCCGAACAGCCATTGTCCGATAGTGTTGATCCAGTAGCCGGCAATCGGCTTTTCAAAGTAGCGCAGCCCCAGGAAATGCGGGACAACCCAGTCACCCGATGCCAGCATTTCGCGGCTGATTTCCGCATAGCGCGTTTCATCAGGCTGCCACAGCAGGCGAATATCGACCGGAATGAAGTAATAAACGATAAACAGTGCGAAAAGCGCTACGCCATAACGGGCTGTTTTCATGGGACCGGACTCACGGTTTGTTGATAGCCAAGCCAGCCTTCCCGGCCAGCCAGTTCATTACGGACGACTTTACCCACGGGCAGGGTGCTGAGGTCGTCCGGCAGCAGCTCGCTCATCGGACAGAACGCAATGCCTTCCCGGGCGGCCATCGTCAGCAGTTCATCGAAATTATGCTGCCAGGCAATCCCTTCCACTTCGGCATGGATGGTATAGACCGGCGTTCCGGCGTCACGATGGATGCGGTCCAGAATGTAGCGATTAAATTCTTCCGCTTTGACCTCGCGCCCCACCACCTCATCCCACGTAGGAAGCGTGACCGGAATTTGCACGGTACCGTAGCGATTTTCGCCTAACAGCGGCAAAAATGGCCCGGTTCCGCGGCAGTCGCTGTTGTAGCGAAACGCGAAATGCTCTTTGGCTTTAACCACCCGCTGGTCGGCACGCCATCCCGCCACGGCGGAACAGCGCACGGGCTGACCGATGATGGCCTCAAGCTCCAGCATTCCACGCTCGACCTCACGGGACAGGCGCGGGATATCCCAGACGCCCGCCCACGCCTGCCAGGCGTGATGATCCCAGGCATGCAGGCCGACCTCGTGTTGCTGCGCCGCCGCGCGGATAACCGCTTCATTACCCGCGCCGATGCGTCTGCCGGGCCAGGCGGTGCCGGCCAGCAAAATATCCCAGCCGTAGAGGGATGCCGCGCGCGAGCGCAGCATTTTGAACAGAAATGCCGGTTTAACCAGACGCCATAAATGGCGTCCCATGTTGTCAGGC
>Ga0153917_1000845_pt1 | contig 15746 bp, 16 predicted proteins | sample TSFL001MetaG_FD_104695 | JGI IMG/M metagenome (GOLD analysis project Ga0153917, IMG submission 104695) | Attine ant fungus gardens microbial communities from Florida, USA - TSFL001 MetaG | ecosystem: Host-associated > Fungi > Mycelium > Unclassified | place: USA: Florida, Paynes Creek Historic... | reverse complement strand
CCCGTTCCCATACCGAACACGGAAGTTAAGCTCTTCAGCGCCGATGGTAGTCGGGGGTTTCCCCCTGTGAGAGTAGGACGCCGCCAAGCAAGCTTAAACCCAGCTCATTGAGCTGGGTTTTTTTTGTTTGTTAAAAATGAAGAAGAAACTGTGAAGCGTATTTAGGGAATTTCTTTTCTGTTACTAATAAAAACTGCTGAATTAACACGTAGTCATCACTTATATGCTGTGTTAATAACTCATACCACCATTCTGTTTCATACCTTGCAATCATCCCAACGTTGTACAAAATCAAATAATGAATTGTCATTTCGGGAAGTCTCAGAAATTGCTCCCTTTGAGAAGGGATATAATATTGGTTCTTTTCCATGTCAAACAATAAGCTGATTGATGTCCATGGCTCCTTGTCTTGCGGTGAAATTTCAAACAGCAGCCCGTGTTCATTTTTCTTTGCGAAAGACCATTGAAAATGATGGGACATATATTCAGCAAACCTTGAATCAGACATTTTATAATTGATGACTACTTCCTCTGGTACAAAAATTTTGTTCTTATCCTTCTCAACTTTTGTCATAAAACGTTCTTTCTGCTGAAAGTAGAAAATATCGCTTAGTTCTGGAATCGTCATTAACAATTTTTTCATGGTATACCGTTCATCTACTATATCTGATTGTCCGAATAAATGTTTCATAAAATGTATGCATAGGCCGTTCCGTTGTATTTTCACTTCATCGTCGCTAAAACAATAATTTTGTTTCTTTCGTTTTCTTGTTGTTACGCCATGTGCCAGTACAGATGTATGGCTTGGATAATGAGGATCTCGTGTAATTAGACATGCTTTGATAAGTTGTGCCATTCCATAAAATAAAAGGATCGGTTTGATTTCTAATGGGGAATATGCGGCTTGTTTATAAAACGATTCGGCATGCTTTAAGAAATAAATAAACCGTTCACTGTTTTTAAAAGAGTTTTTTTTCGCATCGTCAATACCGTTTAAGGTATAAACCTTTTCTAGAAATTTCTGGGTTGATTCAACGGAGTAAAATAGCGCTAAGTCTTTCCACTCATGATATGTCATGTGTATTTCTTAATCCTTTCCGTTATCTAAATATTTCAACTCTTTCTCGCTTCCTTGACATGCTCTTGGCTAGTTGATAATCTACATATAATATTTTGCCGAAAAGAGGGGGATTTACTAATGTGGGAAAGTAAATTTTCAAAAGAAGGCTTAACGTTCGACGATGTGCTGCTTGTGCCAGCCAAGTCTGAGGTACTTCCGCGTGATGTGGATTTATCTGTAGAACTTACAAAAACGTTAAAGCTAAATATTCCTGTCATCAGCGCAGGTATGGACACTGTAACAGAATCAGCAATGGCAATTGCAATGGCAAGACAGGGCGGCTTGGGCATCATTCACAAAAATATGTCCATTGAACAGCAGGCTGAACAAGTTGATAAAGTAAAGCGTTCTGAGCGCGGCGTTATCACAAATCCCTTCTTTTTAACTCCTGATCACCAAGTATTTGATGCGGAGCATTTGATGGGGAAATACAGAATTTCCGGTGTTCCGATTGTAAATAACGAAGAAGACCAGAAGCTTGTTGGAATTATTACAAACCGTGACCTTCGTTTTATTTCTGACTACTCAATGAAAATCAGCGATGTCATGACGAAAGAAGAGCTTGTTACTGCATCTGTAGGAACTACTCTGGATGAAGCTGAAAAGATTTTGCAGAAACATAAAATTGAAAAGCTTCCTCTCGTAGATGACCAGAACAAATTAAAAGGTCTTATCACCATTAAAGATATTGAAAAAGTCATTGAGTTCCCGAACTCATCTAAAGACATTCACGGCCGTCTGATCGTTGGTGCGGCAGTTGGCGTAACTGGTGATACAATGACTCGCGTCAAAAAGCTTGTTGAAGCCAATGTTGATGTGATTGTTATCGATACAGCTCACGGACATTCTCAAGGTGTTTTAAACACAGTCACAAAAATCCGTGAAACGTATCCTGAATTAAATATTATCGCTGGTAACGTGGCAACTGCTGAAGCAACAAGAGCGCTTATCGAAGCTGGAGCAGACGTTGTCAAAGTTGGAATAGGACCTGGTTCAATTTGTACTACACGCGTTGTAGCCGGCGTCGGTGTTCCGCAAATTACAGCAATTTATGATTGTGCGACTGAAGCAAGAAAACACGGCAAAACAATCATCGCCGACGGCGGGATTAAATTCTCTGGCGATATCACTAAAGCATTGGCAGCCGGCGGACATGCTGTTATGCTCGGAAGCTTGCTTGCAGGCACATCAGAAAGCCCTGGTGAAACTGAAATCTACCAAGGCAGAAGATTTAAGGTATACCGTGGCATGGGATCAGTTGCTGCAATGGAAAAAGGAAGTAAAGACCGTTACTTCCAAGAAGAAAACAAAAAATTTGTTCCTGAAGGAATTGAAGGACGCACACCTTACAAAGGACCAGTTGAAGAAACCGTTTATCAGCTAGTCGGAGGCCTTCGTTCTGGTATGGGGTATTGCGGGTCCAAAGATCTGCGTGCGCTAAGAGAAGAAGCTCAGTTCATTCGCATGACTGGCGCAGGACTTCGCGAAAGCCATCCGCATGACGTACAGATTACAAAAGAATCACCTAACTATACAATTTCATAATAAATTGTTACAAATTAAAAACATTTGACAGGGTCTCTGACTCTGTCTATTTTTTTTATACTGATTATGATAAAATTTATACTGTTGTGCATTGAAAATGTCCTTAACGGCTTAATTATAGATGAAGAAAATGAAATACGGAGGTCGTACGATTGAACATCAAGAAATGTAAACAGCTACTGATGTCATTGGTTGTGTTAACCCTAGCTGTCACGTGTCTGGCTCCAATGTCAAAAGCAAAAGCAGCCAGCGATCCAATTGATATCAATGCATCTGCTGCTATTATGATCGAAGCTTCTTCAGGTAAAATTCTGTACAGTAAAAATGCAGATAAGAGATTGCCAATTGCGAGTATGACAAAAATGATGACAGAATATCTGTTATTAGAAGCAATTGACAAAGGTAAAGTGAAATGGGACCAAACCTATACGCCTGATGACTATGTGTATGAAATTTCCCAAGATAACAGCTTATCAAACGTTCCTCTTCGGAAAGACGGGAAATACACAGTAAAAGAATTATATCAAGCTACAGCAATTTATTCTGCAAATGCTGCTGCTATTGCGATTGCAGAAATCGTTGCGGGTTCTGAAACTAAGTTTGTTGAAAAAATGAATGCAAAAGCAAAAGAACTAGGCTTAACAGATTATAAATTTGTTAATGCAACAGGTCTTGAGAATAAAGATCTTCACGGGCATCAGCCTGAGGGGACAAGCGTAAATGAAGAAAGTGAAGTTTCTGCAAAGGATATGGCGATTCTTGCGGATCACTTGATTACTGACTACCCTGAGATTCTGGAGACTTCCAGTATCGCCAAAACGAAATTCAGAGAAGGCACCGATGATGAAATGGACATGCCGAACTGGAACTTTATGCTGAAGGGACTTGTCAGCGAGTATAAAAAAGCGACTGTAGACGGACTGAAAACAGGTTCTACTGACTCTGCGGGTTCATGCTTTACAGGAACAGCTGAACGCAACGGCATGCGTGTCATCACTGTTGTATTAAATGCAAAGGGCAACCTTCATACAGGCCGTTTCGATGAAACGAAAAAAATGTTTGATTATGCTTTCGACAATTTCTCCATGAAAGAAATTTATGCTAAAGGCGATCAAGTAAAAGGCCATAAAACAATTTCGGTTGATAAGGGTAAAGAGAAAGAAGTAGGCATTGTGACAAACAAGGCGTTCTCTCTTCCTGTCAAAAATGGTGAAGAAAAAAATTACAAAGCGAAGGTCACATTGAATAAAGACAACTTAACTGCTCCTGTGAAAAAAGGAGCCAAAGTTGGAAAGCTGACTGCGGAATACACAGGTGATGAAAAGGATTACGGATTCCTTAACAGCGATCTGGCTGGCGTAGACCTTGTGACAAAAGAAAATGTAGAAAAAGCAAACTGGTTTGTTCTGACAATGCGCAGTATCGGCGGATTTTTCGCCGGTATTTGGGGAAGTATTGTTGATACGGTAACCGGCTGGTTTTAATCAATTGAAAGAGCTCTGATGGATGTTAGGGCTCTTTCGCTTAATATACTGAAAAAACCCAATTTTTAATAAAAAATGTTTTTCAAAGCGCTAAAAACCGAATAAAATAATATATATCCATATGAAATATTGGATTTCTAGGATACAATAAGGATTAGAAATCATATAACTATACCTTGATTAGGGGGACCAAGAAATGGCTCAAACAGGTACTGAACGTGTAAAACGCGGAATGGCAGAAATGCAAAAAGGCGGCGTCATCATGGACGTCATCAATGCGGAACAAGCGAAAATTGCTGAAGAAGCTGGAGCTGTCGCTGTAATGGCGCTAGAACGTGTGCCGGCTGATATTCGTGCGGCTGGAGGAGTTGCCCGTATGGCTGACCCTACAATCGTGGAAGAAGTAATGAATGCAGTATCTATCCCGGTAATGGCAAAAGCGCGTATCGGACATATTGTCGAAGCGCGTGTGCTTGAAGCTATGGGTGTTGATTATATTGATGAAAGTGAAGTTCTGACTCCGGCTGACGAAGAATTTCATTTAAATAAAAATGAATACACAGTTCCTTTTGTTTGTGGCTGCCGTGATCTTGGTGAAGCAACACGCCGTATTGCGGAAGGTGCTTCTATGCTTCGTACAAAAGGTGAGCCTGGAACGGGTAATATTGTTGAGGCTGTTCGCCATATGCGTAAAGTTAACGCTCAAGTGCGCAAAGTAGTTGCGATGAGTGAGGATGAACTAATGACAGAAGCGAAAAACTTAGGTGCTCCTTACGAGCTTCTTCTTCAGATTAAAAAAGACGGCAAGCTTCCTGTCGTTAACTTTGCCGCTGGCGGCGTTGCAACTCCAGCTGATGCTGCTCTCATGATGCAGCTTGGTGCTGATGGAGTATTTGTTGGTTCTGGTATTTTCAAATCAGACAACCCTGCTAAATTTGCGAAAGCAATTGTGGAAGCAACAACTCACTTCACTGATTACAAATTGATCGCTGAGCTTTCAAAAGAACTTGGTACTGCAATGAAAGGGATTGAAATCTCAAACTTACTTCCAGAACAGCGTATGCAAGAACGCGGCTGGTAAGAATATAGGAGTGCTGCTGACATGTTAACAATAGGTGTACTAGGACTTCAAGGAGCAGTTAGAGAGCACATCCATGCGATTGAAGCATGCGGCGCAGCTGGTCTTGTCGTAAAACGTCCGGAGCAGCTGAACGAAATTGATGGGTTGATTTTGCCGGGCGGTGAGAGCACGACGATGCGCCGTTTGATCGATACGTATCAATTCATGGAGCCGCTTCGTGAATTCGCTGCTCAGGGTAAACCGATGTTTGGAACATGTGCTGGATTAATTATATTAGCAAAAGAAATTGCTGGTTCAGATAATCCTCATTTAGGCCTTTTGAATGTGGTTGTAGAACGCAATTCATTTGGCCGGCAGGTTGACAGCTTTGAAGCTGATTTAACAATTAAAGGCTTGGATGAGCCTTTTACTGGGGTATTCATCCGTGCGCCGCATATTTTAGAAGCTGGTGAAAATGTGGAAGTTCTATCGGAGCATAATGGTCGTATTGTAGCCGCGAAACAGGGGCAATTCCTAGGCTGCTCATTCCATCCGGAACTGACAGAAGATCACCGAGTGACACAGCTGTTTGTTCAAATGGTTGAGGAATACAAACAGAAGGCACTTGTATAAAACAGTTGAAAGCTGTGGAAACTTATAGTACATTATAAGCACAAATAAAGATCGAAAAGCGTTGATAGGAACTAGTAGGGAGCCTCTCTTTCTAAGAGAGCCGATGGTTGGTGCGAATCGGTGAAAGATGCTGTCTGAATCCATCCTTGAGCGAAATGCTGAAACAAGTAGGCATTTACGGGATAACCGTTATGTGTGAAAGTGGAAAATGAGTCTTTGATTTGTTTTCAATCAGGGTGGCAACGCGAGAGCTCTCGTCCCTTTATGGGGACGAGGGCTCTTTTTATTTTCGACAAATCAATAAAAAGGAGTGTTTCGCATGCTTGATACGAAAATGCTGAGAGCAAATTTTCAAGAAATTAAAGCGAAGCTTGTTCACAAAGGCGAAGACTTAACTGATTTTGATAAGTTTGAGGCGTTGGATGATAGACGAAGAGAGCTTATCGGCAAGGTGGAAGAGTTAAAAGGAAAACGGAATGAAGTGTCTCAGCAAGTTGCTGTGCTGAAACGTGGGAAAAAAGACGCGGACCACATTATTAAAGAAATGCGTGAAGTCGGCGAAGAAATTAAAAAACTTGATGAGGAATTAAGAACAGTAGAAGCTGAGCTTGATACAATCCTTCTTTCAATCCCAAATATTCCGCATGATTCTGTACCTGTCGGTGAAACAGAAGACGACAACATAGAAGTGCGTAAATGGGGTGAAAAACCTTCATTTTCTTACGAGCCGAAGCCGCACTGGGATATTGCGGATGAGCTGGGTATTCTGGATTTCGAACGTGCTGCCAAAGTAACAGGAAGCCGTTTCGTGTTCTATAAAGGGTTAGGTGCTCGTCTGGAGCGTGCGCTTTATAACTTTATGCTTGATCTGCATGTGGATGAGTATAACTATACTGAAGTGATCCCGCCATATATGGTAAACCGTGCGAGCATGACGGGAACGGGGCAGCTTCCTAAATTTGAAGAGGATGCATTTAAAATCAGGGAAGAAGATTACTTCTTAATTCCGACTGCAGAAGTGCCGATTACAAACATGCATCGCGATGAAATCCTTTCAGGTGACAGCCTGCCGATCAACTATGCGGCATTCAGTGCTTGCTTCCGTTCTGAAGCGGGTTCAGCAGGACGTGACACACGCGGATTAATTCGTCAGCACCAATTTAATAAAGTTGAGCTTGTGAAGTTTGTGAAGCCTGAAGATTCTTATGAGGAATTAGAGAAGCTTACAAACCAAGCAGAACGGGTTCTTCAGCTGCTTGAGCTTCCATACCGTGTCATGAGCATGTGTACGGGTGACTTGGGCTTTACGGCTGCGAAAAAATACGATATCGAAGTTTGGATTCCGAGCCAAGACACATATCGAGAAATCTCTTCTTGCAGCAACTTCGAAGCGTTCCAGGCGAGACGTGCGAATATTCGTTTCAGACGTGAAGCGAAAGGCAAGCCTGAGCATGTACACACACTGAACGGTTCAGGACTGGCGGTTGGAAGAACAGTTGCCGCTATCTTAGAAAATTATCAGCAGGAAGACGGAAGCGTTGTGATTCCGAAGGTGCTTCGTCCTTATATGGGGAATAGAGAAGTAATGAAACCATAAATGATATAAAGGCGTGCCTAACAAGGTGCGCCTTTTTGCTTATGCAAACACGACATTTTCATAAAAACAAAAAAAGTTTTTAAAAATGCTTGACCACATGAGAACATACATGATATAGTAAGTCTTGTCGATACGGAGGAATACCCAAGTCCGGCTGAAGGGATCGGTCTTGAAAACCGACAGGGGTGTCAAAGCCCGCGGGGGTTCGAATCCCTCTTCCTCCGCCATATTGATTTTAATTCTAATGAAACACAAGCATATATTGGAGATTGTTTTGTCCGTTGCATTCTGTGCGACGGATTTTTTATTATAATGAAAAAGTGAATCTCAGTCGAGATTCACTTTTTTTGATTGCCATGAATAATTGAAGCGATTTGATCTACAATATTTTCAATTGAGTTTTCGTCGTTCAGCAGATCATAATCTTCAATGCGAAGTTTTAAAACAGGACAGGCGTTAAAACCGCTTATCCAGTTTTCATAGCGTGTATGCATTTCTTCCCAATAAGACCGGCTAGTCTGAAGCTCCATCTCACGTCCGCGTTGTTCAATCCGGTTTAAAATGTTCTCCAGATCTCCTTCTAAATAGATCAACACATCTGGGTGTGGGAAATACGGTGTCATCACCATTGCTTCAAAAAGGCTTGTGTAAGTTTTATAATCGACCTTTGACATTGTCCCTTTATCTGCATGCATTTTTGCGAAAATTCCTGTGTCTTCATAAATCGAACGATCCTGTACAAATCCTCCGCCTGCTTCAAAAATCGTTTTCTGTTCTTTGAAGCGTTCAGCTAAGAAATAAATTTGAAGGTGAAAGCTCCAACGTTCAAAATCATGATAGAACTTTTCCAAGTATGGATTATGATCGACTTCCTCCAAAGATGTTTTAAATCCAATCCGTTTAGCTAAAGTTTTGGTTAAAGTCGATTTTCCGACACCTACTGTTCCTGCTACTGTAATAATTGAATTCTTAGGGATATGATGTTCCTTCATACGATAAGCTCCTTTACATGGGCGGCAATGCGTTCAAAGTCGCTCTTATTCAAAACGAAATCCTTTGAATCACCATCTAAGGTTAACACTGTAAGGTCAGGATCTGCTTCCTGCAGCTGCTTGATGGCGACTTCATAATCTGAAATCAGCTGCTCCAAATAGCTTGTTTCAATTTTTTTCTCAAAGGGACGCCCGCGTTTTTCAATGCGGTGTAGCAATGTAGGCAGACTGGCCTTTATGTAAATGATGAAATTCGGCTTTGGCAGATCATCCGTTAGCAGGTGATAGATCTTTTTGTACTTTTCCAGCTGATGTTGAGACAGGGTACGTTCCGCAAAAATCACATTTTTATAAATATGATAATCAGCTATCACTGGCTGTCCCTTTTTTAAAAAGTGATCACTGGTGTCTTCAAGCTGTTTGTATCTGTGACAAAGAAAAAACATCTCGAGCTGGAAGCTCCATTCCTCTATATTGTCATAAAACTTATCAAGGTACGGGTTATCCTCCACAATCTCATTGATCATAGGGAATCCGAACTCTTGTGAGAGCATCGTTGCGAGGGTTGTTTTTCCTGCCCCGATAGGACCTTCTATTGCAATAAAAGGGGCTGTATTCATCGGAATCCTCCTTATATCTGAAAAACGTGCGTCAGTTACCGACCTTCATATTGTATCACAACCCTTGGGTGCCCCCATGAAAAAAAGACGTTTCCAATTTATCGAAACGTCAATTTGACAACATTAAATTGATCAGACAGCAGCAGCCAGTTTTGCGGGAAGGAAAGACCCAGCTTCCAATAGCTGATGCCTCTTAAATTCAGTTCTTTAATCAGATTGAATTTTGCTTGGATTGAGCGGGCATCCTCGAACCATACCTCGTGTCTTCTATTTTCTGAATCAGTATAGCGGAAGAAAGGAGCTTGAGCGGTTTGGTCATACTGAATGGAAGCATTGTTCTGATCAGCTATGACAATGGCTTGCTGAGGGCTTACTGCTCTTGCCGGAGTTCCCCCTGCTTTATATGGCAACGTCCAGTCATATCCATATAAATTCTGGCCCATGACGATTTTGTTCGCTGGCATTTCAGTCAAAGCATATTCTATGACATCCCGGACAGGGCCAATTGGAGAAACTGCTTGAGGCGGCCCGCCGCTATAGCCCCATTCATATGTCATGAGAACAACAAAGTCGACAATTTGGCCATGTGCCCTGTAATCATGAGCTTCATACCATCTGCCCTGCTGTGTTGCACTTGTTTTAGGCGCTAGAGCCGTGGAAATTCCTAAGCCCTCTCGATGGAAAAGATCCCTCGCTTCGCGTAGAAATTGATTATAGGCTTCTCTATCCTCGGGCCGCAAATATTCAAAGTCGAAATGAATGTCACGGAAGCCATACCTTCTGGCGTTCTCGACTATTTCATTTAGAAGCCTTCTTTTTACAGTTTCGTCGTTCAAAAGGATCCGCCCGAGCTCATCGCTAAATGCCTGGTTTTCTAAGTTCGTTATAATCATCATCAATGTTGTATTTTGACTTTCTGTAATGCTCCTTAAATTCGTTAAAGGCGGAGCGACTAATGCTCCGTTACGTTGTGCCTGGAAGCTGAATGCGCCCAAGTACGTTAAGTAGGGCGACGCTTCTCTGGCCGCCTGCTGGAGATTTTCGCTGACTTGATTTCCGCGTGGCTCCAAATAAGCATTTGATTCGATATCCCGTTTAGGAGCCGGAGGGATGTATAAACGGAAACCAATCTGAAGCACGGTATTTAATTGGATGCGGTTAACCCTGGCGAGCTCGGCTGCTGTTGTATTGAACTGCCGGGCGATGGATGTCAGGGTATCACCTCGCTTCACATCATAGAACTGGCCAGCAATTGGAATGACAATGGTTTGTCCGACAACAAGGCTGTCGGGATTCGGTATTTCATTCGTTTCTGTAATCTCACTTACGGTTGTTTTGTATTGTGAAGCGATAGCAGAAAGAGTGTCGCCTTGTTTTACTACATAAATTTGAATGAAAAACGCCTCCTTTCATATCGCTATCAATGTATGAAAGAAAAGCGCTGATCATGTTTATTTTTCTGTAATTTGTTTTTCCGTCGTAATTTCTGCGAAAAGAACATTCTCCATCATAGTTAAGGCGAATTCATTATCCTCGTCACTGTTTGAGGCGATGCAGTCCTTAGGAATTGTGATGCTGTATTCCCTCATGTAAGCGTCATTAGCGGTAAACAGCACACATATATTGCCGGCTATACCTGTTAAGATGATTTGTTTCACCTGCAACTCAGTAAGAAGAGTGTGAAGTGCAGTTTCGTAAAAAGCGGAATGTTTCGGTTTGATTAAAAAATAATCAGCATCTTTCGGAGCTATCTTTGTGATGATATCCTTGCTTTTTTCATTTGAACATTCTTGCTGAATATTTTTAATATCAGCTTGCCATAGTCCATAATGATCGTTGATGTAAATAATCGGCCAGTCATTTTGTCTCGCGTGCTCCTTTAATGATAAAATATGAGGAACGATTTTTTCTGTTTTTTTAGCGAGGGTTTCTCCCATATCGAATTCAAAATTATTGATCATGTCTACAATGAGAAGGGCTGTGTCTGCTTTGGACAATCGACAGTCTCCTTTCCGTTTCAGTTATAGTTAATATGTAGCCTTTTTAGGCAATGAAAAAACTTTGAAAAGAGAGCTTATTCTTATGACACAAGATGAACTTTATATGAAAGAAGCAATAAAAGAAGCAAAAAAGGCTGGAGAGAAAGGTGAAGTGCCAATAGGCGCGGTGCTTGTCGTTAATGATGAAATTATAGCGCGTGCACATAATTTAAGAGAGACGGAGCAGCGATCGATCGCTCATGCAGAAATGCTCGTGATTGATGAAGCGTGTAAGGCGTTAGGAACGTGGCGGCTGGAAGGTGCGACTCTTTATGTGACGCTTGAGCCTTGTCCGATGTGCGCCGGTGCCGTTGTGCTTTCACGAGTGGAAAAAGTGGTATTTGGCGCATTCGATCCGAAAGGAGGCTGTTCAGGTACGTTAATGAACCTTCTTCAGGAGGAGCGCTTTAATCATCAGGCTGAAGTGGTGGGCGGTGTGCTTGAGGAAGAATGCGGCGGAATGCTCAGTGCGTTTTTCAGAGAACTAAGAAAAAAGAAGAAAGCCGCCAGGAAAAACTTGTCTGAATAGTACGGTTGCAATTTTTAGGGGAAACAGATATACTTAAGTGTGCATCGTAATAGATGCAACATAAAATTTGATATTTATTTTGCCGTGCTAAGCGGGGAGGTAGCGGTGCCCTGTACCTGCAATCCGCTCTAGCAGGGCCGAATCCCTTCTCGAGGTTCGTTTACTTTAAGGTCTGCCTTAAGTAAGTGGTGTTGACGTTTGGGTCCTGCGCAATGGGAATTCATGAACCATGTCAGGTCCGGAAGGAAGCAGCATTAAGTGAAACCTCTCATGTGCCGCAGGGTTGCCTGGGCCGAGCTAACTGCTTAAGTAACGCTTAGGGTAGCGAATCGACAGAAGGTGCACGGTAAATCAATCATCAAATTTTCAGACTCACCTAAGATTAGGTGAGTCTTTTGTTATGTAAAAAGAGCTTTTGGAATCGAAACAAGGTTCATGTATAATGGGAATGATGAATAACGGAGGAGGGCAAACCCGTGAGTTACCAAGCTTTATATCGAGTATTCAGGCCTCAGCGCTTTGAAGATGTGGTCGGACAAGAACACATTACAAAAACGCTGCAAAATGCCCTTTTGCAAAAAAAGTTTTCTCACGCCTATCTGTTTTCCGGGCCTAGAGGAACCGGAAAAACCAGTGCAGCCAAAATATTTGCCAAGGCTGTTAACTGTGAACATGCTCCTGTTGATGAGCCATGCAACGAATGTGCGGCCTGTAAAGGGATAACAAGCGGGTCAATATCCGATGTCATAGAAATTGACGCCGCATCTAATAACGGTGTTGATGAGATTCGTGACATTCGCGATAAAGTGAAGTTTGCCCCATCGGCTGTCACGTATAAGGTATATATCATAGATGAGGTGCATATGCTTTCTATCGGCGCTTTTAATGCATTACTAAAAACATTAGAAGAGCCGCCTGAGCATTGTATTTTCATTCTAGCAACAACTGAACCGCACAAAATTCCTTTAACCATTATCTCCAGATGTCAGCGTTTTGACTTTAAACGAATTACCTCCCAAGCGATTGTAGGGCGCATGAATAAAATTGTTGATGCCGAACAGCTGCAAGTGGAGGAAGGGTCGCTGGATATCATTGCGAGTGCTGCAGACGGAGGGATGAGGGATGCCCTGAGCCTTCTTGATCAGGCCGTATCATTCAGCGGTGATGTCCTGAAAGTCGAGGATGCGCTTTTGATTACGGGTGCTGTTTCTCAATTGTATATCGGGAAGCTTGCACAATCCCTGCATGAAAAAAATGTTTCTGACGCACTGGAAACATTAAATGAATTGCTACAGCAAGGGAAAGATCCAGCTAAGCTGATAGAAGATATGATTTTCTATTTCAGGGACATGCTGCTATATAAAACAGCCCCTGGCTTAGAGGGAGTGCTTGAAAAAGTAAAAGTCGATGAAACGTTCAGGGGACTAAGTGAACAAATTCCGGCTCAGGCCATATATGAAATGATTGATATTCTGAACAAGAGCCACCAGGAAATGAAATGGACAAATCATCCGCGTATCTTTTTCGAAGTGGCCGTGGTGAAGATTTGCCAAACCTCACATCAATCTGCTGCTGACCTCCCGGAAGTGGACATGCTGATGAAAAAAATTCAGCAACTTGAACAGGAAGTAGAGCGGCTTAAAACAACGGGCATAAAAGCAGCTGCGGAAAGCCCCAAAAAAGAAACGCCGCGTGTGCCAAAGGGCGGGAAATCCAATTACAAAGCGCCAGTAGGCAGAATCCATGAAATTTTGAAAGAAGCCACAAGACCTGATCTTGATCTGCTTAGAAACAGCTGGGGCAAGCTTCTTGCTCATCTCAAACAGCAAAACAAAGTATCACATGCCGCTTTGCTGAATGACAGTGAACCTGTGGCTGCTGCCTCCGCGGCATTTGTCCTGAAATTCAAATATGAAATTCATTGTAAAATGGTCGCTGAGGATAACAACGGAGTCCGAACTAATCTTGAGCAGATTTTAGAATCGATGCTCGGAAAAAGAATGGATTTGATTGGCGTTCCAGAAGCACAATGGGGTAAAATAAGAGAAGAATTTTTAGAAGATCATCAGCAGGAAAATGAAGGATCAAATGAACCGGCTGAAGAAGACCCGCTTATTGCCGAAGCGAAAAAGCTTGTTGGAGCGGATTTAATTGAAATAAAAGACTAACAAAATGAAAGAGAGTGAATGCTATGCGTGGCGGAATGGGTAATATGCAAAAAATGATGAAACAAATGCAAAAAATGCAAAAGGACATGGCGAAGGCTCAAGAAGAGCTTGCAGAAAAGGTTGTTGAAGGAACTGCAGGCGGCGGTATGGTAACAGTAAAAGCAAACGGCCAAAAAGAAATCCTGGATGTTATCATCAAAGAAGAAGTCGTTGATCCGGAAGATATTGATATGCTTCAAGACTTAGTGCTTGCTGCAACGAATGAAGCTTTGAAAAAAGTTGACGAAATCACAAACGAAACAATGGGTCAATTTACAAAAGGAATGAACATGCCAGGTTTATTCTAGGGGGATAAAAGAACATGCAATATCCTGAACCAATATCAAAGCTGATAGACAGCTTTATGAAATTGCCAGGGATCGGACCGAAAACAGCGGTTCGTCTGGCTTTTTTTGTTCTAGGTATGAAAGAAGATGTGGTATTAGATTTTGCGAAAGCACTAGTAAATGCGAAACGCAATCTGACATATTGTTCAGTTTGCGGGCATATTACAGATCAGGACCCTTGCTATATATGTGAAGATACGCGCAGGGATAAATCTGTTATCTGTGTTGTGCAAGACCCTAAGGATGTTATCGCTATGGAGAAAATGAAGGAATACAATGGACAGTATCACGTTCTTCACGGCGCTATTTCTCCAATGGACGGCATCGGACCGGAGGATATTAAAATACCAGAATTGTTAAAACGATTACAGGATGATCAAGTGACAGAAGTGATTCTCGCGACAAACCCTAATATAGAAGGGGAAGCAACGGCGATGTATATATCAAGGCTCCTTAAGCCGTCTGGTATTAAGCTCTCCCGTATTGCCCACGGACTGCCCGTCGGCGGCGATTTGGAATATGCTGATGAGGTCACTCTTTCTAAAGCACTTGAAGGAAGACGTGAATTGTAAGGAGGAAAAAGCGATCCATGGGTTTTCTTCGCAAGAAAACATTGAGAAGAGAGTTTGATGAAAAACTAATCGAGCAGCTCTTTAAGCAAAAGGAAGAGTGGAACAGGCAGAAGAAGCTGGTCGAAAAAAGCTTAGAACCGTCTGCTGAAGTGTTATACGAATTGAAAGTAGCTGAAGCGAAGTATTTTTTTTACTTAAGGGAAGCGAAGCAGCGAAATTTAAAAATCAGCCGGTGGAAGTAAGTGGTCTAAACTCCTGGATCTTCTCATAAGCTTGTACTAGAACAAGCGAAGGAGATGAGAAGATTCATGGAGCCTATTTTTATTATTGGGATTATTTTAGGACTGGTTATTCTTCTTTTTTTATCAGGTTCAGCTGCGAAACCTTTAAAGTGGATTGGCATCACAGCTGTTAAATTTGTAGCGGGTGCTTTGCTGCTGGTTTGTGTAAATATGTTTGGCGGCAGTCTTGGCATTCATGTGCCGATTAATCTAGCCACAACAGCTATCAGCGGGATTTTAGGAATACCGGGAATAGCTGCGTTAGTCGTCATTAAGCAATTTATTATTTAATTGATATTATGTATTGACTTCGATAAGTGAAGGTGTTATTCTAGTATACGTCGCTGATGACGAATGGCTTTTTTGAAAAGAAAATGATAAAAAGTTATTGACAGTAGTGACGTTAAATGTTATAATAATAAAGTCGCTTAAAGAGCGATGGATAAAGTTCTTTGAAAACTAAACAAGACAAAACGTACCTGTTAATTCATTTTTTATAAATTGCACAGCGATGTGCGTAGTCAGTCAAACTAGGCCTGCACGACGCAGGTCACACAGGTGTCGCCGCAGGATGCGGTGGACTTAACCTGTGATCCATTTATCGGAGAGTTTGATCCTGGCTCAGGACGAACGCTGGCGGCGTGCCTAATACATGCAAGTCGAGCGGACAGATGGGAGCTTGCTCCCTGATGTTAGCGGCGGACGGGTGAGTAACACGTG
>Ga0153917_1000841_pt1 | contig 15761 bp, 13 predicted proteins | sample TSFL001MetaG_FD_104695 | JGI IMG/M metagenome (GOLD analysis project Ga0153917, IMG submission 104695) | Attine ant fungus gardens microbial communities from Florida, USA - TSFL001 MetaG | ecosystem: Host-associated > Fungi > Mycelium > Unclassified | place: USA: Florida, Paynes Creek Historic... | reverse complement strand
TTTATCCGGACCGTTGGTGGCGGTCATCTGCGGACGAATATAGGCACCGGTCGCGGCAGGGATCTCCCAGTCGCCCAGGTTGTTGCGCTTAATATCAATGTTCTGCCACTGATCGCCTGGCTTCTGAGCGCCGTAGATAATGACGGCGCCGCCGCGTCCGCCCGTGCCTTCGATATCGCCGATAGCAAGATCGACCATCTTGTTAGCCACGGCAGAATTTTTATATTTAATTGGGCCTACCGCGGCGCCAAACCAGCCGCCGGTATTCGCATTGCCTGAAGAATTCACCGTACGGATGCGAATACCCAGGCGAGCGTCGCCGTTGTCGATATCATTGAGGTCAATCTGATTAGAAAGACGCGCGCCGGTACGGTGATGCGGTCCGCCCCAGATAATATAGACCTGATCATGCCAGTGGGAGGCGATGACTAAATCATCATATCCATCGCCGTTAATATCACCTATTTTACGTACCGCGACGCCCATCCATTTTGTCGTCACTGAGCCAGGCTTATTCGCTTTATTGCTGTGGATAATTTTAAGCGCGTTTTGCGGATCGAATTCACCTACGTTATTGACTTGCTGCATGGGTTTCCCACCGGAAGTCCCGAAAATGACGTACGCGATCCCTTTTGCGCCATCCCCCCAGGGAGCCGTAATGACAATATCTTCACCCGCGATATGCGAACCATTGTCCTTATCGGAAAACTTACCGATCGTGGTCATCGTCATACCGAAATAGTCTTTTTGTTTTTCACCCTTAATAGATACAGGGACAGAATAAGGCTCGATATCGCTGGCGATAACCTGTGATGCCGTGATGCCAGTACCTGATAAAGCTGCAACGCAAAGCGCTACACGCGTTTTCGTTTTGAGTTTCATAGTATATATCCTTATACAAATCCATTTTTCATACCCGGCAACTCATTTGTATAGCGCTATGTGTTGCCGGAAAATAAGAGGTTTCTACGCTGTATTAAGTTTTTTCTTTATTTAAACTCGAAATCCAGCGTGGATGTGGCTTCAAATTTTCCCGGTTGTGGAGACTTTTCTCCTTGTTGGACAGGTGTTGCTATAATAGTGACATTCCCCTCCTGCGTTGGTACGGCCGAACTGCTGCCATCAATTTTATTCCCGTTGTGTTCAAGTTTTATCCCTAAATCATTGCGCTCACCTTCATCATTATGGGTCTTGATAAAACCAGAGCCATTAAAATCGGACGCGCGGAACTTAATACTCACCTTGCTTTCATCTTCAGGGTTTTTGCAAGTCACACGAATATCCACGTTTTTTTGCTTACTGGTGGCCTCGGGCTTAAATTCATTCGCGGTAATACTGCCAAACGGAACCTTGATGGTTTGCCCGTCATTAATCATGCATTGTGGTGGAATATCAATTGACAGTTGGAAATTAAGTGTGACAAAAGGTCTGGAGGTGTCATAACTCCCCGTCTGTTTTTTAGCAAAAATGGTCACTAATTCCTGCATAGGAATATCAATGCGGCCTGAAGGAAGCGGTTTAGTTAATTCCAGAGAGACAGTCCCGCTGGAGCCGGTTGCGAACAGAGTATGGTCGTTTTTATCATCACAGTTATTTGTCGCAGGACGTCCATTATCAACACCGGCGGTATTACTCAAATCAACCGGGATATACCGCAATTCATCCTCGCCACCAAGAACGACATTTATACCGATATTAATACCTTTTTCCGCATCCAGAGGATAATAGATAAAGTCTGCGTTACGTTTGCCGCCTCCTGTACCCAGTTTCGCACTGGTAAATCGAAATAAGATACTTTCTGGCACGCTGGAGTCCTGACAGAGGCAGATACCATTAAAATTACCTTTATTATTCCACGTGGATTGGGTTGTGCCGGGTACGTCGTCAGCAGTAAGGTTTTCGATAATATCAAACTTGTGCGCCTGGCCAGATACGGTTGATGTCGGCCAGCAGCTTCCTACAACATCAGCATAAGCTGGCGCGCCCATCAATCCCCCTGCTGCCAGGCATGCGAGTAACGTTAATTTTTTCATTTTTAATTCCTTTATTTATTAACGGATGATTTGCAGGTCTGCGTTAACTGCACAATTCCGCTAATCGTGGGTTCCTGGCCAGAAAGCTGATAGTGAACCTGGCAACGCTGATCGGGTTTCTTACCCCAGCTCACGTCTAACGTCCCTTTTTCTGCCATCCCGGTGAGGAATACGCTGCCTTCATCACCCACAATGCTTGTGGTGGTATTCTGAGAAACAATGGCACCGAACGGAACGGGTTTGCCCTGCGCATCTTTCAGCGTCATCATCAGGCGTTTACCCACCGCCGTGGTGAAACGTGCCCGAACGATAGCCCCCCGGGTGGGAACGACTTTATGGCTGTTACTTTCCAGCTCGACATCGTCAGGTAATGTATCGGGACGCAGCTGGATATTGCTCTCCTGATAAGGTGTCAGGTAAGGCACCACCGCATAGCCCCAGGGGTCGGTGCGCACGCCAGTGTGGTTACGGACGCTGACACCTGCGGCATCCGGCGCTTCAACCAGAGCGACCGTTTCACCCAGCGACTGCGCCAGCGTGACGCCATGAGGATGAACCAGCACGCCCCCGCGCAGGCTGTAATTCAGCCGCTGCGCGTCCCGACTATAGCCATACCCGGCGCCAACCTGCGCATAGCGTCCGTTATAGCTAAGCGAGGCATCGCTGCTGTTTGCCTGGCTCCCTGGGTTGATATTCTGCTGTACGCTCCAGTTCAGGTTATTGTCCTCAAGGGCGCTGCCGCTCAGGGAAACACTGTGGCCTGGCGAGCGTTTTTCCGCCGCAGAGAAGGTGTAACCGGCACGTGTGGAGCGGAGCCATTTGTCCAGAGGGACGCTCACGCTCAGGCTGAACAGATTGTCCTGGTTATAGAGACGCTGGTTATCCTCTTTTGTCACGTTCAGATAGTGGTTGTAATTCAGGCTATAGCTGATCCCGTTCCAGCTGTTGCCATAGCCCAGCGTGGCGGAGGTCGTGCGTTTTTGGCTCGTGTGGTAGTCCTCGCTGACCAGCATGGCGGAGAGATAGCCGAGGTTTTCTCCCAGGTTTTGGTTTAGCGTCAGTTCTGTACGGCTACGGCGTCGATCCAGGCGCGAGGGTTGCGAGTGATAGCTGCTCAGGGTTTCACCGAGCGTGTAGAAATCGGACGTCGAGTAGCGATAGCCCGCAATCGCAACGTTAGTGCCGGTAGACAGCAAATTTTTGTTATAGCGCAGGCGTAGCGACTGTCCCCGGTTTTTCTCTGCCTGTTTAGTGGTGGCCCAGGCCTGGGTAATATCAAATGACAGTGCGCCAAAATCGCCCATGTTTTTACCCATGCCAAAAAGCAGGGACTGATATTGACTGGCAGCCTGCATGCCTCCGTATATCGAGGTTTCCCACGGCAGACCGTAAATCAGGCTCCCTTGTGAAAACAGGGCATTCTCAGCATCGCTGCTGCTGGAACGATAGCTGCCGCTAATGACTTCATATTTGTATTGCCCCTCCCGCTGCATAACCGCTAAAGACGCATAAGGCACTAAAGAGACTTGTTCGCTGCCATCCGCCTCTTTCACCACAACTTTCAGCTCGCCGCTGCTGCCGAGGTAAAGATCGTTGATGACAAATTCGCCGGGCGGGACATAGCTTTGATAAATGCTGTAGCCGTTCTGAAAAATAGTGATCTGGGCATTAGTACGAGCAATACCGCGGATCACCGGCGCGTAGCCTCGCAGGCTGCCCGGAAGCATCTGTTCATCCGAGTAAAGCTGAACGCCGCGAAACGGGGTGCTATCAAAGACTTCTGCGGTAGAACTGTTATCCCCGACAATCAGCTGGCTATTCAGGGCGCTGATATCACGCTGCAGATAGGTATATACCGATTCCCAGCGCCCAGCTTGCCCCTGGCTGTTACTCCAGGTCGAGAAATTGCGTAAACGCCAGGGTCCAACGTTCAGTCCCGGACGCAGGCTGAGGTACTGGCTATCGGTTCCCGTCCCGTTGTGCGAGGTCCACGTGGCGCCGCTGTAGTTGTAGCTGAGCATCAGGCCCGGAATACCCTGTTCCCGACGCGCAGGATCGATGTAGCCGTGAGCGTGGCTGTCCAGGGCCGCCTGGGGAATGCTGAGCCTTAACGCCTGCTCGCTGAAGTCAAATTCGCTGCTTGCGAGAGGGATCGCCGACAGATTCGCGCAGCCCTGGGTATCGTCCCGGAGCAACGGGAATGCCGCCGTTTTAACACCAAACGACTGGAGCGTCTCCTCGCTGAGGCACGGTGCGAGGATATTTTTATGCTGCGCGTTCTCTTCGAGTCGAAACGTGATATCGCGCGTGTCGAACATTTTATTGTTAATAAACAGGTCAACACGATAAACGCCGGGTGTCTGGCTCTCTTTGTTCTCAAAGAGAGAAAGATCGACGGCGGTACGCGGCGCGCCACCCGTTTCCAGAAAGGCCGGGTCGAAGTAATCACTGGCGTATAATGCGCTGGGTAATATCCAGGCAAAGCAAAGCGCTGGACGAATGCCCCAAAATATAGTCATGAAAAAATACCCCTGTGAGGTTATTGTTTTAAAATCGTTATTCTATTTTTTGTGTGATTAACTGGCTGTTGCCGCCATAATCATTGATATATTTCCATTGCACGGTGGCATTGTTTTTCAAAGGCGTGTTCCTGAGCGTGAATGTTGTGCTGCTTTTAGGCGCGAGCATGTCAATCTCTGACCATGCTTTGTTATTGATCTTCACCTCCGCAAAGGAAATGTAATAAGACGAGTTGTTGCGTACAATGAGTTCGTTATTTTTAACAGACCATTGCACATTCTTACTAATATCCGTGGGTTCATCCATTAAATTTGACGGACGATAAAATAATTTGATCCGGGTATTTACCGCTATCTGCAGTTTATTAATATCCTCTCTGGAAGAGGAGGGGATCGATTTTACGTTGATCCAGAAAAGCGACTCGCGATCCTGCGGTAAAGGCGCGCCGTTATAGATAATACGTAGCGCGTTGGTCTTACCTGCATCCATGCGAAAAAGCGGTGGCGTCACAATAAACGGGGCTTTGGTGCCCTGTGAATCTTTGCCCTGTACCCAGCTCTGTACCAGGAACGGGCTGGCAGTATTATTTCTGACTGTAATATTGCTCTCTTTCTTGTCCGCATGATATACCACTCGCGTATTGGATAAGGTCACACTGGCGTGTGACATACAAGAGCCAAAGAGCAGAGCCAGCAGCGTCAGATAGCGTTTCCTTAACATAAAACGTCCTTGCGTTCCGGGCTGTTATTCATTGCCCGGAACTGAGTTGAATGATTTATTTATAGATAATGGTGTAATCCGCAACCGCATCTGCCTTACCGACGGTCACAGCATCCAGGGATGCTTTATAACGGGCTGAATACAGCAGGGTGGCTGCCCCCGTGGTGCCATCACCGGTAATAGGAACAAATTTATTCGGGTTGTCGCCCAGTTTTAACGATGTTCCATCTTCATTCAGGAATTCAATACCCAAACCCGTTGCAGGGTCGCCATCGGTTTTAAGCGCGAGCAGATTATTATCATTAGCATCATAGGCACCGCCAAATCGTGCTCCGGCTGATTTAAGGACGGCGGTATCGCAGTTAGACAGTTCTATCTGGATACGGTGAATACCCGCAACGTCACCTTTTTCTTTAAATGCTGAAGACGAGATGGTACCCATATCGATCGTTGGGTTCCCCCCCTGACCGTTAATATCGACATCACAGGTGCTCGCGGTAATCATACCCGTGAATTCAATGGTCCCTGCGCCTTTACCTGGCGCTGCATGGCTGGAAGGACTGGCAATTGCAGCCAATAAAAATCCCATGGTAATAACGGATTTATTCATTTTTTAAAATATTCCTCAGTGTGTAAAAGGTAGAACAGTATTATTTCGGGTTAGTCACTCGAAAGCGTTGTTGTGGTCACGGGATGTGGATATTCCGCTAATATGAAACATTAAGGTGGATATTCATCGCTTACCAGTCCATGTGAAAAACTTCCATCACAAGAAGTCTGAATATTTTTCTGGGTCAGGTTAACAAGCGTTTAAAAAAAATAAAGTGAGAACATCATGATTTGTCTTTGGTTGTTTTAAAATCAATGAGTTATGTTGTTTTTATCAGGGTTTTATCAGCAATTCAGTGTGAGAATTTTACGGCTTATTTACTACTTGCCGTATGTCAGGTTCAGCTCAGATAATAAAACTTTCATAATAATGAAAGAATAATCTCCGGAAGAACACGTTGCCTTCCCGGAAGATGTAAGGGGAATCCTGGCGCTTTTAACATCACATTTACATTGCCGGGCTGGCGTCAAGAAGTGTTATTATTATTCTCTTGCCCGGTGATACGGGCGTTTTCTTTTTTTTTGTTGCAAACGTTGCCTCTGCCAGCGCGCAGATGAAGGTTAAGGATAGATTCATGGCTTCTGCTCATCTCGGTTTTCCGACTGAAACCGTTGTTGTCTTTGTGGTGATGGCCGTTGGGGCGATGTTTATCGACCTCTTCATGCACCGTCACGATAAACCTGTTTCGCTGAAAAGTGCGGCCATGTGGTCCGTTTTCTGGTTCTCGATGGCGATGGCCTTCGCCGGTTTTCTGTACATCCACCACGGCGCCGAGATGGCGAGCCTGTTCCTCACCGGTTACGCGCTGGAAGAGGTGCTCTCCATCGATAACCTGTTCGTGATGATGGCGATCTTTGCCTGGTTCGGCGTGCCGGATAAGTACCGTCACCGTGTGCTCTACTGGGGCGTGCTTGGGGCGATTGTCTTCCGCGGTATTTTCGTGGCGATCGGCACCAGCCTGCTGAGCCTGGGGCCGTACGTGGAGGTTATTTTTGCGCTGGTCGTCGGCTGGACGGCGGTGATGATGCTCAAGCGCAATGAAGAGAGTGACGAAGTGGAAGATTACTCGGGTCACCTTGCCTATCGCCTGGTGAAACGCTTCTATCCCGTCTGGCCCAAAATCAGCAGCAACGCGTTTATCCTGACGCAGAAAGAGGTGGATGCGGAGCTTGAAAAGCCGGAAAACCAGGACGTAACGGTTGGCCGCGTGAAGAAGGCGAAGCGCTATGCAACGCCGCTGCTGCTCTGCGTGGCGGTGGTAGAACTCTCTGACGTGATGTTCGCGTTTGACTCCGTACCGGCGATTATTGCGGTAAGCCGCGAGCCGCTGATTATCTACAGCGCCATGATGTTCGCCATTCTCGGCCTGCGTACCCTCTACTTTGTGCTGGAAGCGCTCAAGCAGTATCTGGTGCACCTGGAGAAAGCGGTGGTGCTGCTGCTGTTCTTCGTGGCGTTCAAGCTGGGTCTGAATGCGACCGATCACTTCTGGCACCACGGTTACAGCATTGGCGCGACGGCCAGCCTGTTTGTGGTGTTAGGTGTGCTGGCGCTGGGGATTATTGCGAGCGTGATGTTCCCGGGGAAACGTGAGGCCTGATGCACCGCTTTTCTCCCTCTCCCTGTGGGAGAGGGCTGGGGTGAGGGCAACAGACCGCACCTAACCCTTAATCGGTGAATTCCGGCGCTTGCGTGGGTGATGGAAGTGCCGCCAGTGAGGATCCTGCGCCGCGGCCAGCAGTTCGTGGTCGCCGCGGGTGTCGCCCCAGGCTCGCAGATGATAGTCGTTCAGATCGCCATACACCTTCTCCAGCCTCGCCACTTTCTGGGCGCAGCGGCAGTTATTGCCCGTAATGCGTCCCGTCAGCTTGCCGTCCTTCACTTCCAGCTGCGTGCCAATCAGCTTAATGCCGAGCCTGTCCGCCCACGGCTGGAGCACCAGCGCCGGCGACGCAGAGCAGATAGTCACTTCCGCGCCGGAATTCACCTCAGCCGCCACCGCCAGAACCCCTTCGGGGCGCATCAGCTTGTTCCAGTATTTTTCGCAAAAGGCTTCCGCCTGCTGGCGTAGCCAGTGTTCGTCCACGCCTGTCAGGAACGTTTTAATCAGCACTTCCTTCAGCTCATCACGCGTCAGCTTGCGGCGCACGCAGTGGAGCGTGGGCAGCGCCATGCGCACCAGACGACCCGCAAAGTAGCGTTTCCCAAAGGCAAAACGCAGGAAAGGGATAAAGCTGTCGTGGTGCGTGAGCGTCCCGTCAAAGTCAAAGACAGAGAGCACGCTGGATTTCGCCACCGTCTCGTCGGCAATCATATTGGTCATAAATACGTCTTAGCTGAATTACACATTCTGTCGATCAGTTTACCTGCTTTATCTGAACAGTCCTTACATCACCACCCTTTTTTTTCTCAATCTTGCGATCTTAAAGTGAGTCCAATTTTGGCCTCAATAATGATTGGTGAAAAAGTGAGCAGTCTATATTATCGCCACATCGAAAGATATTTCGGGGGAACGTTGGCCTCCACAGGTAAGGAAAAATTCACTCTTAGCTCCTGTTTAGATATGACATTCAGATCGCTTATTTCAATCCTCACGTTAAGTTTTGCTTCGTTTTCCGCACTGAGTTTTCAGTTGCCCGCATCGATGATCTCCGCCGATAGCACATTTGCGGAATCGCCGGTGAAGTCGGCCCTGCTTCACCAGGAGACAGGCCCACTCCGCTCCCGGATACTGGATCAATACCAGAAATGGAAAGGGACTCACTATCAGTGGGGCGGCACCACGCACCGCGGAGTGGATTGCTCCGCGCTTATGCAGCATCTGTTCAGCGATGCGGCGCATCTTTATCTGCCGCGCACGACGAGTGAGCAGATCCATCGCGGTGTACAGGTAGCGCAATACCGTCTGAAGGCGGGAGATTTGGTCTTCTTCCAGACGGGACCGAACCGCAGGCACGTTGGTGTGTATATCGGTAACAGCCAGTTTATTCATGCCTCCAGCAGCCAGGGCGTAACGGTCTCAACCCTGACTGATGACTACTGGCAGGAGCGTTACATTACCGCCCGTCGTGTCGCGGGCAGCGCCGCCTGACGACATTAAATAATGTCATCCACCACGCCACCATCGACGCGTAATGCCGCGCCTGAGGTGGCGGAGGCCTGCGGCGAACAGACATAAATCACCATATTAGCCACCTCTTCAACGGTGGCGGCGCGCTGGATAACCGAGCTGGGGCGGTTGGTCATGACAAATTCTTTCGCCAGCTGCTCCAGCGATTTACCGGTTTTCTCGATCTCATCTTTCATCATTTCAGCGAAACCGTCGGACATCGTCGGGCCCGGCAGCACGCTGTTCACCGTCACGCCGCTTCCCGCCACGAACTTCGCCAGCCCGCGCGCCAGCGAAAGCTGTGCCGTTTTGGTCACCCCGTAGTGGATCATGTCTGCCGGGATATTGCAGGCTGACTCGGAGGAGATAAACACCACGCGGCCCCAGCCTTTTTTCACCATGCCCGGCAGCAGGGCGCGGGAGAGGCGCACGCCGGACATCACGTTGGTCTGCCAGTAGCGCTCCCAGGTTTCATCGTCGGTGCCATAGAAATCCTGCGGGCCGTAAATCCCGGCGTTGTTCACCAGAATATCGACGTCGCTCGCAACCTTCAGCAGCGATTCAACCCCTTCCGCGGTGCTGAGATCGGCAATGGCTGCACGCACCTGCACGCCAGGCACAACCTGCTGCAGCTGCTGAATACCTTTGTTCACCGAGTCGGTGCTGCGGCCATTAACGATCACTTCCGCGCCGCTTTCTGCCAGGCCTCTGGCAATGGCAAACCCGATCCCGCCGGTTGAGGCGGTGACCAGGGCCACCTTCCCCGCAAAGTCGATTTTCATCATCAGCTCCTTATCGTTTTAACGTTCGGACCTTAAAGCGTAGCAGGTGATGATGACGGCTCCTGGCTAAAAAGGCGCAGCAGGGTTTCGACCTGCTCATCCAGCGGGGCGAGGGTGCGCTTCACGATCAGATGCAGCGGCGTGGCCCGACGAACGCCGTGGCTCAGCGGGAGGATTTTCAGTACGCCTTGCTCCAGCTGGGGCTGAATGCGTTCCTCTGGCAGCCAGCCGTAGCCGACCTGCGAGACGACCGCCTCTATGGCAGCGTCGATGGTCGAGAACGTCCACGACTCGCCGGCAGCCCGCGCGGCGTTCTGGCTGTCCGCAATCTGGATTAGCGGCCACGGGCGCAGCATCTCATCATTCAGCGGCGCGTCGAGGCTAAAGAGGGGATGCCGGTGATGCGCCACGGCGACAAAGTCAATGTTCATCAGCCATTCGCCGAGCCCGGTAATGTCCTGGCGGCGGGTTAAAACCATCACATCGGCCTCGTTGTTCATGGCATCGGCGCGGGTATTTTCCAGCACCTCCGTGAGGCGGACCTGAGTTTGCGGATACTGCTGCTGGAACTGACGCAGAATGGCGAACAGGCGGCGGCGTGGGAAAATCGAGTCCACCACCAGGTCCAGCCGCGTGCGCATCCCGTTACGAAGGGTCGCCGCGCGCGTCTCGACATACGAAAACGCTTTCAGCAGCGGTTTCACCTGGCCGAGAAGCAGTTCTCCGGCCGGGGTCAACACCGCCCTGCGCCCCTCCGGCGCCAGCAGCGCCACGCCCAGCCGCTCCTGCAGCAGCGACAGGTTATAGCTCACCGAGGACTGACTGCGGTGGGTTTCTTCCGCAGCTTTGGCAAAGCTGCCCGCGTCCACCACTTTTTCCAGTAAAGCCCACTGTTCCAGCGTCGTCTTGTGCATAATTTATCTAAAATTTGAATGAATTTGATTAAAACATAGCGTTATTAATTCATTTTTTGAAGGCTTAAGATCGTCTCATCAAAACGAAGGAGACATCTTATGAACACATTCGACAAACACGACTTAAGCGGCTTCGTTGGCAAACATCTGGTTTATACCTATGACAACGGCTGGAATTACGAAATTTACGTCAAAAACGAGACTACTCTCGACTACCGTATTCACAGCGGTCTGGTGGCGAACCGTTGGGTTAAAGATCAGCAGGCTTACATCGTGCGGGTAGGGGAGAGCATCTATAAAATCTCCTGGACCGAGCCAACCGGTACGGACGTTAGCCTGATTGTGAACCTGGGCGACAAACTGTTCCACGGCACCATCTTCTTCCCGCGTTGGGTCATGAACAACCCGGAAAAAACCGTCTGCTTCCAGAACGACCATATTCCGCTGATGAACAGCTATCGCGATGCGGGGCCTGCATATCCAACAGAAGTGATTGACGAATTTGCCACCATCACCTTTGTACGCGACTGCGGTGCGAACAACGAAAGCGTGATTGCCTGCGCGGCCAGCGAGTTACCGAAAAACTTTCCCGATAACTTAAAATAAGCGCGACAATTAACTAAAAAGAAAAGTTCCCGGTTATTTCTGCTTTTACAGAAATAACCGGGATTTTTTTTGTTTGTTGATGTTTGGTTTAAAATAACATTTTGTAAAAATTGAGTTTGATCACGAAATAAATAATTCATAATTACATAAGCTATTGTTTATAAATGAATTAATATTGATTTAGTTACATCTTAATTACGCATCTTAATTTTTCCCTAAGAAATGAACGATACCTTGATATGAGTTTATGGTTCGTTGAAATAAACGAAAAAGTAATTGGTTAATATCAAGCGCGTGCCATTCTTATTGCAAGGAAATTAATGATGAGTGATTTTTTGCCTTTTTCCCGCCCGTCGATGGGTAGTGAGGAATTAGCGGCGTTGCAGGAGGTTTTAACCTCCGGCTGGATCACCACCGGGCCTAAAAATCAGGAACTTGAAGCGGCATTTTGTCAGCTGACGGGGAACCAGCACGCGATTGCCGTCTGCTCGGCGACGGCGGGCATGCACGTTACGCTGATGGCGCTGGATATTGGTCCGGGCGATGAGGTCATTACCCCCTCCCAAACCTGGGTCTCCACGCTGAATATGATCGTGCTGCTGGGCGCCACGCCGGTCATGATCGATGTGGACAAAGAGACATTGATGGTGACACCGGAAGCGGTTGAAGCCGCCATTACTCCGCGTACCAAAGCGATTATTCCCGTGCATTACGCTGGCGCGCCGTGTGATATCGACGCCATTCATGCCGTCGGTGAGCGTCACGGTATTACGGTGATTGAAGACGCGGCCCATGCCGCCGGAACGTACTACAAGAACCGTCACGTGGGCTGGAAAGGCACGGCGATTTTTTCCTTCCACGCCATCAAAAACATGACCTGCGCGGAAGGTGGTTTAGTCGTCACGGATAACGCCCGGCTTGCCGCGCGGATCCGCAGCCTGAAATTCCACGGCCTGGGCGTGGATGCCTATGACCGCCAGACGCACGGCCGCGCGCCGCAGGCCGAAGTGATCTCCCCGGGCTTTAAGTACAACCTCGCAGATATCAACGCCGCGCTGGCGCTGGTACAGCTGGGTAAGCTGAAAGAGGCCAACCTACGCCGCGAGGCAATCGCGCAACGCTACCTGCGCGAGCTTGCCGATACGCCGTTCCAGCCGCTGAGCATTCCGTCATGGCCACACGTTCACGCCTGGCACCTGTTTATTATTCGCGTTGATGAAGCGCGCTGCGGGATCTCACGCGACAACCTGATGGCGGCGCTGAAGGTGCAAGGCATCGGCACCGGCCTTCATTTCCGCGCGGCACACACCCAAAAATACTACCGCGAGCGTTTTCCTGATGTATCGCTTCCGAATTCGGAATGGAACAGCGCGCGTATTTGTTCTCTCCCTCTTTTCCCGGACATGACTCATGACGACACAACCCGCGTCATTACCGCGCTCCATCAGCTTGCAGGACATTGATATGTTCAGCGCACCGCCTGTACAAAAAGTTTCTGTGGTCATCCCAGTTTATAACGAGCAGGAGAGCCTGCCCGAGCTGATCCGCCGCACCACGGCAGCCTGCGACACGATGGGCAAAGCCTATGAAATTCTGCTGGTGGACGACGGCAGCAGCGATGATTCCGCGCTGATGCTGACCGAAGCCGCCCAGGCCGAAGGCAGCCATATTGTCGCCGTGCTGCTCAACCGTAACTATGGCCAGCACTCCGCCATTATGGCCGGGTTCAGCCACGTTACGGGCGATCTGATTATCACCCTGGACGCGGATCTGCAAAACCCGCCGGAGGAGATCCCGCGCCTGGTGGCGAAAGCCGATGAAGGCTATGACGTGGTCGGCACGGTGCGTCAGAACCGTCAGGACAGCCTGTTCCGCAAGCTGGCCTCACGCACCATCAATCGTCTTATTCAGCGCACCACCGGTAAAGCAATGGGCGATTACGGCTGCATGCTGCGCGCCTACCGCCGCCATATTGTCGACGCCATGCTGCACTGCCATGAGCGCAGCACCTTTATTCCGATCCTCGCCAACACCTTTGCCCGCAAGGCAACGGAAATTCCGGTCCTGCACGCTGAGCGCGAGCACGGGGAATCGAAGTACAGCTTTATGCGTCTCATCAACCTGATGTACGACCTCGTCACCTGCCTGACCACCACGCCGCTGCGCCTGCTGAGCGTGTTCGGCAGCATCATCGCCCTGGCCGGCTTTACGCTGTCCGTCCTGCTGGTGGTGCTGAGGCTGGTCTTTGGCCCGCAGTGGGCGGCGGAAGGGGTCTTCATGCTTTTTGCCGTGCTGTTTATGTTCATCGGCGCCCAGTTCGTCGGAATGGGCCTGCTCGGTGAATACATAGGCCGTATCTATAACGATGTTCGCGCACGTCCGCGCTACTTTATTCAACGTGTTGTCCGTCAGGAACACAAAGCATCTCAAGAGGAAAACCACCCATGAAAGCCGTTGTATTTGCCTATCACGATATGGGGTGCGCGGGCACGCTGGCCCTGCTGGAAGCGGGCTATGACATTGCTGCAATCTTTACCCATCCGGACGCGGCGGGAGAGAATCACTTCTTCGGCTCCGTGGCGCGTATCGCCGCCGAGCGCGGTATTCCGGTTTATGCCCCGGACGACGTCAACCACCCGCTGTGGGTGGATCGCATCCGCGCGCTCGCACCTGATGTCATCTTCTCGTTCTACTATCGCAACCTGATCTGCGACGAGATCTTAGGTTTAGCCGCCAAAGGGGCCTTTAACCTTCACGGCTCTCTGCTGCCCGCCTACCGTGGCCGCGCGCCGCTGAACTGGGTGCTGGTCAACGGCGAAACGGAAACGGGCGTGACGCTGCACCGCATGGTGCGCCGCGCGGATGCCGGGGCCATCGTCGCCCAGCAGCGCGTGGCAATCGACGCGGATGAAACCGCGCTTGAGCTGCATCATAAACTCTGCACCGCGGCGCAAAGCCTGCTGCGTGACGCGCTGCCAGCCATCCTCAACGGCACCTTCAGCGAGACCGAGCAGGACGAAAGCAAGGCCAGCTGCTTTGGCCGCCGCGCGCCGGAAGATGGTCGCCTGGACTGGAATAAACCCGCCCGCCAGCTGCACAACCTGGTGCGCGCCGTGACCGACCCGTGGCCGGGCGCGTACAGCTTTGCGGGCGTAAGCAAATTTATCGTCTGGAAATCCCGCGTGCGTGACGATATCCCGGCCGCTAAGCCGGGCACCGTCGTCTCCGTCTCCCCGCTGATTGTGAGCTGCGGCGAGCAGGCGCTGGAGATCGTCACCGGGCAGACCGACAACGGCCTGTACGTTCAGGGCACGCAGCTGGCGCAGTCTCTGGGTCTGGTGGCCGGGGCGCTGATCACCAGCGCGCCGGTGGTTGCCATCAAGCGCCGCACGCGCGTGCTGATCCTCGGCGTGAACGGCTTTATCGGGAACCACCTGACCGAACGTCTGCTCAAAGACGATAACTACGAGATTTACGGTCTGGATATTGGCTCTGACGCCATCAGCCGTTTCCTCAACAACCCGCGCTTCCACTTTGTGGAAGGGGATATCAGCATTCACTCCGAGTGGATCGAATATCACATTAAAAAATGCGACGTGGTGCTGCCGCTGGTCGCTATCGCCACGCCAATCGAGTACACCCGTAACCCGCTGCGCGTGTTCGAGCTGGACTTTGAAGAGAACCTGAAGATCATCCGCGACTGCGTGAAATACGACAAGCGCATCATCTTCCCGTCCACCTCTGAAGTGTACGGCATGTGTACCGACAAAAACTTCGATGAGGATGCCTCCAGCCTGGTGGTCGGGCCAATCAACAAGCAGCGCTGGATCTACTCTGTCTCCAAGCAGCTACTGGACCGCGTAATTTGGGCCTACGGCGAGAAAGAGGGTCTGCGCTTTACCCTGTTCCGTCCGTTTAACTGGATGGGCCCGCGTCTGGATAACCTGAACGCGGCGCGAATCGGCAGCTCCCGCGCGATCACTCAGCTGATCCTGAACCTGGTCGAAGGCTCGCCTATCAAGCTGATTGAAGGCGGGAGCCAGAAACGCTGCTTTACGGACATCAGCGACGGTATCGAAGCCCTGTTCCGCATCATTGAGAACAAAGATAACCGCTGCAACGGTGAGATCATTAACATCGGTAACCCGGAAAACGAGGCGAGCATTCGCGAGCTGGCAGAGATGCTGCTGGCCAGCTTTGAGCGCCACCCGCTGCGCAATCGCTTCCCGCCGTTTGCCGGTTTCCGCGAAGTGGAAAGCAGCAGCTACTACGGTAAAGGCTACCAGGACGTCGAGCACCGTAAGCCAAGCATCCGCAACGCGAAGCGCTGCCTGAACTGGACGCCGACGGTGAAGATGGAGCAGACCATTGATGAGACGCTCGACTTCTTCCTGCGCACCGTGGAGCTGTCGGAACAGGCCTCATGAAAAAAGTCGGTTTACGCATTGATGTCGACACCTTCAGGGG
>Ga0153917_1000835_pt1 | contig 15868 bp, 16 predicted proteins | sample TSFL001MetaG_FD_104695 | JGI IMG/M metagenome (GOLD analysis project Ga0153917, IMG submission 104695) | Attine ant fungus gardens microbial communities from Florida, USA - TSFL001 MetaG | ecosystem: Host-associated > Fungi > Mycelium > Unclassified | place: USA: Florida, Paynes Creek Historic... | reverse complement strand
TCGCTAAAATCGTCCCCTTTTTTCAGGTTCCGGCAGCGTAATGCCGGATCAGGAACGACAAAACAATGGCCTGGAGGCTACCTTGTTAAACTCATTTAAACTTTCGCTTCAATACATTCTGCCAAAACTGTGGCTCACTCGCCTGGCGGGCTGGGGCGCGAGCAAACGAGCAGGCTGGCTGACCAAACTGGTCATCGACCTGTTTGTGAAATACTACAAGGTCGACATGAAAGAGGCGCAGAAGCCGGACACCGCCAGCTACCGCACTTTCAACGAATTCTTCGTCCGTCCCCTGCGCGACGACGTTCGCCCGGTAAACACCGACCCTAACGTGCTGGTCATGCCTGCTGACGGCGTCATCAGCCAGCTCGGTAAAATCGAAGACGACAAAATTTTGCAGGCGAAAGGCCACAACTACAGCCTGGAAGCGCTGCTGGCGGGTAATTACCTGATGGCTGACCTGTTCCGCAATGGGTCATTCGCCACCACCTATCTTTCGCCGCGCGACTATCACCGCGTGCATATGCCATGCAACGGCATCCTGCGTGAAATGATCTATGTGCCAGGCGACCTGTTCTCTGTGAACCACCTGACCGCGCAGAACGTCCCGAACCTGTTCGCTCGTAACGAACGCGTCATCTGCCTGTTTGATACTGAATTTGGCCCAATGGCGCAGATTCTGGTGGGTGCTACCATTGTAGGCAGCATCGAAACCGTCTGGGCGGGCACCATCACCCCGCCACGCGAAGGTGTTATCAAGCGCTGGACATGGCCTGCGGGCGAAGCAGAAGGCTCCGTGGCGCTGCTGAAAGGCCAGGAAATGGGCCGCTTCAAGCTGGGATCTACGGTTATCAACCTGTTTGCACCGGGTAAAGTAAACCTGGTAGAGCAGTTGGAAAGCCTGTCAGTGACCAAACTGGGTCAGCCGCTGGCCGTTTCTACCGAAACCTTCGCCACACCGGACGCAGAGCCTGCACCGCTGGCAGAAGAAGAGATTAAAGCAGAGCACGACGCCAGCCCGCTGGTTGACGACAAAAAAGACGAAGGCTAACAACAGAAGGACCGCTGACGTGCGCCCGATTATCGTACTACTGATGGCCTGGTGCCTCAGCATGGGGGCGTACGCAGCGACAGCCCCCGACGCCAAACAGATAACCCAGGAGCTGGAGCAGGCAAAAGCGGCAAAACCCGCGCAGCCTGAAACCGTCGAATCGCTCCAGGGCGCACTGAACGCGCTCGAGGAACGCAAAGGTTCCCTTGAGCGTGCTCAGCAATATCAGCAGGTTATCGATAACTTCCCCAAACTTTCGCAAACACTGCGCTCGCAGCTGAATAACCTGCGCGATGAACCGCGCGAGGTGCCTGCGGGCATGACCTCCGACGCGCTTAATCAGGAGATCCTGCAAGTCAGCAGCCAGCTTCTGGAAAAGAGTCGCATAGCTCAGCAGGAGCAGGAGCGCGCGCGTGAAATTGCCGATTCGCTCAACCAGCTTCCACAACAGCAAACCGATGCCCGCCGCCAGCTCAGTGAAGTTGAGCGACGTGTCGGGACACAGACCGGTAATACCCCGCTTAACCAGGCGCAGAATCTTGCCATTCAGGCTGAATCCGCCAGACTCAAAGCCCTGGTGGATGAGCTGGAGCTGGCGCAACTGTCGGCCAACAACCGCCAGGAACTGTCACGGATGCGTTCCGAGCTGGCGCAAAAGCAGAGCGAGCAGCTTGATGCCTGGTTACAGACCCTGCGTAACCAGCTAAACAGCCAGCGCCAGCGTGAAGCTGAAAAAGCTCTGGAAAGCACGGAATTACTTGCCGAAAACAGCGATAACCTCCCCGCCGGGATCGTCGATCAGTTTAAGGTCAACCGCGAGCTTTCGGCCGCCCTGAACCAGCAAGCACAGCGTATGGATCTGGTGGCATCGCAGCAGCGTCAGGCCACTAACCAAACCTTGCAGGTACGTCAGGCGCTGAATACCCTGCGCGAGCAATCCCAGTGGCTTGGCTCCTCAAACTTGCTGGGCGAAGCATTACGCGCGCAGGTTGCACGCTTGCCGGAAATGCCAAAGCCACAACAGCTTGATACTGAAATGGCACAGCTGCGCGTCCAGCGCCTGCATTTTGAAGATCTCCTTAACAAACAGCCGCAAATCCGCCAGATCCGTCAGGCCGACGGGCAGCCGCTGACCAGTGAGCAAAACCGAATTCTGGACGCGCAGATGCGCACCCAGCGCGAGCTGCTGAATTCACTGCTTCAGGGTGGCGACACACTTATCCTCGAACTCACCAAGCTGAAAGTGTCTAACAGCCAGCTTGAAGATGCGCTGAAAGAGGTGAACGAGGCGACGCACCGCTACCTGTTCTGGACTTCCGACGTCCGCCCGATGACCTTCTCCTGGCCAATTGAAATCGTGCAGGATCTGCGCCGCCTTATTTCACTGGATACCTTCAGCCAGCTGGGCCAGGCCAGCGTGATGATGCTCACCAGCAAAGAGACGATCTTCCCGCTGCTGGGGGCATTGATTCTGGTGGGTTGCAGTATTTACTCGCGCAGGCACTTTACCCGCTTCCTGGAGCGCTCCAGCGCACGCGTCGGCAAGGTGACACAGGATCACTTCTGGCTAACGCTACGCACGGTATTCTGGTCGATTCTCGTTGCCTCGCCGCTGCCGGTGCTGTGGATGACGCTCGGCTACGGCCTGCGGGAGGCCTGGCCTTATCCGCTGGCGGTGGCGATTGGCGATGGTGTGACCGCCACTGTTCCGTTGCTGTGGGTGGTGATGATTTGCGCCACATTTGCTCGTCCAAACGGCTTGTTCATAGCCCACTTTGGCTGGCCGCGGAATCGCGTGGCGCGCGCCATGCGTTATTACCTGATGAGCATCGGGCTTATCGTGCCGCTGATCATGGCGCTTATCATGTTCGATAACCTCAATGACCGTGAATTTTCCGGCTCGTTGGGCCGTCTGTGCTTTATGCTGATTTGCGGCGCGCTGGCGATGGTTAAGCTCAGCCTCAAACGTGCCGGTATTCCGCTGTATCTCGATAAAACCGGCAGCGGCGATAACATGTTCAACCGCCTGCTGTGGAACCTGATGCTCTCTGCTCCACTGCTCGCGATCCTGGCGGCAGCCGTGGGTTATCTGGCTACTGCGCAGGCGCTGCTGGCGCGACTGGAAACGTCAGTCGCCATCTGGTTCCTGCTCCTGGTGGTCTACCACGTCATCCGCCGATGGATGCTTATCCAGCGCCGCAGGCTGGCGTTCGACCGTGCCAAGCACCGCCGCGCGGAGATCCTCGCGCAGCGTGCCCGAGGTGAAGAGGAATCGCACCATACCAACAGCACGGAAGGGAACACCGATGCGGATGATGTTGAACTGGATCTCGATGCTATCAGTACCCAGTCCCTGCGACTGGTACGCTCGATCCTGATGCTGATTGCCCTGCTCTCGGTGATTTTCCTGTGGTCTGAGATCCACTCGGCATTTGGCTTCCTCGAAAACATCTCACTGTGGGATGTCACCTCGACGGTACAGGGTGTTGAAAGCCTTGAGCCTATCACCCTGGGCGCGGTGCTGATTGCGATTCTGGTGCTGATCATCACCACGCAGCTTATCCGTAACTTCCCTGCTCTGCTGGAACTGGCGCTGCTGCAACACCTGGATTTAGCGCCAGGTACAGGCTATGCCATTACCACCATCACCAAATATCTGATCATGCTGTTTGGTGGGCTGGTTGGGTTCTCGATGATTGGTATTGAGTGGTCGAAGCTACAGTGGCTGGTTGCTGCCCTCACCGTTGGCCTGGGCTTTGGCTTGCAGGAGATATTCGCCAACTTTGTTTCCGGCCTGATCATCCTGTTTGAAAAACCGATCCGTATTGGCGATACGGTGACGATCCGCGACTTGACCGGCAGTGTCACCAGGATCAACACCCGTGCGACGACGATCAGCGACTGGGATCGTAAAGAGATCATCGTGCCAAATAAGGCGTTTATCACCGAGCAATTTATCAACTGGTCGTTGTCAGACTCCGTTACACGTGTGGTACTGACCGTGCCTGCGCCATCGGATGCAAACAGCGAAGAGGTGACGCAAATCCTGTACACCGCCGCAGAGCGCTGCTCGCTGGTGATCGACAACCCGGCACCTGAAGTCTTCCTGGTCGATTTGCAGCAGGGGATCCAGATTTTCGAGCTGCGTATTTATGCGGCCGAAATGGGGCATCGAATGCCGCTGCGCCATGAGATCCACCAGCTGATTCTGGCGGGCTTCCGCGAGCACGGTATCGATATGCCGTTCCCACCGTTCCAGATGCGTCTGGAAAGTCTGGATGGTCGTAAGACGGCAAGAACGGTGACATCAGCGGCGCGTAAGCGCCCGGCGGGAAGTTTGTAGCCCTGACCCCTCCCATCATCCGGGAGGGGTTTTTTATTCGCTACGCCACTTCGGCAACAAAGGCCGTCGAACGTCGACGGTAGTTCTCATAAATCCCCATTGCCAGCAGCGAGAAGAAGATCGGCCCACCCACCATCCACAGCGCACTGTTCCAGTCATTCGCTTCGATCACTGGCTGGATAATGGTAAAGATATTGGCGAATGCGACCACCAGCACCACAACCATTGTCGCCAGCAGCGTTGCAGCACGCGTTTTGAAAATCACAAACGGACGCTCAAGATCCTGCTTCGCCTTGAAGAACGGGAACGCCAGCGTCAGGAAAAGATAAGGCAGCGTCATCGACACGTTCGCCATCAGGGTCAGCTTGTTATAAAACGCGGATGCAGTATCCCCACCAAACGACACCAGCAGAATGAACACGCAGACCAACAGACACTGCATCCACATGGCGTTGGCAGGCATACCCGCGGTATTCAGCTGTGTCATGCGTGTCGGCCACAGCGCTTTTGGCGTGCCCTGAATAATGGCTTTGAGCGGCGAATAGATAAGCGTGAAGAATGCGCCGGTATAGGCCAGGAACATCGACAGACCGGTTATGCGTGCAAACCAGACGCCCATTGTTGCCGCAGCGTCTGGCGTCAGATGCATTGCCTGCCCCAGTGTCACCCCCAGGCTTTTCATCAGCACATACGTAATATTGCCGAGATTAGTGGTGTTGTTACTCAACACCTGCTGCCAGTTGGTGCTCACGCCCCAAAGGAAAATCGCCAGCGAGTAGCCAACGGAGATAACAATGGCGGCAAAGATAATCCCTTTGGCAAAGTTCTTCTCTGGGTTCTCGGTCTTATCAACCAGGCCGCCCACGGCCTCAATACCGCCGTAGGCAAAGATGGCAAACACCACAAAAGAGAGCATGGCGAGGCCAGACTGGTAGCTCGGATTAGGCGATGAAACGAAATTCACCTCCTGCGCGAAATGCCCGCCGTTCAGACACAGAATGGCGATACTCACCAGCAACAGTACCAGGTTCAGGCACATCACTGCGATCCCCCCCACGGCAGTAATGCGGGCAATTTTATTGATACCTTTCGACGCCACCAGCGTCACCACCACCATCCAGAGGACTGCCAGGATCCCCACAACCTGTGTGGAGCTCAGACCCGCCAGCGACCAGACCTGTGTTTTATCGGCCCCAAACAAAAACGTGGAAAACGGCACCCAGACTTTCGCCGCCGTGCTGACCATCCAGACCACGTAAGAGGAGAACCACATAAACGTGCCGATAAACGCGTAGCGCGGGCCGACGCTGTTATTCATCCACGAATAAATCCCACCCTCTTCTTTCCGGTAAGCCGAGCCCATTTCCGCCATCATCAGCGCAAACGGAATAAAGAAGAACAGAGCAGAAACGATATAGAACGGCGTCGCACTGTAACCCATCAGGTAGAACGCAGACGGGCTATTCGCAAACCCAAAGACGGAGGTAAAAATCATCAGAATGAGCCCGGTGAGGGTCATCTTTTTAAGTGAGTGGGACATAGAGCCATCCGAAGGAGAAGTAAACTGCGCGGATGGTAGCAGAAGACCGGATAAATGATGTGGCTATGCGGGTCAAATTAAGAAATTGACCCGTGTATAGAGAGCGTGGCAGTTTTTAATGTTGTTGTGCGGAAATGGAAAGGAATATTGCCAGTCGATAAGCCAGCCGGGTAAGCGCAGCGCCACCCGGCATGTTGTTACGCGCGGTCGACGGTAAACGCAATCACATCGCCCAGCTGCTCGGCACCAAGCGCCAGCATCACCAGACGGTCAACACCCAGCGCCACGCCAGAGCAATCCGGCAAACCGGCTTTCAGCGCTTCCAGCAGATGAGTATCAATCGGCTGCTGTGGCAGGCTACGCGCATTACGCTTGCGGTTGTCCTGCTCGAAGCGCTGCTGCTGTTCACGCGCGTCGGTCAGTTCGTGGAACCCGTTCGCCAGCTCAATGCCTTTGTAGTAAACCTCAAAGCGTTCCGCCACGCGGTGATCTTCAGTGCTGATCTGCGCCAAAGAAGCCTGGCTTGCCGGGAAGTGGTAAACAAAAGCAGGCCGGTCTTTGCCAATCTGTGGCTCAACGCCAAAGGTGAACAGCAGTTGCAGCAGCGTATCGCGGTCTTCTTCAGTATCCGCTACGTTGCTCAAATCAAGCTTCGCCGCCACTTCACGCAGCTGCGTTTTGTCGGCAGACAGCGGATCAATTTCCAGATAGCGCTGGAACGCCTGTTGATAGGAGAGCGTTTCGGCTTCTGCACAATCCAGTACCTGTTGCAGCAGATCGTCCACCTCATTCATCAGGCGGTACATATCATAATGCGGGCGATACCACTCCAGCATGGTGAATTCCGGGTTATGGTGACGCCCCATCTCTTCATTGCGGAAACTGCGACACAGCTGATACACCGGGCCACAGCCCGCAGCCAGCAGGCGCTTCATGTGGTATTCCGGGCTGGTCATCAGATACAGATTCATGCCCTGAGAGTGGCCAGGACCAACAAAACGGGTTTCGAACGGGACCAGATGAATATCGGTAACCGTTGCCTGACTCATGCACGGCGTTTCCACCTCAAGTACACCGCGATCGGCAAAGAAGCGGCGGATCTCCGCCATAATTGCTGCGCGTTTTAACAAATTAGGGATGGACGCGCTCGGCTGCCAGGTGGCCGTTTCGCTCATGAGTTCTTCTCCGATTTCAAACAAGGGCACGAAGTCTACTCGTTAGCAGGGACAGAGACAAATTTTGCGCAGTAAATTAGCGGATTTCATTGAAGGCGATAATTCCGTGACGCAATTCATCAATCACAATGATAAATCACCGCACATAACAGCAAAAAAATCGAACACGTCAAATTTCCCTCACATCCACGCGGTTATACTGTTTTACCCATAAAGGAGCAGTGGAAACGCTTTCGCGATAGCCCGTCCGGGCAGGTGAGCTACCTTTAGTTCATCGCATTGCGAAATAACAAAAATCTGGAGGAATGTCGTGCAAACTTTTCAAGCCGATCTTGCCGTTATAGGCGCTGGCGGGGCTGGATTACGTGCTGCGATTGCAGCCGCTCAGGCTAATCCAAACGCTAAAATCGCACTGATTTCAAAAGTCTACCCTATGCGCAGCCACACGGTCGCCGCAGAAGGGGGATCCGCCGCCGTTGCGCAGGATCATGATAGCTTCGAATACCATTTCCACGACACGGTTGCAGGGGGCGACTGGCTTTGCGAACAGGATGTCGTTGACTACTTCGTGCACCATTGTCCAACGGAAATGACCCAGCTCGAACAGTGGGGATGCCCGTGGAGTCGCCGCCCGGATGGCAGCGTGAACGTTCGTCGCTTCGGCGGGATGAAAATCGAACGTACCTGGTTCGCCGCCGATAAAACCGGCTTCCACATGCTTCACACCCTGTTCCAGACCTCCCTTCAGTTCCCCCAAATTCAACGCTTTGATGAACATTTCGTTCTCGACATCCTCGTGGACGATGGCGAAGCGCGTGGCCTGGTGGCGATGAACATGATGGAAGGCACGCTGGTGCAGATCCGCGCGAAAGCCGTGGTGATGGCAACCGGCGGCGCTGGCCGTGTTTACCGCTACAACACCAACGGCGGGATTGTGACTGGCGACGGGATGGGCATGGCGCTCAGCCACGGCGTACCGCTGCGTGATATGGAGTTTGTTCAGTATCACCCAACCGGCCTGCCGGGTTCCGGCATTCTGATGACGGAAGGTTGCCGTGGTGAAGGCGGTATCCTGGTCAACAAAAACGGCTATCGCTATTTGCAGGATTACGGCATGGGCCCGGAAACCCCGCTCGGCGAGCCGAAGAACAAATATATGGAGCTTGGCCCACGCGACAAAGTGTCCCAGGCTTTCTGGCACGAGTGGCGCAAAGGCAACACCATCCCTACCCCGCGCGGCGATGTGGTCTATCTCGACCTGCGTCACCTGGGCGAGAAGAAATTACTGGAACGTCTGCCGTTCATCTGCGAACTGGCAAAAGCCTATGTGGGCGTCGATCCGGTGAAAGAGCCGATTCCGGTGCGTCCAACCGCGCACTACACCATGGGTGGCATCGAAACCGATCAGCAGTGTGAAACCCGTATCAAAGGCCTGTTCGCCGTGGGCGAGTGCTCCTCCGTGGGTCTGCATGGCGCCAACCGCCTGGGATCGAACTCACTGGCAGAGCTGGTCGTCTTTGGGCGCATGGCGGGCGAGCGTGCGATGGAACGTGCCGCTACCGCGGGCGAAGCCAACAGCGCCGCACTGGATGCGCAGGTTGCAGACGTTGAAAAACGCCTGAAAGACCTCGTTAACCAGGAAGGTAACGAAAACTGGTCGAAAATCCGCGATGAGATGGGTCTTTCGATGGAAGAAGGCTGCGGTATCTACCGTACGCCAGAGCTGATGCAAAAAACCGTCGACAAGCTGGCGGAGTTGCAGGAACGCTTCAAACGCGTGCGTATCACCGATACCTCCAGCGTGTTCAATACCGACCTGCTCTACACCATTGAGCTGGGGCACGGCCTGAACGTGGCCGAATGTATGGCGCACTCTGCGCTGGCCCGTAAAGAGTCACGCGGCGCGCACCAGCGTCTGGATGAAGGCTGCACCGAACGTGACGATATCAACTTCCTGAAACACACCCTCGCCTGGCGCGATGCGGACGGGACCACGCGTCTGGACTACAGCGACGTGAAGATCACCACGCTACCGCCGGCGAAACGCGTTTACGGTGCAGAAGCAGAAGCCGCCGAGAAGAAGGAGAAGGCGAATGGCTGAGATGCAAAAACTGAAAGTTGAAGTGGTGCGCTACAACCCGGAAGTGGACGCCGCCCCGCACAGCGCTTTCTACGAAGTCCCTTACGACGAGCAAACCTCCCTGCTGGATGCGCTCGGCTACATTAAAGACAACCTGGCGCCTGACCTGAGTTACCGCTGGTCCTGCCGTATGGCGATCTGCGGCTCCTGCGGCATGATGGTCAACAAGGTACCGAAGCTGGCCTGTAAAACCTTCCTGCGGGAATACACCAAAGGGATCAAGGTTGAAGCACTGGGCAACTTCCCGATCGAGCGCGATCTGGTGGTCGATATGACCCACTTTATCGAAAGCCTGGAAGCGATTAAGCCGTACATCATCGGCAACCCGCGCACGCCGGATCAGGGGCCAAACACCCAGACCCCGGCGCAGATGGCGAAATACCATCAGTTCTCCGGCTGCATCAACTGTGGCCTGTGCTACGCCGCCTGCCCGCAGTTTGGTCTGAATAAAGAGTTCATCGGCCCGGCGGCCATTACCCTGGCGCATCGCTATAACGAAGACAGCCGCGACCACGGTAAAAAAGAACGTATGGCGCAGCTTAACAGCCAGAACGGCGTCTGGAGCTGTACTTTTGTCGGCTACTGCTCCGAAGTTTGTCCGAAGCATGTCGATCCGGCCGCCGCTATTCAGCAGGGTAAAGTTGAAAGCTCGAAAGACTTTCTTATCGCTACCCTGAAACCACGCTAAGGAGTGCATGATGACGACTAAACGCAAAGCCTACGTGCGGCCAATGCCGTCCACCTGGTGGAAAAATCTGCCGTTTTATCGCTTCTATATGCTGCGTGAAGGCACGGCTGTACCGGCGGTCTGGTTCAGCATTGAACTGATGTACGGGGTGTTCGCTCTCAAACACGGCCCGGAAACCTGGGCGAATTTTGTGGGCTTCCTGCAAAACCCGATTGTGGTGATCCTGAACCTCATCGTGCTAGCAGCGGCGCTGCTTCATACTAAAACCTGGTTTGAACTGGCACCAAAAGCGGCGAACATCATCGTAAAAGGCGAGAAAATGGGGCCAGAGCCGGTGATTAAAGGGCTGTGGGCGGTGACGGCGATAGTCACCGTGGTCATTCTGTTTGTCGCACTGTTCTGGTAAGGAGACTACTGTGATCAATCCAAATCCAAAACGTTCAGACGAGCCGGTCTTCTGGGGTCTGTTTGGCGCAGGCGGCATGTGGAGTGCCATCATCGCACCGGTGATCATCCTGCTGGTTGCCATTATGCTGCCGCTGGGGCTGTTCCCGGGTGATGCGCTTGGCTACGATCGGGTGCTGGCGTTCGCGAGCAGCTTTATTGGCCGCGTATTCATCTTCCTGATGATTGTCCTGCCACTATGGTGTGGCCTGCACCGTATTCACCATGCGATGCATGACCTGAAAATCCATGTGCCGAGCGGCAAGTGGGTCTTCTACGGTCTGGCAACCATTCTGACCGTGGTGACGCTGATTGCCGTGGTCACCATCTGAATCATCTGGCCCGCCATCCGGTGGGCCTTTTTATTTCTGCATCTTCCCCACCAGCCACTGCGCAAACTCGTACATGGCAGGGGTTTCAGTCCGGGACTGCAATCGCGTTAGCCAGTAACTGCCCAGATCGATCTGGGTGGCAAACGGCTGCACGATCCGCTCGCTGTTCAGCAGATGGGCAAACATGTCGACCGGTGCGATGGCGATCCCTACGCCCGCCTGCGCGGCTTCCAGCATGGTGACGGATGAATCAAACACCATCACCCGATGTGTCGGTGAGGGTGACGGCTCACCCGCAGCCTGCATCCATGCCGACCATTCATCGCGTCGATAGGAGCGCAGCAGGGTAAATTTCAGAATATCAGCGGGCGCGTGCAACCTGTCGGCAAACTCTGGCGAGCAAAGAGGGGCCAGCGGTGCTGCACAAAGAAAAATGGCCTCAGTGCCGTGCCATGCACCGCCACCGTAGCGGATGGTGTAATCCAGCCCTTCGGCAGCCGGATCGACCCGGTTGTTATGCGTGGAAAGCTGGAGGTCAATATGCGGGTAACTGCGGCGAAAATCCTCCAGCAGCGGGAATAAGCAGCCAGTGGCGAAGGTCCCGACAACGCCGATTTTGAGTTTTTCCTGCGCCCGGTGACGACTAAAGCGGTCCAGCATTCCGGCAATGCGATCAAAAGAGTCGTTCAGTACCGGCAATAAATTCTCACCTTCCGTGGTCAGCATCAGGCCGCGAGAGACGCGCACGAACAGCTGGCAGTTGAGGTGCTGTTCCAGAGCTTTCACCTGCTGGCTAATGGCGGAATGGGTGACATTCAGCTCGATCGCCGCATGAGTAAAACTGAGGTGCCTGGCGGCGGCTTCGAATGCCCGAAGCGAATTAAGGGGTATATAGCTGCGCGTCATGGTCGTGTCCGTTAGAAAAATTAACAGCTCCTGCTAAATTTAACCGTTTGTCATGCACAGTCAAATCCAACAGACTACGCTCGTCTGATGGGCCCGGACATTCCCTTGACTCGCTATTACGGAAGATATCTCATGAAAAAATCACTTTGCTGCGCTCTGCTGCTCACCGCCTCCTGTTCTGCCCTTGCCGGGACGATGTCAGAAAAACAGTTGGCTGATGTGGTGGAACGTTCCGTGACTCCCCTGATGAAAGCACAGGCCATTCCCGGTATGGCGGTGGCGGTCATTTATCAGGGCAAACCGCACTATTTCACCTTCGGGGAAGCCGATGTTGCCGCTCGCCTGCCCGTTACACAACAGACGTTATTCGAGCTGGGCTCCATCAGTAAAACCTTCACCGGCGTGCTGGGAGGCGATGCCATTGCTCGCCATGAAATCTCACTGAGCGACCCGGCAACGAAATACTGGCCTGAACTGACGGGCAAACAGTGGCAAGGGATCCGTCTGCTGGATCTGGCAACGTACACCGCCGGCGGCCTGCCGTTACAAGTCCCGGATGAGGTCACTGACAACGCTTCGCTGCTGAATTTCTACCAGCACTGGCAGCCACAGTGGAAACCCGGGACAACGCGCCTTTATGCAAACGCCAGTATTGGCCTTTTCGGCGCGCTGGCAGTTAAGCCTTCCGGCATGAGCTTTGAGGAGGCCATGACGAAGCGGGTCTTTAAGCCGCTCAAACTGGACCATACGTGGATTAACGTTCCGAAAGCAGAAGAGGCGCATTACGCCTGGGGATACCGTGACGGTAAAGCGGTACGCGTATCACCGGGGATGCTGGACGCTGAAGCCTATGGCGTCAAAACCAACGTGAAGGATATGGCGAACTGGGTGATGGCCAACATGGCGCCAGATACCGTCACGGATGCGTCTCTTAAGCAAGGCATCGCCCTTGCGCAGTCGCGCTACTGGCGCGTGGGTGCCATGTATCAAGGGTTAGGCTGGGAAATGCTTAACTGGCCGGTCGATGCCAAAACCGTGGTCGGGGGCAGCGACAATAAGGTGGCGCTGGCACCGTTGCCCGCGGCAGAGGTCAATCCACCCGCTCCCCCAGTCAAAGCGTCCTGGGTACACAAAACAGGCTCTACTGGCGGGTTTGGCAGCTACGTGGTATTTATTCCTGAAAAGCAGATCGGTATTGTGATGCTCGCGAATAAAAGCTATCCGAACCCGCCGCGAGTTGAGGCGGCATACCGTATTTTGAGCGCTCTGTAGTAAACATTGCCGGGTGGCGCTAACGCTTACCCGGCCTACAACACCCATACGTTATGTAAGCCGGGTAAGCGTTAGCGCCACCCGGCGAAACACCCCGCACAACCCCCACATTTTCCTTGCCGTCATCTACACTTAACAAAAAACAGTAAGGAAACACCTATGCGCATTCTGCCTGTTATCGCCGCAGTGACAGCCGCGTTTTTAGTGGTTGCCTGTAGCTCTCCTATCCCACCAGCGGGTGTCACCGTCGTCAACAATTTCGATGCTCAGCGATTCCTGGGAACATGGTATGAAATTGCCCGTTTTGATCACCGCTTTGAGCGGGGTTTGCAGAAAGTCACCGCGAACTACAGCTTGATGGATGATGGCGGGATCCAGGTGATTAATCGCGGCTATAACCCTGACCGCGGCATGTGGCAACAGGCGATTGGACAAGCCTACTTTACCGGCGACCCAAATCGGGCTGCGCTTAAAGTCTCGTTTTTTGGTCCCTTCTATGGCGGGTATAACGTAATAGCCCTGGACAGAGAATACCGTCATGCGCTGGTCTGCGGGCCGGATCGCGACTACCTCTGGATACTCTCCCGCACGCCAACCATCTCCAGTGAAATGAAACAGCAGATGCTGGACGTCGCGACCCGGCAGGGGTTTGATGTGACGAAACTAATCTGGGTGGAACAACCCCATTAATGTGCGCTAAGTTTTAAACCAATAATTCCGGCAACAATCAGGGCGAGGCTGGCGATACGTGCCAGACTCGCCGATTCACCCAGCAGCAAAATCCCCGTAATTGCCGCCCCGACAGCGCCAATTCCCGTCCAGACGGCATAAGCCGTGCCTACCGGCAGCGTGCGCATCGCCCACGACAGCAGCGCAATACTGACAATCATTGCGGTAACGGTAATCAGGCTTGGCATCAGGCGGGTAAAACCGTGGGTGTACTTCAGACCGATTGCCCAGACAACCTCAAGCAAACCGGCAATGACAAGAATAATCCAGGACATATCTGGCTCCTTAACTTAAATGCAAGTTGGGGCCGTCCCCGATGAACAGATGCGCTTACGGGTCGTCCCGCAAGGCAGAGATTAGGTGGCATATTTTGGTTAACGACCGATTTTTTTTCAATCCCTTTATGCTGAACTTGTTAAGGCAAGAAATAGCCGCAGTATGGCGCGTAGTTCAGGCATTTATCACTCATCCGACTTCTCTATGATGATGTGCTTTCTGATGGCAGGAAGCCAAACCACTAGCCGACTGCGAAAAAAATATGTTCAAAATTCTTTTGATTGACCGTTGTCACTTCACCCGTACCGGGTTTGAAGCATGGCTCAATCATTCAGGCCTATTCCCGGGTAGCTACGTTGTGACCGGTTTGAATAATCTTTTCCTGGCCCGGGAGCACATTCTACAGTGGAAGCCGACGCTGGTGATTGCTGACTTGCACGGCTTCAAACAGGATATTCACCATTTCCAGCAGCTCTCTTCTTTGCTGAAAGCCTGCGAAACGCTGCCCTTTATTTTGTTGCAGTCAGGCGAAGAGCCGGAGATGGCAAATTACCTGGAGCAATTCCCGGTCTGGTCCTGTCTGTTGAAAAATGCCGAACTCGAGCAGCTGGCCACGGTGATTAACGATGCGCTGACATCCTGCGCCAGCATTGAAATACCGCAAATTGCAGCACCGTTATTAACCCGCCAGGAAGAAAAAGTGCTCACGCTGTGGATGGATGGCGCAAGCAATCAGAAGATTGCCAGCCATTTGAGCATTAACGGGAAAACGGTTTATACCTACAAACGCAACATCCGTATGAAACTGCATATGGATACACGTTTTTCGCCGTTTTTATCCCTGCAAGAAGTGGAAAATTGACGGTACGAGGATCGACACAACGTACCGTCTGAACTTCATTAGTTCTGCGCTTTTGTTGCTGCACCAGAAATTGCGCTACCACCTTCAGAAATATCCTGACCGACGCCACGCGTGGTATTACAGGCGGTTAAAACTGAAGAAAGTACCAGGACAGAAAAGATCGCTGCAATTGTCTTCTTAACCATAATATCTTCCTTTTATAGCCAAAGTTATTTTGTTGAATAGCAACTTAAGGATAGACAAGATCCCGCCATTTGACGGCTCAGGAAGCGATTTTAGGAGAATTAGACGAAATTAGCTGGCTGCGTGAGAAATCACATGGCCAAGATCTTTGATATCTTCGCCGACACCGCGTGCGGTATTACACCCGGAAAGGAACGCGCCGGACAGCGCTAACAGAAGCAGAATTTTAACGGTACGTTTCATCATCCCTGCCTGCAAAAAACAGGCGCAGCGGGCGCTGCGCCATCAATCATTTACATGAATTACTTCACGCGGGATACGTATTCGCCGGAGCGGGTATCCACTTTGATCACTTCGCCAGTCTGTACGAACAGTGGAACTTTAACCACTGCACCGGTAGACAGTTTAGCTGGTTTGCCGCCAGTACCTGCGGTGTCACCTTTCAGGCCTGGATCGGTTTCAACGATTTCCAGCTCTACGAAGTTTGGTGGGGTCACAGCGATAGGCTGGCCGTTCCACAGGGTCACGATGCACTCAGCCTGATCCAGCAGCCATTTAGCGCTGTCACCGACTGCTTTCTCGTCAGCAGACAGCTGTTCGAAAGTAGAGTTGTTCATGAAGTGATAGAACTCACCATCGTTGTAGAGGTAAGTCAGGTTCATATCAACAACATCGGCGCCTTCAGCGGAGTCAGTAGACTTGAAGGTTTTTTCTACACGGGTACCGGTCAGCAGGCGGCGCAGCTTAACACGCGCGAATGCCTGGCCTTTACCTGGTTTAACGAATTCGCTGGCTTCAACCGCATACGGTTCGCCGTCCATCATGATTTTAAGACCAGCACGAAAATCGTTGCTATAGTACGTTGCCATAAGGCCCTCTAAATTTGTTAACTGGTAGCTAAGCCACAAAATGGCGCATATTGTAACC
>Ga0153917_1000834_pt1 | contig 15894 bp, 15 predicted proteins | sample TSFL001MetaG_FD_104695 | JGI IMG/M metagenome (GOLD analysis project Ga0153917, IMG submission 104695) | Attine ant fungus gardens microbial communities from Florida, USA - TSFL001 MetaG | ecosystem: Host-associated > Fungi > Mycelium > Unclassified | place: USA: Florida, Paynes Creek Historic... | reverse complement strand
CAAAACGCACCTTTCGCAGGCCATGGAAGGCGTGATGCGGGCAAATCACGCCACCGCGCAGCGTGTCGATAAACTGGCACAGAGCCTCAGGCATTTTGAAAATGAGGTCCGCCATACGTTTAAGGCCATTGAGCTGCGGTTTGACAACGTCGATGAGCAATTCAGGAAAATTGATCAACGCTTTGAAAAGATGGATGCGCAATTCAGGAAAATCGATCAACGCTTTGAAAAGATGGATGAGCAATTCAGGACAATCGATCAGCGTTTTGAACAAATCGATGAGCGATTCAGGCAAATTGATAAACGCTTTGAAAAAGTGGATGAGCGCCTGCTGGATCTCGACCATCGCATGCAGCTCGGTTTCAATGAGCTCAAACGCGATAATCTCTGGCATCGGCGACTGATGATGGCGATGGCCAGCGCCTTTGTGTTGTCAGCCGCCAAATATATTTTTGCCGGTTAGCCGGGTAGCCAGCCCGACGCGCGCGTCAGGCCTGACGTAATGTCTCCAGCCTGGCGCGTTGTTGCCCGCGAGCGTCGAAATTGTCTGCCGCCAGCCAGCGCTCAAATCCCAGCTTCACCTGCGGCCATTCGCTGTCGATGATAGAGAACCAGGCGGTATCCCGGCTGCGATTTTTATACACCACCACCTGACGAAACGTGCCTTCATAACGGAAGCCCAGCCGCAGTGCGGCGTTGTACGACGGCTGGTTACAGCTGTCGCATTTCCACTCGTAGCGACGATAGCCGAGTTGTTCGAAGGCGTAACGCATCAGCAGATAATGGGCTTCGGTGGCCATGCGGGTTTGCTTCAGCAGCGGTGAGAACACCACAAAGCCGACCTCCATCACACCGTGCTGCGGTTCAATGCGCATCAGCGCCAGCGAGCCGACCGCCCGCCCGCTCTGCCGGTCAATAACCGCGAAGTGCAGGTAATCCGGACTCTGCTGGCACTGCTGCGCAAATGCCAGATAAGACGCTTCATCGTCAAAGCGCCCGACCGGCAGCCAGGTCCAGTCGCGGTCATCTTCCGCCAGCGCATAAGCCGCATACAGCTCGCGACCGTGACGTGCGGCATCCAGCGGCTCCAGCCGGCAATACTGGCCGGTGAAAATCTGCCCCTGCGGCAGCGGGCGCGGCTGCCACGCCTCCAGCGCCGGGCCGATGGGTTGTCCATAACGATTGGTCTGCGGTGACATACGGCGATTCCTTCTGTGTGAGAGTGACAGCGTGCAGCGTGCCACTTTGCTGGTTCAGGAAAAAGCGCCACAATGTGACAAATCGATAGATCCACGGAGGCGCCGATGCGTGCATTAAACCGGCAATCGCTGCTGCTGGCACCGCTAGAGGCCGACGGCAGCCTGACACTGCAACAGCAGCTGTATCAGCGGCTGCGCCAGGCGATACTGAATGGTCAGCTGGCGGCGGGCACGCGCCTGCCGGCGACCCGCCAGCTGGCGGCTGAACTGCAGGTGTCGCGCAATACGGTGATCGCCGTCTGGTCACAGCTGCAGGCGGAAGGATTTATCCTCAGCGACCGCCAGGGAAGCCGCGTCAGCCGGCTGGCGCACACGCCGCTGCCCGCGCAGGCGTCCGACGACAGCACCGACTGGCCGGTTTCCGCGCGCGCTGCCCGGTTGCATTCGCTGCATCGCCTCTCCAGCCAGGAGCTGGCGCTGCGCCCGAGCACGCCGGCGCTGGCGCATTTCCCGCTGGCGCAGTGGCGTCGCGCGCTCAATCAAACCGCGCAGCAGGCACAGCTGCTGGGCTACGGCGATCCGCTGGGTGAGCTGGCGCTACGTGAGGCGCTGGCGCAGCATCTGGCGCTGGCGCGCGGCGTGCGCTGTGCGCCGCAGCAGATTGTGATTACCGAAGGCGCGCAGCAGGCGCTGACGCTGTGCGTCGCGCTGCTCACCAATCGTGGTGACACCGGCTGGGTGGAGGAGCCGGGCTATCGCGGCGCCAAAGCGGCGATGCGCCTCGGCGATCTGCAGATCGAGCCGATTGCGGTGGATGCGCAGGGACTGGCACCGACAGCGCAGGACTGGCAGCAGCGCCCGCCGCGGCTGATTTACACCACGCCGACGCATCAGTATCCCACCGGCGCGATCATGAGCGCCGCGCGCCGGCTGGCGCTGCTGGCGGCGGCACAGCGGCATCAGGCGTGGATTATTGAAGATGATTACGACAGCGATTTTCGCTACAGCGGCGAGCCCATCGCCGCGATGCAGGGCATGGCGCAGCCGACGCCGGTGATTTACATCGGCTCCTTCAGCAAAACCCTGTTTCCGGCGCTGCGCATCGGCTACATGGTGCTGCCTGCCCCACTACTGCCGCGGCTGCGGCCGGCCTTGCATGAGCTGTTACGCGGCGGTAACCGGCCGGAACAGCAGGCGCTGGCGCTGTTTTTACGCAGCGGGGATTTCAATCGCCACCTGAGCAAAATGCGCCGCCTGTATCGTCAGCGGCAGGCCACGCTGCGGGCTGCGCTACAGGAGACATTTGGTGCCCAGGTGCCGCTGCTGGGCGGTGAGTGCGGTATGCATCTGGTGTTGCCGCTGGCGGATACGGTGGATGATGTGGCGCTGACGGCGCAGTTGTTTCGCCATGGCTATGCGCCTGGCGCGCTGTCCGGCTTTTATCTGGGCGAGCAAAAACAGCAGGGACTGGTGCTGGGATACGGTAATACCAGCACCAGTCAGATAATGGCAGGCGTGGCGCAGTTAGCGCGCCTGCTGCCGGGCATTAACCCTTGAAGAAAATGTCGCCGGATTTGCCCATCACGATCTTGCCGCTGTCGTCGGTGATCAGGATGTAGTTAGCGTTGATGTAAGCCCAGTGCGTGCCTTCCTGCGGTGCAGGCAGGTGGCGCGGCTGCCACTCAACGATGGTGTACTGCTTTTTACGGTACTCATCCGGCACGACGTCACCGACTTTATACTCTTTGTAATCGATGATGATGGTGTGCAGATCGTAATTATTGGCCGCAGATGGCGCTTCACCCGGACCGTTTTGTGACGGGCGAATCGGCGCGACATCGCCACTGGATTCTGCCGGTTCACTGCTGGCGGGCGCATCGCTGGTGGCCGCTGGCGCTGAGGCGTCCGGTGCGGTTTGCTGCACCTGCGGCGGCATCGGTACGCTATCGGTTTGCTCACCTTCTGCCAGTGCTGCTGGCGTCAGGCTTAAAGCGCCCAGAAAAATTCCTGCTGAAAGAAGGGTGACGTGTGTCCTGCGCATTGGTGATTTCCACTCTGGTTAATTATTTAACTGTCCCATTTACTGACAAGCGCCACGTGCGGAAGGTTCCCGCGCCGCGCTTTGCGCGTCAAATTTCGCTCCACAGCATACCTCAGGCGGCGCGCTTTGCTGAGCAGCAAAATTGCAAGCAACCGTGTTCAGCACCCGGCGATCTTTACGCGCCAAATCACGCAGCAGCGCAATGCCGAGATAGTTGCTCCAGTTGAAGGCATTTTGCAGCACCACGATGGCATTGCCGTGGGCGCGATCGTAGCCAATAAAGCTGGCATAACCGCCAATATACCCCACCTGATAAGTGATCTGCTGCTGACCATAGGTATCGGTTACCCAGGCGATATTCTGCGCCTGGTTGCCATGCTGCTCATAAGGATGATTGACCTGCGCCAGCGCCTGACCGAGCGCGCCGTGCGCATCGCTGTGCAGATGCGCATCGAGGTAGCGAATCAGATCGCGCGCATTGCTGTACAGGCTGGCGGCCGCCACCATATTGCCGCGAAAGGCCCAGTCCGGCGTCAGCTGACCACGCGCGATCAGTTTCGGCTGATCGCCGGCGTGGCCCAGCGCGCGCCACGGATAGCCGCGCAGGGTTTGCGGATGGAAGCTGCTGCTGGTCATGCCGAGCGGACCAAACAGCTGATGCTGCGCCAGCGTTTCAATGTCCTGATGCAGGCGATGCTGCAGAATATAGCCCAGCAGCGCATAGCCGAGATTGGAGTACTGCGCCGCCGGGTGCGCGGGGGCGCTGAAATCGGCCAGATAACTCAGCACGGCATCGCTATCCAGATTGCCGTAAAAATTTTCGCCGCTGCGCAGGTAAGCCATAAATTTCAGGAACATCGGCAGATCCATATCCTGGCGCGGCAGCCCCGAGGTGTGCGTGACCAGCTGCAGCAGCGTGATACGTTTTGCATCCTCACTCAGCGGCACGCCGCGCGGCAGCAGCGTGGCCAGCGTGTCGTTCCAGTGCAGCTCGCCGCGATCCACCAGCCCGATAATGACCTCCGCGGTAACGCCTTTGCTCAGCGAGCCCAGCGCAAACAGCGTATCCGGCGTGATGGGATAACGCTGACGCGCATCGGTGACGCCATAGCTGTAAAACTGCGGCGCGCCGCGCTGGTGAATAATGGCGATGCTGATGCCCGCTACCTGCTTTTGCTGCATGTAGTGGCGCACAATGTCATCGACATTTTCATGGAAGGAGGCGTGGGAAAGATAGACGCGATCGCCCACCGGCGCGGACGTTTGCGATAGCGTTCCGCAGCCGCTGAGCAGCAGACACAGGGCTGACAGCCGCAGGTGAAACCATGCGCGAGAAAGCGTCAGCCGCTGAAGTCTGACGAAGCGGGAAGTAGCCATCAATTGATAAGTTATTTTTTATGTTATGCAGCAGGTGCCACTGGTGTTGGTGGCGAAATATACCACAGAACAGCGGGTGCGCCACCTGTCAGCCGCAGGTGGCGCCGGGCATTATTGATTAACCGGGATAACCGATCCTTTGTAGTGCTGGTTGATAAATTCAGCAGTTTGTTTTGATTCGAGATCTTTCGCTAACGCGAGAATGCGCGGGTCGCTGGCCAGCTTTGGCGTGGTGACCAGCACGTTGGCATACGGATTATCCTTTGCCTGTTCCAGCGCCAGCGCGTCTTTTGACGGCACCAGCCCGGCCTGCAGGGCATAGTTACCGTTAATAATCGCCAGCTGCGCATCATCCAGCGCGCGCGGCAGCTGCGGCGCTTCAACTTCAATGATCTTCAGATGGTGCGGGTTGTCACTGATATCCGCCGTGGTCGCCAGCGTACTGGCGCTGCGGCTTTTCAGCGTAATCAGGCCGTTGGCCTGCAGCAGATAGAGCGCGCGGCTCAGGTTAGTGACGTTGTTGGGCACCGCCACCTGCGCACCATCCGGCAGATCTTTCAGTGATTTCACTTTGTGCGAGTAAATCCCGAGTGGCTCAATATGCACGGTCGCCACCACGGCAAATTTTTCGCCCAGTGCTTTTTCCTGATCGCGCAGATAAGGCACATGCTGGAAATAGTTGGCATCGACGTCGCCACGCGCCAGCAGCTCGTTGGCGTTTAAATTGCCGTTAAGCTCGATCACCTTCAGGTCGAGCTGTTTGTCGGTTTGTTTGATGTAGTTGAGAATCTCACTGTGCGGCACCGGATCGGCGGCCACGCGCAGTGCCGCGGCGGACGCCACGCTGCTGAACAGGGCCATCAGGGCCAGTGACGCTATCATCGTTTTCTGCATGGGCTTTCCTTACGTTTCTTATGATTTCACTGTGCTTAATGCATCAGCGTAATAGCGCTGCGCCACATCGCGATGGGAACGCAGACGCCCTTTGAGGTAGTTCCAGCCCACTTCGCGTAGCAGCGGATTGTCAGGATCGCTGGTCGGGCCGTGGGATTCTGCCGCCAGCTGCGGCGGCAGCTGATACAGCGGTACTTCGGCATCCAGCTGCGCACCGAGGAAAAAAGCGATCGACACGCGTTCACGATTAGCCGGCGGCGACACCACGCGGTGCACGGTGGCGCGCAGATACCCATTGCTGGCAATCTCCAGCAGTTCACCGATGTTGACCACAAACGCGCCCGGCTTCGGCAGCGCATCCACCCAGTGACCGGGGGACACTTCCACCTGCAAACCGGGCTGATCGTCCTGCAGCAAAAAGGTGAGGAAGCCGGAGTCTTTGTGCGCGCCTACGCCCTGCTGGCTGGCTTCTGCTGCCTGACCGGGATAACGAATCAGCTTGATGTGCTCATTGGGCTGGGTGCCATACAGCGCGTCGAACGCATCCGGCGGCAGCGCCAGCGCTTTGGCAAAGGCCCGCAGCAGGCGTAGCGCGATGGCGGTCATCGCCTGCTGCCAGGCGTGCATCACCGGACGCAGCTGCGGTAACGCCTCCGGCCATAAGTTGGGCCCCTGCAGCCGTTTCCACGCCGGATCGCCCGGCTGCAGCGTCAGCGCCGCGCGTTCGGCGCCGATATCAAACTGTTCACGCTGATCGCGCTGGTCGCGGGTGTATTCCACGCCGGCGTGGTTGTAGCCGCGAAAATGCGGCGAGTGGATCATCGCCACGCGCTGCTTCTCCGCCTGCGGCAGGGCAAAAAACGCCCGCGTGATACTCTGCACGTTGTGCAGCAGTTGCGGGTTGATGCCGTGATTAATCAGATAGAAGAAACCGACGTCACGCGCGGTCTCCCGCAGCTGCGCCAGATAAGCTGCCTGCTCTGCGTCCGGTAATTCCAGCAGGGCCAGATCCAGTACTGGCAGGGTATCCGCCATGATGTTGTCTCCTCGCTATCGGTAAATCCTGCGTTTACGCTGACATTCGCCGCCGTTTCCCGCCAATACTGTTGCGCGATAAGTTATGGCGATTCCTTTTTAGGCACACTTCGGCTATCGATATGCAAAAAGCGGTAAATCAGGCGCGCTGCCGCTATAATCGCGCCCAGCAATTTTTGCCCACCAATGCACACCGCAGGAGACGCCGGATGAATCAGGGTCCGTTAACCGAAAAAGAGCTGAACTGGCTTGATGACATGCTGGAAAAATATGGCAACGAACACTCCGTGGTGGACACCGCCGAACTGGACGGCATGCTGACCGCCCTGCTCTCCGGCCCGAACGATATCGAACCGAGCGAATGGCTGGTGGCGATCTGGGGCGGTGAGAAGAAGATTCCTCAGTGGGCGAACGCGCGCGAAATGGACCGCTTCATGGCGCTGACTTTCCAGCACTTCAACGACATCGCCGAGCGGCTGGCGGAGTACCCGGAGCAGTTCGATCCGCTGTTCGGCGAGCAGGAGATGGAAGGCCAGCTGTTTACCGTGGTGGAAGACTGGTGCTATGGCTATATGCGTGGCGTGGCGCTGGATGCAGACTGGGCGCAGCTGCCGGCGGCACAGCAACCGGCGCTGCAGGCGATTGCGCTGCACGGCAGTGAAGCGCAGCTGGCGCAGCGTGAAGCCTTCACCCCGGACGTGTTTGAGGCCAGCATCGAGGCGATTCGTCCGGCGGCGCTGGAACTGCACGAATACTGGCAGGAACAGCGCATGGCGCAGCCCGATCCAGCTCCGCAGCTGCCGCATTTTGCCGGTGAAAAAACCGGCCGCAACGATCCCTGCCCGTGCGGCAGCGGCAAAAAGTTTAAGCAGTGCTGCCTGAATAAAGCCTGAGACGCTCACCTCAACGCAGGCCAGCGCTAAAGCTGGCCTGCGCACCGCGTTATTTCCCGGACGCGAGAAACTCCATCACCGCCGCATTCAGCGGCGCAGGGCACTCTTCAGGTAACCAGTGACCGCAGCCAGGTAATACTTTGCCGGTGACCTGCGAGGCGTAGCGGCTGACCACCTGCTGCTCATAAGCACCCAGTCCGCCGTGACCGCCACCGCCAATCGCCAGCATCGGCACGGCAATTTTCTCGCGGGAGAGCACTTTATTGTCCGCCACTCCCTGATTCAGCACCCGGTAATATTCAAAGGCGGCATTCAGGCTGTGCGGTTTTGCATAGGATTTGCTGTAGAGATCCAGCAGCGCCGGCGTGAACACCGCTTTGTTGGCGGCATGTTCTTTGATGAAATGCTCGAAGAACAGGCGCTCTTTACCGGCGATCAGCTGTTCAGCCAGCTGTCCCTGCGCCGCAAAGAAGCTGAAGTGCCACACCAGGGATTCGCCTTCGGGCGTAAAGGCCGGGAACTGATAGATGCTTTCATCCGGGATCGGCGCTTCCATAAAGATGGCGCGGCGGATGCTGTCCTGATGTTTCACCAGCAGCGGATAGGTATTCCAGATGCCAATATCGTGCGCCACCAGATCGAACTTTTTGCCGCCGGCGAACTGTTGTGCCAGCTGATAAAGCAGCGGTGCAACATCGGTGGCGCGATACGAATGCGGCACGTCAGACTGCCCCAACCCCGGCAGATCCACCGCCACGACGGTGTGGTTTTTTGCCAGTTCCGGCATCAGCTGGTGCCATTCGTACCACGTCTGTCCGAAACCGTGCACCAGATACACCAGCGGTCCGCTGCCGCCCTTCACATAATGCAGGCGCACGCCATCCACACTTTGATAGCTGCTGGTGAAACCGGCGGGCAGCGGGAATTCATCCGCGGCGGTGCCGGCGGCGGAAAACAGCGCGGCTGAGGCAAGTAGCAGGGTTAACAGTAATTTTTTGAACACGTGATTGATCTCCATTTTGTGATAATGCCATTTAAAACAGTTACTTAAATTTTCATGTGCGCACGACAGGTCAGTGACCTTGTACACGCTGGTGCCGCGCGCCGGCCTGGAAACCGTGCTGACGCGCCTGCAGTGCGATGAGGAAGCCAACCGCCAGCAGCAACAGCAGCGCCAGTGGGAAGGACGCCACGCCCCAGTGAGTAAGCAACACGCCACCGGCCAGACCGCCGCCGGCAATCGCGCTGTTCCACACCACCACGTTCATCGACAGCGCCACATCCGCGCCCTCGCCCGCCGCATCCGCCAGCGCCGTTTGCAGCAGCGTGGCCGCCCCGCCAAACGTCAGCCCCCACAGCGCCACGCCGACATAAACCAGCAGCGGCAAGCGCGCCAGCCAGATGAACAGCAGCGAGACCAGCGCAAACAGCGCCAGACTGCCGAGCACGGCGACGCGCAGGTGGTGATCGACGAGGCGACCGGCCAGGCCGATAGCCGCCAGCGCCGCGATGCCAAACACCAGCAGCACGCTGTCCACCTGTCCGGCGAGGCCCGCCTGGGTAACGAACGGCGCGATGTAGGTGTAGAGAATGTTGTGCGCCGTCATCCACGCCAGCACCACGCCCAGCACCGGGCGCACGCCTGGCGTCATGAACACCGTGCGCAGCGGCAGACGCTGATCGCTGCTTTGTCCCGGATAGTCAGGCACCCGCAGCAGCACCCAGCCGATCAGCAACAGCGTCAGCGCCGACATGATGCCGAACGCCGTGCGCCAGCCCACCGCCGTGCCCAGCCAGGTGCCGACGGGAACGCCCAGCGCCAGCGCAATCGGTGTGCCGACCATCGCCACGGCGAGCGCTTTGCCCTGCTGATGGACCGGCACCATGCGCCGCGCATAGCCGGCCAGCAGGCTCCAGGCGAGTCCCGCCGCTGCGCCGGCGAAAAAGCGCGCCACCAGCGTCAGTGCGAAGTGGGTCGAGAACGTGGTGATGGAGTTGAAAATCAGAAAACCGACGATAGCCAGCAACAGCACGTTACGGCGGCGCCAGCCCTGGGTAGCGATGGTCAGCGGAATCGCCGCCAGCAGCGAGCCAAGCGCATAAACGGTTACGGTCTGCCCGGCCAGCGCGGTGGAAATACCGAGGCCCGCCGCCATCTGCGGCAGCAGTCCGGCCGGTAAGGTTTCGGTGATGATGCAGATAAAACCGGTCATGGCCAGCGCCAGCAGCGCGCCCAGCGGTAGCGGCCGGGTTTTATCCGCGGCGGTATTCAAAGTCGTCACAATCAGCGTTCCCGATGTCATCAGCGTGCAGTTGAGGCGCGCGCCGGTCATTGAAATTATATGTACCGATCAGTATATAAATTGGCGAAGTGCGACAACCTGTTACGGTTCAGGAACAACCCTGCGGATACGCTATCCGCCGCCCGCCGGCACAAATATATACTGATCGATACATTAATTGACGCGCGAGACCGTTGTCAACGACTTATGTATCGATTAGTATTTAAACATTGAGCTTAACGGAGCACTGAGATGGCCACTATGGGACGGCCGCGTACGTTCGATCGTGATGCGGCCATTGAACAGGCGATGAAGATTTTCTGGCAGCACGGCTATGAGTCGACATCGTTAACGCAGCTGAAGGCGGGAATTGCCGGCGGTATTTCCGCACCGAGCTTTTACGCGGCCTTTGGCTCGAAGCAGGCGCTGTTTCAGGAGTGTGTGCAGCGCTATCTGTCGACTTACGCGCAGGTAGTGGAGCCGCTGTGGGATAACAGCCTGCCGCCCCGTACCGCAATGGAGACCGCGCTGCGGCGCTCTGCCAGCATGCAGTGTGAGTCTGGCCATCCGCTGGGATGTATGGTCGGCCTGGGCGTGATGAGTGCACCTTCCGCCGAACACGCGGATGTCACCCAGCCGCTGGCGCGCTCACGCGCCCGCACGCTGGCAGGCATGACGGCCTGCGTGCAGCGCGGCATCGACAGCGGCGAACTGCGCGCCGACACAGATGCCGCCGCCCTCGCCATCGCCCTCGACGCTTTTCTGCTGGGCGTGTCGGTGCTGGTGCGCGATGGCGTCAACGGCGCGCAGATCGATACCGCCATCGCCCACGTCATGGCCGTCTGGGACGCGGCAAAATCCGTGACGGATTAAGCGCCCAAGCCGCCTGGCGACGCACGCTGAACATTACCCCGCCGGTTTGACTTCGGTGACCAGCGTTGGCAGTTGCCATGCGCCGCCGGCGCGGATGGCACGACACATGCCGGTGGTGGCCTCGCTGCTCTGCACAAACTGGCGGCCATCCCACACCCATGCAGCGGTGCTCCAGCAGTCACCAATGCCGCGCCCTTTCTGCGCTTCGCTGATCACGCCGTCGTGATAATCAGATCCGGAATCGGTGATCAGCTGCGGCGTGCCCTGCAGCGCGTTATCCAGCAGCCAGAAACCATAGCCTTCGTTGTAAGCCCCGCGCCAGCACAGCGCGGCAATCAGCACGTGCTGCGCATCCACCGGCGTCAGCGTGGGCGGTTCTGCGCCCTCTTCTGGCTGATCGTCGGACGGCGCGAGATTGTCACAGCTGTCGTCGTCAGTCAGCGAGGCAATCAGCTTTGGCTTGACCTGTGCCAGTTCATCTGGCGTCAGCGGGCGCGGCGCGGCTTTCAGCACGTGGACCTGCTGGATCACCGGCATCGCCAGTGCCGCCGGTACGCTGGCTTCCGGCTGGTTGCCTTTACGCACCAGCGCGCCCGGCGTGTTCAGCCGTCCCTGCGCCTCATCCATTTTTAACAGCGTGGCAAAGGCCCCGTTGCCGGAGAGCTCAAACGGCTCGGCCGCACCGCGAAACTCCACTCTGGCACTGCCTTTGATGGCGGCGATCAGCGCCTGGGTCTGCGCGTCGCTTAGCGTCCACTCATCGTTCTCCGCTTTGCTGACTTCGCCCAGCGCGCGATCGTCAATCCACAGCACCAGCGCATTCACCTGCTGTGCATCATCGTCGCCGGTATCGGCCAGCACCACGCGCCCGTGCATCAGGCTGTCTGGCCCGCCGGCGCGCGTCAGCAGTACCGATCCGCCCGCGCCTTCTTCGGCGCTGTAGCCGGCGGCGCGGCAGGTCAGCGTATTATCACAAGCCAGCTCCCAGTCTTTATGGCTAAACGAGACGCCTTCGTCGGCCCACAACGGCGTGCTCAGGCTGGCGAACAACGTCAGCGCCAGCAGCAATCGGCTTTTCATGCCATCTCTCCCTAATGGTAAAGGTGGCTAGTGTGATGATTTTTGCGGCGCGGGAGAAGTGAATTTTTTGCGGCGAGTCTTATTCCATCGCTGCCTGTGGTTGTGGCTGACGCGCCATCAGGCTCAGCGCCACCAGCATCGCCAGCGCCACGGCAATCGCGCCAGCGAGATACACCGAAGCCACGCCGCGGTGGGCGGCCAGCGCGCCCGCCAGCGGACTGGTGACTGCCAGCGCGATATCAAGAAACGCCACGTAAGCCCCCATCGCCAGGCTGCGGGTGTGCGGCGGCGCACGGCGTACCGCTTCCACGCCGAACGCCGGAAAGGCCAGCGAATAGCCAAAACCGGTCAGCGCCGCGCCGAGATAAACCAGCGTCGCGTCATCAGCGCCCCAAATCAGCAGCTGACCGCAGGCTTCAATCAGCACGCATACCAGCGCGACACGCGCGCCGCCCAGCTTATCCGGCAGATGGGCAAAGAACAGGCGCGCCGCGATAAACGCCACGCCAAACGCGGTGAACGCCAGCGACGCGTTGCCCCAGGCCCTGGCCGCAAACAGCAGCGCGATAAACGCGGTGATCATGCCAAAGCCGACGCTGGCGAGCGCCAGACCCAGTCCCGGCCGCCACACCGCGCCCATGACTTTGTAGAACGGCGTGCGTTTGGTCGAGGTCGGCGCGACGGCGCGCACCTGGGTGATAAACATCAGCGGCAGCAGCGGTACCACGATGATCGCCATGGCGATGCCGGTGAAGTGCCAGCCGTGATAAATCGCCACGCCCAGCGGCGCACCCAGCGCCCAGGCGCCGTAAATCGCGATACCGATCCACGCCATCACTTTACCAGCATTGGCTGGTCCCACCAGCCCGAGTCCCCAGCCGAGCGCGCCGGTGGCCAGCAGGCTCTCGCCCAGCGCCAGCACCACACGCCCCAGCAGCAGGATGGCTACCGAGCTGGCAGGCCGATCAATGAACAGCAGCGAAATCAGGTAGATCACGCCGGAACTCGCCACCACCAACAGCCCGGCCAGCACCGCGCGTTTCGCGCCGCGCATATCGGCGAAGTTGCCCGCCCACGAACGCGTCAGCAACGACGCGACAAACTGCGCGCCGATGACCGTGCCGATCGCCAGCGTATCCATGCCGAGGTTCTGCTGCAGATGCAGCGGCAGCACCGGCAGCTGCATCCCCATGGTGAGAAAAGCGATAAACACCGCCAGCGTCACCGGCAGCAAGGTGATAAATACATTATTTTTCATCGATATAATCCAGAAAACTGCCGCACGCAGCGGCAGCGTGATATCAGAGATGGGTGTAATAGGCCGGCGTATTGAGCTCGCTCAGCAGGTCCGGGCGGGTTGCAGACCAGTCCAGCAGCGTGCGCGTGCGCTGGCTGGAGACCGCCATGTTGCCCGCCGCCATGTTAGCGAACCAGCCAAAGTGTGCCCGGTCGCGCTCGCCGCTGGGTAATCCGAGCTGGCGTCCAATCGTCTCCGCGATTGCGCGGAACGGCACCGCCTCATCGGCCACCGCGTGATAAACGCGTTCGGTGACGCCCTGCTCCAGTGCCAGCCGATAGACGCGCGCCGCATCGCGACGGTGCACGCCGGACCAGCAGTTCTCACCGCTGCCGCACCAGGCGGAAATCCCGCTCTCACGTGCCAGCCGCACCAGAATCGGCACGAAACCGTGATCGCCGAGGCCATGCACCGACGGCGCCAGCCGTACTGTCGCCACGTGCACGCCGCGCTGCGACAGCGCCTGCGCCGCCGCTTCCGACTGACGCGGTGACACCGGCTGCGGCTGATCCAGCTCCGTCGCCCCGCGCGCCATACCGGACAGGCCGGAGGTCACCAGCAGCATGCGATCCGATCCGGCAATCGCCTCGCCGAGCAACTCGATCACCTGACGGTCCTGCTCGCAGTTCTGCACGAAGCGCGAGAAATCGTGGTTAAAGGCGGTATGAATGATGGCGTCCGCAGAACGCGCGGCGTCACGCAGCACGTCAGCATCCTCCAGCGAACCGCGGATAACCTGCGCGCCAGTGGCGGCCAGCGCCTCAGCTTTCTCCGCAGAACGCGCCAGCCCTGTTACCTGATGGCCCGCCGCGATCAACTCTTCCACTACCGCTGAACCTACCCAGCCAGTGGCCCCGGTGACAAATATCTGCATGGTCTTCTCTCCTGCACGTTAAAACGCGAGTGTTTCGTCGTGTTGATATGATGCGTGCTGTGGAGCGGTGGCGCTAATCGCATTCATTTTTCATCGTGAAGCAACAGCCTGGAGCGCATGAATACTGATTCGCAGGCAACACGCCTGCATTGAACCCGTTACAGAGTTCAGGTTTTACTGGCTTTTTTGCGTTAATTGCTCAGCTATTGAACAGATGCAGGCTTGCACACATACTTTGCGCCAGAACCGATACGATTAGGTGATTATGACAACTGCCGCGATTAACCCAGACATGCTTCGCTGGTCCCGTGAACGGGCCGGTTTCAGCATGGAGAAATTTGCACAAAAGTGCGGCATTGCGCCTGAACGCCTGCAGGCATGGGAAGAGGGGCAACAGCCGCTGACCTTTCATCAGGCCATGAGTTTTGCCGAAAAGGCCCATGTCCCTTTTGGCTATCTGTTTTTGACTACACCACCCGTGGAGTCTTTGCCTATTCCTGATTTGCGCACGGTGGAGGGCAAACGTCCGCAACGTCCGAGCGCTGAACTGCTCGATGTGTTGAAAATTATGTTGATGCGTCAGGAGTGGTATCGCGACTATCTGCAACAGCAACTGGCACATCCACTCACCATTGCTGGCCGTTTTAATGCAACCAGTTCCACAGAATCCATCGTGGCGGATATGCGTCACAGGCTTAACATGGCCGCCAGTCCCGTGCGCGGGAGTTGGGAAAACTATTACAACGATCTGGTGAAACGTATTGAGAGCCTAGGAATTTTAGTCATGCGCTCACCTTATCTGTATCACCATACCCGTCCGTTTAACGTGGATGAGTTCCGCGGATTTGCCATTGCCGACGACTACGCACCCATTATTTTCGTCAACCATGCGGATGCACCAGGCGCACGACTGTTTACCTTAATTCATGAACTTTGCCACATATGGATTGGCCAGTCTGGCGTCTCCGATGGCGCCACAACCGCACATCGCCAGGAAGAGATATTGTGTAACGCCGTCGCAGCGGAATTTCTGGTGCCAGCCGAAGAGTTTTTATCGCTTTGGGACAGCAATGCCCCAGACTGGCGGCAAAATATTGCGCCACTGGAGAGTCATTTTCATGTCAGCGGATGGGTAATTGCGCGCCGCGCCCTTACGCTGCATCTGATTGAAAACGAAGACTATCAGCGTTTTATTCAGGCGCAAAAGCTGGCCTACCAGCAGCGTAGTAAAAACGAGAACGGTGGCCCCGGCTATTTCAGGACTAAAAAAGCACAAATCAGCGTCTCCTTCTCCCGGGCGGTGCTGAGTCAGGCGCTGAGCGGGCAAATGCTGCTTCGTGAAGCCAGTGATTTGCTGGATGGCATCCAGCCTTCCGGATTGTCTAAATTTGCACAGGAGTTGGGGCTTTGAAATATTTGCTGGACGCGAACACTTATATCACGGCGAAAAACTTTTATTACGCGATGGATATTTGCCCTGGCTACTGGGAGTGGCTGGACAAACAGTTCACCTTACATGTTGCTGGCAGTGTTGACATGATCGCGCGTGAATTACGTGCCGGAAATGACGAATTATCCGCCTGGGTAAAAGCGCGACCGCAGTACTTCATTGCCAATGATGATCATGATACGCAGATAATTTTCCAGCAAATCGTAGAGAGCATCATGCGGGCGGACTTTAATCCCGGCTCACGTGATGCGTTCCTGGCTAAAGCCGATCCCTGGATTATCGCCAAAAGTAAAAGTATTGGTGCGACTGTAATTACTCATGAATTACCGCTTCCCGCACAGACGCGCAAAGTCAAAGTCCCCAATATTTGTCATCAGTTTGATGTGCCCTGCATGACCACCTTTGAGTTTCTGCGAAAACTCAACGCCCGCTTTATTCTTGAACGCTAAAAGCACGCTCAGGTTTACAGCGCCGCGACAATCTGCTGGCGCAGCCATTGCTGGGCGGGATCGCGATGCAGGCGCTCGTGCCACAGCATCAGGATGTCAAACCCTTCAATCTCCAGCGGCGGTGCAAGCACGCGGAGCTGCGGCGCGTTT